>Ga0222424_100142_pt1 | contig 84070 bp, 68 predicted proteins | sample 2B2ome_FD_182468 | JGI IMG/M metagenome (GOLD analysis project Ga0222424, IMG submission 182468) | Enriched microbial communities from leaf-cutter ant dump, University of Wisconsin, Madison, United States - 2B200A (version 2) | ecosystem: Environmental > Terrestrial > Nest > Insects nest > Nest... | reverse complement strand
CTACTACCAGATCACCAAGTGCTTCCGCGACGAGGACCTGCGCGCCGACCGCCAGCCCGAATTCACGCAGATCGACTGCGAGACCTCGTTCCTGGACGAGGAAGAGATCCGTGCCATCTTCCAGCGCATGATCACCGAGGTGTTCAAGACCCAGCTCGACGTGGACCTGGGCGAATTCCCCATCATGACCTACCAGGAAGCGGCCTTCCGCTTCGGCTCCGACAAGCCCGACCTGCGCGTGAAGCTCGAATTCACCGAGCTGACCGAGGTGATGAAGGACGTGGACTTCAAGGTCTTCTCCGCCCCCGCCACCACCAAGGGCGGCCGCGTGGTGGCCCTGCGCGTGCCCGGCGGCGCGCAGATCTCGCGCGGCGAGATCGACTCCTACACCGAGTTCGTGAAGATCTACGGCGCCAAGGGCCTGGCCTGGATCAAGGTCAACGAAGCGGCCAAGGGCCGTGACGGTTTGCAGTCGCCCATCGTCAAGAACATCCACGACGCCGCCATCGCCGAGATCATGAAGCGCACCGGCGCGCAGGACGGCGACCTGATCTTCTTCGGCGCCGACAAGGAAAAGATCGTCAACGACAGCATCGGCGCGCTGCGTCTGAAGATCGGCCACAGCGAATTCGGCAAGAAGAGCGGCCTGTTCGAGGACCGCTGGGCGCCGCTGTGGGTGGTGGACTTCCCCATGTTCGAGCACGACGAGGAAGAAGACCGCTGGACAGCCGTGCACCACCCCTTCACGTCGCCCAAGGACGGCCATGAAGACCTGATGGACACGGACCCCAGCCAATGCCTGGCCAAGGCCTACGACATGGTGCTCAACGGCTGGGAGCTGGGCGGCGGCTCGGTGCGTATCCACCGCGCGGACGTGCAGAGCAAGGTGTTCACCGCGCTCAAGATCACGCCCGAGGACGCGCAGGCGAAATTCGGCTACCTGTTGGACGCGCTGCAGTACGGCGCGCCCCCGCACGGCGGCCTGGCCTTCGGCCTGGACCGCCTGATCACGCTGATGACCGGGGCCGAGTCGATCCGCGACGTGATCGCCTTCCCCAAGACCCAGCGCGCACAGGATCTGCTGACGCAGGCGCCGTCGCCGGTGGACGAGAAGCAGCTGCGCGAGCTGCACATCCGCCTGCGCAACCCCGACGCCGTCAAGGCCGCCTGATCCGGGGTTCGTCACCAGGCATCCAGCAGATGCACGCCTGCGGCATCGCACACGAAGCGGCAAGGGCCTGGGGCCCGCGCCGCTTTTTCTTTGCCGGTACTGTTGTTGTGAAGGAAAGCCCTCAATGCGTTCCCTGACGATCCATGCCCTGCTGGCCGGGGCGGTGCTGATGGCCCTGGCTGGCTGCGGCGAAAAGAAGACCGAACTCGGCCAGGGCGGCTCCGTCGTCACCGGCTCCGCCGGCCCACAGGGCGCGCAGAACGCCGCCAAGGAGCTGGTGCGCTGCGATGCGCCCGTGGCCACCGTGGCGCTGGCCGAGAACCCCAACGGCTACGCCATGGGCTCGGGCTACCAGTTGCCGGCGTCCCCCGTCCCGCTGGTCAAGCTGATGGCGCAGCAGAGCGGGTGCTTCCGCGTGGTGGACCGGGGCGCGGGACTGCGCGGCACCATCCGCGAGCAGGACCTGAAAGAGGCCGGCGTGCTGCGCCAGCAGAACTCCACCGTGGCCAAGGGCAAGGGCTACGAGGCGCAGTACACGCTCACGCCCAGCCTCACGTTCAGCGAGCAGGATGCGGGGCGCGGTCTGGCCGGCGTGATCGCCATGATCCCGGTGCTGCGCGACATTGCGGGCCTGGCCGGGCTGGTGGAGCAGGTCAAGTTCAAGGAGGCGCAGACCGCGCTTCTGTTGTCCGACAACGAGACCACCGAGCAGGTCGCGGCGGCCACGGGCGCGGCGCGCACCACAGACCTGGGCGTGGGCGGGCTGGTGTTCGGCAAGCTGGGCGGTGCGGCCGGCGCGGGCTGGAGCAATACCAACGAGGGCAAGGTGATTGCCGCTGCCTTCCTGGATGCGCACAACCAGCTGGTGGTGCAGGTGAGGGGATTGCAGGCCAAGGAACTGCCGCCGCCTGTCGCCACGAAGCATGCAACACCCCCCTGAGCCGCTTCGCGGCTTCCCCCCGCTCTCGCATTGCTGCGCAATGCGGGCAGGGGGACGACGCCAGCGCGGCGGGGCGGCCCTTGCGCGGCGTCCGCTGGCTGGGCCGCGCCAGGGGCGTGCGCCTTGTGCGGTGCACCGCGTTGGATAAACGTGCCACACCGCTGCTACAAGATTCCCGAATCGGTGCTGGTGGTCATCCACACCCCCGCGCTCGACGTGCTGCTCATCCGCCGCGCAGACAGCGGGGAGCATTGGCAGTCCGTCACCGGCAGCAAGGACAGCCTTCACGAACCCTGGGAGGCCACGGCCGTGCGCGAGGTGCGGGAGGAGACCGGCATAGCCGCCCATACGCCCGGCTGCGTGCTGACGGACTGGTGGCTGGAGAACGAATACGACATCTGGCCCCAGTGGCGCCACCGCTACGCCCCCGGCGTGGAGCGCAACCGCGAGCGCGTGTTCGGCCTGCGCGTGCCGGCGGGCACGCCCGTGGTGCTCAATCCCCGCGAGCACGTGGCCTGGCAGTGGCTGCCCTGGCAGCAGGCCGCGGACACCTGCTTTTCCGCGTCGAATGCCGAGGCCTGCCTTCTGCTGCCGCGCTTCACCCCGCAGCCTTGAGCGTCAGACCGGGCGCAGGCGCAGCGATGCGGCTGGGTCCGGCGGCTCCTCGCTGGCAGGCGCCAGCGCCAGGCTGTCCCTGGGCGGCGGTGGAATGCGCGCGGGCTCGTCCGCCGCGCCGCGCGTGCGCAGCACCACGCCGCCGGGGCGCCGCTCGCTGTCCTGCCCCAGGATGGCGCGCGACGGCGCGCTGCCCACGCGGGCGCGCAGCGCGTCGATGGCCTCCTGCAGCGGCTCGGGCGCGGCCATGCGCGCGCGGTGGCGCAGCAGCACCTGCTGCGACAGGTCCAGCAGCTTGGAGTTGAGCGTTTCCCCGGCCTGCTGCAGCAGATGCCGGACGGCGCCCGCGGGGTCTCCGGCCAGGCTCTGGGCCATGGCCGCCTCGGCGGTCTGGTTGATCTGCTGCAGGCAGTCGCGCACGGTTTCGGCATAGGGCGCGTGCTGGCTGCAGGCGTTGGCCAGCAGCTCCGTCAGGCCGCGCGTGTTGGCGTAGCGCATGCCCAGGGCGCGCACCCAGCGCTCGCCTTCGGACAGGTCGATCGACGTGTCCGCCAGCACGGCCAGCAGGCTGCCCAGGTTGCTGGCGGCCTCGAAGTCGAAATCGCTGGAGGTGATCTCGCGCGCCATGCCGCGCACCGACTCCACCGCCTGCGAGAGCTGGCGCTGCTGGATGAGCTGCAGCGTGCGCGCCACGGCGGCGAAGCGCTGGATGCGCACGCTGGCGTGCCGGCGCTCCAGGATGCGGCCGAAGTCGGCCAGGCAGCGCTCGATGCCCTTGCGGTTGTTGTCGGCGAAGTACGCGAACGTGAGCAGCACCAGCGACTGGAAGTCGAACAGCTTGGAGTCGATGCCCAGCACGGCGGCCCGCGCCAGCACCTTGGCCGCGGTTTCGCGGTCGCCCATGTAGTACGACATCATCCCCAGCTTCTGCAGCCGCACCACCGAATCCGGCGTCAGGCCGGCCGCCGTGCGGTAGGTCTCGATGGCCTGCGTGAAATTGCCCAGCTCCACCTGCGCGCGGCCCAGCACGTCGTAGGCGTCGGCGAACGAGGCGTCCTCGCCGATGAGCTCCTGCAAGGTGGTGATGGCGCGCGCCGCCTGGCCCGACTCGATCTGCGCGCGCGCCACGCCCAGCTTGGCCCAGGGCAGGGCGCGGGCGGCGATCACGGCCTCGAACAGCGTGCGGGCCTCGTCGTGGCGCGCCAGGCGCAGCAGCAGCTCCGAGCCGATGCGCGCCGCGTACAGCCAGTAGGGCTGGCGCGATTCGAAGCGCTCCACGCACAGGCGGGCGGCGCGCTCGAAGTCCTCGGCCTCGATGGCGTCGAAGATGGGCTTGAGATGCACCTTGCGCAGGCGCGCCAGGCTCAGCCGCTCGAACAGGGCGCTGGGCGTGAAGGGCTTGAGCAGGTAGCCGTCCAGCGCCGACTCCGCCGCCTCGGCCACGGCGGCGTACGAGGACTCGGACGTGACCATGAAGAACACCGTGGAGAACGGCAGTAGCTGGGCGCGCCGCAGGTCGTCCAGCAGCGTCTGGCCCGAATAGCCGGACTCGCCGAAATACTGCTCGCACAGCACGTAGTCGAACACCGTGTGCTCCAGGCGCATGCGCGCGTCCTGCACGCGCGTGCACTGCACGATGCGGCCCACGCCGTACTCCCGCAACTGGCCCACGAGAATGCTGCGCGAGGTCGCATTGCTGTCGACGATCAGCGCCTGCGCCGCAGGGGCGGCGGGGGTCTCGTTTTCGGTGGACGTCATGGCGGAATACGGTCCAGTGTAACGGGATGCAACGCCGCGCGGAGCCGGGCAAACCCGCTGCGGAAAGCATGCGCAAAGCCGCTTGCGACACAATCAGGCCATGCAACACGACGACATTCTCCGCGTGGCAACCTACAACATCCACAAGGGCGTGCAAGGCATCGGCCCGGCGCGCCGGCTGGAGATCCACAACCTGGGCCTGGCGGTGGAGCAGCTCGACGCCGACATCGTGTGCCTGCAGGAAGTGCGCCACCTCAACCGCCGCGAGGCCGCGTACTTCCAGCGCTGGCCCGACGTGTGCCAGGCCGAGTACCTGGCGCCCGAAGGCTACGAGGCCGTGTACCGCACCAACGCATTCACAAAGCACGGCGAGCACGGCAACGCGCTGCTGTCGCGCTGGCCCGTGATCGGGCACCAGCACGAGGACATCTCGGACCACCGCTTCGAGCAGCGCGGCCTGCTGCACGTGGAGGTGGACGCGCACGGCCGCCGCGTGCATGTCATCGTGGTGCACCTGGGGCTCATCCCGGGCAGCCGCCTGCGCCAGGTGGAGCGGCTGCAGCGCTTCATCGAGCGCGAAGTGCCGCCCGGCTCGCCCGTGGTGGTGGCCGGGGACTTCAACGACTGGGGCCTGCAGATCAAGCGCATGCTGGCCGGCTTCGGCCTGTTCGAATACGACGAGGCGCCGCGCGCCTTCACCTACCCCGCGCGGCTGCCGCTGGCGCAGCTGGACCACGTGTACGTGCGCGGGCTCACGCCGCTGTCGCTGCACGTGCCGCGCGGCCGTATCTGGTGGCGCATGTCCGACCACCTGCCCCTCATCGCTGAATTCCGGCTGTGATACATGAAGCACCCCCTGAGCCGCTTCGCGCCTTCCCCCTCTCCTTCGGGAGGGGGACGCACCCAGTGGCCTGGCAGAGCCAGTTCCACGGGTGCACTCGCCTGGGCCGCGCCGGTTTCATGGGCGATGTGCAGCGCCATGGATCGTTGAGATGAGCAGAAAGCCGTCTGCCGCATCCCACGGCCTGGCGTTTGCCGACGACCACCACGTGCGCCTGCTGCAGGGCGCCGAGGAGCTGTTCCCAGCCCTCATCGAGGCCATGGACGCGGCGCTGGCCGACATCCAGTTCGAGACCTACATCTTCGACTGCACCGGCGCGGGCGCCAGCGTGGCCGAGGCTCTGGCGCGTGCCGCGCGGCGCGGCGTGCACACCCACCTGGTGGTGGACGGCGTGGGTACCGGCCCGCTGCCGCCCGAGTGGGCCGAGCGTCTGCAGGCCGCAGGCGTGCAGGTGCGCGTGTACTCGCCGCTCGGGCCCCTGGGGCTGCTGCTGCCCCACCGCTGGCGGCGCCTGCACCGCAAGCTCTGCGTGGTGGATGGGCGGCTGCTGTTCTGCGGCGGCATCAACGTGCTCGACGACTTCCACGACCCCAACCACGGCGCGCTGCAGGCGCCGCGCTTCGACTTCGCCGTGCAGGCCACGGGCAGCCTGGTCACCGCCGCCAGCGAAACCATGGACCAGCTCTGGTGGCGCATGCAGGCCGTGCGCGACGCGCGCCAGCGCCGCCTGCCCGAGGCGCTGCAGGCCCTGCGCGTGGCCAGCGCCGCCAAGCACGCCGCCGAGGCCGCCCAGGCACCTGACGGGCAGGCCTCCTCCATGCGCGCCGCGCTGGTGCTGCGCGACAACGTGCGCAACCGCAGCCGCATCGAGAAAGCCTACCGCCGCGCCATCGGCACCGCGCGGCACGAGGTCATCATCGCCAACGCCTACTTCATGCCCGGCGGCAAGCTGCGCCGCGCGCTCGTCATGGCCGCGCGCCGGGGCGTGCGCGTGCGCCTGCTGCTGCAGGGCAAGTACGAATACTTCATGCAGTACCACGCGGCGCGGCCCGTCTATGGCGCACTGCTGGAGGCCGGGGTGGAGATCCACGAATACGCGCCGAGCTTCCTGCACGCCAAGGTCGCCGTCATCGACGCCCTGGGCGAGCGGCCCTGGGCCACGGTGGGCTCGTCCAACCTCGACCCCCTGAGCCTGCTGCTGGCCCGCGAGGCCAACGTGGTGGTGGAGGACGCCGCCTTCGCCCAGGACCTGCGTCAGCGCCTGGTGCACGCCATGCAGCACGCCGGCCGCCGCATGGACCCGGCGCGCTACGCGGGCCGCCCGCTGCGCCAGCGCGTGCTCGACCGCATCGCGTTCGGGCTGATGCGGCTGGCGCTGTGGGTCACCGGCAAGCAGTATTGAGCCAGTGGTCAGATGGCAAACTCCCAAGCCACCTGTTTGGGGATCTGCTGCGTGATGCAGTGCATGCCCCCGCCGCCGGCCAGCAGCGCATCCGGCGCGATCTGCACCACGCGCCGCCCCGGATAGCGCGCCGCGATGATCTGCGCGAACGCCGCGTCCTTGTCCTTGAGCGTCAGGTCGCGCCCTTGCTGGTAGAAGCGCGGCACCAGCACCACGCCGTCGGCCACCACATAGTTCATGTAGCTCGCGGGCAGCAGGTAGTTCACCGGCTCCTCGTTGGCAAAACGCTCCTCGCCCTTGAGCTTGTGCGTGGGGTGCTGGTTCATGTCGGCGATCATCCACCAGGCGTTGTCGTCCGGCGTGATCTCGATCACGATCGGCCCCGGCTCCGGCACGCGCACGATGGTGAAGGGCCGCCCGTCCTGGTCCGTGGCCGCGCTCAGAATGGCATACGCCTCCTGCAGCACCTCATGGGCGATCTGCGTCACCGGGTCGCCCGCGGCCACGGCGGCGGCCAGCTCGGCATCCGTCACCTCGGGCAGCAGCAGCGTGCGCTCGTCCACCCAGGCAATCATCTCGTCGATGTGCGTCACGCCCACGTTGTAGGCCCACACGCCGTCGGGCATCTGGTAGGGCGTCTGCATCACGGTGTGCGCATCGCTGGGCATGTTGCGCTTCAAGAAAATCACCTTCGTCACATCGAACACGCGCTTCAATTCCGCCTCGATCTGCGCCGCCGACCAGCCAGGGTTGCGCCCCAGCAGCGCCACGCCCTCTGTGCCGTCGCCCAGCACCGCGATCACCGTGCCCCGGCCGTTGAAGTGCAAGTTGCCGCCCTCACACACCAGCGGCGAGCGCACGCACTCCACGCCCAGCGCCGCGCCCATGCGCACGGCCAGGTCGTTGTCCTTGTTGTAGGTGTCGTTGGTGTCGGGGCCGGAGAAGGCGTTGTAGCCATAGCCGTCAAAGTCGAAATCCACCACGCGCAAGCCCCCGCGCCCCGAAGTCTGGAAGATGCCGCCATAGTCGCGCACCCACATCTCGGCATGCTCCACCGTCATGAAGCGCACGCGCGCCGCGATCTGGCTGGCGGACATCTGCGCCGCGCCCAGTGCCAGGCGCATCGCCTCGCGCTCCTCGGGGCCGTTCACCAGGTACACCACCGGCACCGTGGGCGCCAGCGCCGCGATCATGGCCGCCTGCGTCTCCAGAATGGGCCATTCCACCTTGTAGTCGTAGGCGATGCTCGCCAGCATCACCGCCTGCTGCGGCTCGGTCTCGGCGGGCACGCGCCAGGTGGTGGGGGCGGAATCATCGCCGCCGTCACTGCCGCCGCCGCAGGCCGCCAGGGCGGCGCAAGCAGCAGAGCCCAGCAGCAAGGAACGGCGGCGCAGGGAGGGAAGTCGGTTCATGGGAATCTCCATCGCAAGAAAACATAGGAATAAAAAGAGCCTCCAGCGCCTGACAGTCAAGCGCTGGAAGCTATGGAAACAGGAGCGAAATCACTCCTGGTAGTTGCCTGGCCTATGCGCCGCGCCGGCGCGTGCGCCAGCCCACGGCGCCCAGCAGGCCCGCCAGCAGCGTCAAGCCACCCATGCCCAGCACTGGCACGGGGGTGGCTTGCGGGACCGTGCCGCCAGGGCCGGGCGCGGGGCAGGGGCTGTTGAAGGGGGTGGGCGCGCTCCAGTTGGCGGGGCTGACCGATACGCCGCTCAGCGTGGAATCAAAGGAGTAGTTGCCGTCGTAAAACACCGGGTTGAGGCCGTTGATGTGCCAGCTAACGGGGTCTTGCAGCGCGGGCACGAAGCCGCTGGCGCTGTAGGCTACCGGCGCGGCTGGACTCGCCTCCAGCTCGGTGTAGAACCCATCCAGCACGCCGCCGACAGTGGTGTGGGCCGCACCGGCAAAGGTGGTGGGCGGCGTGGCCGCAAGGTTTTGCGCATAGACCACGTTCTGCGCGCTGTTCATGCGCCAGATGACGCAGGTGAGGTTGCTGGCTTCCCAGGTCTGGCTGGCCGCCGTGCTGCCGCCGTTGTCGAACACCAGCGTAACGCTGTAGGGCTGCCCGGTGTTGACTGACGGGAAGGAGGAGGCGCCGACTTCGCCCAGCGTGTACGTGGTGGAAAACGGCGCGGCGCCCACGCCCGTGGCGGCCGCCAGCGCGGCGGCGGCCAGCAGCGCGGTCAGCCGGCGGCGGGGGAAGGAATGGATGGTGGTGGGCATGGTGTTGCGGTCCTCTCGTCGTGTTGTGTTGCGATGGGCCGCGATTCTTGAGAAAAAGCCGCGTTTTGGCTGTGCCAGTCCCGACAATCGATGTGCCCTGCGCGACGATTTGCAATTTGCCCTGCTACAGCGCCGCCGCCTCGCGCGCCTCGCCCGGCGTCACCCCAAAGCGCCGCCGGAACGCCCGCCCGAACGCCGACAGGTTGTCAAACCCGCAGTCCAGCGCAATGTCCAGCACGCGCCGGTGGCGCTCGCGCGGGTCGGCCAGCAGCGCGCGGGCGTGCTGCATGCGCGCCTCGGCCAGAAAGTCCGAAAAGCACGTCCCCTGCGTGGCGAACAGGCGTTGCACCTGGCGCGGCGTGGTGTGGTGCAGGCGGGCGATGAACACCAGGTCCAGCCCCGCCCAGTCCAGCCGGTGGCGGATGCTTTGCTGGATCAGCGCCAGCATGGGCAAGTCCTGCGCTGCCGGGCTGGCCGCGTGGCGCGCGTCGAAGGCGCAGGCGATCAGCTCCAGCAGGTGGCTGGATGCGCGCGCCAGCGACGGGCCGTCCAGCGCGCCCTGGCGCGCCACCAGCGCCGCATACGACAGCGCCAGCCCCGCGCTGTCGGCCCCCGGCGCGCCGGGGTTGAAGACCAGCATGGGCGCTTCTTCCAGGTGCGGCAGCAGGCGCGCCAGCGCGGCGCGGGGCACTTGCAGGCCGGTGGTCATGGCGTGGCCCGGCGTGGTGCCGGTAAAGGCGCGGGCCTTGGACATCAGCACGATGCCGCCGTGCGGCACCGCGATCTCGCCCCGCGCGTGGCCCAGGATGGAGCCGCCCGTGGCGGTGGACAGAAAGACGTGGTCGATGCCGTCGCTCATCATCGCCGTGGTGCGGCGGATCTGCATGGACGTGTGCTCGCTGTGGATGTAGGCCGCGTCCGGCCCCAGCAGGCTGACCGTCGCCTCGTAGCGAAAGCCGTCCAGCGCGGCCACGTCGCCATTGGCCGGGCGCAGGTCCGACCCCATCAGGTCGCGCCCCAGCACGTCGCGCACGGCGGGGATGTAGTCGCGCTGCGGCAGGTCCTGCGTGCTGATGCGCAGTTTCTGGATGTTGCTGCCGTCGTCGTTGTGGTCGCTCATGCCGCCTGCTCTCTCGTCAAGCCAAAGGGATGCATCAAGACTTCCTGCGCCACCCCGCCAACCCCAGCAGCCCGGCCAGCAGCGCCAGCCCTGCAGGCCCCAGCGCGGGCACGGCCGTGGCGTGCGACGGGCCGGGCGCAGGCGTGGGCGCGGGGCAGGGGCCCGCGTAGGGTGCGGGAGGGCTCCAGTCGGCGGGGCTGACGGAAACGCCCGCCGGGTTGCCGGTGGCGCGCGGGTCGTTGGCCCCGCTGAAGAAAACGGCATTCACGCCGTTGATGAACCAGCTCACCACCCCTGGCCCGGCAGCAAAGCCGCTGGCCGCGTAGGCACCGGGCGCCACGCCCTGCGCCACCACCTCGGTGAACATGCCGGTCAGCGTGCCGCCCGCGTCGGACGAGACCGTGCCGGCCACCGTGGTGGCGGGCACGGCGACCAGGTTCTGCGTGTACACCACGTCCTGTGCGGCGTTGAAGGCCCAGAGCACGCAGGTCAGGTGCGCCGCCTCCCACGTCTGGCCGTTGGCCGAGTTGCCGCCGTTGTCGAACACCAGCGACACGGTAAACGGCTCTCCGGCATGCATGTCGGCAAAGTTGGTGCCGGGGCCCAGCTGGCCGATGTAGGTGGTGGAAAACGGCGCGGCCTGCGTGCTGGTGGCGGCCAGGGCGCAGGCCGCCAGCGCACAGGCGGCCAGGGTGCGGCGGGGAGTGGAAGAGGTCATGGGTTTGCTCCTGGGTTGATGGACAAGATTCGCGGCTGAAGCCGCTCCTACAAGCGGCGCGAAGTTGTAAGAGCGGCTTCAGCCGCGAATGGATGGGTTGCGGCGCCTGATGACGCCCACCGCGCCCAGCAGGCCCGCCAGCAGCGCCAGCGCGGCGTGGCCCAGAGTGGGCACGGGGGTGGCGTTGGACGTGGGCGGCGCGGGCGGTGTGGCGGGCGCGGCGCAGGTTCCGGTGAATGCCTGGGGCGGCCCCCACTGGCTGGCGGCCATCTGCACGCCGCCTGCGGCGTCGTCGAAACTCAATTCGGGCGATGGCGCTGCCCAGTATCCGAAGACGGGATTCGCTCCGTTGGCAGTCCATCCGGCGTGCCCGGCGATGGGGCTGGTAGCGCTGTACTGGAGAGACGCTGGAGCTGGCGCCCTGTTCAGGTAGGTGAACATCGCGTTCAGATAGCCCGTGGCATCCGTGGTGGCGCTGCCCACGGCGTCGGGCGGGTTGGCAACCAAGTCCTGCGCATAGACGATGGTGCCGCCCGCCATTCTGTAGATCACGCAGGTCAGGTCGCCCGCGCTCCAGGACTGGTTCAGCACCGTGTTGCCGCCGTTGTCGAACACCAGCGTGACGCTGTAGGTGCTTCCGTTGGCAACACCGGGAATGCTGGAGTTGGCGACGGTGCCGTTGTTCCAGGTGGCAAACGGCGCGGCCTGCGCGCAGGCCGCGGCGCAGGCGAGCACGGCGGCGGCGATGCGGTGTGTTTTCATGGATTTCCTTTGCTTCACTATGAATAGCTGCCAGCGCTTGCCCATCAAGCGCTGGCAGCTAAAAAGGCTTTAAGAAAGAGTCTTTCTGCGCCAACCCACAGCCCCCAGCAGTCCGGCCAGCAGCGCCAGCGCGGCAGGCCCCAGCGCGGGCACGGCGGTGGTGCGGGTGGGGGTGGGCGGGGTGTAGTCGGCGTCGTCGCACGCGCCCGCCACGCGGCGCGGGGCGCTCCAGTCGGTGGGTGCCATGGAGATGCCCACGTTCGCGTCACCAAAGCCCAGGCTGTTGCCGTCGTAGAACACCGGCGTGCTGCCGTTGGCCACCCACCACACGGGCGGCGTCAGCGCGGGGCTGAAGCCGGTGGCGGTGTAGTCCAGCGTGGCCACGCCGTCGGCCGAGGTGAACATTTGCGTCAACGCGCCATTCGGCCCCGTGGCGGCGCTGCCGACCGATGCGGTGTTGCCCGTGGTGCTGTGCGGCTGCGTGAACACGCGCGCGCCGCCGCTCATGCGCCAGATGGCGCACTCCACCGCGCCCCATGTCTGGCTGGCGGCGCTGGTGCCGCCGTTGTCCACGATGAGGGTGAGGGTGTAGGCCTCGCCATCGGCCACACCCGGCAGGGTGGAGTTGAAGGTCTGCCCGGTGTAGGTGATGGCGAAAGGCGCGGCCACGGCCGGAGCCGCCGCGCAGGCCAGCAGCAGGGTGGCGAGGCTTTTTCTCATACCGTGAATCTCCGATGCGAGAGCGCCAATGCGCCCAGCAGGATGGATAGCAGCGCCAGCGCCGCGTGGCCCAGCGTGGGGATGGCCGTGGGCGTGCCACCGCCGCCACCGCCGTTGTTGTTGGCGGCAACAAACCACTGCTGCACGTTGCCGCCCTGCGTGGACTGGTACTGCGCCGCCGTGCCGGGCGCGATGACCTGGGCCGTGGCGTGGTTGTCGGCCACGTCGACAAAGGCCACGCTCTGGCTGGCCCCGGGCTGCAGCGCCGTGAAGGCCGCTGCGCCTGTGGTGGACGAGCGCACGCGCAGCGGCTGCCCCGCCGCGCCCGCCAGCGCCAGCCGGTGCTGCACGGTCTGCGTGGCGCCAGCGGGCAGCGTCAGCGTGCGGCCCTGGGTGGTGGCTGCGTCCAGCGTGTAGAAGCTGGTGCCCGCCCCAATGCCCGCGCCCGCCAGCCCGCAGCCGTCGGCAAAGCGCACGGTGCCCGTGCCCGGCGCAAAGCCCGCGCCGCCCGCAAACTGCCCGGCCAGTTGCAGCGTGCCGCTGCCGCCATCCACCACGCCGCCGGGCGCGATGGCGGCGTCGGCAATGCCCGTCCACTGCCCGCCCTGCACTTGCGCGGTGCCGTCCACTTGCAGTGCGGTGCAGCCCTGAGCCAGCGTGCCGCCGCCCAGGGCAATGCTGTCGCCCGCGCCGATGCTGACCTGGGCGTGGGTGGAGGTTGCTATCAGTAAGCTAGCTGCCAGCGCTTGTGGGACAAGCGCTGGAGCCATTTTTTGCTTGCAGTGCATCATGGCTCCCGGCAGGTGGTGGAACTGCATTGGGTGATGCGGAAGGCGGGCGTATTCACCTCGCGATAGGCCACCACGGGCAGGCCATCGGTGCCGATGACCAGCGCCGTATAGCCGTCGATCTGGCCCGCGCCATCCACCACGCGCAGCGCGGCGCTGGAACAATCGGCGTTGTGGCAATAGGCCAGCTTCATGTCCCACTTGCCGGCGCTGCTGTCGATGTAGCTGATGACCGGCCCGCTGGCGCCGATCGCCAGGCTGAGGTACCTCCCCACGCTGCCGGTGTTGTCCACCGTGGTCAGCGTGGCGCTGGCGCAGTCCGCGCTGTGGCAATGCGCCAGCTTGAGTGCGCTGTTGGTGCTGTCGTAATAGGCGATGACGGGCAGCCCGTCATGCCCGATGGCAATGCGGCTGTACAAACCCACGTTGCCTGGGGTGTCCAGCGTGTGCAGCGTGGGCGCGGTGCAGTTGGCGTTGTTGCACTTGGCCAGTTTCAGAACGGTGTTGCCGCCGTCGTAGTAGCTGATGACGGGCAGGCCATCGGCGGGCACGGCGATGCTGTTGTAGATGCCGGTGTTCGCGCCGTTGTCCACCGTGGCGATGATCTTGGCGCTGCAATCGGCGTCGGTGCAGCGTGCGAACCGCAGTTGCTGGTTGTTGTTGTGGAAATAGCTGACCACCGGCAGGCCATCCGCCCCGATGGCGATGGAGGTATCACCCACAGTGCCGTCCACGTTGCTGTCCAGCACCTGCCAGGAGACATTCGTGCAGCCCGGGTTGTTGCACCGGCTCACCAGCACGTCGCCGTGGGTCGCATCGCGGTGGCTGATGACGGCGCGGCCATCGGCCGGCATGGCAACGGAGGGCGCGACGCCATTGAAGGCTGAGGCATTTGTATTGATGGAATGCAGGCCGGTGGAACAGGCGCGGTTGGCGCACTTGAATCTGGCCAGCCGCCCGTTGTTGTTGTCGATCCGCAGGAAGTACACGAACAAGGGCAAGCCGTCCGTGCCCATCGTGCCGGCATGTTGCGAGCCCAGGGCGTCGTCGCCAAATGCCACGGTCACCGTGGTGGTGATGTGCGGCGTGGCCCCGCATTCCAGCCCACCCGCGCCAAAGCGCAGCACCTCGCCCTGCTGGCACGCGGGCAGCCCCGGTGCGGGCGCGGGCGTGGCGCACGTCCAGGCGGCACCGTTCCACTGCAGCACCTGCGTGCTGCCGCAGCCCTGCGGCAACTGGTAGCCCGGCGCAATCGAGAACTGCCCGCCCGGCGTGACCACCAGCCCCGTGCCCGCCGTGTAGCTGCCGCCGCCGCCCGCGCCGCACGGCCCCAACTGCCCCGCCGCGCTGATGCACACGGCCTGCGCCTGCGATGCCGCGCCCGGCACGGCGGGCAGCGCCACGGGGCCGTGGATGCGCACGGCTTCGCCCGGCGCGGGGGTGATGGTCACGTCCGCCAGCGCCTCGCCGCCCGCCAGCCAGACGTAGATGAGCAGCAATGCAAGGGCCGTGCGCAAGGCGGCGCTGCGCAAGCGGAGGGAAAGGGGCAGGGTGTTCATCCTGGGTTACTCATGTTTTGATAACTGTTGGCGCTTGTATGGCGGTCTCTGTGGGCCAGAAAGGCTTCAATCCCTTTTGCGACGGCTGATGAAGCCCGCCGCGCCCACCAACCCCGCCATCAACCCCAGCCCCACCGGCCCCAGCACGGGCACCGGCGTGGCGTTGGGCGCGGACGGGGCGGCGTAGGGCGTGTCGTCGCATTCGCCCATCACGCGCTGGGGCGCGCTCCATTCGTTGAAGTCCATCGACACGCCGCCGTGGTCGCCGTTCAGCGCGCGGGCGGCGGCGGTGCCGTCGGCGTCCACCAGCACGGGGTTGGTGCCGTTGAGGTTCCAGGCCACCGCCGGGTTCAGGACGATGCTGCCGCTGGAGCCCGCCGCCGACATCAGGCTGGCCGAGGCGCTGGTGAAGATGCCCGTCAGCGCGCCGCTGCCATCCGTGGCCATGCTGCCCACCGCCGTGCCGCCCGAGGCGAACGTGATCGCCCCGCCGTCCACCCGCACGATGGCGCAAAGAAAGGTCTGCCAGGGCCACGTCTGGCCGGTGGCGCTGGCGCCGCCGTTGTCCGCGATCAGCGTGACGGAAAAGCCCGTGCCGGGCGCGATGCCCGCGAAGTCGGTGCTCTGCACGACGCCCTGGTAGCGGGTGGCGAACGGCGCGGCCTGCGCGGCGGTGGTGATGGCGGCGGCGCAGGCGAGCAGGGCGGTGGTGGCGATGTGGCGTGTTTTCATGGTTTTGCTTCTGTTTTGATAGCTATCAGCGCTTGATCTGCAAGCGCCAGAGGCCAAAAAGTCTTCAAGCTTTCTTGCGGCGGCTGATGAAGCCCACGCCGCCCAGCAAGGCCGACAGCAGCGCCGGCGCCGCGTGGCCCAGGGTGGGCACGGGGGTAGGCTGGCCGGGCGTGGGGTTGCCGGGCGTGGGCGGGGCGGCCAGGGCGTCGAAGGCGGCCCAGGGGCCGCCGCCGCGCACCAGGCGCACTTGGTGGAGTTCGGTTTTTTCGGCGGTGTCCACGTTGCCGAAGGTGATGTTGACCCGCCATGCGTGGATGGGCGGCAGCTCGGCTGCGTAGGTGGTGGACGTCCAGTAGTGGGCGCTGGGCGATGCGCCGGGAAAGGCGAAGGTGTCGCTGGGCGACTCGGCCGCAGAGGCAATGTCGATGAGCGTTTCCAGCTCGGCCACGTTGGGCAGGCGCCAGTCGCTGTGGCCCTTGTAGCCGCCGGGGCGGGCGTTGAGTTGGGCGACGATCTGCAACGCCTCTTGCCAGGTGTAGGTGAGGCTGGTGACCTCGAGGTCGCAGAAGCTGTACGCGGCGGCGCTCTGGCCCAGGTAGCAGCGGTCCCACACCAGGTCGGTGGCCTGGTCGAAGGCGGTGCCCTCGGGCAGGACGTTGAAGGCGGTGGCGGCGCTGGCGGGGCCGCGCACGAAGCGGACGAGGCCGGTGGAGAACTTGTCGGCGGTGCCGGTGCCGCCGGGGGGATAGACGAACCAGCCCCTTCCGGCGGGGTCGAGCGCGTAGCTGTCGGCAGACCAAGTGGGAAACAGGGTGCCGTCGGTGAAGTAGTCGCTGTCGGGCACGGCGTAGCTGCGGTCGGCGATGGAGAGCAGCTCGCGCCGCGTGGGCACGCGCCAGTCGTCGAAATCGCAGGCGTGGTGGGTGGCGGCGTTGGATGCGGCTTCGCTCCAGTCCAGGCCGCTCTGGGGGACGGTCTTCCAGGTGAGTTCGGTCACGTTGTCGCGCACGCAGGGGTGGGTGCCTGCGCTGGGGCTGACGGGGCTGCCGCTGGCGCTGCGCGCCGTGAAGTCGAACCCGGCCCTGCCGCCGCCTGTCTTGGGCGGCAGTTGCCCGGCGGCCTGCGCGGCGTCGCGGCCGTAGCGCGCGTCCTGGCCGGGAAAGGCGGGGTCGCTGCAGGCGGTGGTGCCGGTGTTGCTGTAGCAGGCGGTCTGCCCCGTGTCGTTGAAGGCGGCGTGGGCGCTGGCGGCGCAGCAGGCCAGCAGGGTTGCGGCGACGTGGCGTGTTGTCATGGTGTTGCTTCTGGTTTGATAGCTGCTAGCGCTTGTCTGGCAAGCGCTGGGGGCCGAAAAGGCTTCAATCCTTGCGGCGGCGGATGAAGCCCGCCGCGCCCAGCACGCCCGACAGCAGCGCCAGCGCGGCATGGCCCAGGGTGGGCACGGGCGTGGCGTTGGGCGCGGCGGCCGTGGGCAGGGCGCAGGTGCCGGTGAAGGGCGCGGGGGCGGACCAGTTGGCGGGCGCCAGCGAGATGCCGCCCTGCGTGGAGCGGATGGCGCGGGTGAAGTCGAAGAACACCGGGTTGGCGGGGCTGGAGTTCATGGACCAGCGCACTTCGTCCATGGGCGGGTTGATGCCGCTGGCGGTGTAGCTGCCAGCGGGCGCAACCATGAACAGGACGGAGAAGAAGCCGTCCAGCGTGCCGGTGGCGTCGGTGGTGGCGGTGCCGCTTTGCGACGCCAGCGCGCCGGGTGCCATGGGCTGCGTGAACACCATGTCCTGCGCGGTGTTGAAGCGCCAGATGGCGCAGGTGATCTGCGAGGTGGCCCACGTCTGGCTGGCGGCGCTGCTGCCGCCGTTGTCGAACACCAGCGTCACGCTGTACGGCTCCCCGGCCTGCGCGCCGGGGAAGTTGCTGCTGGCGTCAATCTCGCCCGTGTAGGTGGTGGCATACGGCGCGGCCTGGGCGCTGGCGGCGGCGCAGGCGAGCAGGGCGGCTACGGTCAGGTGCTTCATGGTGTTTGCTTCTGGTTTGATAGCTGGCAGCGCTTGTCCAGCAAGCGCCAGGGGCTGAAAAGGCTTCAAGCCTTTTTGCGGCGGCTGATGAAGCCCGCAGCGCCCAGCACGCCCGACAGCAGCGCCAGCGCGGCGTGGCCCAGCGTGGGGATGGCGGCGGCCTGCGCGGGTGCGGGCGGGGCGGCGTAGGGGGTGTCGTCGCACGGGCCGGTGACGCGCTGGGGCTGGTACCAATAGCCGGGGTTCATGGCGGTGCCGACGGCGGTGCTGTTCACGTAGGTGCCGTCGCCGTTGACGAAGACGTCGGAACGCGAGCCCTCGGCGATCCAGTACACGGGCGCGGCCAGCGTGGGCAGGTTGGTGCCGATGAAGTCGCCTGCGTTGCCGCTGCCGGCAATGCTGGTGAACAGGGCGGTCATCGTGCCCGTGGCGTCGGTGGTGATCTGGCCCGCGGTGGTCAGCCCGCCGCCGGGCAGGCTTTGCCGGTACACGGCGTCTTGCGTGTTGTTGAAGCGGAAGATCACGCAGGTGAGGTGCTGGGCTTCCCAGGTCTGGCTGGCGTTGCTGGTGCCGCCGTTGTCGAAGATGAAGGTGAGGTCGTAGCCGTTGGGCGGGGCGTTGACGCCTGCCAGGTTGGTGGCCTCGATGAGGACGCTTTGGTAGAGGATGGCATACGGCGCGGCGTGCGCGCTGGCGGCGGCGCAGGCCAGCAGGGTGGCGGCAAGCAGGCGTGGGGTGGCGGTGAGGGATGCGGTAGACATGGGCGGCAAGCGTTGAAAATGCGACGCTGCCGATTCTTGGAAAACCGCCCGGCTGGCGTTGTGCCACAGCCGACATTCGGTTGTGCCTGGCGCGACATTCGTGTGCGCAGGCGGCGGGGCGGGGTCTATCCGGCCTGGCGCGCGTCGCCGGGCGTGGTGCCGAAGCGGCGGCGGAAGGCGCGGCCGAAGGCGGAGAGGTTGTCGAAGCCGCAGTCCAGCGCAATGTCGATCACGCGGCGGTGGCTGTGCGCGGAGCTGGCCAGCAGGTTGCGGGCGTGCTGCATGCGCGCCTCGGCCAGGTAGTCGGAAAAGCAGGTGCCCTGGCTGGCAAACAGGCGCTGCACCTGGCGCGGGGTGGTGTGGTGCAGGCGGGCGATGCTGTCCAGGTCCAGCCCCTGCTGGCCGAGCCGGGCGCCGATGCTCTGCTGGATGAGGGCGAGCCGGGGCGCCTGCTGCGCGGCGCCGTCGGGCGGCAGGCCGGCGGCCTGGGGCGTGCAAGTGGCGCGGGCGATCAGCTCGTGCAGGTGCGCGACGGCGATGGTCAGGGCCGGGCCGGCCAGCGCGTCTTGCCCGCCCAGCAGGGCGGCGTACGACATGGCGAGGGCGGCGCTGTCGGCGCCGGGCGCGCCGGGCGTAAGGATGCGCAGGGGCGCTTCTTCCAGCCCCGGCAGCAGCCGCGCGATGGCGGCGCGGGGCACTTGCACGCCGCAGGTGGTGGCGCTCCAGGGGATGAGCCCTTCGTGCGCGCGCGCCTTGGATAGCAGCACGATGCCACCCGACGGCACGGCGATTTCGCCTTGCGCATGGCGCACGATGGAGCCGCCTGAGGGGCTGCGGGTGGCAGTCAGAAAGATGTCGTCCAGCCCGTCGCTCATCAGCGCGGCGGTGCGCCGCATGTGGATGGGCGTGTGCTCGCTGTGCATGTAGGCGGCCTGCGTGCCCAGCAGGCGGATGTCGGCGTCGTAGCGGAAGTGTTCGAGCGAGCGCACGTCGCCGTCGGTCGGCCGCAGGTCGATGCCCATGGTGTCGCGCCCGAGCAGGTCGCGCACGGCGGGGATGTAGTCGCTGGCAGGCAGGTCCTGCGTGGAGATGCGGGCGTGCTGGATGACGGCGGACATGGTGCAAAGTCTAGCGGGCCGCGATGCGGCTTGTTTGCTATTAAAAGAGAAGCTAGCGCAACTTGTTGGGTAAGCGCTGGAGGCCAAAAACCCTTGTAATCCAGGGCCCCGGCTTCGCTGTTACGATTCTGCCCATGACCAGTCCATCCACTTTGCCGGACGCGCCCGAGGACGAAGGCACGCCCGTCTCCGTCAAGATCCGCGAGCGCATCGCCGCCGCGCGCAAGCGCTTCCATGCCAACGACAACATTGCCGAGTTCATCGAGCCCGGCGAGCTGGAGAAGCTGCTCGACGAGGTCGAGGCCAAGATGCAGGGCGTGCTCGACAGCATGGTCATCAACACCGAGGGCGACCACAACACCCGCAACACCGCCCGCCGCGTGGCCAAGATGTACATCAACGAGGTGTTCAAGGGCCGCTACGTGGCGCCGCCCACCATCACCGAGTTCCCGAACGCCGAGCACCTCAACGAGCTGATGATCGTGGGCCCCATCACCGTGCGCAGCGCCTGCAGCCACCACTTCTGCCCGGTGATCGGCAAGATCTGGATCGGCATCATGCCCAACGAGCACACCAACGTGATCGGCCTCAGCAAATACGCGCGGCTGGTGGACTGGGTCATGGGCCGCCCGCAGATCCAGGAAGAAGCCGTGGTGCAGCTGGCCGACCTCATCATGGAAAAGACCCAGCCCGACGGCCTGGCCGTGGTGATGGAGGCCAGCCACTTCTGCATGTCCTGGCGCGGCGTGCGCGAGATGGACAGCAAGATGATCAACTCCGTGATGCGCGGCGTGTTCCTCAAGGACAGCGCGCTGCGCCGCGAGTTTCTCTCCCTCATACCCGGAAGGAATGGATGATGCTTGTACGCCTGCTCTACGTCAGCCGCGCCGTCGATACCTCGCCCGCCGCCATCGAGGCCATCCTGGCGGAAGGGCGCGAACACAACCCCGCCTGCGGCATCACCGGCGTGCTGTGCTACGGCGGCGGCATCTTCCTGCAGGCCATCGAGGGCGGGCGCTCGGCCGTCAGCCAGCTCTACAACACCATCCAGCGCGACAAGCGCCACAAGGACGTGGAACTGCTGCACTTCGAGGAGATCGAGGAGCGGCGCTTTTCCGGCTGGTCCATGGGGCAGGTGAACCTGGCCAAGCTCAACCATTCCATCGTGCTCAAGTACTCCGAGCGGCCGGAGCTGGACCCGTACTCGGTGTCGGGCAAGGTGTCCTTCGCGCTGCTGGAGGAATTGATGGCCACGGCGTCCATCATCGGCCGGGCCTGATTCCCCTGCATCCCGCGAGCCGCAGCCCGCCTGCCCGGCGCTGCGGCTCTTTGTTTTTTGCGCACCGCCTGCTGCCATGTCCCTCAGCGCCTTCGCCCTCATCATCGTCGCCGGCCTCATCCATGCCTGCTGGAACATCGCCGCCAAGAAGGCGGGCGGCGACTCGCGCTTCGCGTTCTTCACCTCCGTGCTCATGATGCTGTTCTGGGCGCCGCTGGGCTGGTGGCTGGGGCGCGACGCGGTGCCGCTGTGGGGCGCGGTGGAATGGGGCTTCGTCACGGCCAGCGGGCTGCTGCACGTGGGGTACTACGTGATCCTGCTGCGCGGCTACCGCAAGGCGGACCTCACGGTGGTGTACCCGCTGGCGCGCGGCTCGGGGCCGCTGCTGTCGTCGCTGGTGGCCATCACGCTGCTGGGCGAGCGCATCTCGGCGCTGGGCGCCCTGGGCATCGCGGGCGTGGTGGGGGGCGTGTTCCTCATCGCGGGCGGGCCGGGCCTGCTGCGCGCGGCGCACGACCCGGTGGCGCGGGAACGGGTGCACAAAGGCATGCTGTACGGGCTGCTCACGGGCGCCTTCATCGCCAGCTACACGGTGGTGGACGGCTATGCGGTCAAGATCCTGCTGATGTCGCCCATCCTCGTGGACTACATGGGCAACTTCGTGCGCGTGGGCCTGCTCGCGCCCGTGGTGCTGCGCGACCTGCGCACGGCGCGCGCGCTGTGGCTGGTGCAGTGGCGCTTCGCGCTCTTGGTGGCCATGGTGAGCCCCGTGGCCTACGTGCTGGTGCTGTACGCGATGCGCGAGGCGCCCATGTCCCACGTGGCCCCGGCGCGCGAGGTGTCCATGCTGTTCGCCGCCCTCATCGGCGGTCACCTGCTGGGCGAGGGCGACCGCGTGGCGCGCATCTGCGGGGCGCTGTGCATTGCGGCGGGGGTCACCGCGCTGGCACTCGGATGATGCTGCTCGGCTGCGACTTCACCAGCGCCCCCACGCGGCGCAAGCCCATCGTGCTGGCGCACGGCGAGCTCCAGGGCGCGCGCGTGCAACTGCTGGCGCTGGAGCGCTTCGACACCCTGGCCGCCTTCGGCGCCTGGCTGGCCCGGCCAGGCGACTGGGTCGGCGGTTTCGACCTGCCGTTCGGCCTGCCGCGCGAACTCGTGGAGCACCTGGGCTGGCCCACCGACTGGCCGGGCTGCATGCGGCACTACCGGGGCCTGGCCCGCGCCCAGATCCGCGACACCTTCGCGGCCTTCTGCAACGCGCGCCCGGCGGGCGGCAAGTTCGCGCACCGCCGCACGGACGGGCCCGCGGGCTCCAGCCCGTCGATGAAATGGGTCAACCCGCCGGTGGCCTTCATGCTGCACGCGGGCGTGCCGCTGCTGCTGGATGCTGGCGTAGACCTGCCCGGCCTGCACACGGGCGACCCGCGCCGCGTGGCCCTGGAGGCCTACCCCGGCCTGCTGGCGCGCGAGGTGTTGGGCACGCGCAGCTACAAGAGCGACGACCGCGCCAAGCACACGCCCGAGCGTCTGATTGCCCGCAAGGACCTGGTGGACGCGCTGGAAATGGGCCGGACCCGGCTGGGCCTGCGCCTCAAGCTCAGCCACGCCCAGCGCGACGCCCTGGTGGACGACGCCAGCGGCGACACGCTGGACGCGGTGCTGTGCCTGCTGCAGGCCGGCTGGGCGCTGGCGCGGCACCAGGAGGGCGCGCCGCGCTACGGTTTGCCCCAGGATCTCGATCCGCTGGAAGGCTGGATCGTCTCGGCGCCGGACAACCCTTAGGCCCTACCGGGCGAGAAGCTGGGGCGCTGGTGCCTCGATGCGGAACCGCGCGGCGTTCGCCACCAGCGACTGCGCCTGCCCCGCCAGCGAGTCCGCCGCGGCCGAGGCCTCTTCGACCAGCGCCGCATTGCGCTGCGCCGTGTCGTCGAGCATGGACACCGCGTCGCGGATCTGCGCGATGGACCGGTGCTGGCCGCTGGAGCGCTCGCGCATCTCGCCCACCAACTGCTCCAGCGCCTGCAACTGCGACACCACGCCCGAGACCGCCGCGCTCGCGTCCTTCACCTGCGCGGCCCCCTCGTCCACGGACTGGGACGAGTCGCTGATCAGCGCGCGGATCTCGCGCGAGGCCTCGCCGCAGCGCAGCGCCAGCGAGCGCACCTCGTCCGCCACCACGGCGAAGCCCCGGCCCTGCTGCCCGGCGCGCGCGGCCTCCACCGAGGCGTTGATCGCCAGGATATTGGTACGGGCCGCGATGTTGTCGATCACGGCCAGCACGTCGCCCACCTTGCGGCTCTTGTCGGTGATCTGCGCCATGGCGTCCACCACCCGCTGCATCAGCAGCCCGCCGTGGCGCGCGCCCTGCGCCACCGTGGTGGTCAGCGCGGTGGCCGCGCCGGCCTGCTCGGCGCCCTGCTGCACCATGGCGTTGAGGTCCTCCACCGACGCATGCGTGGCCTGCACGCTGGCCGCCTGCTGTTCGGTGCGGCTGCTCAGGTCCAGGTTGCCCGCGGCGATCTCGCTGGCGCCCACCAGGATGTTCTGCGCCGAGCCCTGCATGGCGGCAATCAGCGCGCGCAGCTGCGCCTGCATGGCGACCATGCTGGACATCACGCTGGCCTCGCGGGCGCCACGCCGGGCTATCTCCGCGCTCAGGTCGCCGACGGCGATGCGCCGCGCCACCTGCGCGACCTCGGCCGGCTCGGCACCCAGCTGACGGTTGAGCCGCCGCGCGATCACCCAGCCCAGCAGCGACGACAGCACGATGGACGCGGCCGCCACCGCCGCCAGCACCAGCACCGCGCGGGCGATGCCGGCACCCCCCCGGTCCCGCGCCTGCCCGGCCTGGGCCGCGTGCAGCTGCCAGAGGTGCTGCACGGCCTCGTAGGCCTTCTGGAAGCCCTGCTGGCTGGGGCCGGTGAAGAACTCGTTGGCCTCGAACAGGCGGTCGCCCTCGGCGCCGGCCGCCGAATTCGACATCTGCAGGAACTTGCCGCGCAGCCCGTTGAACCCGTCCACGCTCGCCGCCAGCGCCTGCTGCAGCGCCGTGTCGGCGTTGCCCGTGGCCGCTGCGCCGTAGGCCTGCAGGGCCTGGGCCAGGTCCTGCTCGGCGGCCTGGATGGTCTTTTCCTCGCGCTCCTTGGCGGGCATGGTGGTGGCGTTCAGGTGGCCCAGCTCCGCGGCGCGCACGCGGTGCAGCCGGTCGTTGACCTCGCTCAGCGCGGTGAGCGCGGGCAGCGTCTGGTCCACCACCTCCTCGAAGTGCTGCTGGATCACCTTGAGCTGCGACCAGCCGGTGAACGCCAGCAGCAGCGATGCCGCGCCCGCCAGCCCGAAGGACAGGGCCAGTTGCTGCCAGATTTTCAGAGGGGTCTTGCTGCGCTGCATGCGGTCGGAAAAAGAAGTGTCTGCGGATGAAAAGGCTTGCCGCGCAGGGTACGGCCCGCCGGCGGGGCGGGCTAGTACTCCCTTGCCGCGATGCATCCGCTCTTGCGCCCAGGGGATTGGGGAAACTCCGTGTGGCCCCGGCCCGACAGCCCCGGGCAGGGCGATCCCCCGCTTTTCGGGCGATCGGGCGCGCGGGGGCTGCGTACCATCGATAGATATGTTTCACCGCATTCCCCGCCTTGCCCAAGCCCACCCGGCCCGCCGCGCCGCGTGGGGCTTGTGCGTGGCCGCCGCGGTGTTGGCCTCCCTGGCGCAGGCGGCGCCCGCGCCCTGGTACTACTGGCGCAGCAAGGTGGACGGCGCGCGCGTCTGCGCGCAGGTGTCGCCCGGCCACGGCTGGGTGATCGACAGCGCGGCCTACGACGGTGCCGGCTGCCAGCCGCGCCCCAAGGTGTATCTCATCCCCATGCGCTAAAAACAGCGCTTGTTATAAAAAACATAGCTGCCAGCGCTTGATACATAAGCGCTGGAGGGCAAAATCGCTTGCAATACTGTGTATGCATTCGATAATGGCGGACATGACCGAACTGATCCTGATCCGCCACGGAGAGACCGACTGGAACCGCGAGCTGCGCTTCCAGGGCCACGTGGACGTGCCCCTCAACGCCACCGGCCACGAGCAGGCCCGCCGCCTGGCCGAGCGCCTGGCCGCCGAGCGGCTGGCGGTGGACCACCTGGTCTGCAGCGACCTCGTGCGCACCCAGCAGACCGCCGCGCCCAGCCTGCAGGTGCTGTTCCCGCAGCTGCGCATCGAGACCCTGACCGACAGCAGCCTGCGCGAGCAGAGCTTCGGCATCGTGGACGGCATGCGCGTGGACGACATCAAGGCCGGCCATGCCGACGCATGGAACCAGTGGCTGCGCTTCGAGGCCGACTCCGGCATGCCCGGCGGCGAGACCACGCGCCAGTTCCACGCCCGCGTGATGGACGCCGTGCGCCGCATCGCGCAGCAGCATGCGGGCCGCAAGGTCATGGTGGTGACCCACGGCGGCGTGCTCGACATGATCTGGCGCACGGCCCGCGGCACGGGGCTGGCCGGCCCGCGCCAGAGCGACATCCCCAACGCGGGGCTCAACCGCGTGCGCATCGACGGCGACGCGGTGGAGGTGCTGGACTGGGCCGACGTGCGGCACCTGGCAGATCTGCCGGCGCAGCCGGTGTACGACCAGACCAAGCTGCTGGTGCGCTGACCGCCGGTCAGTGCCGTTCCCAGGGCTCCATGCCGCCGGGGACGACCTCGAACAAGGGGTGCACCTGGGGCGTGCCGGTGCCCTGCCATTGCTGGTGAAGCGCGGGGTTCCTGGCCTGGAGCTTCGCCATCAGGTGCGCCCACTCGTAGCGCATCTGGCCGTCGGTGACCTGGAGGGCGGCTGCCTGCCCGCGGGCCGGCCGTATCTTGCCGGCATCGAACGCATAGCCGCGCGCCACGGCCTCCGCATGGATGGCCTGCAGGTAGCACGCCATGGCGGCCAGCGGCTCGGGCGCCTGCTTGAAGCGGTCGAGCTGCGGATGGTTGCGGTAGCCGCGCGTCTCGCCGTGCAGCACGGCCTGCGCCAGCAGCGTCTCGCGCCACAGCGCCACGAGGCCTTGCGGGTCCAGGTACCTGGGGTGCAGCGACCAGAGTCTCATGCGCCGCGGTGCGTCAGTGCTGCGTGACCACGATGGGCGCGCCCTTCGTGATGATCATCGTGTGCTCGTATTGCGCGGAGAGGTTGCCCGGGACGCCCGCCAGCGTCCAGCCGTCGGACGTCTCGGTGACGAGGCGGCTCTTGGTGGACAGGAAGGGCTCGATGGTGATGACCATGCCTTCCTGCAGGATGCGCTGGTCCGACGGGTCGAAATAGCCGGCGATGTGCTCGGGCTCTTCGTGCAGCGCCCGGCCGACGCCGTGGCTGCCGAGGTTCTCGATGACCTTGAAGCCGTAGGTCTTGGCCGTGCGTTCGATGGCCGCGCCGATCCGGTGGATGGGCTGGCCCGCCCGGGCGCTCTTCATGGCCTCGGCGAGCGCCGTGCGCGTGGCGTGGCACAGGCGCGTCTTCTGCGGCGTGGTGGGCGGCACCACGATGGTCCCGCCGGTGTCGGCGAAATAGCCGCCCAGCTCGGCCGAGACGTCGACGTTGAGCACGTCGCCGGCGCGGATGATGCGGTCCCCGGGGATGCCGTGGGCCGCTTCCTCGTTGATGCTGATGCAGGTGGCGCCGGGGAAGTTGTAGGTCAGCTGCGGCGCGGACCGGGCGCCGTGCTCCTGCAGCCACCGGCCGCCGAGCGCGTCGAGCTCGCGCGTGGTCATGCCGGGCTCCGCGGCGTCGAGCATGCGCTGCAGCACCCGCGAGACGATGCTGCCGATGCGTTGGAGGGCGACGACGTCGTCCTGCGTTTCGATGGTCATGGGAGGCCTTGGGAAAAGTGAGGGGGTGGCTTGGTGGGGGGGCGGGGCGCTGGTGCCGATGGTAGCGGGTCTCAGCCGCCTTCGATGGGGGCGCTGCTCATGGCCGGGCCTTGCGGGCGGCCTGGTAGGCCTCGATCCGCGGCAGCAGCGCCTGCCGGCGCGCGATGCTCTCGGCGGGCCAGTGCTGCTCGCGCTCGTAGTACGCGGCGACGGCGGGCGCGCCTTCGGGCAGGCGGATCCAGGGCTGCTTCGATGCCGTGAAGATGTGGATGTCCGGCGGCAGCAGGTCCGGGTTGTCCAGCGTGCCCACCCGCACGAAGGCGACCAGCGGGCCCGCGCTGGAATAGTGGCTCCACACCGCCACCTTGCACCGGGGGCAGCGCGCGATGCGCTGGCCGTCGCCGCTTTCGGAGGGCGTGTCCACCAGTTCGGGCGGCTGGCTCAGCGGGGTCACGCGGTCGGCCTCGATCATCGCGTTCAGCGCGAACGAGGCGCCGGACTCCCGCTGGCACCAGCGGCAATGGCAGCAGTGCACGAACAGCGGCGGGGTCTCCATGCGGTAGCGCACGGCGCGGCAGTCGCAGCCGCCTTCGGCGGGGAATGCAGCGGGGTCGGCCATGGGCGGTCTCCTTGTTCCAAGCGTGCGGGGCAGCACGGTCCCCCGACCTGATCAACGGGGCGGCTCGGGCAGCCCCAGCGCCGCATTCACCGCGCGGGCCTGCCGTGCCAGCCGCAGCGACTGCGGCTGCGCGTTGGCCTGCGGCTGCAGCAGGTTCTGCACCATGGCCCACTGGCCGTTGCGCGTCAAGGCATCCAGCCAGATCTGGTGGAACAGATCGCGCTGCGCATGGCTGCCGCCGATCTCCACCAGCCGGGGCAGGGCGGTGCCCAGCTGGCGGGCCGCAGTCGCCCAGTCGCCCCGGGCGTGGGCCAGCAGGCCGTGGGCGGCGGGCACGCAGACCTGCTGCCACACGGTGCGTTCATGCGCCTCGGTGCGGGTGGCGGCGTGGGCCTCGATGTTGCGCAGCAGGGTACGGGCGGCGTCCGTGCGGCCCGCGCGGGCCAGGCCGTAGAGGTACTGCAGGTCCAGGAAGGGCAGCACGTGGTCGGCCAGGCGCGGGGCCAGGTAGTCCGCCACGTCGGCCCAGCGCGCCGTGCCCACGTCCACGCCCGCCAGCTCCAGCCGGGCCAGCAGGGAGATGGCGTTGATCTGGTCCTGCGTGTATTCCTTGACCACGCCCCACACTTCCTTGTCGTACAGCGCCAGCACCTCGGCGTGGCGGTCCTGCTCCAGCAGGAACAGCGCCTGGTGCCACCAGTTGTGCGTGACCATGAAGGAGTTCAGGCCCGTCCAGGTGTCGCTCACGCCGGCCATGAAGTCCGCGCCTTCGGCGATGCGGCCCTGGGTGAGCATCACGTGGGCCAGGGCGTGGTGGGCCCAGGGCTCCTTGCGGCACAGGCGGACGGCATGGCGCGCGGAAGCCTCGGCCTGGGCCAGCAGGTGGCATTGCTCCCAGCCGAAGGCCAGCATGCCGTGCAGGTAGGGCACCTCGGCGGCGGCGGGCAGGGCCTGCAGGGCCAGGCGCAGCATGCCGGGCGAGTCGCCCCGGTTGAACAGGTGGTACTGGCCGAGCTTGAGCGAGGCCAGGTCGCGCGGGTGCAGGTGGGCCTGTTCCTCGTGCAGGGCGATGGCGCGGGGCAGGTCGCCATCGGCCCAGGCGGCGATGGCGGCCACGAAGCGCTGCTCGCGTTCGCTGGCCTGCGGCGCGTGGGCCAGCGCGCGGTCAAGGAAGGGGCGGGCGTTGCGCGGGGCGTCGGCCGATTCGGCGAACATGTGCAGCGCAGCGCAGCAGGCCTGCACGATGGCGCTTTCGTCCGCCGCCGCGCCGAGGATGTTCACCGCGCGCGCCTCGCAGGCGATGAAGCCTTCCACGAAGTCATCGACGGCCGCAGCGCTGGCGGGGGCGTGCAGCGTGAGGGGGTTGCCCAGGCTGTCGGTAGCGGTCACTGATGCACCCTTCGGCCTGCGGCCTGTCCCGCCAGGCGGGAGCGAGCTTGCTTGGGGCGGCCCGGCGCGGCGCTCATGGCGTGCGGCCCTGGATGAGCGCAAGGTAGGCCTTGCGCGTCTCGGGCGACACCGAGGCGACGAGCTGCTCGTGCGGCGTCTGGTGGCGCGCCAGCATGCGGGCCGTGGCGATGGTCTTGGACTTGCAGAACCAGTGGCAGGTGTGCTGCATCAGGAACAGCTCGGCCGTCATCATGTAGGCCCGCTCCTTGGGCGACAGGTGGCCGGTGTTCTGCGCCACGTGGGCGATGCCGCGCGCGTGGATGGCCAGGGCGCGGCGCATGTCGAAGGTGTAGCCGGGCAGGACCTTTTCCGCGAACGGCAGGGCCATGGCCAGGCGGCTGACCCGCGCCTCGGCGTCGCCGACCTTGGCGAAGTCGGCGGCGAAGCGGCCGAACTGCTCGCTCAGCTGCGATTCGGTGGTGCTCAGCAGGCTCCAGATCTGGTCGCGCCGCTCGTCGGTACTTTCGCCCAGGGCGCGCAGGTAGCCGTCGGTGAGCGCCTCCATGAGCTTTTCGATCTGGTAGTGGGCCAGGTGGCGGCCCAGCAGCGCGATGCGCTTGCGCTGCTCCTTGGCGTTGAGCAGGTAGATGCCGGTGGCGATGAGGAGCGCCAGGATCAGGACATCCATGCGCGTTCAAGCCTGCGGGGGTTGGGGCCAGGCGCGCTGGGGCTCGCGGATCAGTTCGAACGCGCGGGCCACCTGCAGCACGCCCAGGTCGTCGAAGCGCGGCCCGGCGATCTGCAGCCCGATCGGCAGGCCGCCGGCCGTGTAGCCGCAGTTGACGGACGCCGCCGGCTGCTCCGACATATTGAACGGCACGGTGAAGCCGATGTGCTCCAGCGGGCGCAGCGGGTCGTTGGTGGGCGAGGGCAGCTCGGCCTGGAAGGCCACGTTGGGCGCCACGGGCGAGATCACGTAATCGAACGCGCTGCAGGCGCGCACGGTGTTCACGCGCGTCAGGTGGAACTGGTGGCTGGCGTTGAAGACCTCGGTGCCGCTCATCCCGGCCGCGCTGTCGGCCCAGGCGCGGATGTAGGGCAGCACCTTGTCGCGCCGCGCGGCGGGCAGGGCCTGCAGGTCGGTGTACGAGCGCATGCGCCAGAAGTGGTCCATGCCGTCGAGCATGGCCTGGGTCATGAAGGGCTGCATGGGCACGATGGTGGCGCCCGCGCTTTCCATGAGGCGCGCGGCGCGCTCCACGGCAGCCTTCACCTCGGGCTCCACGGGCAGGCCGCAGCCGGCGTCGAGCAGCAGGCCGATGCGCAGGCCGCGCAGGCGCTCGGCGCCCTGGTCGAACTGGCTCCAGGCGATGTCCTGCGCGGGCAGGCTCATGCTGTCGCGCGCGTCGGGCTGGCTCAGCACCTGCATCATCAGCGCGGCGTCGGCCACGGTGCGCGTCATGGGGCCGGCGGCGCGGCCGGTGTAGGGCGGGTCGATGGGGATGCGGCCCAGGCTGGGTTTCAGGCTGAAGATGCCGCACCAGCTCGCGGGCAGGCGCAGCGATCCGCCGATGTCGGTGCCGATGTGCAGCGGCCCGTAGCCCGCCGCCGCCGCCGCGCCGCCGCCCGCGCTGGAGCCGCCGGGGCCCTTGCTCAGGTCCCACGGGTTGCGCGAGAGCGGGTGGAAGGTCGAGAGGCCCGAGGACAGCATGCCGTAGTCCGGCATGGTGGTCTTGGCGACGATGACGGCGCCGGCCTCGCGCATGCGGGCCGCGGGCGGGGCGTCGGCCGCTGCGGGCACGAGCTCGACGGCGGCGGTGCCCAGCGGCGTGGGGTCGCCCTCGGTCGAGATGTTTTCCTTGATGGTGCTCGGCACGCCGTCGAGCGCGCCCTGGGGTTCGCCGCGCAGCCAGCGGGCCTCGGACGCGCGGGCCTGGGCCAGCGCGGCCTCGGGGCGCAGCAGGTAGGTGGCCTGGATGTGAGGCTCCCATTTCTCGATGTGGGCCAGCACGGCCTGCGTGACCTCCACGGGGGACAGCGTGCGCTGGCGGTAGGCGGCCAGGAGTTCGTGGGCGGGCAAGTCGTGCAGGGTGGTCATGGGTTTATAAGTAAAAAAGGCTGCCAGCGCTTATGGGGTAAGCGCTGGCAGCTATTGTTTTGGGAGCGTGCTGCTCCCGTGCGGTGCTCAGGACCAGGACAGCGCAGAGACGTCGTTCACGAACACCGGGAAGTCCTTCCACAGGCCCTTGAGGTTCTTGTTCGCCACCGTGATCCACTGGTTGGAGTACAGGAAGGCGTGCACCGAGTCCGTGGCCAGCAGGCGCTGGGCCTCGCCCAGCAGGCGGGCGCGGTCGGCAGGGCGGGCGGCGTTCTTGATCTGGTCGAACAGCTCGTTGAACTTGGCCGACTTGTAGCCCCAGTAGTAGTCGGGCTTGGTGAAGTTGGCCAGGTCGAAGGGCTCCACGTGGCTGATGATGGTCAGGTCGTAGTTCTTGGGGCCGCCGTAGGTGTTGGACAGCCACTGCGCCCATTCCACGTTCTGCAGCTTGGCGATGATGCCCACCTTGGCCAGCTGCGCCGCGATCACCTCGCCGCCCTGGCGGGCGTAGGGCGTGGGCGGCAGCGTCATGGTCAGCTCCAGCGGCGTCTTGATGCCGGCCTCGGCCAGCAGGCGCTTGGCCTTCTCGGGGTCGTAGGGGTTGATACCGGTGGTGTCCACATAGCCGAACGCGCCGGGCACGTAGTGGCTGCCGATGGGGGCGCCGTAGCCGTCGGCCGCGCCTTCGATGACGGCCTTGCGGTCCACGGCCGCGGCGATGGCGCGGCGCACGCGCACGTCGTCCAGCGGCTTCTTGGCGTTGTTGATGGCCAGGATGGTCTTGGCGCGCGAGCCGCTCACCACCACCTGGAAGCGCGGGTTGCTCTTGAACTGCGCCACGCTGCGCGGCGTGACGCGGGGGAATGCGTCCACGTCGCCCGCGAGCAGGGCCGCCACCTGGGCGGCAGGGTCGGAGATGAAGCGGAACGTGGCGCGCTTGATCTTGATGGTGCCGGGGCTGCGGAAGCCTTCCCAGGCCGTCAGCACGACGGAGGAGCCCTTGTTCCAGGCCTGCAGCTGGTAGGGGCCGGTGCCCACGGGCTTGTTGGCGTTGGTGTCGGCGCTCTTGGGCTCCACGATGATGGACGTGGCCTGGCCCAGCACGAACAGCAGGTCGGGGTCGATGTCCTTGTTGAGCAGCACCACGGTGTAGTCATCCACCACCTGCGTGGTCAGGCCCGCGAAGGTGCGCTTGTCCTTGTTGGTGCTCTTCTCGCCGCCGGCGCGGTCGAAGGAGAACTTGACGGCGGCGGCGTTGAAGGGCTCGCCGTTCTGGAACTTCACGCCGCGGCGCAGCTTGAAGGTGTAGGTCTTGAGGTCGGGCGAGACTTCCCAGCTCTCGGCCAGCAGGGGCGAGACGCTGCCGTCGGCGTTGATCTTGGTGAGCGTCTCGAAGATGTTGTACTGCACGATCTCCGCGATGGCGGATGCGGCGCCGGCCGTGGGGTCCAGGCCCGGCGGCTCCAGCGTCATGGCCAGCACCACGGCGTCTTTGCGGCCCTGCGCCAGGGCGCCGAGCGGGGTGGACAGGGGCACGGCGGCGATGGCGCCAGTGGCAAGGACGGTACGGCGGTTCAGCATGTTCGGACTCTCCAGGCAACAAAAAAACCAGACGAAAGCCCCGGCGTGTGTCGCCGGGGAGCACAAAAGCTTTTTACACCATCATGTACGGATTAGGTTATGCGGTTTTCGCGGCTGCGGCGGCGCGGCGCTCGCGCGCACGCCCCGGCTGCACCTGCGGCACGGCCCCCACCAGCGACTGCGTATAGGGGTGCTGCGCATTGCGGAACAGCTCGGCGGGCGCCCCGCGCTCCACGATGCGGCCCTGGTACAGCACCACGACCTCGTCGCACAGGTGGTTGACCACGGCCAGGTCGTGGCTGATGAGCATGTAGGTGATGCCGAACTGCTGCTGCAGGTCCTGCATGAGGTTGAGCACCTGGGCCTGCACCGACACGTCGAGCGCGCTCACGGGCTCGTCGGCCACGATCAGGCGCGGGCGCGTGATGAGCGCGCGCGCGATGGCGATGCGCTGGCGCTGGCCGCCGGAGAACTCGTGCGGGTACTTGCCCAGGTCGTTGGTGCGCAGGCCCACCTGCGACAGCACCTGGGCGGCCTGCTCGCGCTGCTCGGCGCGGCTGGTCTGGCCCTGCGCCTGCAGCGGCTCGGTGACGATGCGCTCCACCGTCTGGCGCGGGTCCAGCGAGCCGTAGGGGTCCTGGAACACCATCTGGAAGTCGCGCCGCGCCTCGCGCAGCTCGGCGGGCGGCAGCTGGTGCAGGTCGCGGCCCAGCAGGTGCACGGTGCCCGCGGTGGGTGCGTCCAGCGCCATCACGAGCCGGGCCAGCGTGGATTTGCCCGAGCCGGATTCGCCCACGATGCCCAGGCTGCGGCCGGCGTCCACCGCGAAGCTCACGCCGTTGAGCGCGTGCACCTTGGCGGGCGGGCGGAACAGGTGCTCGCGCGGCAGCGTGTATTCGCGCACCAGGTCCTGCACCTGCAGCAGGGGCGTGGTGTTGTTGGGGTTCATGCCGCCACCTCCGCGCCCTGTATCGCGCCATGGGCTTCGGCGATGGCCTCGGGACGCAGGCAGCGCACCTCGTGGCGGCCGTCGGCGTCGGTGGCCACCAGCGTGGTGGGCGGCTGCTCGCGGTGGCAGGCGTCGATGGTGTAGCCGCAGCGGCCCGCGAAGGGGCAGCCCGCGGGCAGGTCCACCAGCTCCGGCACCGTGCCGGGAATGGTGGACAGGCGCGGCCGCTGCCCCGGCGCGTGCACGGCGCCCAGGTGCGGGCGGGCCGCGAACAGGCCGCGCGTGTAGGGGTGGGCCATGGCGGAGAAGACGCTGGCCGTGGAGCCGCTCTCCACCACCGTGCCGCCGTACATCACCATCATGCGGTCCACGTTCTGCGAGATCACGCCCAGGTCGTGCGAGATCAGGATCATGGCCATGTTGCGCTCGGCCACCAGGTCGCTGATGAGGTCCAGTATCTGCTGCTGGATGGTCACGTCCAGCGCCGTGGTGGGCTCGTCGGCGATCAGCAGGTCCGGCCCGCAGGCCAGCGCCATGGCGATGGTGATGCGCTGGCGCTGCCCGCCCGAGAACTGGTGCGGGTAGGCGTCCATGCGCTGCGCGGCGTTGGGAATGCCCACGCGGTCCAGCAGGGCGACGGCCTCCTGCCGCGCCGCTGCCGCATTCATGCCCCGGTGCAGGCGCAGCGGCTCGGCCACCTGGCGGCCGATGGTGTGCACGGGGTTGAGCGCGGTCATGGGTTCCTGGAACACCATGCCGATGCGGTTGCCGCGCAGCTTGCACATCTGCGCGTCGGTGCGGCCGACCAGCTCTTCGCCGTCGAAGCGGATGCTGCCGCCGACCTCGGCGCTCTCGGGCAGCAAGCCCATGAGCGACATGGCGGTGATGGACTTGCCGCAGCCGGATTCACCGATCAGGCCCAGGGTTTCACCGCGCGCCAGGGAAAAGCTCACGCCGCGCACGGCGTCGGCCGGGCCGCGGTGCGTCTGCAGGCGGATGCGGAGGTTGGAGACTTCAAGCAGAGACATCAGCGTTTTCTCGACAGGCGCGGGTCCAGCAGGTCGCGCAGGCCATCGCCCAGCAGGTTCAGCCCCAGCACGGCCAGCGCGATCGCCACGCCGGGCCACACGGCCAAGAGCGGGGCCTGGAACATGAGGGTCTGCGCCTCGCTGAGCATGCGCCCCCACGAGGGCTGGGGCGGCTGCGTGCCCAGGCCCAGGTACGACAGCGCCGCCTCGGCCAGGATGGCGATGGCGAACTGGATGGTGGCCTGCACGATCAGCACCGACAGGATGTTGGGCAGCACGTGCTCGATGGTGATGCGCCAGCCACCCTTGCCGCAGGCGCGTGCGGCCATGATGTACTCGCGCGACCACACGGCGTTGGCCGAGGCGCGCGTGACGCGCGCGAAGGTGGGGATGTTGAAGATGCCGATGGCGATGATGGAGTTGACGATGCCCGCGCCGAACACCGCCGTCATCATGATGGCCGACAGGATGGCCGGGAAGGCGAAGGTGAAGTCTGCCAGCCGCATGATCAATTCTTCGACCCAGCCGCGCTTGGCGGCGGCCAGCAGGCCCAGGGCCGTGCCGATGGACAGGCCGATGCCCACGGCGATCACGCCCACCAGGATGGAGTTGCGCGCCCCCACCAGCAGCAGCGAGGCCACGTCGCGCCCGAAGGCGTCCGTGCCCAGCCAGTGCGTGCCCGTGGGCGGCTGCAGCTTGGCGGCCAGGTCCATCTCGTAGGGCGACCAGGGCGTCCAGACCAGGGACAGGGCGGCGGCCAGCACCAGCAGCAGCGACAGCACGGCGCCGATGACGAAGGCGCGGTGGCGCAGCGCGCGGTGCATCCAGCCGGGCGAGGAGGGGGCGGAAGAGGAGAGGACGGCGCTCATGAAGAAAAGGTCAGATGTCGCTGGCTTTGACGCGCGGGTCGATCACGGCGTACAGGATGTCCACCACGAAGTTCACGACGACCACCATGGCGGCGAGCAGCATCACGCAGTTGCGCACCACGATCAGGTCGCGGTTGGCGATGGACTGGAAGATCAGCCGCCCCAGGCCGGGCAGGTAGAACACGTTCTCCACCACGATGGTGCCCGCCAGCAGGTTGGCGAACTGCAGCCCCATCACGGTGATGACCGGGATCATCGCGTTGCGCAGCACGTGGCCCCAGAGCGCGGCGCGCTGCGACAGGCCCTTGGCGCGCGCGGTGCGCACGAAGTCCTCGCGCAGCACTTCGAGTACCGCCGAGCGCGTGATGCGCGCCAGGATGGCGGCCTGCACCACGGCCAGCGCGATGGCGGGCAGCAGCAGGGCCTTGAAGGCTTCGAGCGGACTGCCGCCCGCGTCCTCCGTCCAGCCCGGGAAGCCCCCGGCCGAGAACCACTGCAGCTTCACCGAGAACAGCAGGATCAGCAGGATGGCGAACCAGAAGTTGGGAATGGCGATGCCGACCTGGGCGAGGCCCATCACGCCCACGTCGCCCAGCTTGTTGTGGCGCGCCGCCGCGTACACGCCCGCCGCCAGCGCCAGCACGGTGGTGATGGCCATGGCCATGAGCGCCAGCGGCACAGTGAGCGCCAGGCGCTCCAGCACCAGGTCGAGCACGGGCGAGCTGTATGCGTAGCTGTCGCCCATGTTGCCCACCACCAGGCCGCTGACCCATTGCCAGTAGCGCAGGCTGGCGGGCTGGTCGAGCCCCAGCTTGGCGGCGAGGGCGGCCACGGCCTCGGGAGACGCATCGGGGCCCATGAGGATCTGCGCGGCGTTGCCCGGCAGGATCTCCAGCACCAGGAACACGACGATGGAGGCGCCGACCAGCGTGGCCAGGAGGGTGACGAACCGCTTGAGGAAGAACAGGCCCATGGATGGAGGCGTCGTGGAGTGAAACAGGCGCAGGCAGGTACGAGCGCTCTAATTAATGTGCATGCATAGTAACGGCAAAACATCCCCGCCAGCGGTGTTGCGATGGGATGTGGCACGCAAGGCACAGGCCGCCGGCACGGGATAATACGGTCTATGAATGCCGCACCGTTGTTGTACGCCATCGCGCCGGACGCCAGGGAGCTGCTGCCATGGCGCTGATGATCACCGACGAGTGCATCAATTGCGATGTGTGCGAGCCCGAGTGCCCGAACCAGGCGATCTACCTGGGGCAGGAAATCTACGAGATCGACCCTGGCAAGTGCACCGAATGCATGGGGCATTTCGACGAGCCCCAGTGCGTGCAGATCTGCCCCGTGGCCTGCATCCCCGTGAACCCGCAGCACGTGGAGAGCCGTGAGACGCTGTACCAGAAGTTCCAGCGCCTGCAGGCGGAAACGTCCGCCTGATATTTCTTTTCAAGCCAAATCGGGCTTCAGCGCTTGCTGGTCAAGCGCTGGTAGCTATCGAATTGATAGAAATCAGTCTTCCGCCGGACGGGGTGGCTTGGGCCGGGGCGGCTTGGTGGTGTGGATCAGCAGGGTGGCCTTGTCCATCTCGCCCGCCAGCATGGCCGGGCAGGCCTTGAGCGAATGGGCGATGCTGTCCTCGATCAGCGTGCGCTGGTCGGGCGAGGGCTTCTTGAGCACCCAGTTGGCGACTTCGCTCTTCACGCCCGGGTGGCCGATGCCGATGCGCAGGCGCCAGTAGTCGGGCGAGCCCAGCTGCCCGTGGATGTCGCGCAGCCCATTGTGGCCCGCGTGGCTGCCGCCGCGCTTGAGCTTGACCTGGCCGGGTGCGATGTCGAGCTCGTCGTGCACCACCAGGATCTCATCGGGCTGGATCTTGAAGAAGCGTGCCAGGGAGGCGACGGACTTGCCCGACAGGTTCATGAAGGTCTGCGGCTGCAGCAGCCACACGCTCTGGCCATGGACCGTGGTGCGGGCGACCAGGCCGTGGTAGCTGCGCTCGGGCACCAGGGTGGCCTTGAGCTCGCGCGCCAGCGCGTCGATCCACCAGAAACCCGCGTTGTGCCGGGTGGCCTCATAGTCCGGCCCCGGGTTTCCAAGGCCTACAAACAGCTTGATCATCCGGGCGATTATCCCTGTAGCAACCAATGAAAACGGCCCACGCAAGGTGGGCCGTCGAGAGGGGAAAAGAAGGGCAGCCTGCGCTTACTTCTTCTTGCCCTTGCCCTTGGCATCGGCTACGGGAGCGGCGTCAGCGGCAGGGGCCTCGACCACCACTTCGGGCGCCACCACGGACACCAGCACGGGGTTGGCGCGGGTCTGGCCGCCACGCAGCACGGGGGTCACGCCCTTGGGCAGCTTGATGTCCTTCAGGTGCAGGGACACGCCCTTTTCCAGCTTGGACAGGTCCACTGCGATGAACTCGGGCAGGTCCGAAGGCATGCAGGTCACGTCCAGTTCGTTCACGACCGGGTTGACCATGCACTTGTCCACCTTGACGGCGTTGGATTCTTCCGCACCGCTGAAGTGCAGCGGCACCTTCATGTGCAGGCGGGTCTTCTCGTCCACGCGCTGGAAGTCGATGTGCAGCACGAGCTGCTTGTAGGGGTGGTATTGCACGTCGCGCAGCAGGACCTTGCTGGTCTTGCCGGCCACTTCCATGTCCAGCACGCTGGAGTGGAAGGCTTCCTTCTTGAGGGCGTGCCACAGCGCGTTGTGGTCGATCTCGATGAGTTGGGGTTCGGTGGAACCACCGTACACGATGCCGGGCGTCTTGCCCGAATTGCGCAGACGGCGGCTCGCACCCGTACCCTGCTTGGCGCGCTCAAAAGCGACGAAGTTCATAGCTAGCTCCTGAAAAGGGGCGACCGCGACCAGCCGTCCCCCGTTGTGAAAAGGTGCGCGGCCCAGGCAGGCTGCACGCCACGGTCGTTCCCGGTCAGAACAGGTTTTCCTGGTCCGAGAACAGGCTCATCACCGACTCGCCCTTGGCAATGCGCTGGATCGTTTCGGCGATCAGCGGGGCCACGGAGAGTTGGCGAATCTTGGCGCATCCCTTGGCGTTGTCGCTCAGGGGGATGGTGTTGGTCACGACCACCTCGTCGAGGGCCGTGCCCTGGGCGATGCGTTCGATGGCGGGACCCGAGAAAATGGGGTGGGTGCAGTAGGCGTACACCTTCTTGGCGCCGCGCTCCTTGAGCACCTCGGCGGCCTTCACCAGCGTGCCGGCGGTGTCGATCATGTCGTCCATGATCACGCAGTTGCGGCCTTCGATCTCGCCGATCACGTGCATCACCTCGGACACGTTGGCCTTGGGGCGGCGCTTGTCGATGATGGCCAGGTCGCAGCCCAGCTGCTTGGCGAGGGCCCGGGCGCGCACCACGCCGCCCACGTCGGGCGAGACCACGATCAGGTCCTCGTAGTTCTTCTGGCGCAGGTCGCCCAGCAGAACGGGGGAGGCGTAGATGTTGTCCACGGGAATGTCGAAGAAGCCCTGGATCTGGTCGGCGTGCAGGTCCATGGTCAGCACGCGGGCCACGCCCACGGCCTGCAGCATGTTGGCCACCACCTTGGCGGTGATGGGCACGCGCGTGGAGCGGGGGCGGCGGTCCTGGCGGGCGTAGCCGAAGTAGGGGATCACGGCACTGATGCGTTCGGCCGAGGCGCGCTTGAGCGCATCGACCATGATCAGCAGTTCCATGAGGTTTTCGTTGGTGGGCGCGCAGGTGGACTGCACCACGAACACGTCGCGCGCACGCACGTTCTGCTTGATTTCCACGGTGACTTCACCGTCGGAGAAGCGGCCCACGTCGGCCGCGCCCAGCGGGGTGCCGAGGTGCTGGGCGATTTCAGCTGCCATGCCGGGATTGGCATTGCCGGTGAAAACCATGAAGTCGGGGTGGTTGGCTTGCATGAGTGACCCAGCAGTCTGAAATTTAAAGCCTGAAAGATGTTTGGCAGGGGAAGAAGGATTCGAACCTTCGCATGCCGGAATCAAAATCCGGTGCCTTAACCAGCTTGGCGACTCCCCTACACAGGTCGATTGCCGAAAGGCAACCTACCTCAATTCTCGTCCGATGCCCAACCCGCAAGAGGGTGAATCATCAGGTTGTCGCATGCCTTGACCTGCCAGCCCTGCGGGGCCCCAGTCAGATCGACTGCATGAGACGTCATTTGTGCAAACACCGCACTGCCCGAGCCGGTCATCCGGGCCTGCAATCCGCGTGACCTGAGCCATTCGATGGCTTCGGTCACCTCGGGGCAAAGCGCCTGGGCGACTGGCTGCAGGTCATTTCGACCGAAATCAAAGTGTGCTGCAGCAAAGCCTAAGATTGTAGCACTATCTGAATCGCGTTTCAAACTCGGAGACGAAAAAATTGATTTTGTCTCCAGGCCTGCGGCGGGCTTCACGACGGCAAAGCGCGCTGGCGGCAGTGGGTGCGCTTTCTCAAGCGGCGTGATTGTCTCACCAATTCCTTCCACCCAGGCGTTGCGGCCGCGCAAAAAGAACGGCACGTCGGCGCCGAGCGCGAGGCCGATTTTCTCCAGGGCGGGGCGCGGCAGATGCAGCCCCCAGAGCCGGTTCAGCGCGAGCAGCGTGGTGGCCGCGTCCGACGAGCCGCCGCCCATGCCGGCCTGCGCCGGAATGCTCTTGTGCACGCCGATGCGCACCCCCTGGGTGCAGCCCGTGGCCTGCTGCAGCGCGCGCGCTGCCTGGATCGTGAGGTCCACGGCGGGCAGCGTGGCGCCCAGGTCTTCGCGCGTGATCTCGCTGCTGGCCGCGTGGCGTTCGAAATGGAGCGTGTCGCACCAGTCGATCAGCATGAACACCGATTGGAGCAGGTGGTAGCCATCGGCACGCCGGGCGGTGATGTGCAGAAAAAGATTGAGTTTGGCCGGCGCCGGCACGTCGTACAGGGCTTGCATGGCGAAAACGAGGCCTAGCGAGTCAGGGCGATGCGCAGGGTGGCCGGCGGCGCAGGATCGTCGCGGTGCGCGATGAGCCGGCCCTCGGGGATCCCGGACAGATCGGCCCGCCAGCCGGGCGCCGTGGCCTGCGCACCCTGGAGCCAGCTGAACAGCGCGGCGACCGGGATGCGGGTGCCGGTCACGTCCTGCAGCAGCGCATCGAGCGAGTCGGACGTTCGGGTCTCCTGCGCGCTCACCAGTTGCGCGTGCCCGTCCTTCCAGTCGAGCTGGGCCAGCCGGTTGCCGAGCGGGCTGGTCAGCACCAGGCCGCCGCTGCGGTCATTGCCCCGCAGTTCGAACAGGGCGGAAAAGGACTGCGAGGCCTGCCCTTCGACCTGCAACGCCAGGCGGCCGCTCCAGGCATCTTCGTCGGTGCCGGCTTTGGGCTGGGGCTGGGCGCAACCCGCCAGCCACAGTGCGCAGATGGCCAGCACCAGCCATCCGGCAAACTTGGAGCGCAGGCTTCGCATCAAAGCTTCGCTCCAAGGCGTGCCAGTGTCTCTTTGAGGGTCTCGTTGTCGGGGTTCACGCGCTGGCCTTCCTTCCAGACCCGCACGGCGGCTTCCTTGTCCCCCAGGCTCCAGAGCACTTCACCCAGGTGGGCTGCGATCTCCACATCGGGCCGCGCCTTGTAGGCGGCCTCCAGGTGCCGCCGGGCCTCCGCGGGGTTGCCCATGCGGAATTCCACCCAGCCCAGGCTGTCGACGATGAAGGGGTCCGCGGGGGCGAACTCCAGCGCCTTGAGGATCAGTTGCTTGGCCTCCGGCAGGCGCACGCCGCGTTCCGCGAGCGAATAGCCGAGCGCGTTGTACGCATGGTGGTATTCGGGCTTTTGGGCGATGACCTGCCGGAGCAGCTGTTCCATGACCTCGGGGCGGCCCGCCTTCTCGGCCAGCATGGCCTGGTCGTAGACCAGCTCGGTGTCGTCGGGCGCCAGGGCCACCAGTTCGACCTGCACGTCGTACGCTTCCTGGTACAAGCGCAGCTCGCGCAGCAACTGCACTTCGGCCTGCAGCTTCATGCGCTTGTCGTCGGCAGAGGTGCCGGGCAGGCTGCGCAGCAGGGCGCGCGCCTGCGCCACCTTGCCCTGGCGTGCCAGCAGGGAGGCGCGGCGGGCCTGTGCGCTGAAGACTTCTTCCACGTTGTCGATGCGCTTGAGCCAGTCTTCCGCGGCGGCGTAGTCCTGCTTCTTCTCTGCGATCTGGGCCTGCAGCAGGTAGGCCTGGGTCAGCCCGCGCTGGCGCACCTCCGCGTCCGTGGAGGCGGACATGAGATCCATGAAGCGCTGCAGGGCGGCCTGCGCTTCGGGTAGGCGGTTGTCCTGCAGCTGCAGCGTGGCCAGCACCAGCCAGGCCTCCATGAGATCGGGCTTTTCCTTGGTGGCGGCCTCCAGTTGGCGGCTGGCGTCCGGGTAGCGCTGCAAACCGAGCAGAACCCGCGCATAGGCCATCCGCAATTCGGGGACGGGTTGCTTGGCGAGGGCCTGGACCACCAGTGGTTCGGCTTCCAGGTTGCCGTCCTCCATCAGTTCCAGGGCCAGCTGCGCGGCGGGTTCGCTGGCGTCGTCCAGCGCCTGGGCCCGGCGCGCGGCGTCCAGGGCGCCGGCCTTGTCGCCGGCGGCCAGGCGCAGGCGGCCCAGCGATACCCAGGCCACGGGGCCGGTGGCAGGGTGGGCCAGCTCGTCCACGAGGGCGGTCTCGACCACCTTGGCCGCCAGCGCCTTGTCGCTGGCGCGTCCGTACATCTGCGGGAGCGCCGCCAGCATGGCCGCCTTGGCGCGGGGAGGGGACTGGGCCAGCTCCTGCCGGAGCAGGCTGGGCGTTTCGCCGATCCGGTTCAGCGCCACCAGGATCTGGAGCACGTAGCGGTTGGCCTCCCGGGACTCCGGCAAGGCCTCCTTCCAGGCCTTGGCGGCCGCCAGGGCGTATTCGCCGGAGCGCGACTGCAGGGCAATGTCTGCGGCCCGCTGGTAGAGCTGCCCGTCCGCGCTGCGGCGGGCGGCTTCCAGCATGAAGGCGTAGCCGGCCCCCGGGTCTCCGGTGCGGGCACTGACTTCGCCCAGGAAGATCTCGTAGAACAGCTCTGCATCCAGCGCGGGGTTCGATTCCACCGTAGGCTCGCTGGCGGCGGCAGGGGCGCCGCTGCCGGAGGATTGCGCCCAGGCTGAGCAGGCGGCTACCGCGATCGCGGTGGTCAGGGCGGCGGCCCGAAAGCTGTGAAATAGCACCATCGGGTCATAATAATCCATGCCTGTTAACCCATTGCCAGGGTGTTTCTATGCCTGAGTTGCCCGAAGTGGAAGTGACGCGCCGCAGCTTCGCGCAGGCCATTTCCGGTGCGCGCATCGAGGCCGTGATGCTGGGCAAGCCCTTGCGGTGGCCCCTGGGCTGCGAGCCGCAACTTTTGGTGGGGCAGCAGGTGCTGGGCCTGCGCCGCCGGGGCAAGTACCTGCTCGCCGATACCAGCCACGGGCTGCTGCTTTTGCACCTGGGCATGTCGGGCAGCCTGCGGTTCAGCCACGGGCTGCCGCCGGCGGGCGCCCATGACCACTTCGACCTGGCGACCGACCGTGGAACGCTGCGGCTGCACGATCCGCGCCGGTTCGGGGCGGTGGTCTATGCCCGGGGCGAGGAAGATCCGGTGGCGGTCAAGCTCTTGAGCACGCTGGGCATGGAGCCCCTGGCGGAATCGTTCTCGCTGGCTGTCTTCCAGGACGGGCTGAAGAAGAGCCGCATGCCCATCAAGCAATTGCTGCTCGGAGGCCGCCTGGTCGTGGGGGTGGGCAACATCTATGCGTCAGAAGTGCTTTTCCTGGCGGGCATCCGGCCCACGGCGATCGCGGCGCGCATCGGGCCGGCCCGGGTGCGCAAGCTGCACGCCGCGATCCAGGAGGTGCTGGCGAAGGCCGTGGAAATGGGCGGAAGCACGCTGCGCGACTTTTCCAATGCGGACGGCATGGCCGGGCACTTCCAGCGCGCGGCCAATGTCTATGGCCGCGACGGTGCGCCTTGCCATGTGTGCGGAACGCCGATCCGGCTGCTGCGCCAGGGGCAGCGCAGCAGCTACTTCTGCCCCGCATGCCAGCGCTCCTGAGCCCGGTGGCGCGCGAATTCCGGGCGCCATGGCGGCCCGCAGGCGGTCGATGCTATATTTTGTGGATGCCTACCCTGTAGGCGACTCATAGACACCGGGAGCAAAGTGGGACCTTCATTCAACGAGCAGTTCGACCAGCACGGCGCCTGGCGGCGGGAGTTCGCCCAGCAGCTCAAGCGACTGGCCGATTGGATGTCCTCGCACGACCTCATGGACGCCGCCGTGCAGGAGCGCCTGCACAGGCTCGAAGAGCAGGTCCGCAGCGACAAGGTCATGGTGGCGTTCGTTGCGGAGTTCTCCCGCGGCAAATCGGAGCTGATCAACGCCATCTTCTTCGCCGACTACGGGCGCCGGATCATGCCCGCGAGCGCCGGGCGCACCACCATGTGCCCCACCGAGCTGGGGTATGACGCGAGCGTTGCCCCGAGCCTCCGGCTCCTGCCCATCGAAACCCGGCTGCAGGCGCAGAGCCTGGCGGAATGGCGCATCAAGACCGACCGCTGGCAGGAAATCCCCCTGGACATCGGCAACGCGAGCCAGATCGCCAAGGCCCTCGAAAAGGTCGCGGAAGTGCGCAAGGTCAGCGTGGAGGACGCCCGCGCGCTGGGTTTCTGGCATGACGACCTGACCGATGAGAACCCGGTGCCGGACGCGCAGGGCCTGGTGGAAGTGCCCATGTGGCGCCACGCCGTCATTAACATTCCCCATCCCTTGCTCAAGCAGGGCCTGGTCATCCTGGATACGCCTGGCTTGAATGCCGTGGGGGCCGAGCCTGAGCTCACCGTCAACCTGATTCCCCAGGCGCACGCGGTGGTGTTCATCCTGAGCGCGGACACCGGCGTGACCCGGTCCGACCTGTCCATCTGGCGGGAGCATCTCGCCATCTCGCCCGACAGCATGGATGGCCGCCTGGTGGTGCTGAACAAGATCGATACCCTGTGGGACACCCTGAACTCCGCCGAGCAGGTGCAGGCCCAGATGGAGCGCCAGTGCAGCACCTCCGCGGAGATGCTGGGCGTTCCGCTGGACCGGGTGGTCCCCGTGTCGGCGCAGAAGGGGCTGGTGGCCAAGATCACCGCCGATGACGTGCTACTCGAAACCAGCGGGCTGCCCGTGCTGGAGGAGGCCCTGGCCAAGGGCATCATGGGCCGGCGGCAGGCGATCCTGCGGGCGGCCGTGGCCAATGGCGTGGCCAGCCTGCGCAGCGAGACTTCGCGGGCCATCAATATCCGGCACCGCGATCTCGACGACCAGATGGCCGAGCTGCGCAGCCTGCGGGGCAAGAACGCCTCGGTGATCGAATCGATGCGCCACCGCATCGAGCAGGAGCAGCGCGAGTTCGACCTGAGCACCACCAAGATCCAGGCCGTGCGCGCCGTCCACCTCAAGCTGCTGCGGGACGTGTTCCAGCAACTGGGCGCGAAGGCGCTCAAAGCAGAGCTCTCGGAGCTGGCGCAGACGCTGCAGCAAAAGGGCCTCAAGCTGGGCGTGAAGAAGATCTACCTGCAGACCTTCGACAAGCTGCGCGGCACGCTGGACAAGGCGCAGGCCTCGGGCACCGAGATCCAGGCCATGCTGGGCGGCACCTTCCGGCAGCTGAACGCCGAGTTCGGCTTTTCCCTGCAGGTGCCGTCGGCGCCGCAGCTGGAGCACTTCAGCCACGACCTCGACCAGATCGAGCAGAGCCACCTGCAGTACCTGGGCATGGGCAACGCGCTGAAGCTGGCCCAGCCCGAGTTCGCGGAGCGCCTGGTGCGGGCCATGGCCATGCGCCTGCGCACCGTGTACGAATCCGCCGCGAACGACCTGGAGCTGTGGAGCAAGTCGGCCACGGCCCAGCTGGACGCGCAATTGCGCGAGCGGCGCCGCAGTTTCGCGCGCCGCATCGAGGCCGTGGACCGCATCCAGCAGGCGGCCAGCGGCCTGGACGAGCGCATCTCGGAAATCGAGGCGGGAGAGGAAGAGCTGATGCAGCTGGAGCGCAAGCTCCATGAGCTGACGTCGAAGCTCGTGGCCCCGCCCGCAACCCTGCCCGGACAGGCAGCGGCGCCGGCGGACGAGTCTCTCCTGTCGGCATGACAGGTCTGGAGCTGGGGAGTGCCGCCGAGCGTGTGGTGGCCTGGCAGGCATCGCACGGCCGCAACCACCTGCCCTGGCAGCAGACGCGGGACCCGTACCGCGTGTGGCTGTCGGAGATCATGCTGCAGCAGACCCAGGTCACCACGGTGCTGGACTACTACGCCCGCTTCCTGGCGCGGTTCCCCGACGTGCGGGCGCTGGCCGAGGCGCCGCAGGACGAGGTCATGGGCTTGTGGAGCGGGCTGGGCTACTACACGCGGGCCCGCAACCTGCACCGCTGCGCCCAGCAGGTCGTTGCCGAGCATGGCGGCGCCTTTCCGCGCAGTGCCGAGGTGCTGGCCACCTTGCCGGGCATCGGCCGCTCCACCGCGGGGGCCATTGCGGCCTTCTGCTTTTCCGAGCGCGTCCCCATCCTGGACGCGAACGTCCGCCGGGTGCTGACGCGCCTGCTGGGCTTCGATGCCGATCTGGCGCAGGCGAGGAACGAGCGCCTGCTGTGGGCGCAGGCGCAGGAGCTGCTGCCGCGCAAGGACCTGGACAGCGCCATGCCGCGCTACACCCAGGGCCTCATGGACCTGGGCGCCACCATCTGCACGCCCCGTGCGCCGCAGTGCGGGCTGTGCCCGTTGCATGGCGACTGCAAGGCGTTCCAGGCGGGCAATCCGGAGAGCTACCCCGTCAAGACGCGCAAGCTGTCGCGCAAGGCGGAGTCCTGGCAGCTGCTGGTGCTGAAGAATGCGCAAGGACAAGCCTGGCTGCAGAAGCGCCCGCCCAGCGGCATCTGGGCCGGCATGCACTGCGTTCCGGTCTTTGCCGACAGTGCGGCGTTGCACCGCTGCGTAGGGGCGCTGGGCGCCGCATCATGCCTCGATGTCCATGAGCTGCAGCCTTTTGTCCACGTGCTCACCCACCGCGACCTGCACCTGCATCCGGTGCTGGTGTCCGGCGCGATGCCCGGCAGGCCCACGGAAGAGGGCGGCTGGTTCGGTGCGGACCAGTGGGGCGCCATCGGCCTGCCGGCACCCATCCGCAAGCTGCTGGAAGCCACGCAGGCGCAGCTCTGGTAGCCAGAAAAATATAAGCCAAATTGGCCCCCAGCGCTTGCTGAGAAAGCGCTGGCAGCTATCAAAACAGTAGTTGCCTCTATCTTCCGTCCAGCTCGCGGTGCCTGCGCAGGGCCGTCCAGCGGCCGCCAAAGGCCTCCGAGAGCCGCTCCACCAGATAGACGGAGCGGTGCTGTCCGCCGGTGCAGCCGATGGCGACCGTGACATAGCTGCGGTGGTTGCGGTCGAGCATGTCCAGCCAATGCGCCAGGAACTGCTCGATGTGCTCCTGCATCCGCCTGACGTCGGGCTGCTGGCGCAGGAAATGCGCCACGGGCTCGTCCAGCCCCGTCAGGTCACGCAGGGCGGGCTCGTAGTGCGGGTTGGGCAGCATGCGCACGTCGAAAACGTAGTCCGCATCCATCGGAACGCCGCGCTTGAACGCGAAGGACTGGAACACCAGGGTCAACTGCCCCTGGGTCGTCGTGGCCATCAGGCTCTTGACGTAGCTTTGCAGCTGCGAGGCGCGGATGGTGCTGGTGTCGATGACGTGGGACTGCTCGCGCAGCTCCGCCAGAAGCTCGCGCTCCACTTCGATGATCTGCACCAGGGCCTTGCGCCCCTGCTGCAGGTCGGCATGCGACAAGGGGTGCCGGCGCCGTGTCTCCGAAAAGCGCCGCACGAGAGTGTCGATGGTGGCATCCAGAAAGATCGAATGCACCGCAACGCCCTGGCTGCGCAGGCGGGCCAGTTCCTGGGGCACCTGGTGCAGGGAGGTGGCGCTGCGCACGTCCATCGCGATGGCCAGGCGATTGCCGTGATGGCGGTGCTCCAGCGCCACGAAGGCCGGCAGCAGTTCCGGAGGCAGGTTGTCCACGCAGTAGTACCCCGCGTCCTCCAGCGCGTGCAGGGCGACGGACTTCCCCGAGCCCGACATGCCGGTGATCAGCACGATCTCGAGCGCCATTGGTCAGTTGCTCCCCTGCGGAGCGGCGTCGGCGAGACCGAGCATTTCGCGGGCGTGGGCCAGCGTGGTCTCCGTGGACTTCTCGCCGCCCAGCATCCGGGCGATCTCGGCGACGCGCGGCTCGCCCTGCACCGCCTGGACGGTGCTGGTCGTGCCTTCGGCATGCTTGCGCTTGGCCACCTTGAGATGGTGGTGCGCGCAGGCCGCCACCTGGGGCAGGTGGGTGACAGCCAGCACCTGGCGGTCGCTGCCCAGCTGCTGCATGAGGCGGCCTACGGTTTCCGCCACCGCGCCGCCCACGCCGGAGTCCACCTCGTCGAAGATGAGCGTGGGCGCCGCGCCCAGCTCGCTGGTCGTCACCGAGATCGCCAGCGCGATGCGGGACAGCTCCCCGCCGGAGGCCACCTTGCCGATGGGCTTGGGCGTCATGCCAGGGTGGCCCGCCACGAGGAACGTGACGTCATCCATGCCGTGGGAGGCGGGCTCGGGCAGCTTGGCGACGGACACCTCGAACTTGCCGCCTTCCATGCCGAGGCCCTGCATGGCTTGCGTGATGGCGCTGGACAGCCGGGGCGCCGCCTTGGCGCGTGCCTGCGACAAGGCGCGGGCGGACGCATGGTAGGCCTTGGCGCTGGCGGCCTCGGCCGCTTCGAGCTGGCCCGTGTCCGTTGCCGCATCCAGCCGGCGCAGCTCTTCCTGCCAGCCCTGCAGCAGCGACGGCAGTTCCGCCGGGGTGCGCCGGTAGCGGCGTGCCAGGGCCATCCACGCGGCGATGCGGGTGTCGAGCTCGGCCAGGCGCTGGGGGTCGATCTCGGCATGCCGCAGGTACAGCTGGAGCGAGTGGGCGACATCGCTGGCCTGGGCGAGGCTGGACGCCAGGATGCCGGCCAGGCTGGCGAACTCGGGCTCGATGTGCTCCTGGCCTTGCAAAAGCGACTGCGCGCGCGTGAGCGCCGCCAGCGCGCCGGCATCGTCGTCCTGCAATGCGTGCAGCGCGCCTTCCGCGCCATCCAGCAACGCCTGCGCATGCGACAGGCGCTTGTGCTGGGCATCCAGCTCGTCCCATTCGCCCTCGGCAGGGGCCAGCTTGTCCACTTCGCCGATCTGCCACTGCAGGCGCTCGCGTTCCTGTTGCAGGGTGGCCTGGTCCTGGCGCGCCTGCTGCAGGGCCTTCTGGTCGGTGCGCCACCGGGCCCACTTCTCCGAGGTGTCCGCGGAGCGCGTGCCGGCATAGGCATCCAGCAGGTCGCGCACCGAGTCGGACCGGGTGAGGCTTTGCCAGGCATGCTGGCCATGGATGTCCAGGAGCAGGTCGCCGAGCGTGCGCAGCTGGGTGGCCGTGGCGGGCGTGCCGTTGACCCAGGCCCGGCTCTTGCCCTGCGTGTCCACCGTGCGGCGCAACAGCAAGAGGTCGCTGGTTTCGAAGCCGGCTTCCTCCAGCCACGGATGCACGTGGGCCGGGCAGTCGAACTCGGCGCTCAGGTCCGCCCTGGGGGCGCCCTCGCGCACGACGCCGGCCTCTGCACGGGAACCGAGGATGAGTTGCAGCGCGTCGATCAGGATCGACTTGCCGGCGCCGGTTTCTCCTGTCAGCACCGTGAAGCCCGGGTTCAATTCCAGCTCCAGCGTTTGAACGATCACAAAATCACGCAGGGTGATCCGCCTGAGCGCCATGGTCAGGAGCCTCCTTCGTTCCAGCGCAGCTTCTTGCGCAGCGTCGCAAAGTAGTTCCAGCCCAGGGGGTGCAGGAAACGCACGCAGTGCTCGGACCGCTTGACGAGAATGCGGTCCCCGTGCAGCAGCGAGGCCAGCGACTGCATGTCGAAGTTCGCGCTGACGTCCCGGCCGCTGACCACTTCCACCGCCACCTCCGTCGCGTCGGACAGCACGATGGGCCTGTTTGACAGCGTGTGGGGAGCGATGGGCACCAGCACCCATCCGGGAATCGAGGGATGGAGCATGGGCCCCCCGGCGGACAGCGAGTACGCCGTGGAACCGGTGGGCGACGCGATGATGAGGCCGTCGGCGCGCTGGTTGGCCACCAGGCGCCCGCCCACTTCCACCCGCAGCTCCACCATGCCCGAGGTGGCGCCCCGGTTCACGACCACGTCGTTCATGGCCAATGCCTCGAAAACCACCCTGTCATCACGCACCACGGTGGCGTGCATGAGGGGGCGCAAGTCTTCCTCGTACTCGCCGCGGAGCATGGAGGGCAGCGTGGCCTGGTACGCGTCGAACGGAATGTCGGTGATGAAGCCCAGCCGGCCCTGGTTGATGCCGATCAGCGGCGTGCCGAACCGGGCGAGCCGCCGGCCGATGCCGAGCATGGTGCCGTCACCGCCGACCACCAGCCCCAGGTCGCACTCGCGGCCTATCCCCTCCACATTCAGGGCCGGGTAGTGCGCCATTCCCATGTTGCTGGCGGTCTCTGCCTCCAGCACCACTTCGCAGCCTTGCCGCTCCAGAAAATGGGCAATGTCTTCCAGTGCCTTGCGCGGGCTGTCACCCACGGAACCCGCCGATGAAGCCTGGTACTTGCCTATGAGCGCCACATGGCGGAAATTGGAAGTCATCGCGAAATTACATCATTAAAATCTCAGCCCATGCTCGATGACCGTGCCAAGTTGTTGCTCAAAGCGCTGGTCGAGCGCTACATCGCCGATGGCCAGCCCGTGGGGTCGCGCACTTTATCGCGTGCATCCGGGCTGGACCTGTCGCCCGCGACCATCCGCAACGTCATGGCGGACCTGGAGGATCTGGGTCTCATCGCAAGCCCGCACACCTCGGCGGGGCGCATCCCCACCGCGCGGGGCTACCGCCTGTTCGTGGACACCATGCTGACGGTGCAGCGCGACCCGCTCATGCCGCCGCAGCTCGCGCCGGAACAGCCGCAGAAGGTGATCGCCAATGCGGCCCAGCTACTGTCCAACCTGTCGCAGTTCGTGGGCGTGGTCATGGCGCCCCGGCGAACCTCCGTGTTCCGCCACATCGAGTTCCTGAGGCTGTCCGAGCGGCGGTTTCTCGTGATCATCGTGTCGCCGGAGGGAGACGTTCAGAACCGGGTGATCTTCACGGAAGTGGACTACTCCCAGTCGCAGTTGGTCGAGGCCTCGAACTTCCTGAACGCGCACTACGCGGGGCTGGCGATGGAGCAGGTGCGGGAGCGCCTGAAGTCCGAGGTGGATGCATTGCGGGGCGAGATCGCATCGCTCATGCAGGCGGCGGTCAACGTGGGCTCCGAGGCCCTGTCCGCCGCGCAGGACGAGGTCGTGATCTCGGGCGAGCGCAACCTGCTGTCCGTGAGCGATTTCTCCAGCGACATGGGCAACCTGCGGCGCGCCTTTGATCTCTTCGAGCAGAAGACCCAGATCCTGCGGCTGCTGGACATCTCCAGCCAGGCCGAGGGCGTGCGGATCTACATCGGGGGCGAGAGCCAAGTCGTTCCTTTCGAGGAGCTGTCGGTGGTCAGCTCGCCGTACGAAGTGGACGGCCGGGTCGTGGGCACTCTGGGCGTCATCGGCCCCACGCGCATGCCCTACAACCGCATGATCCAGATCGTGGACATCACCGCCAAGCTGGTCTCCAACGCCCTCAGCCACCGCCAGTAAACCTCCTACAATATTGCGTTGGCCCCGTCGTGTAGCGCGCTGGAGCATGGCTTGGGGCGTTAGCTCAGTTGGTTAGAGCAGAGGACTCATAATCCTTTGGTCGTTGGTTCAAGTCCAACACGCCCTACCACCCTCGTCTGTATGGGTGCCGTGAAATCAAAGCCTTTTTCTTGCAGCGATGCGTCCTCTTTCTCTTGGAGGGTTCTGGGCTGCATTACAATTTGAGGATGCGCTGAATTGATTCTTTGCCGATGCGCCACCAGCGGCGGATTCAAGCAAAGAAATGCTGATTTCAAGGAACGCCAGGAAATCATGCTATAATTCAAAGCTTAGCGGCTGTAGCTCAGCTGGATAGAGTACTTGGCTACGAACCAAGGGGTCGTGGGTTCGATTCCTGCCAGCCGCACCAATGTTGAAAGCCTGCAATCGAAAGATTGCAGGCTTTTTCATTTGTCCGGGCGCCGGGTGGGCGCATCTCGGGGAGATCTGGCTATGAGCAAGGCTTTCACCAAAGAAACCGATGGAGCCGACGACGATGACGAGTTGGCATTGCCTCCGCTGCCCGCGGGCGGCAAGAACTACATCACCCCTGCCGGCTATGCGCGCCTGCGCAATGAGCTGCTCGACCTGATCGACAACGAGCGCCCGAAGATCGTGGACGTGGTCCACTGGGCCGCGAGCAATGGGGACCGCTCCGAGAATGGCGACTACCTCTATGGGAAGAAGCGCCTGCGGGAGATCGACCGGCGCATCCGCTTTCTGACCAAGCGGCTGGAGATCGCGGAGGTGGTCGACCCCAGCCTGCATGCGGGCAGCGACCAGGTGTTCTTCGGGGCGACGGTGACCTATGTCGATGACGAAAGCGTTGAACGCACGGTCACCATCATGGGCATCGACGAAGCCGACAGCCATGCATCGCAGGTCAGTTGGATTTCTCCTGTGGCGCGTGCCTTGCTGAAGGCCCGTGTCGGCGACGAAGTGCAGTTGCCGACACCGGGCGGCGTTCGCAATCTGGAAGTGGTGGAGGTGCAGTATCCGCCGCCGGCTGCAAGCCAGTAGCGCGACTTCTAGGCCTGTGGCGTGATCCTGGCGGTGCGAATGACCGCCTGGGTGCGGCGCAGATTGCGCAACGCGGTTTCCAGGTGTGCCTGGTCGCGCACGGCCACGATGAACCGCAGGTCCGTGGTGTCGAGCGCGGCCTCGTCATCCATGTCCACATGGGTGATGTCGGCCTCTGAATTCGCCAGCTCGGCGGCGACGCGGGCGAGCACGCCCTTGCCGTTGTTCACGGTGACCACGATGCCGGTCTCGAACATGCGCGTGGGCTCGTCGGACCAGTCCACGGCGATGAAGCGTTCGCTGTCCTTGTGCTGCAGCCGCTTGGCCACCGCGCAATGCACGTTGTGGACGACCAGCCCTTCGCCGCGCCCCAGGTAGCCGACGATGCTGTCGCCCGGCACGGGACGGCAGCAGGTGGCGTATTGCACCGAGGCGTTCTCGCTGCCGTCGAGCGTCACCGCGCCCTGGGACAAGGTCTCGTGCGACGTGTAGCGTTCGCGGGTCATGAGCAAGGCGTCGGGGCGGTGGCCGTGCTCCGACATCAGCACCATGAGCCGCTTGGCGACGATGCTGGCGATGCGCTTGCCCAGGCCCAGGTCGGTCATCAGCTCGCTGCGGGTGCGGTTGCCGGTGAAGCGCAGCAGCTTGTCCCACATGGCCTGGGTTTCCGCATTGAGCGGTGGCAGTTGCTGGAGGCCTTCCGCGCGGATGGCCTGGGTGAGCAGTTTCTCGCCCAGTCCTTCGGATTCGGCCTGCGCCAGCGTCTTCAGGTAGTGCCGGATCTTCGACCGCGCGCGGCCCGTGCGCACGAACCCCAGCCAGGCCGGGTTGGGCGTGGACACCGGGGCTGTGATGATTTCCACCACGTCGCCGTTCTTGAGCTCGGTGCGCAGCGGCACCTGCTCGTTGTTGATCTTGGCGGCCGTGGTCCTGTCGCCCACGTTGCTGTGGATGGCATAGGCAAAGTCCACCACCGTGGCCCCACGCGGCAGCGCCATGATCTGGCTCTTGGGCGTGAAGACGTACACGGCGTCCGGGAACAGGTCCACCTTCACGTGGTCCCAGAACTCGGCAGCGTCGCGGGTTTCGTTCTGAATGTCGAGCAGCGACTGCAGCCACTTGGTCCCCAGGCGCTCGGCCGCGGTGCCGTCGCCATCCTGCGCCTTGTACAGCCAGTGGGCCGCCACGCCGGCCTCGGCGATGACGTGCATCTCGTCCGTGCGCATCTGGAACTCGATGTTCACGCCCGACGGGCCGACCAGCGTGGTGTGCAGCGACTGGTAGCCGTTGAGCTTGGCGATGGCGATGTGGTCCTTGAACTTGCCGGGGACCGGCTTGTACATCTGGTGCAGCACGCCCAGGGCCGTATAGCAGTCCGTGACCGTCGGCACGATGACCCTAAAGCCGTAGATGTCCGTCACCTGGGCAAAGCTCAGGTGCTTGTGGTCCATCTTCTGGTAGATGGCATACAGGGTCTTCTCGCGGCCCGCCAGGCGCACCTTCATGCCGATCTTCGAAAACGCGGCATCCACCTCGGTCTGCACCTTCTGCACCAGGTCGCGCCGGCGGTTGCGCGACTTGTTGACCGCCTTGGACAGGGTGGCGTAGCGCCACGGGTGCAGATGCCGGAACGACAGGTCCTGCAGTTCCCGGTAGGTCTGGTTCAGGCCCAGGCGGTGGGCGATGGGCGCGTAGATCTCCAGCGTCTCGGACGAGATGCGCCCCCACTTGCTGCGTGGCATGTCCGACAGCGTGCGCATGTTGTGCGTGCGGTCCGCCAGCTTGATCAGGATGACGCGCACGTCGCGCGCCATCGCCAGCAGCATCTTGCGGAAGGACTCGGCCTGATTCTCCTCGCGGGTGTTGAACTGCAGCTTGTCGAGCTTGGTCAGGCCGTCCACCAGTTCCGCCACCGGGGCGCCGAAGCGGTCGATCAGGTCGGCCTTGGTGACGCCGCAGTCCTCCATGGCGTCGTGCAGCAGGGCGGCCATCAGCGCCTGGGCGTCCAGCTTCCAGGATGCGCATTGCGCCGCCACGGCGATGGGATGGGTGATGTAGGGCTCGCCGCTGTTGCGCAACTGGCCCAGGTGCGCCTCGTCCGCGAAGCGGTAGGCTTGGCGCACCTGCTCGATGCTGGTGGCATCCAGGTAGTCCAGGTTGTCCGTGAGCGCGGCGAAGCTGGCCGCGGCGGCATTGGCGGCCGCGGCGGCAGCCGAAAGGGTGCCCGCCGTGGGCGGATCGCCAGGCCGGGGCTGCGCTGCAGAAGGTGAGTTGAGCACCGCGTTCATGCCTCAAATGTAGCGCGGGAGCGTATCAGACGGCTTCGGGGCAAAAAAAAGCACCGCTGCCGCGGTGCTCTTTGGAGGCTTAATGCCTGGAAAACAGCTCAACCGGGAACCTTCTTCAGCATTTCCAGGCCGACCTTGCCTTCCGCGATTTCGCGCAGGGCGGTCACGGCGGGCTTGTTGCGGCTTTCGATGCGGGGGGCATGGCCCTGGCTCAGCATGCGGGCACGGTACGTGGCGGCCAACACGAGCTGGAAGCGGTTGGGGATCTTTTCCAGGCAATCTTCTACGGTGATGCGGGCCATCGTTTTACTCCGGGATTCTTCAGGTGATGTTGAGCGACTGGAAGGTGTCAGCACGGGCGCGGCGCTGGGCGGCGTACTTGAGTCGCTGGGCGTGAACGACGGCTTTCAGGTCGAAAAGCGCGCGTTCGAACAGCTCGTTGATTATAACGAAGTCGAATTTCGCGACCTGGGCCATCTCCGTGGCCGCATTCTTGAGGCGGACTTCGATGACGTCGGGCGAGTCCTCGCCCCGCCGCTCCAGCCGGGAGCGCAGTTCTTCCCAGCTGGGCGGAAGAATGAACACCAGCACGGCGTTGGCAAAGGCCTGCTTGATCTGCAGGGCGCCCTGGAAGTCGATTTCCAGGATCACGTCGGAGCCCTGGGCAATGCGCTCCTCGATGGCCTTCTTGGACGTGCCGTAGCGGTTGCCGTGCACATGCGCCCATTCCACGAAGGCATTGGCCTGCACCATGGCGTCGAATTCGGACTGGGAAGCGAAGTAATAGTCGCGGCCGTGCTTCTCCTGCCCGCGCGGCGCGCGCGTGGTGTGGGAGATGGACAGGTGGACGTGGGAATCGAGCTCCAGCAAGGCCTTGACCAGGCTGGACTTGCCCGCGCCGCTGGGCGCCGCCACTACGATGAGATTTCCGGGGTAGTCCATAGGGAATCAGCGCAAGGCGCTATCAAAACATGAGTTTCATTCGATATTTTGCACCTGAAGCGTGAGATGCGCTCCAAGTGGTTGATTTTCATGGCCTATTGGGGTTGTAGGCCTGCATTTCCCCCACGATTTACCCCACAGGATGCCTGGGCTGCGGTGAGACGGCATAGCACGGCAGCAGGCGACTGACGTATGCACGACTACGAGAAGTCTATCAGTGGCTTGTCAGGCACAAGCTCAAAGGCACTGTGAGTGGCAGTGGGGCGGAAACCCGAGATGCATGGGCGGCAGCCCTATGCTATGCATCACCAACTATTGCATCCCGGGACAGTACGATCAGTTGCCGTTTAGCTCGCGTTGCTGTGACATGCAATAAACACCGCTCCGCAGTTTCTGTTTCCCCAACAACACCGATATCTTCATCACTGCTGAACTGCTCGGCATAGTGTTCCGCACCGTGGTAGCCCGCCAAGATGACGATGTCGAACTCAAGCCCCTTGACGCGATGCATGGTGGCCAGCCGGACACCAGCATCCGCAGGTTCATCCATCGTGCCGTGATCCAGTTTGAGACAGGCCACACCACGTTGCCGTAAAGTACGGGCTAGGTCGTCCAGATCGTCGTTGGTACGAGCCACAATGCAAATTCGCCTGGCCTCAACGCCGTCGGCTTCTCCCTCTGCGAGGACTGACAGTATGTGCTCCACATCTTGCCGCAAGGTTGAAGATGAAAGGACTTCTGGCAATTCACCGTGAGTTAGGGATCGATAGCCTCGCAAGGTATCGATGTTTCCGTCTAGGTCGTCGATTTCGACACCTTCTAGCTGTGCACAGGCCCAACGTCGAATTTCATCCGTTGTACGGTAGTTGACCTTGAGAGAACGGCTGCGGCCGCGCACTTCGATCCCTACCCGTCCGAGCGCCACCTTGTGGCGATAGATGCGCTGGTGAGCGTCACCGACAATGAACAAGTCGTTTTCGGCCACGGGCACAGCGGCGCGAATCAACGCGTAAGCAGCGGCGCTGATGTCCTGCGCTTCATCTACCACCATGGCACGGATGCCCAACTGCGGTTTTTCCTGCGCAATCAACTGGCAGGCATCGCGGAAGGCTTCCTCGGGTTCGCGCAGATTGGCCGCGTGCAGTTGTGCCTGGTATTCGGAAAACACCGGCCACACGGCCTTGCGCTGCAAGCGGCCTAATTGTCCGCCACGTCCGATGCGACGGGCGTGCATGTAATCCTCCGCCGTTTCGCAACCTTGGGGCAAAACTACGCGCTCATATTCCGCTCTCAAGAATGCGGCACTATCAGTCGAGCCAGCAGGAAGTGCGGACAAGGCGGCTTGCCAAAAACCACGGCGTTGTTTCTCGTCGTAGAGCAGACTGTACGGATAACCGAAGCGGCGCAGCAGGCCTGAAGCCCATTGATCCAGGTTGACCACTTGAATCTTGGCCAATTCCTGTGGCGTGCACAGCAAGGACAAGCTGTGGCGGATGTCCTCGGCCAGCGTGCGAGTGAAGGTCGTGAAGACGACCGGGTGTCCCGGGAGGTCCGTGTACTGCTTGGCCAGCCAGCGTGCCCGGTGCATAGCCACCACCGTCTTGCCGGTGCCTGCGCCGCCGGTGACCTTGACAGGGCCGCTCTTGTTGCCCTCCGCCAGCTTGCGTTGGCTCGGATGAAGGAACACGCGCCAGCGTTCCAGGGGGGCCGCCAACAAGGCCTCTATGTCGCTGTCATCGGTGAGTACCACGAAGTGGCGGCGTGTGCCATCGCGCGCCAACGCCGCGCCGAAGTCTTGTGGATCAACAGCTTCGGCTGGCGCCCGCTCAGCCAATATCTTGTCCAGTGGTTCCCCGGCTGCGAACAGATAGAGAGCTTCGAAGGCTTCATCGGGCAACTGTGATTCAAGCGCTTCCAGGTCGGCCTCTGATGCCACTGCCCGAACGGCCGCCAGACGATCTTCCGGCACGCCCAACTTGGAAATTTCCTGGTCACCCAGGTCCGCAAACAACCCCTCGTTTGGCCATGCCTCGACAGAAGCTGCGCTCCCCTCGGCTTGGAACTGCACTTCCTGCACCGCATAGACCTGCAGGCTGCCCACGTCCGGATGGATTGCGACCCGATGTCGCCTGGCCCACTGATAGGCATCGTCGTGACGATCCACCCACAACAGGCAATACACATCGCCCGTTTCTGGCTTGAGGATGATGCCGCGCAGATTGTCGTTGATGCGCACCGAGCGCATGTTGGCATCGGCCGCATCGTTGATGCGCTCGTAGTTGATGCCTTTGGCCAGCGGATTCTGACGGAATTTGGCGACAAAGGTCAGCACCGCCTGCTGGTTTTGACGCGGTATCTTGGCGAACGATTTCAGGAAGTCGTCCGACATGGCGATTTTGGGTGAGAGTGCCATTTCAATGTTCCTTCAAACTGGCCAGAAGCGCCTGTGCAGGCGCGTCCTCGATTGCGATGTAGACCGTCCAGCCCTGTGCCTCGAAACGGGGTGCATCGTCTTGGTAGTCGGTCAATAGCACGGCTATCCTCTGGCTGACCCAAGCCAGTTCGGCTTCCGCTAACACCCTGCCGTGTTCGTCGACCAATTCGAAACCGACTTCCGGCAGCGAGATGCCCTCGTGGGCCAGAACAGCCAGCCATGACTGCACGTCCTGACTCGCCAACTCCATGGCCGATTGCCAATGGCCGTCGAGCGTCTGTTCGGATCGGCACAGCGCAGGGCTGGCCTGGAAACTGGACAAACCCGGCATCTCGGCGTGCCCAGCCCACAGATGACGCAAGGGCAATAAGAGGTTCAGGCACTGCCAGAGCTGGTGCCAGCGCCGTTGCAACTCCACTTCCGGCATGTCGTCTGATTGCCACTGCATCATGACCACCGGTTCATCCGCTGCAGATGGCTTGCCGGTCATCCATTGGCGCAGTTGTTCTGACGACAGGCCAGACAGCCATTGCGCTGCATTGCCCCAGGCACGGTAGCCCCAGCGATGTGTGCTGGTGTCGGGCAACAATCCGTAGTCATCGAGCTGACGGCGGAAAGCGCCTTGCATGAAGCCCTGCAAACTGGTTCCATCACCGCCTGGCTGCAGCATGGCGGTACCCAGCACTCCCGCCAGAAGGCGTAAGTCGCCGAACCGCTCACTCACCAATCGCTGGTGCAATTGCAGGAAGGGAGACAAGCGATGGAAGCCGCCCAATGCCGTGATGCCTTGCGCCTCGCATAAACGTGTGATGACCTGATCGGAAGGCGCGAGCAGCAATTCTTCCCAAGGTCCCGGGCTTGTTTCAGCCTGCTTGCCCAGTGCCTGGTTGACGTCCTCCCAGGTCAACGTCCAGACCGAGAATCGGCCGCTCTTAGCCACGGCCATGCGCTTGGTCAGGTCTTCGGCCACGATGTGCTTGTGGTATTGCCAGCCATCGGTAAATACCGCCACCGGCAAATCGTCTACACCATCATCAGGCCAGAAAACAAAATCCGGCTTGCATGGAGTGACGACACCCTCGCGCTCGCCGAGCGCCACCTGCAACTCTAGGCGCCAGCGGCGTTCGCCCGCCTGGACGAGGTACCCATGCTTGCCGCCGACGAGCTTGTCCTTGAGCGTGAAAGTGACGTCGCCATGTTCGCGCCGCAGCGCTTCCAGAAAACGCTTTTCCAGCGTGCTCTCCAGCAGACTGTTGTCTGGTTGCTGGGACAGGTTGGCAATCGGTTTCAGGTCGGCGCGGTATTCCAGAATCTGTTTCAGCAGTTTCTGCGCCACCGTGCGTGATATGGCTTGGCGCTCGTGGCTGTTGCGATAGCGGTACATGCAGCGATAGCAACCATCGGCGGTGTTGTCCTGATTGCAAGTGCAGGTATTCAACGCGTCTGCCGCCAGACTGAACACCTCGAACAAGGGAGCCGGATCGCGCATCAGCTCCTTCAGATAGCCGGTGCCGCCCGGCACGCTGTCGTAGATCACCAGGTAGGTGCGCGCCGACTCTGCATCCGCTGCCATGCGCACATCAGTAGCGATGCGCAGGTGGGCCACCGCACCCTTGAAGCGTTTACTCAACCCCAGTTCCAGTGCAGAGATAAAGCTCAGCAGGGCTTCTTTGGATTCTGCAAACCCTACTTCCGGCAAAAACAGTTGGATGCCTTCGCTGGCGAACTCCCGGTACAGGAAGATGCATTGCTGGGCGCTGGCGTCGGGTGTCTTGCGACGTGAGCACCAGGGCGCATGGTTGCGATACAGCTCTTCCGCCTTGCGGCGGCGCTGCAAGGTGCCGCACTCGGGGCAGATGGCGAAGCCAGGCCGATTGAGTTCCTCGCCAGCAATGGTCATCGGCGTGGCATCCGCTGTCTGCTCGCCAAAATTCACCTCGCGGAAGGTCACCCGATCGAGAAACTCGAAGCCGAACGGGAAACCTGGCTTGTCGATGGCAAACGCCTGGCGCACGGCTTCCGGCGGGCTGTCCACCAACGCCTGGCGCACGTAGAAACCGCGTGTGCGCTCGTCGGAGTCGTCGGCGATCCGGCTTTCGCGGTCCAGTGTGCGCGCGAACACCGTGGTCAGGCGCAGCATCTCATGGACCCGCCCGGTATCGCGCCACTGGCCATCACCACAGCGCGGGCATTGGTGGTGCCGGTCGCCCGCCGACAGGGGTTCGGCGTAGGAGCACTGGCGGCATAGGCGCCAGTGCTCCGGTTTGACGCGGGAGACATCCACCTGGTTGATGACCACCCGGCGGCCTTCGGCATAGAACGTGTTGTTGGGTGCCAGCTCGGTGATGGCGGTCGCGCCAGGACGCTCGTATTCGAAGGTCAACGGCTCGACAACAGTGCCTTCCCGGCGGGTGTCTCGCACGATGATCGAGCGCAGCAGCACGCCCTGCTCGGGGAACGCATAGTTGGGCAGCAGGCCTTCGTCGGTGAATACGTTCAAGGTCGCCTTGCCTTCAATGCCGCCAATCAACCGCGCCAGTGCCGCGCGTTCCTGGTGCAGGTTTTTCAGCTCTTCCTCCTGCTCCCCGCCACGCACCGGGAGCTGTTCCAGCCGCTCGATCTCCTTGGCTGTCTTTTCACGCAAGCGCTTGATCTGCGCCACATCCTGGGCGATGCCCTGCAGCTTGTTGATGATCTTGAAGGTCAGGGAGCTTTCTTCATCCTGTCGCCCATTGACGAAACGAGCCAGCCACTGCTGGGTAGCCTCGGTCAGGAGCTGTCTGCTTCCCTGCTGGAACAGCGCGAGAAAGCGATCCAGCAGGCGGGCCCGGTTGGCCTCCACGTACTCCAGCCAGGGGAAAGGAAAGCGCGTCGTTGCACGGTTATCCACGGCGCTGAGCACCATGCGGATTTCTTGCGGGATCTGCGCGCCCTTGCCGCGCTCGCGCACCCAGCAGTCCAGCGTGAACGCCGTCAACTGGCGCTCCAACACTGCCGAAGCATTGAGGAACACGCCGGGGGCCGGCACGTTGCCGGCAATCATTTCCTTGGGATCGGCCCAGAAGTACAGATCGTGCGGCTTGCTCGCTGCCATCGTCATCAGCAGGGCGTTGCCGGTGCTGCGCCCCGCGCGTCCGGCACGCTGGATGTAGTTGGCCTGCTGCGGCGGCACGGAGCATTGCAGGACAGCCGACAGGTCGCCGATATCGATCCCCATCTCCAGCGTCGGGGTGGCCGAGAGCACATTGATACTGCCGGGTGCCTGGGCGTCGGATTTGAAGCTTTGTTCCACCTGTTCACGCGTGCCGCGAGGTAACAGGCCGGTGTGTTCGTGGGCAACCACGCGCTGGATGTCTGCACGCAGGTACAGGCTGCGGTAGTAGTCGGCCTCGCCGGCTGTCTGCGCTTCCAGGCGCCCCCCACAACCCGGGTGCCGACAAGGCTGCCCGGCAAGTGATGTTTCGAGCCCGGTGCGCCACTCGCTGCGGCAAGTATCGCAACGCCATACGCGGCTGCCCAGCGATACCCGGAAGGCTTCCGGCTCCAGGCCCCACACGCGAACATCCGGCTTGCCATCGGCCTGTTCAGCACCCAGCAAACCCGCCTCGGCCAAGGCATCGAACGCCAACCGATACAGTTCGGGCAGCAGACTGTCCGCCCCCAAGGCTAGCGCATGCAATGGTGTCAGCGTCTTGAAGGCCCAGGCGCGATACCACTTCGCATGGCTGCCCAACACGCCGACGCAGCGCTGGTAGTCGACCAGGCTCACGAAGCGCGGCGGGCGCGGGCCGGACAACATCTGGAACTGCACATGGTTGCTTCTGTAGACCCACGGCCGGTTGCCGACCCGGGCATAGAAATGCAGACCTGGGTCGCGCCAGGCCCCCAGGCGCTGTATGGACTGGACGATGCCCTGCAAGAAAACGACTAGGGCATCAGCCGACACATCCGCCAGTGGTTCCAGCGTGGCCTGAAGGCGTGGCAGCAGCCACTGCGCAGCCGAAGTCAGCGCCTGCGATGGTGGCTCTACGCTGGCGGTTCCGGTGACCGTCAGGCTGCGGCCAATGTGGGCGTCCTGGCCAAACTCGGCATTCAGCACCCACGGCAGGATGCGGCGCAGATCCTGCGGCAACTCGCTGCCCGCCGGCAGTGTGCCTTCGTGCATCAGCGTCTCGAAATCTCGCAGCCAATGCAACTGCGGCGGCAGGAAGTTGGCTAGGTAATGCTCTTGTCCCATCGCTGGCAGCCAGTGGCGCTCGAAGGCTTGCGGCAATTGCGCCAGCGTCAGCGGCTCTCCGGCCTGCTGTGCCGCAGCGATCGCCTGCGCCACCGCCGGACGCAGGTTCAGGCGCCAGGTGCGAGCCGCCAGGAACCCCGCACGGTGTGCCGCGTCCTGCACTGAATCGGAAAACGCGATCAGCTTCTTGTCTGGATTGAAGCGCGAACCAAACAGTTGCGCCAACATCACTGCCGCCAGACTGGCAGCCTGTGAGCCGACGATGGACAGCGTCTTGTGCCCACCGCAGTACGGGCAGTCGTGGTGAGCGCGGGTATAGCGGGCGCCGTTGCGCGTGCCTTCGCGCAGATTGGCAGTCACATCGACGTCCACCAGCGCGACCGGCTCATCGGCGCAGTCGCAATGCGTCTGTCCCAGCGCATGCAGCGTACCGCAGCGCGGGCAGACCTTCTTGTGCTGAAACACCTTCGGGTCCGCACCCCCGCCGTGGGGAAACAGGAAGCGGGTGCTGACGTCTTCGGCGAAGAAGGCGCTGTAGAACAGCTGGATGTCCTGGCTGAACTGGTTCGGGCTGGTCCTGGGCAAGGTGGCGCCCCAACCGGTGGCGTGGCAGTCGCGGCAGTGGATCACAGGCAACCAGACCTGTGCCTGATCGGCCTTGCCCAGATCATCGTGATGAGTCAACTGTGGCGGACTGTCCAGCGAGGCCACCATACGGCGCAGCTCGCGCAGCCAGATTTCCACCTTGACCTGCAGAAAGAAGACCACGTTCTCCTCGCTGCGTACCGCATCGAGCGGTAAACCTCGGGGCTGGCGTGCATGCGCCACAAGCGCCAGCAGGCTACCCAGCCACAGCAGCGGGTAGCGCGCATCGTTATGCGCAGGCAGGCGGCGCGTCAGCACCGCCAACAGATCGTTCAGCGCCACGGCACGTGGCCCCAGGCGCTCCATGTCGCGCAGCAGGTTCTGGAAAGCAAAATGGCTTTTCAGCATCTCGCCCAACTGGCATCGCCAGCGGGCATCACCCGCCTGTTCGGCACTGCACGGGGTGCCGAACCACAAGGGCACCTGTGCGGCCAGCCAAGCTTGTATGTTGTCGTGGCCTGCCGGGTCCAAAACCGATACAGAGTCGGGCAGCGGAGACTGGGTGAACTCCACCACGGCATCCGCCAGATAGTCCGCTACTGGCTCGCGGTCTTCGGCAATCACGGCGTGGTCAGCCAGCGTCTCGCCGAAGATCTGGCCAGCAAACGCCAGCAATTCCTCCTCCCCATCGCTGCCCAATGTGGCCGAAGTGCCCACACACACCAGTTGCCCCGGCGGCGTTTCCAACCGACCCTTGAGGCGGCGCAACAGGCAGGCCAGATCCGTGCCCTGGGCACCGTCGAAGGTATGCAGCTCATCGACCACCAGATAGCGCAGCGTATCCGGCTGCTGCCGCGCCCACAGCGGCGCATCGGCGGCACGGATCAGCAGGAAATCCAGCATCTTGTAGTTGGTCAGCAGGATGTCCGGCGGGTTCTCGCGCAGGGCGTGGCGGTCGGTGATGACCGAAAAGCCGCCATCAGCCAGTTGCTCCACGCGGGTGGATTCCTGAGCCGGAGCTTCGCCCACGTACAGGCCAGCCCGGATACCGGCCAGAGCCGGTGTGCGCAGGATTTCCTTCGCCAGGCGGCTGGCCTGGTCTGAGGCCAGCGCGTTCATCGGGTACAGGATGATGGCCTTGATACCCGGCCGACCCAGCTCCCGTTGTTCGCGGCAGTGCTCCAGGATCGGGTACAGGAAGCACTCCGTCTTGCCCGAGCCGGTGCCGGTGGCGACCAGTGTCGATTGGGCCTGCGCGCCAGTCAGGCGGGCGAACGCCCGGCCCTGGTGGGCATGGGGCACAAAACCCGGTGGTAGCCAGCCAAACGCAGGACGCCCCCTGTCGCGCTGCTTGCGGAACGGCAGCGGCAGGGTCAGGTATGGCCCCTTGAACACCCGGTCACGGTCGGCCAGGAATCGGTCGATCAGGCCATCGAAGCCCGCCGTGGTGGCCGGGAAGGCCGCTCGCAGGAAGTCGGCGACGCCCTGGGTGATCTGCCGGGAAACGATCAGGGGTTGCATGGGGTGTCCGCTTTCCTCAGCCGATTTCATTCATTTCCAGGTTCAGCCGCCCGCTCGACCGTGGTGTAGGCCTGATGCGGGTGCTTTTCGGTCTCGGGGTACTTCAGAGCCAGCCGCCCTTCATCCCGCAAGGGGCGCAGGTAGGTGCGGCGCAATTCCTTGGTATCACGCCGCCCCAGCACCTGGCACAGCTCGACGACGGTGTACGGCCGCAAGGCGCACAGCGCCAGGATCAACGCACGCACCTCGGCCTGGCGGGGTTTGGCGCCGGCAGCCGAAATGCGCGCCTGCAGCTCGGGGGGCATTTTGGCGCTGACATGGGTGGATTCCTGAAATCCCCCCATGCCTGGTGTCGAATCCCCCCCTCCTTCGGCAGACTCCCTCGGGGGCATCCCCAGCGGCAACTCTGGCTGGTTGACATCCCCGGCCATCTGCTGCTCGACATCGGCGAGGGTGTAGTAGGTGCGACTGCCGGCCCCCTGCTTCTCCAGCAGCCCTCGGTCGCGCAACCGGCGCAGAACCATGCTGGCCGCCAGCGTATCCAGCCCGCAGAAATCACGGCAAGCCGTGTTGTCCACCGCGCCAGTGGCGCGAACATAGATCAACACCTTGGCCTCGTCGGCGCCGACCGCTGGGCCGGCGAAGCTGCGCAGCCATACATGGTCATCCTCGGTCAGCAGGTTGTGCAGGAACAGCGTCAGCCGAAACTCGTTGGCCTGTCGGTCGGAATGAAATTCGGGCAAAGGCAAGCCCGCCTCGGCGGCCAGGCGGCGCATGGCGCGGATGCCGGTGCCCTTGGCTTCGGCCAGGTGCAGGTCATGCAGCACGGCGCCAATGGCCGGGTTGCGCAGGCGTGAGCCTGGCGTGCCCAACTGCGCTGGCTCCTTGAGCGAATAGCCGACGTTGCGGATCTCAATTCGGTTGCCGTAGCGAATGATCTGGGTCGGGCTGTGTACGGTGTAGTTGCGGTGCATCGCGGCATTGGCCAATGCCTCGCGGATCACCTTGCGCGGCAGGATCGGCTCCTGCACGCTGTGCAACTGCCCTTCGGGCAGACGAAAGCCCTTGGGCAACTCGTCGATGATGCTGGCCTCGGCCTGTGGCAACGCCAGCAACAGCGGCTTGCGGATGTCGATGGACTGGAAGCGGTTTTCCGGGTCTTCCACCCACTCGTTGCCCGGCACGCGGATGTAGTCAATGCGCACCATGGGCAACAACCGGCGCAGCGCCAGTGGCTTGCCGAACAGCACGATGCCGGCCAGCGTTGGCTGCAAGCGGCCGTCCACGCGGCGCAGCGCGCCCAGAGCTTCGAGCAGGTCTTCGTCGCCGTAGTCCAGCTCTTCGGCCTGCGCGTTGATGCGGGCGCGCTCGCGCCGGTAGGCGGCCACGGCGGCAGGGTCGAAGTCATCCAGCCGCGCATCGGGCAGGATGCTGGAGTCGGGGCCATGCAAAGGCTGGCTCTCGCCGCGCAGCACCCACAGGTCTTCATCCACGCAATGCTGGTCCGTGGAGCCGATGCGGCGATAGGCACCACGCGGCAGGCCCGTGGCCTTCAGGTACACCGGCTTTTGCGTGACATCGGCCTCGGGCACATACACCACCAGCACCGTCTTGCCGTCTACGGTCTCGGTCTGCATCTCTGGCCGCAGGGCGACATTGAGCATGGACGCACACTGGCTGGCCAGGTCGCGCTGCACCTTGTCGGGGTCGGGCAGGCCGGCGGCGCGATACACCGTATCGCCCTTGTCGTTGATGAACCAGTCCACGCCCAACAGCAGATAGCCGCCTTCCAGCCCAGGCTCGTTGGCGAAGGCAATGACCGTCTGCATGACCGATTTGCCCACATCGCTGGCGCGCTTAGCCTCGATGCGGGTGGACTCATCGACCGAGTTGAGTTCTTCGAAAAGGTCGGCGGCGCTACGCATCGCTGGAATCCTTTAATTCTTTATCCCCAGATTCTTCGGGCTGGGGTGCGGCTTGCGTGTTCCACCATGTATTGAACACCAGCTTCAATCCCAGCCACCAGGCGTAAACGGCTACGGGAGATCGGCAAGTACTGTCCTCAAGCAGCCCATGAGCCAATTCGTTTCGCAAGTTGGGGCCGAATGCATCGCAGAACAAAGCCTGAAATTCAAAGGCGAGATCTTTGCCAAATACCATCGCGGTTTCAGGCAAAGCCATCAGCGTGCTCAGGCCGTTCTCATTTTCAATACCTTCCTTGTCCAAGGTGGTCGTCGCCACGCCAGCTTGCTTCAAATGTGTACGCACCATGTGCTCGATCTGAGGAACAAGCAGATGGAGCGCCACCGTAAAGTCACCGTCATAACCAGCGTAAAGCGCTTTGCCAAACAGCCTGGCCCTGCCAACGGGAACGATGGGCGAGTGCTGGGACAGCTCAATGAAGTCTCCCTCCCGTAGTCGATGTTCTTGGCGTAGCGCCTCCAGCGCAGGAAGAATGGCACCTTGAACCGTGACACCAAGAAACATTCCATGATCCCGAATCATTGAGGACTGGATGGTTCTTTCATCACTTTCCGAAAGCTCGGTTCCAAGCCAATTGATTGCTGGGCGTTTGGCAATCACTCTGCCATCACGGCTGTAGGTTGTGCTTGCAAATAGCCATTGCAGCGGAAATTGGCGCATCCGTTCAATCACTTTGTCACGTAAAGCATCAACATCTTCAATGGAACTGATGTTGGCGAGAATGCGCAGTGCTTCGACAGCCTCCTTGCCACTTACTGCTTTTCGTGCGTGCTCAACCGATTCTGTAATATCGATAGCTGGGCTTCGGATTACGCCCATCTCCGTCAGCGCCTCTGCGCCCGTCTGAGCCTGCCGTACACGCAGCTCCGCGATACGTTCATCGACACGATGGGTTTCTCGCATCTTGCGGGGAACGTCCCGGTAAACCTGTATCGCTTTCTCATACTGGCTGTTGGCGATCATCTGCGATGGTGTTGGGCCAGATGTATGGAACATTGCCTCGCGGACGTGGGTTTCCGCATAGGCAACGGTCATTTCCGCATGCCTGTCTTGCTGACCGACCCATTGGAACCAACGTGCAGCCTCCTCAAAGTAAGCACGAGCCTCAAAAACATCGCCTGCTTGCTCAAACGCACGGGCCAATGCTTCCAGCTTTTCCGCAACCTCGACTTCCCGGGCCTTGCCCAAACGGTTGTTCCGCAACAGGCGGGCCAACTTCACGCCGAAGAACCGCTCCTGAACATCTACAGTCAACAGACTGTTCAGTAGCGCATCCTGCATGCTCCTGATCCGATCGCTGGTCCCTTTTCCCATGGCGAGCGCCAATACCAGAGCACGCTCCCAGCACTCCTGGCCCCCCCTGACCCAGACCTCGGTCGTGAGTGGCACAGCGCCATAGGCATCGATGGCAGCAAACGCATGCTGGGCTTTCCGGGGTTTGCCTACCAACCAAAGCAAGTCCGCCAGACGTGCTTTGAGCAGCGAATGATCTATGTGCTCAACCACTTCGGCAAAGAACGACAAATCATCCGCACCAAAATCCTCTGGCAAAGCAGACCGACGGTCATGAAAGACCGCAAACGGCTTGAATGGCTCGGTCAAGCTGCTTGGGTGCAGCATCATCGAACTGGCATCGGCCAGCAGCCAAAGCACCTTGGCATGTGTCTGGCGATCAGCCGCCATGGCTGCCCGCGCTGCATTGGATAAGACCGTCCATAGCGCCGAATAGCTGAAGTCGTCATGGGCGATTTCGTTCAGCGCTTTTTCCCATTCGCAGGTATGGAAGTCTTCGACGGTGATGGCCAGACCAGCCGGGTAACGATGCTGCGTCATTCGCGATCCCTTGCTTCAAAGTGCGCCCAGGCAATGTGGTAATCCGTCTCGCGGTCGGCCAGGGTGAAGGGGGCGGTGTAGCGGATGGTGCGCTCGATGGCGCCGCCGGGTTGGGTGGTGTCGGTGATGGGGCGTTCGATGACGGTGCCGTCAGCCACTTGCGGGCGCAGGCTGCCGTCGGGCATCCGCTTGGGTTGGATGTCTTCCCAGCCAAGGCGCTGCGGTTTGCGGGTGCCGTCGGGGGGAACCACGGTGCAGTCGGCGTCTTTGCGGCCGGCTTTGCGCGGCAGGCCGACGCCGACCAGGCCCTTGCTGGCGGTGAAGACGATGCGGCCGGTGGCGTCGTACCAGGTATCGCGCTCGTACTGGCGCATGACGGGGAATTGCACGCGGTAGATGGTGAGCAGTTCGTCCAGCGTCAGGCCCAGGGCCTGGGCGGCGAGCACGTCGATTTCCACCAGCGCCTGCCGGCGGGCGTAGTCGCTGCGCAGGGCGTTGTGGCGTTGCCAGTCGGGGGTGAGTTGGGCGAAGAAGTCCTGAGGCAGACGCGGGGCGGTGCTGGCCCAGCAGTCTTGCTGGAATTCGGGTTGCCAGCAGGATTGCCAGAGGTCGGCGTAGTGGGTGGTGAGGCAGTTGAGGGTCAGCGTACGTGCCGTAACGCGATCATCCCTTGAGAAATACGGTAACTCTGTCCAACTGAAATGAAGATTTCCCTTTCCCAAAATCTTGATGAAGAAATCCGCCATTAAGGATAGACAAAATCCCGTTGATGCGAGCAGCACATCCACGGCGTGGAAAGCAGAGCTTTGCACGCCGTTGATGTGCGCCACCTGCGGTGGGATTAGGGCCCCGGTGAGCGATCTTTCTCCAGCTATTGACAGCATGCCGCGAAAGGCCAAGCGGTAATACTCCGTCACCGGCTTCGCCTCGGTTTCTCCTTCCTCCACCCAACTGACACGCTGCACGCGGCGGGCGTATTCGGTGGGGCTGCACGCGAGGCGATAGTTGCTGCGCGGCAGGTAGTGGTCGGGTAGATGGTCGAGGTCGAGTACGTCGTAATGGCTGTTCTGGGTGCAGACGGCACGCGGCGTTTTGTTGAGCGGATTACCGACAAAGAAGTGCGGACCGGAGAGCACGAAGTCTTGGGATGAGGCGACAAAGCCGGTTTCGCGGCGGATAGTGCCGTCTTTCTGTGCGCCGGTTTCGTGCCACATCTCCAGCGTGAAGTAATCGTCCTTCAAATCACCCAGGCGGCGCGGGACGCGGGCGAACTTTTCCAGCACCGAGACCAGTTCACGGCTGTGTACGGCGGGCAGCCGTGCCTGCAAGGGCCGCGTACCGGGGACGTCGTAGAGCTTGGCGAAGGTGGCCAGCAGGGCTTCGTTCACCTCGATGATGCGGTGGGCATGGCCTTCGGTGTTCCAGCCGCCTTCGTCGCGCTTGATGCCGGGTGTGGGACCAGCACCGGAGTGGGAAAGACTGGTCTGCACGGTTTGCGGGGCGTACAGATTGGCGAGTTGGCGGAAGTGTGGCGCAGCCTGCTCAGAACCGTAGATGTTGATGCTGAACTTGGTGTTGTGATGAACCTCCGCGAACAACAGCAATTGGTTCTCGAATTGGTAATGCGCCCGCAAACGCGGATACAGCGCCGCGCGCAAGGGGCCGCCCTTGGGGTCGTCATACGGCCCTTCGGGGTGCAGCAGCGCCTGCACGCCGCTGCCCACGCGCCACACCAACGGCAAAAAGCATTTGTACAGATTGCTTTGCTGGCCCTTGAGCAGCGGGTAGTTCTGCACGGCGTTAAGAAATTCGCCCATGCCTTCGGTGGCCACGCATTCGCTCAGGTAGTCAGCCCGCGCCTGTTCGGTGTCGGCAAACACGGCGTCGCGCTGGTCGGCGGTTTGTTTGGCGCTGAGTTTGCGGATGGCAAAGCGCGGGTCAAAGTCGGACAGCAGGCTTTGCTCGTTCCATTCCAGCTTGATCCACGGTGGGTTGCCCAGCACCACGTCAAAGCCGCCACGGCCGCGGAAGATGTCGGCGAATTCCAGTTCCCAATGTAAGAAGCGCTGCTGCTGCGTGACGGCTTGCGCCACTTGCAGTTGCGGCAAGGCGTCGATCAGGGCTTCGATGTCCACATGGCCATAGCGGTCGCGCTCGGGGGTGAAGTCGAGCGCGGTTTGCGGCACGGTTTCCGGGAACAGGTCTGCACCGATGGCGGGCGCGTTCAGGCTGGCATTGCCTTCGAGCACGGTTTCGAGCACGAACCACCATTCCTCGCGACTGGGCAGCTCGCTTGCCTTGTCCAGCGGCCAGAACCACAGGGCGCACCAATAGTCCATCACCAGCTTCAGGCGGCGGTAGGGGCTGGCGTTCTTCTGCGCCTCGCTGAGCATTTCGCGCTGCCAGGTGGCGTCTTTCTGTGCGGTGGTGGTGGGCGCATGGTTGGCGTCGGTGCTGGGCCAGACGTGCAGTTCGTCGCTGGTGGCGCAGCGCACGCGGGCCAGCTCTTGCGCGTGCTGTTGCCACAGGCTTTCGGCTGCTTGGGCAAGTGCCTGCACGCGGGCGATTTCGTCCCGCGCCAGTGGGGCGCAGAAGGTTTTGCGCCATTGCTTGAAGCATTCGACAGCGGCAGGTTCCAGCACCTTGATGACCTTGTCGGTCACGCTACCCATGCCGTTGGCGGGGAGGAGGAAGTGAAATATTTGCTCTTGATTTAAGAGCTGCTCACGCTTACCAGATAAGCGCAAAGTGCCAATTTCATCATTATTTTCTGTCGCCACCCAAGGCAGCGGCTGCGGAACGGCGCAGCGCCAGTCGCGCTCGGGCATGTCTTTCTCGCCCCGGCCGGGTGAGAGTTGCGCGGTGCTGAACACTTCGCGCCGCGCGCCGACCAGGGAGTTGCCTGCCACCAGTTGCAGGCCGAACCAGGGAACATGGCCGCCCTTGAAGATGGCGTTGAGCCAGAGGGAGACTTCTGCCAGCTCCACGGCTACGGGGTTCAAGTCCACGCCGAACACGTTCTTGTCGGCGATGTACATCTTGACCCGCTGCTTTTCTGCCGCGTAGTCGTCGTGGGGGATGCTCTGGCCCAGTTCCTTTTGTTTGGCCTGCAAATAGGCTTCGGCCAACTGGCTGACAGCTTCGTTGAGGAAGGCGGCGCTGCCCATGGCAGGCTCGCAGATGGTCAGGTGCAGGATGTCGTCGGCGGATTTGCCGGGCAGGATTTCGCGCAGGGCATGTTCCACCAGGCAGCGTGTGAGGATTTCCGGCGTGTAGTAGCTGGCGGATTTTTCGCGGGCGCGGCCTGCTAGGCGGTAGATGAAGCGGCCCTTGGGGTACAGACGCGGCTCGCCGCCGAACAAGCGCTCGGCATCGGTGTACTGGTCGATGGCGCTGGCGGGGACGAAGTAAGCGGCTTCCAGTGGGTCAAGTTCAGCGTCTTTGCGCTTTTCGCGTGCGCTGGGCGGGGTGTCGTCGTCTTCGGCATCGTCGGGGGTGTCTTCGTCGGGGTTGCTGTCTGCGCTGGCTTTTTGGGCCTTGGGATCCCGGCGCACTTCGTAGAGGTCTTGCTCGGCGAAGAAGCCGCGGAACGACAGCAGGGCCTCGTACACGGCGCCCAACTGGTTGATGCCGAGGGTGGCGTAGCTGATGCGGCCACGGCGACTGTTTTTGCCACTGCTGCCACGCGAGAGCGACATCAGCTCGATGACGCGTTGCAGCACATGGTTGCGCAGCTTGACGCTGTTCAACAGCCGGGTGCGCGCTGGGTCGAACAAATGGCCTTGCAGCGGGGCGATGGTGAAGCCGCTGCCTTGCACGATGTTGCCCGGTACGGCATCTGGGATGGTGCCGAGTTCCTGTTGCGTGCTGTCGGCATGGCGGCGTGGGAAGCCTTGCCAGATCAGGCTGAACAGTTGTTGCAGGCTGTCGTGAAAGTAGAAGCCGTTGCGGGCTTCGTCGGTGGTGAGCAGGGTTTGCTCCAGCTCGCGCAGGTGCTCGATGCTGTAGCCCTTGAGGTATGCCTCGGCATCAACGGGGGCGTAGCCGAGTTCGGGGCGGGCCTCGATGTAGAACAGGAACAGCAGCCGGTACATGTAGCGCAGGCTTTCGCGGCTGAGCTGGTCGGCCAGGTCGGTGTCGGTGCGCTCGTAGAGCTTTTCCTTGCTGACTTCGCGCTTGTAGCGGATGGCTTCGTTGGCAATCAGCTCGATGCACTCGCGTAGGGCGTACTTGAGGTCGGTGGAGACTTCGAAGGCGTGCTTGTGGGAACTGTCGTCCAGGGTATCGAGCAGGGCCGCGCCACCTTCGTTGGGCAGCACGGACTGTTTGCCCAGCAGGGCGCAGAAAGCGCGCAGACTGTGTTCGTCGCGGGGGCCGAACAGCTCTGGAAGGTCGAGGCGCATCAGGGCTTTGCGGCCCCATTTGGAGCGCTCGATCAGCAGCCATTGTTCGTGGTGTACCAGCAGCACCCAGCGCGGCGGGGCATCGTCGGCGAACAGGCGGCGGGAGAGGGTTTCTTCCCAATCAGTGGTGTGGCGGCCCGCCTTGCTGCCTTTGGCATCGCGTGGGGGCAGTTGCAGCGGGGCGGTGTCCTCATCGTCGGGCAAGGCCAGTGCGGCAGCGATGGCCAGCAGCGGGTGGCCTTTGCTGTCGCAGTACAGGGCGAGCAGGGGCAGTTCGCCTTCCTTGCTGGAGTCGGCCAGCGGCAGGGTTTGCGACTGCATGTCATAGCCGAGGGCGGCCAGCAAGGGCTGGGCCAGCTCGTGCAGCAGGCGGGCACGGGTTTCGGGGCGTTTTTCGCTCAGGAAGCGCTCGCACTGGCGAAAGTAGCCATTGGCTCCGCTGGCAGCGCGCAGACGTGCCACCGGGCTGTTGCTGCCTTGTTCCTTCCACTGATCGAACAAGGGCTTGAGGTCTTTGACGAGGATGTCGTCCAGGTAGTGCTGGCTGTAGAACTCGTTGGCGTTGGTGAGGCCGTTGATGGTGAAGGTCATGAAGGCGGCTCCTTACGCCATCAGGGCAGCAACGATGGTGAACTGGGCGCGGTCGTCCAGCTCCAGCGTGTCACGTACCCATTGCTGGTATTGGCCGAACAGGTCGGCGGTGGCGCTTTCTTTTTGCTGGCGCTGTGCGGCGCGTACCTGTTCGATGCCGCCCTGGCCGAAGTCGAGCGCTAGTTGCGCCAGGTGCTTCTCACGCAGGGCATGCAGCTTGGCCAGCTCCTGTTGCAGGCGCTGGCGGCAGTCGTTGTCGAAGGACTGCTTGATGGGGCGCAGGTGGGCTTCGGCAGCGCGGATGACGGCAGGCAGGGCTTGCTGGCAAGTGCTGCTGTCAGGCGCGCGGCCATCGTTGGCTAGAGCGGCAGGCTGGCTGCCATCCAGCCCGGTGCGGTGCAGGGTATCGGCCAGTGACAGCACGGCTTGCACCTGGCCTTGTGTGTTGAGGTGGACGCCCAGCCATTCGGCCAGCATGGCCTGGCCGCGCCGGTTGGGCACCTGGGCCAGCACCAGCACGATGGATTCGCCTGGCGGCAAGCCCTGCGGCACACGCAGCAGCGGGGCGCGCTGGCGGCCAAAGGCGGCCATCAACTTGTAGTCCAACCACTGGGCAATGGGGTGCAGAGGCCAGAGGTAGTGCAGTTGTGGCCAGTCGCTGCCGTCGCGGGATTGGGCGATGGCGGCTTCGACCATGCGTTTGTCGGCGCAGAGGGCAAAGGTGTTATCCGCGGGCCACATTTCCGGGGCAAGGTCGCGCTCCAGTATCTGCGCCAAGTCACGCCCTGGCTGGAAGCTGAGGGTGTGGGTGCCGTCATCGGCCTGCACGGCCGGTTGCTGCTGAGGCTGGTGTTGGCGCAGCCAACGCAGGCCGTCGCGGGTGTAGTGGTAGTGGCCGGCGAACAGGCTGGGCAGCGTGGTGGTGGGTGCCGGGCTGACGTTTCTGGCGGGTTGCGACGGCTGGGCCTGGGCGCTGGCGGCGTCGCCCCAAAGCAACTCGAAGGGATCGACGTCGCCGCCCGCCAGTTGCTCTGCAAAGGTCTCGGCGGTGGTGTTGGCCTCGATGGCTTTGGCCACTTCCAGTGTTTCGGCCTCTTCGTCGTACAGGCCCATGAAGGCCGAGGGGTCGCCGATGTTCTTGGCGGCCTGTTCGTCCTTCTCGATGAGGATTTCCAGATAGCGCAGGTCGCCCCGGACGCGCTCGTTGTGCGGCTGGGTGTAGAGGTAGCCAATCTTGGGCGGCTGCGTCTGGCCGTAGCGATCGACACGGCCATTGCGCTGCTGGAACACCATCAGCGACCACGGAATGTCGAAGTGGATGAGGCGGTGCGACTGGTAGTGCAGGTTCAGGCCTTCGGAGGCCACGTCCGAAGCGATGAGCAGGCGCAGTGGCGAGTGGGTGCGGCCAAAGTCCTCGACGGTTTGCTGGATGTCCTGATCGGGCAACTGGCCGTGCAGAATGGCGACGGCGTTGTCTTTTAGTCCCAGGGCGACGGGCAGGTGCTGTTGCAGGAATTTCAGCGTTTCGATGCGCTCGGTGAACAGCACCAGGCGGTCGTTGGCGGTGTGACCATCCCAGCGCCAGTGGGAATCGCTTTTGAGTTGGGCGATCAGGTGTTGCAGTTTGCTGAACTGCGCGGGCTCGATGGCTTGCACCAGTCCCTGCAAATCTCTCAGTGGCGTGAGGTCGGGGTGCGCCGGGTCGCGGCTTTCCAGGCGGCGGATGCGTTCCTTGAGCGTTTGCAGGCAGGCGGCTGGTGATGAGAACAGCGCTTTTTCCAGCACGGTGCGAAACAGCATGGCACCATCACGCGCACCGCCGCCGTCGCTGGCGAGCTTGAGTTCGGCAAGCGTGTCGAAAGCCAGGTTTTCGGTAGGGCTGGCTTGGGCGGACAGCTTGAAGACCTGGCGCTCGGGGAAGTCCTGCGTCATCTGTTCGCGCACGTCACTCTTGAAGCGGCGGATGAACAGGTGGGCCACATCGTCGCGCGTGTAGTCGGCCTTGGGTGGCAGTACCGTGGGGTCGAGCATGCGCACCAGGCTGGCAAAGCTCTCCTTCTTGCCGTTGTGCGGTGTGGCGGTCAGCAGGATGAGCGCGTCGGAGCGCTGGGCGAGCAGGTCGGCCAGGCGGTTGCTTTGGGTGCGGTTGCCTTTGTAGGAGACGTTGTGGGCCTCGTCGATGATGATGAGATCCCACCAGGCGCTTTCCAAGTAGTGGCGGTACTCGCTGTCGCGCTTGAGCGTATCGACCGAGATGATGGTGCGGTCGTAGTAGCTGAAGGGGTTGTGGTTGGCTGGTATCTGCCGGCGGATGCGCTGGATGCCTACCGAGTCCAGCCGGGTGAGGGCGATGGTGAAGCGGTTCCAGAACTCCTGCTGGAACTGGCGCATCATGCTTTTGGTGGTGACGACGAGGATGCGCCGGGCGCGGCCACGGCGGATCAGTTCGGCGGTGAGGATGCCGGCTTCCAGCGTCTTGCCCAGGCCGACGGTATCGGCGATCAGCAGGCGGGGGCGCAGTTGCTGCAACACCCGGTGAGCCGGGTCGAGCTGGAAGGGCAGCGTATCCATCACGGCCTGCTGGCCCAGCACCAGGGCATCGCCCTGCACGGCAGACTGGCGCAGGCGCGCTTCGATGGACAGACGGGCAGCGACGAAGCCGGGAGAGTCATCGAACACAAGTTCGGTTTGCGCCGGATCGATCAGGGTGACGTCATCGAGCGCTGTGAGGAACAGTGCGTGGCGGTTGCGCACGGTTTCCGACACGCCGATGCAGGAAAGCTGCCAGCCGCCCTGGGCACATTGATCGGCGTGCTGGACGAGCCATTCTTCGTCGCGAATCAAGGCGCGAGAGCCGGGGGCAGGAGGCTGGGCGAGGGGCATAAATCGATGGTGTGGAGATGATCAGAACGGCAATCTCAGTAGTCTGCCAGTTGGTAACCTGTACTACGCCCGCCCCCTGGCGATTTCTGTAGCACGCCCAGTGTCAGCAATTGGGTGATGTCTCTCAGTGCCGTATCCGGCGAGCACTTGCCGATGGCGGCCCACTTGCTGCTGGTGAGCTTGCCGTCGAAGCCATCGAGCAGGCGATTGAGGAGCTTGATCTGGCGCTCGTTCATCGGCGTGCCGGCCCAGCGCTGCCAAAACCGGGCCTTGGCCAGCACGCTGTCGAGCGTGGTCTGTGCGCTGGCTATGGCTCGGCCCAGCGTGCAGAGGAACCAGGCCAGCCACTCGGTGACGTCCAGTGAACCCTTCTGAGCACGTTCGAGGATGTCGTAGTAGGCCTTGCGCTCGCGCTGGATCTGCGCCGACAGGCTGTAGAAGCGCTGCTCGGCGCTATCGGCGCGCGCCAGGAAGAGATCGCCCACGGCGCGTGCGATGCGGCCATTGCCGTCGTCGAAGGGGTGCAGGGTGACAAACCAGAGGTGGGCCAACCCGGCCTTGATGAGGGCGGGCTTGTCCGTTTCCTCGTTTGCCCATGCCAGGAATCGTTCTATCTTCATGGGCAGTACGTTTGCAGGGGGCGCCTGGAAATGGACCTGGCGGCGGCTCACCGGACCGGACACGACCTGCATTGGGCCGGCCACGTCATCGCGCCATTGGCCTACGGTGATCTTGGCGAGGCCCGAGTAACCCGTCGGGAACAGGGCGGCATGCCAGCCGAACAGGCGCTCGGCCGTCAAAGGCTCGGTGCTGCGCGAGGTGGCGTCGAGCACCATCTCAACCACGCCCTCGATATGTCGATCAACTGGCGCCAGTGCACCGATGTCCATGCCTAGCCGGCGGGCGATGGACGAGCGGACGGAGGCGACGTCCAGCAGCTCGCCTTCGATCTCGCTCGTCTTGATCACGTCATCGGTCAGTGCCGCCAGGCTGGCCTGGTCGCGCAACGCCAGCCCGACGTCGGCCAGACGACCCAGCAGCATGCCCTGAGCACGGCTGACCTCGGCCAGAGCCTGAGCCAATGCGGGCAGGTTGTAGTGCCACTGGGGCCAGTCGCCGGACTGCCAGATGTAGAGATTTTCTCCGCTATACATGCGGAGATTAAACGCCCAATTCACCGCATGGGCAAGTTATTGCCGCAATTCATGCGGTGAAAGCGGCCTGCAATCACCGCGCGGGGCGGCGATTCCGCTGCGCTTCGCTACTTGATCCGCCGCAGCCGCGGTGGCTCGGCGGATACCGCTGTCAACGCCTTCTCCAGGCCACGATCCACTTGTCCGCGCAGCCAGGTTCGCCCGAGCAGCCGTCGGATCACCTGTACGGGCAGATACAGCACCCCGAGGGGCACGGCCACCACCAGGGCCAGCACATCCCAGCCAAGGGCCAGGGCGGCGCCCGAGGCGATGATGCCAACCAACACGAGCTCGTCGCAGCGGTGCAGCAGCAGCGGCGGATCGGCGCGGATGAAGTTGACCTGCTGGCCCGTGTTCAGGTTCACCAGGCCAACGACCAGTCCCCTGAACAGCAGTACACAGACCTCGTGCCCGCGCCGTGCCGGCATCGAGCGGCTGTGGACCACGAGCTTCACGTCCTGGTCGACGCCATCGGTCCGGGCCAGCCAGAATTCCCGCCGTTCGCGCGCGGGGTACTGTTCGCACCAGCGCATGGGGACATTGATGTAGCGCTGCACTTCGGTCAATTGGCCGGTGACATACCAGAACTGGCTCATTTCGGGCTCCGCTTGCTGAAATGAGCACAAGCTCTCATGGCCGTGCGATTCGTCAACTACCGCGACGAGCCGTGTGCGCTTCCTGCTGGTGACACCCCAGTGCCACTGCGCCATGATGACCGTGACATTGCAGTGAAAATTTCGGGCCGACAGCATGCACGGTTTCCGAAAAAGTGGCATTCGAGTTGCCCTTCAGATGCTCTCCAGGTGGGGAAGTCTGTCTGGGCCCAAGCGTTCCCGAGTGGGCTCGAAACCAGAGGCCACAACAATGGGGGTCAAGCCCTGTTGCTGACTCGGCGGTGCACGCTTTCGGAAGATATTTGTCCCCGTCGTTTCAGTTGCGAGCGCCACCCGAAACGGCCGCTATTTCGGGGCATTGCAGGGGCGTGTGTCGATGAGTTGTTGACGTTCGTCTGCCGTCGATGTCAACTGCAGTCTCCCGAGGCCTCCTGGCCTGCTCCATCGCGGAGCGAAAGGCGTTGCGGTCGTTACCCGCCTTCCCATTGCCTGGCCTATGAGCCTGGCGCGGCATGGTCCTCCGAGGCCATGCCCGGCGTTGTTTCCAACGTAGAGCTGCACATGACTGGCCGGCGCTTTGCCGCCGGACGTTCCCCGAGGACGTGTCATGCGCCTGACTGTTCGCTGACCGGCACCTAATGCCGCGCCACCGAGCCCGTCATCCTTTCGAGCACGCGCATTCGCGCAGCACACGGTTGTGCTTGCCCTCATGGGCTCCCCGTGTGCACCGGCTCGTGAACCTGGCACCGCCCTGGACTTTCGGTCAAGGGGCGGACCCCTGCAGGTGGATGACGCTGCGTTCCGAGAACCGATCCATTCAACCGCGCTGAAGGCCAGACCTTCGCGCCGATGTCGTCCATGCCCTGCGAGGCAGGCCGGCATCACAACACCCGGCAGACGCAGAAATGCGCCGCCGGGTTGGATCACTCCATTTCATTTTTAAGACCGACCGAGCCGGCCGTCGCGCAAGTGGCGTGATGCCGGCGAATACCTGGGTAGGCAAGGCACCGCCGTGGTCGGGTGCCTTGCTGAAACGCCCCGACCACGCACGGACAGCGCTCCGGGATCCGCGCTGCCCATGGACTCGATGGATTCCACCTTTCTCAACCGCTACGCCCTGCCGGGACAGCGCGTGGCCCCATCACAAGAGATGGACATGACCAACTTTTCTGCTCCAAACTCCAATCGCCGCCGCCAGAATGGTATCGACACAGCGCGCCACACCCGACATGAGCCACCTCAACAGGTGCTTGATCGCTACCGTCCAGGCAAGGCCGACCCGATGCGGGTGCTCGACGTGTTGATCGAGCTGTTCAACGCCCACCATACCGCCCTGAGAAAGACCGTCTCGCACAAGACGCGCCAGGAGCGTGCGGATTTCCTGCGGCGCTTCTTTCGAGACCTGCGTCTCAAGGCAGGCTTCAAGACGCTGCCAGATCCGCGCAATTTGGGGCAGCGGCATATCCAAGCCATGGTCGCCGTCTGGCAGCGTGAACGACTGGCGCCCGCCACCATCCAGACTTACCTGAGCTTCTTGCGTGGGCTGGCGTTATGGCTGGGCAAACCTGGGTTTATCCGAAAGCCGGACTACTACGGCCTGTCGGTTGCCGAGTACCGGCGCCATGAACATGCCCAGCACGACAAAAGCTGGAGTGCCGCGGGTGTCGACATCGACGCGGTGATAGGGCGCGTGTGTGTCTATGATCCTTATGTTGGCGCATCACTGCGGCTCATCCGAACGATGGGCTTACGGCGAAAAGAATCTGTGATGCTGAGGCCCCACGACTGCGTCGTGGCGTTTGCGGCGACGGGCCTGCCCGTCGAGCAGCGGCAGGCCGATGAATACGTCTGGATTCAACAGGGTGCCAAGGGTGGTCGGCCGCGCTTCGTGCCGTTGGATTCGCTGCAGCGAATCGAGGCGCTGCAATTCGCGCAGAGCGTGACGCAGGGGCCTGGTGCTCACATGGGCAACCCCGACCGCGGTCTCGTGGAAAACCTGCGGCGCTTCAACTACGTAATGGCGCGGTTCGGCATCACGAGCAAAGCACTGGGAGTGACGGCACATGGCCTGCGTCACCAAGCCTTGATCGAACACTACATCGAGCAGACCGGCGGGGTGGCGCCACCTGTTCGCGGGGGTGAAGCTGGGGCGGAACTGGATGCCGCGGCAAGGCAATCGACAGCGCACCTGGCGGGGCACCATCGCACTCGTGCCTCCGGGGCGTACCTTGGGGCCGTCCTGCATCGTCGCCAGCACGGCGGACAACCAGAGCGGCCAGATGAGGAGGCTTCATCTGCCAGCACCTGAAGGCTCTGCGCTTGGGATCTCCATCAGCCCTCGCGCATGAGTCTCTCGTAGCACTTGTGGATCGATGCTTTCATTCGCTGCACCATTGCTCGGCGTATCGGATACGCCGTCGCACGTTGAGAGAAGGTCGCTGCCTGCGCCACCATCTGATCGATGATGGCCTCGGCAGCCTTCGTCGTCACGCCGCCCTCTGAGGCGAGGCGCAGTAGATGACCCCGTTCCACGGCACGGGCTTCACCGCAGACATCCATGTGATGCTGGCCCATAGGGCCTTCGCTGAAGGTCAGGTCGAAGGCCGGGGCCATCCGCCAGCGCCGATCCCGCCCGAGGCGCCAGGCGAAGTTCTTGGGGTGGTCGTCGCGGTTGTGGAACAGCACGTTGAAGACGGCGCGCGCGTAAGCCTTCTCTACCTCGCGCTCGTCGCGGGTCAGCAGGCGTGTGGCGCGCAGCAGGGCGGTGTAGTCCGCGCTGCCGGGCAGGCGGAAGTCCACCTGCAGCAGGCCCGCCAGGCTGTGCACCGGCACGCGCGAGCCCTGTTCGCGATCGAAACGCGCCACGCCGAAAGCTGCCAGCTTGGGCGATAGATCGAACCATGCGCTGGCCGGCACCTCCAGCCCGCAGTCGCGGGCCAGATCGGTGTACATCTGCTCGATGGCGCAGACCTCCTTGTGCTCGCCCTGGGCGGGGAACTTCACCAGCCAGGGCTCGCCAGGGGCGTTGCTGCGCGTGCTGACCTGGCCCGTTCGGGTGTCGTACCGCACCAGCGCCTTGGGCCGTGCGCCTTGCGGGGAGCCTCCCGTCAACGCCAGCTCGCGCAAGGCGGCGCCTGCCTCACCGGTCAGGGCGCGCTCGCTTTCCTGGGCCAAGGCCAACAGGTTCCAGTCTGGCTCCTCGGCATCAGGTTCTGCAGCCGGCACGAAGCGCAGGGCGCCCATGGCGCGATCCCCGATGAAGGCCAGGCGGTCCAGCGGCCCGGGATGACGCAGGCCCTGCTGGCGGAACAGTCGGTCCATCAGCAGTAGACCCCAGCCATCGGGCAGACTGTCGGCGATCAGCCCAGGCAGGCGATGCAGATGCTGCGGAAAGCCGCCATAGGCGGTGGCGCGCAACTTGAGGTGCAGTGGCGACAGTTCCAGCCCTTGCGCCAGTGCCTCGGGCGCATATTCGAACAGCAGTGTGGTGCCATCGTCGGCGAGCAGGCCCAGTGGCCAATCCTCGCCCCAGCCGCAGTAGTGGACGGCCAGGCGCCTCATGCGCTTCTCCGGCGTGGGGCTCGCTGCCGCTGGTTGGCTGTTTCGGCGTTTTCCATCTGGGCGATGGACTGGCGCTTGAGCACGAACAGATCCTCCAGCTCATTGGCCAGCCCGAGCGCCTGTACTGCGCGGACCAGGGTTTCCAGCGAAGACTGGCCGCTGCTTTCCAGCTTGCGCAGTGCGCCCAACGAGAGGCCAGCCATCTGCGCCAGCTCGCGCTGGGGCAAGCCCTGGGCCAACCGCTGCGCACGCACGCGTTGGCCCAGTACCTGGAGGATTTCGCTAGGCGGGGCTAGATTTAATGACATTATTCTGTCTCTTATATCAAAAAATCTTCCATAAGAGTCACTTTAGTGGCATTTATATGGTTCTTCCACCAGGCGGCATGTTGCAGTGATTGCCTACAGGGCAGCGGGTTGAAGCTGCCGCGCCTCATGGGGAGTGCGTGTCATCTGCGCTCGAGCGGCGACCGCTTCGCTCGTAGCCCATGCCCAGTTCCTGGGCCTGCTTCGCCAGTGCCGCCATGGCGTCTTCGCTGGCTTGCGTGCTGGGCGCACCGCCGTTGCGCGCTTCTTCTATTGCAGCCAGCCACTTCGCCCATCTTTCCAACGCCACCTTGCGCTCCTCGAAGTAGTCGTACTGGTTGTAGACACCCTCGACATCGCGCACCTTGTGGTTCAGCGCCCGCTCGGCGACGAAGCGGTCCACGCCCAGCGCGGCCATGTGGGTGCGGGCCGTGCGGCGCATGTCATGCACGGTGAAGTGCTCGATGTCGTCCAGCGGCAGGCGGCGCAACGCGACGTTCAGCGTGTCCGGGCTGATGTGGCCGAAGCGGTTCTTTCTCGGTACGCCGCCTTTCATGTGGATCAGCCGGCGCGCAGGGAACAGGTATTCGCTGTTGCACGAGAACACCTGGACTTCCTCCAGCCACCGCAGAACTGGTGCTGCGAGCGGGATGTCGATGGACTGGTTCATCTTCGTGCGCGACGGGTGCAGCGACCAGACGCCACGCTTCAGATCGAACTCGGGCCACCGCGCCGACAGCAACTCCATCTTGCGCACGCACAGGGCGAGCAGCAGCCACACGGCCAACTCATTCTGGCGGCCGAAGTTCGGTGTGTCCTGCATGGCCTTGGCGAACGCGGCGAGTTCATCGCGGTTCAGCCAGCGCTGTCTTGAGATCTCGAAGCCGCCTGCGTCGGAAATCTCGAAGCCGGAGACCGGGTTGGTGTCGATCCACCGGCGCTTCACGGCGAAGTGAAACATGCGGAAGAGGTGGCGCAGCGCATCGTTGGCGACGGTTGGCGCGCCTGCGTCGAGGATGCGGGTGAGCACCTTGTCGATGTGCAGCGGCCGAACCTCCGTCACACCCAGCTTGCCGATCGCCGGCTCGATGTGGCGGCGGATGACGCGCAGCACGACCTCGGGGTGCTTGTAGGTCTTGGCGATGTGGCGGTCGTACCAGGCTTGCGCGAGGGCGGCCACGGTGACCTGTTCATGGGCCTTGAGCCGTTCCGCGCGTTTCTCGGCGGCCACGTCCACGCCCTGCTGGATGCGAGCCCGGTTCTGGCGTGTCGCTTCGCGGGCGTCCTTGAGCGACAGGTCTGGGTAGCGGCCGAGTACCTTCTCTCGGGCAGCGCCGCCGAAGCGGTAGCGAAGAATCCAGGAGGCTTGGCCCTTGAGTGCCCCGGCGGCGGTGGCCACGAAGGTCAGGCCGCCGCCGATGCCACGGTCCACGGGGCCGGTGTTGAGCCAGGCCCGCAGCGTCTTGTCGGTGACGCGTTCGATCTCAGTCATAGCGCGATCTCCACAGCGATTCACGAGGAACCTGTGGGGTAAAAATTCGGGCGCTGCCCCGAAGTCGTGGGGGCAGTGCATTTACCCCACGATTTACCCCACAGAAATCGTGCGCTACGCTGAAATCGCTTGCTACCTCATGACACCAGATGCCACGCTAACCAACTGATTTTCAAGGGGTTTTCGGATGGCATGTGCCGTCCCGAAACCTCACTCTATGTTCTGCACCTGCTCGCGCATCTGCTCGATCAGCACCTTCATGTCCACGCTGATGCGGGTGAGGTCCAGCGCGGCGGACTTGGAGCCCAGGGTGTTGGCCTCGCGGTGCAGCTCCTGGATGAGAAAGTCCAGGCGCTTGCCCACTTCGCCGCCCTTCTTGAGCAGGCGCTCGACCTCGTCCAGGTGCGAGTCGAGCCGGGTGATCTCCTCGGCCACGTCGATGCGAATGGCGAAGGCCGTGGCTTCGGTCAGTGCGCGGTCGCGGGCGGCCTCGGGCGGGGTGGCGCCTTCGGTCAGGGCCATGGCTTCGTTCCAGCGGTCCAGAAAGCGCTGGCGCTGCTGCTCCACGAGTTCGGGAACCAGGGGGCCGGCCTGCCCGGCCAGGGTGCGCAGCTGCTTGACCCGGTCCAGCAGCATCGCGGCCAGGCGCTTGCCTTCGCGTTCGCGGGCGGCCAGCAGGGCCGTGAGGGCTTCCTCGGCCAGTGCGGGCACAGTGTCGGCCCAGTTCTCCTCGCCGCCGGAATGGGCGTTGGCGCACAGGCGCAGGGCGTCGGCCACCGAAAGCGGGGCGGCATTGGGCAGCCAGGCCCGGACGGAGTCCTGCAATGAATTGAGCCGCTGCAGCAGGCGCGCGGGCGGGTCCTGCAGGGTGTTGCCGTCGTCGCCGTCCAGCGCGGCGCGCACCTCGACCTTGCCGCGCTTGAGGCGGGCGGTGAGCAGGCTGCGCAGGGCCGGCTCCAGGGCGCGCAGCTCGTCGGGCAGGCGGAACGAGAGGTCCAGGAAGCGGCTGTTGACCGAGCGGATTTCCAGCCCCAGCCGGCGCGACTGGGGCGCGCGAGCGTCGGTTTCAGCGCCAGTGGCGGACCCGCCGTGCTGTGCGCTGGCGTATCCGGTCATGCTGTAAACTGGCATTGGACTTTTTGATGGTTGCTTGCGATCCGGCGATTATCCGGCCTCCGCTCTACCCCCGAGTCATCTTCGCAAAATATGTCAAAAATCAAACCGGCTCCGCTGCCGCCCGATACCGCGATTGGCGGCTACCGTGTGGTGCGCCGGTTGTCCTCCGGCGGCTTCGGCGTGGTGTACCTGGCCCTCGACGCCGAAGGCCAGCAGGTCGCCATCAAGGAATACCTCCCGTCCTCCTTGGCCACGCGCGCGCCTGGAGAGCTGCTGCCCAAGGTGCCGTCCGAAAAGCTGTCGCTGTACCGCCTGGGGCTCAAGAGCTTCTTTGAAGAAGGGCGCTCGCTGGCGCAGATATCGCACGCCTCGGTGGTG
>Ga0222424_100140_pt1 | contig 85751 bp, 71 predicted proteins | sample 2B2ome_FD_182468 | JGI IMG/M metagenome (GOLD analysis project Ga0222424, IMG submission 182468) | Enriched microbial communities from leaf-cutter ant dump, University of Wisconsin, Madison, United States - 2B200A (version 2) | ecosystem: Environmental > Terrestrial > Nest > Insects nest > Nest... | reverse complement strand
TGGTGTCCTGGTATTCATCGACCAGCACGTGGCCCAGGATGCGCTGCCACTTCTCGCGCACCTCGGGGTGGTGGCGCAGCAGGCGCATGGGCATGCCGATCAGGTCGTCGAAGTCCACGCTCTGGTAGGCGGCAAGGCGCTCCTCGTAGCGCTGCATGATGAGGGCGATGCTGCGCTCGTGGTCGTCCTGCGCCATGGCCAGGGCCTTGCGTGCGTCCCAGCCCTGGTTCTTCCAGGCGCTGATGGTCCATTGCCACTGGCGCGCGGTGGCCAGGTCGGTGGTGCCGCCCGCGCAGTCCTTGAGGATGCCGCCCACGTCGTCGGCGTCGAGGATGCTGAACGAGGGCTTGAGGCCGAGCACGTGCCCGTCCTCGCGCACCATGCGCACGCCCAGGGCGTGGAAGGTGCACACCAGCACGTCCTTGGCCTGGCGGCCGATGAGGCCGCTGGCGCGCTCGCGCATCTCGGCCGCGGCCTTGTTGGTGAAGGTGATGGCGGCGATGCGCCGGGGCTGCAGCCCGGTCTCGATCAGCCGCGCGATCTTGTGCGTGATGACGCGCGTCTTGCCCGAGCCCGCGCCCGCGAGCACCAGGCACGGGCCTTCGGTGTAGTGCACTGCCTGGAGCTGGGCGAGGTTGAGACCGGCGGACATGAAGGGAAAGGGGACGGAGCGGGGGGCGTAAAAGCGGAGCGCGCATGATAGCGGCGGAAAAAATTTCACGGGCCTGGGCCCCCGGCCGCCCTGCGCGCAGGGCGAGAATGCGCCGGTGCTGTCCGTCCTGCAAATCACCTTTCCGTTCTTCGCCCTGGTGCTGTGCGGCTACCTGGCCACGCGCACCGGCGTGCTGCCGGTGCCGGCCATCGGTGGGCTGAACACCTTCGTGCTGTATTTCGCGCTGCCGTGCATGCTGTACCGCTTCGGCGCGGGCACGCCGATTGCGCAGCTGCTCGACCCGGTGGTCGGCGGCGTCTACCTGCTGTGCGCGCTGCTGGTGGTGGGCACGACCATCGCCGCCACGCGGCGCGGGCGCATCGGCTGGAATGACGCGGCCTTCGGCGCGCTGGTCACGGCGTTTCCCAACTCGGGCTTCATGGGCGTGCCGCTGCTGGTGGCGCTGCTGGGCCAGGCCAGCGCGGGGCCGGTCATCGTCACCATGGCGCTGGACATGTGCGTCACCACCTCGCTGTGCATCGCGCTGTCGCGGCTCGATGGCGCGGGTGCGCACGGCGCGGCGGTGGCGCTGCGCAACGCCCTGCGCGGCATGGCCGTGAACCCCATGCCCTGGGCCATCTTCCTGGGCGCGCTGGCCTCGGCGCTGCAGTGGCGCCTGCCCGCGCCGGTGGACCAGACCCTGGCCATGCTGGCCGGTGCGGCCTCGCCGGTGGCCCTGTTCACGCTCGGCGCGGTGCTGGCGCGCTCGCAGACGAACCTGCACGAGCAGGTGCCCTGGCGCCAGTACGTGCCGCTGGCGCTGGCCAAGCTGGTGGCGCATCCGCTGCTGGTGTGGGGCGTGGGCCGGGCCGCCATCGCCCTGGGGGCGCCGCTGTCGGACTTCACCCTGACCGCGCTGGTGCTGGTGGCGGCGCTGCCCAGCGCCAGCAACGTGGTGCTGCTGGTCGAGCGCTTCGGCGCCCACGGCGGGCGCGTGGCGCGCACCATCCTGGTGTCTACCGCGCTGGCGTTCGGCAGCTTCTCCGCCGCCGTGGCGCTATTGGTTCAAAAATGAGAGCGCCCAGCGCAGGCGGGTCCTGCGCTGGGCGTCTATTTGATCAAAATCTCAGGGCGCAGCCCATGAGTCTGGCGCGGCCCAACCCAGCAGACACCGCGCAAGGGCCGCCCCGCCGCGCTGGTGTCGTCCCCCTGCCCGCAGTGCGCAGCACTGCGAGAGCGGGGGGGAAGGCGCGCAGCGCCTCAGGGGGGTGCCCTCAATACTCCCAGAACATGCGCTGCAGTTCCTGCGTGCTGGCGCCCTTGGCCAGGGCCAGCATGGTCAGGATACGGGCCTTTTCCGGGCGCATGTCGTGGGCCACGACCCAGTCGTACTTGTCGTCGGGCTGCTCGGCGTTGCGCAGCACGAAGCCGTAGGGCACGCGGGCCGAGCGCACCACCACCACGCCCTTGGCGCGCGCGTCCTGCAGCGGCTTGACCATGCGGTCGGCCACCGAGCCGTTGCCCGTGCCGGCGTGGATGATGGCCTTGGCGCCGCTGGCCACCAGGGCGTTCACGGCCGTGGGCTGCACGTTGCCGTAGGCGTAGACGATGTCCACCTGGGGCAGCGCGGTGATGTTGTCGATGTTGAACTCCGACTGCAGCGTGTGGCGCTTCACCGGGGCGCGGAACCAGTAGTTCCGGCCTTCCACCACCATGCCCAGCGGGCCCCACTGGCTCTTGAAGGCGCTGGTCTGGACATTGATGTCCTTGTTCACATCACGCGCGGTGTTGATCTCGTCGTTCATGGTGACGAACACGCCCTTGCCCTTGGCGTCCTTCGAGGCAGCCACGCTCACGGCGTTGACCAGGTTCAGCGCGCCGTCGGCCGACAGGGCGGTGCCCGGGCGCATGGAGCCGACCACGGCGATGGGCTTGTCGGTGTGCACCGTCAGGCTCAGGAAGTAGGCGGTCTCGGCCAGCGTGTCGGTGCCGTGGGTGATGACGATGCCGTCCACGTCGCTCTGCTTGGCCAGCTGCGACACGCGCTGGGCCAGCTTCAGCAGGTGCTCGTTGGTGAAGCTCTCGGAGGCGATCTGGAACACCTGCTCGCCCGACACCTTGGCGATGTTGCCCAGCTCGGGCAGGCCGGCGAGCAGCTTGTCCACAGGCACCTTGGCGGCCGAGTAGGTGGCGCTGTTCATGGCCGAGGCGCCCGCGCCGGCAATGGTGCCGCCGGTGGCCAGCACCACGACGTGGGGCTTGGCGGCAGCCTGGGCGGCGGCGCTGGCGGCTGCCGGGCTGGCATCTTGCGCCAGGCTCAGTGCGGGGGCGCCGGCGATACCGGCGAGGACGATGGCGGCTGCCACCAGGGATTTGCGCAAGGGCTGGAAGGTCATGTGTGGATTCCCATCAAAAAAACGGCCTTGTGAACCGTGGGCAGGCACGATGCCCGAAAAGAAACCGCTTGGCATTGGTGAAAACACCGGCGGGCCATGCATTTCGTGCATCACGGGTGATGCAAGGAGCATGCCCGCGGCGCGGCGCCCGGGCTGGCGCCTCGTGGCCGGTCAGATCGCCTGGGGATCGACGTCCACCAGCCAGCGCACCAGGCCCTTGTGCTGCGCACGCCCGGTGTGCAGCAGCGGCTGCCAGGCGGCCAGGAAGCGCTGCAGCGCGGTGCGGCTGGTGCTCTCCAGCAGCATCTGCGCGCGCTCCACGTTGGCCACGCGCTGCACCGCCAGCGGCACGGGCGGGAAGATGAACACCTGTTCCAGCCCCGGCAACTGCGCGGCGCGGGCGGCATCGTCGGCGGCCTGCAGGAAGGCCTGGGCCGTCTCCTGTGTGCGCGCGTCGGCGCGCACCAGGGCCTGGAAGGCGAAGGGCGGCATGCCGGCCTGCGCGCGTTCGCCGAGCTGTTGCGCCGCGAAGGCCGGGTAGTCGTGGCGGCGCAGCGCGGCGAACAGCGCGTGGTCGGGGTGCCAGGTCTGCACCCACATCTCGGGCGCATGGCCTTGCGCGGCCATGTAGCGCGCGTCGCGCCCGGCGCGGCCGGCCGCCTGCATGAGCAGCGCGAACAGGCGCTCGGGCGCGCGGAAGTCGCTGCTGAACAGCGCACCGTCGGGCTGCACCGCAGCCACCAGCGTGATGCGGCGGAAGTCGTGGCCCTTGGCCACCATCTGCGTGCCCACCAGCACGTCCACCTCGCCCGCGTGCACCTGGGCGAGCTGTTCCTCCAGCGCGCCCTTGGCACGCGTGGTGTCGGCGTCGATGCGCGCCACGCGCGCGGCGCGCCCGGCGGGGGTGATGACGTTGCGCAGCAGCGCGGCCAGTTGCTCCTCCAGTTGCTCGGTGCCGCGCCCCACGGGGGCGATGTCGAGGTTGCCGCAGCCCGGGCAGGCGCGCGGCACGCGCTGCGCGAAGCCGCAGTGGTGGCAGCGCAGGCTGCGGTCGGCCTTGTGGAACACCTGGTGCGCGCTGCAGTGCGGGCAGTCGCTCTTCCAGCCGCAGGCGTGGCAGTGCAGCACCGGGGCGAAGCCGCGCCGGTTCAGCAGCACCAGGCACTGCTCGCCGCGCTCCACGCGCTCGGTCATGGCGGCCAGCAGCGGCGGCGAGAACACGGCGCCGCGTGGTTGCTGCGCCATGTCCACCAGGCGCAGGCGCGGCAGCGCGCCCGCGCCGATGCGGCTGGGCATGTGCAGGCGCAGGTAGCGCCCGCCCTGCGGATCCTCGGGCGTGGGCGGGCGGCTGGCGTGCCAGCTCTCCAGCGAGGGCGTGGCGCTGCCCAGGATGACCTTGGCGCCCTGCTCGCGCCCGCGCCACAGCGCCAGGTCGCGCGCCGAGTAGCGCGCGCCTTCCTGCTGCTTGTAGCTGGCGTCGTGCTCCTCGTCGACCACGACCAGCGCCAGCCCCGGCAGGCTGGCGAACACGGCCATGCGCGTGCCCAGCACGATGCGCGCGCGCCCGCCATGCGCGGCCAGCCAGCTCGCCAGGCGCTGCGGATTCGTCATGCCGCTGTGCAGGCTGACCACGCTGCCCGCGCCGTACAGCGGCGCGAAGCGGGCGCGAAAGCGCGCTTCGAGCTGCGGGGTGAGGTTGATCTCGGGCACCATCACCAGCGCCTGGGCCGCCGGGTCGCGCGCCAGCGCGGCCTGCACGCTGTGCAGGTACACCTCGGTCTTGCCGCTGCCGGTGCTGCCGTACAGCAGGAAGGGGCCGGGTTGCGACTCGATCTGGGCGCAAACGCTTTGCTGCTCTGCGCTGAGTGCTATGGTTTCTGTAGTTCCCGGGGCGTCCTGCGTGTCCTGCGCGGGCGCGGCCGGGCGGCGCAGGCGGCGCGCGAGCTGCTCGGGGCCGAGTTCGCGCAATTGCGGCGGCAGCGCGGCCAGCGCCACCTCGCCCAGGCCGCGCTGGTAGTAGCGCGCGGCGAAGGCTACCAGGCGGCGCCAGGCGGCATCCAGCGGTGCCAGCCCGGCGAGCACGCCGGCCACCGGGCGCAGTTGCGCCGTGGCGGGGGGGGCCTCGTCGGCGGACGCATCCCACACCACGCCCAGCACCTCGCGCTGGCCCAGGGGCACGCGCACCAGCGTGCCGGGCGCCAGCGCCTCGGTGTGCCGGTAGCTCAGCAGGTCGCCCACGCCGCTGTGCGCGGGGGTCTGGACGGCCACTTGCAGGATGCAGGTCATTTAGCGGAACTTGTTCACACGGTTTGGCGGATGCGGGGCTAAGTGCTTGATGTGCCAGGGTTTGCGCGATCATCCACGGTTTCTGTGGATAACTTTGTGGGCATCCTGTAGCAACCCTGGCCCAGGCCGCATGGAGACTGGGCCCGCACGGATTGCCCGCAAATTGGGCAAAACAAAAAATCCTTATGAATCAACGCTCTTTGCCTTCGCAAGCGTGGACGCTGGGACGGATGCCAGGGGGCGGGAGGCTGTGTCTCTTGCTATGGTTTTTGTGCATAAGTACGTCCGCGCGGCGCTGGATAACCAAAGACAGGGCGGTTTTGTGCTAGGGTTTTTACCTAAAAAGTCCCCTGCGTCCTTCAATTCCAAGCGCAAGTGCTTGATTTTTCGGGGGTTTCCCGAGGTTTCCCGAGAAACTGTGGATAACTTTGTTGACATCCCTGGGGAAGCGCCCCCAAAGCCTTGAAAAATGGGGCTTTCGCTGGATTGCCCGGAAAATGGGCAAAACCAGCAATCCATTGAAAATCAATCACTTACGCGAACCGTGCAACGGCTGGCCGGTGCGTTGCCGGGGCGGGCCCTGGCTTGTAACGCCGGGGCTGCGCGGTGCATAAGTGCCCGCTCACCTCGCCAGGCGCGTCAACCCTGGCGCAGCGCGCGCGAGTGGCTGTGCACCGCCTCCACCAGCGCCGCCACGTGCTCGGGCGGGGTGTACTGGCTGATGCCGTGGCCCAGGTTGAAGATGTGCGTCGGGCCGGTGGTGGCCGTGTCGGTGTGGGGCTTGCCGAAGCTGTCGAGCACGGCGCGCGCCTGCGCCGCCACGGCCTCGGGCGGGGCGAACAGCACGTTCGGGTCGATGTTGCCCTGCAGCGCCTTGCCCGGGCCGCCGGCCTGGCCGCCGACGATGGCGCGCGCCTTCGCCAGGTTGGCCGTCCAGTCCAGGCCCAGCACCTCGCAGTCGATGTCTTTCATGTCGTCGAGCCAGATGCCGCCGCCCTTGGTGAAGACGATGCGCGGCACGTCCTCACCATCCGCGCCCGTGCGCTTGAGCCGCGCCAGCACGCGGCGGGTGTATTCGAGGCTGAACGCCTGGAAGCACCCGTCGGCCAGCACGCCGCCCCAGCTGTCGAACACCATCACGGCCTGGGCGCCCGCGTCGATCTGCGCATTCAGGTAGGCGGCCACGGCGTCGGCGTTCACGGCCAGGATGCGGTGCATCAGGTCCGGGCGGCTGTACATCAGGCTCTTGACCAGGCGGTAGTCGTCGCTGCCCTTGCCCTCGACCATGTAGCAGGCCAGCGTCCAGGGGCTGCCCGAGAAGCCGATCAGCGGCACGCGCCCGTTCAGCGCGCGGCGGATGCTGGTGACGGCATCGAACACGTAGCGCAGCTTGTCCAGGTCGGGCGCGGCAAGCCGGGCCACGTCGGCCTCGGTGCGCACCGACTGGGCGAAGCGCGGGCCCTCGCCCTCGGCGAAGCTCAGCCCCAGGCCCATGGCGTCGGGCACGGTGAGGATGTCGCTGAACAGGATGGCCGCGTCGAGCGGGAAGCGGGCCAAAGGCTGCAGCGTGACCTCGGTGGCGTAGTCCACGTTCGTGGCCAGGCCCATGAAGCTGCCGGCCTTGGCGCGCGTGGCCTTGTACTCGGGCAGGTAGCGCCCCGCCTGGCGCATGAGCCACAAGGGGGTGTAGTCGGTGGCCTGGCGGCGGCAGGCGCGCAGGAAGGTGTCGTTGAGAAGTGGGGGGAATTGCATGGCCCCGATTGTCTCGCACCACGAAGAAGGCCTTGGCGGAAGGCCCCGGCGCGGCATGGTAGCTTCGCGGGGCATCTGACCGGAGAACCGCCATGCAATCCACTTCCCTGCAGCGCACCGAGAACGCCCTGGCCGCCATCGCGGCGGCGGGCGACGAAGGCCTGCGCATCTTCACCCGCGTGTACGCCCAGGCCGCGCTGGCCGCAGCGCGCGCGGCCGATGCGCGGGCCGCCAGCGGCACCCCGCTTAGCCCGCTCGACGGCCGCGTGGTGTCGGTGAAAGACCTGTTCGACGTGGCGGGCGAGCCCACCACGGCTGGCTCCGCCGTGCTGCGCGGCGCCGCGCCGGCGACGCAAGACGCTGCCATCGTGCAGCGCCTGCGCGCTGCGGGCGCCGTGATCGTTGGTAAAACCAACATGACCGAGTTCGCGTTCTCGGGCGTGGGTATCAACCCGCACTTCGGCACGCCCGGCAACGCGGTCGATGCCAGGCGCATTCCGGGCGGCTCGTCGGCCGGCGCCGGGGTGGCGGTGGCGCGTGGTTTTTCCGACATCTCGATTGGCTCGGACACCGGCGGTTCGGTGCGCATTCCCTCGGCGCTCAATGGCATTACCGGCTTCAAGCCGACGCAGCAGCGCGTGCCGCGCGACGGCGCCTTCCCGCTGTCGTTCACGCAGGATGCGGTCGGCCCGCTGGCGCGCAGCGTGCTCGAATGCGCCCAGGCCGATGCCGTCATGGCCGGCCAGCCGTGGCAGCCGCTGCCGCGCCGCCAGTTGCGCGGCCTGCGCGTGGGCGTGCCGCGCGGTCTGCTGTTCACGCAGACCGAGGACGCCGTGGCGCAGGCCTTTGAACAGGTGCTGCTGGCGCTGGCGCAGGCCGGCGCACGCGTGGACGACGTGGCGCTGGACGACTGGCTGGGCGCGCCCGCCCGGCTGCAGCAAAACGGCAGCATCACCGCCGCAGAAGCCGCGCACATTCACGCCGACGTGCTGGCCAACCAGCCCGACGCCATCGACTCCGCGGTGCTGGCGCGTCTGCGCCCGGGCCAGTCGATCATGGCGGCGCACTACGTCGGCCTGCTGCGCGCGCGCCAGCGCCTGATGGCCGAGCTCGATGCGCAGATCGCCGACTACGACGTGCTGCTGCTGCCCACGGTACCCATGCAGGCGCCACGCATCGACGCGCTCGACCATGACGCCGACGCCTACCACCGCACCAATGTGCTGCTGCTGCGCAACACCACGGTGTTCAACTTCTATGACCTGCCGGCGCTGTCGCTGCCGATCACGCAGCCCGCTGGCGTGCTGCCGATCGGCCTGATGGTGGCCGGCCAGCGCAGCGCCGACCGCGCGCTGCTGGGCATTGGCTACAGCCTGCAAACCCAGCTTGGGCCACTGCGCTGACCCCGCGCCTTGCCTTGGGCCTTTTTTGGCCTCCAGCGCTTGTTGGATAAGCGCTGGCAGCTATTGAAAGAGGTGCTTTATCCCCGGGCGCTGCGTGCCAGCGCCTGGTCGATGTCCCACAGGATGTCGTCCAGGTCTTCAATGCCCACCGACAGGCGCACCATGTCGGGCGAGACGCCCGCGCGCTGCAGTTCTTCCTCGCTGAGCTGGCGGTGCGTGGTCGAGGCGGGGTGGATCACCAGCGTCTTGGCGTCGCCGATGTTGGCCAGGTGGCTGGCGAACTCGCAGGCGTCGATGAACTTCTCGCCCGCTGCGGCCCCGCCCTTGACGCCAAACGTCAGGATGCCCGAGGCGCCGGGCGCGCCGTCCACCGCGCGGAACTGCTTTTGCGCCAGCGCGTGGTACGGCGAATCGGGCAGGCCGGGGTAGTTGACCCACGCCACCAGCCGGTGCTGCTGCAGGAAGCGGGCCACCGCCAGTGCGTTGCGGCAGTGCTCGCGCATACGCAGGTGCAGCGTTTCGGCGCCTTGCAGCAACTGCCATGCGTTCATGGGCGAGAGCACGCCGCCAAAGGTGCGGTTCACTTCCATGCGCGCCTTCATGGTGTAGCCAAAGTCGCCAAAGGTCTCGTAGAACTTCACGCCGTGGTAGGCGCGGCTGGGCTCCACCATTTCGGGGAACTTGCCGTTGTCCCATGGGAACTTGCCGCCTTCCACCACCACGCCGCCCATGGTGGTGCCGTGGCCGCCGATGTACTTGGTGGCGCTGTGCACCACGATGTCGGCGCCCAGGTTCAACGGGTTGCACAGGTAGGGGCTGGCCACGGTGTTGTCGATCACCAGCGGCACGCCATGCGCGTGCGCCACGTCGGCCATCGCCGCAATGTCCAGCACGTTCACCAGCGGGTTGCCAATGGTTTCGCCATACACGGCGCGCGTGTTCGGGCGCATGGCACGGGAAAAATTTTCCGGGTCGGCGGGATCGACGAAGGTGGTTTCAATGCCTAAGCGGGCAAAGCCCACGCCCAACTGCCCCACCGTGCCGCCGTACAGCGTGCTGGCCGCCACGATGTGGTCGCCGGTTTTCAAAATGGCCAGCAGCGCCGCCATTTGCGCCGCCATGCCGCTGGCGCAGGCCAGGGCGGCGCGGCCGTTCTCCAGGCTGGCGATGCGCTCCTCCAGCACCGCCACCGTGGGGTTGCTGATGCGGCTGTAGACGTTGCCGAAGGTCTGCAGGTTGAACAGGCTGCTCGCGTGCTCGGCGTCGTCGAAGACGAAGCTCGTCGTCTGGTGGATGGGCGTGGCGCGTGCGCCGGTCACGGGGTCGGGGCGGGCACCGGCGTGGATGGCGCGGGTGCCGAAGCCGAAGGCGCGCTCGGCGCCGGAAGATGCGTTGTCTGCCATGGTGTGATGCAAAAAAGGCCTCCAGCGCTTATGGGACAAGCGCTGGCAGCTATTGATCCAGGAGTGATGGGGTGCCCGTGCAGGGTCAGTACGGCAGTTGTTGCAGCCGCTTCGATGAGATCACCTTGGTGTTCACGCCCATCCAGCCCAGGCCGCCGAAGATGCGCGCGTGCTCGATCTTCACGCAGCGGTTCTGCACCGTGAGCAGCCCGGCGCTCTCGGCGCGCGCCACGGCCGCCTCGTTGAACACGCCCAGCTGCAGCCACAGGCATTGGGCGCCCACGGCCACGGCCTCCTCGGCCAGCGGCGGAATGTCTTCGCTCTTGCGAAAGCAGTCCACCATGTCGATTTTTACGCCCTGCGCGGCCAGCGCGGCGGCGGCCTCGGTCACGCTGGCGTAGGCGGTTTCGCCCAAAATCTGGCCGCCTTCGCGCGCGACCAGGGGGTTCACCGGCACGATGCGGTAGCCATGTGCCTGCATGTACTTGGCGGCGAAGTAACTCGGGCGGTGCCACTGGGGCGACAGGCCCACCACGGCCAGGGTGCGGCAGCGCGTGAGGATGCCTTGCAGGGTGCTGATGGTGTCGGGGGTACGGCTCATGCGCTGGAGTGTACGCAGTGCATGCTGTGCTGCCTGGGCGCGCTTGTGCGGATGTCCTGCGGCGGCCCGGCGGTCACCTGTGTCACTTGTACTTCACGCTGCACCCATACGCCTGCGTCACCGCCTGGGCCACGGGCCGGCCGGCCGCCAGGTCGGCCAGCGCGGCCTTGACGTAGTTGGTCGCCTTGGGAATGTCGGCCGGGCGGGCCGAGGGAATGCTGTCGATGGCGCCCGCGTACACCAGCGTGCCCTCGGGGTTGACGATGACCATATGCGGCGTGGTGCGGGCGCCATAGGCATGGCCCACGGTGCCTTCCTCGTCCATGAGCACGGCCGTGGCCACGCCCTTGCGTTCGTGCAGCCAGTGGGCCAGCGCGGCGGGCTGCAGGTAGTCGCCGCTGCCTTTCTCGGTGGAGTTGATGGACAGCCACACCACGGCATGGTCGATGGCGCCCTTCTGCGTGGCGGGCATGTTGCCGCTGTCGTAGTGCTTGCGCACGAAGGGGCAGCCGGGGTTGGTCCACTCCAGCACCACGGTCTTGCCCTTGTAGTCCGACAGGCGCACGGGCTGGCCGGCGGTGTCCTGCAGCGTGAAGTCGGGCGCGCGCTGGCCCGCGGTGGCGCTGGCCTGGGCCAGCGAGGGCAGGGCGCTGAACGCCATCAGGGCGGCGCTGGCGATCAGCGAGCGGCGGCAAAGCGTGGGCATGGCGGGTTCTCCTTCTTTGGGGGTGAAAGTCAAAAAAGATAGCTGCTTGCGCAGGTCTTGCCTCGTTTTTTCGCGCAAAGAACGGTAAAGACTTGCAAGCAAACCATGGCGCCGCAAGCGCTTTCTTACAGCGCCGCCAGTGCCGCGCGCAGGTCGCTGGCGCTGAGGATTTCGCTGAACACCACGGGCGCCTTGCCTGGCGCGTGCAGCACGTACACCGGCACGCCGGTGCGCCCCAACTGCGCCAGCGCGGCGGTGATGGCGGGGTCGCGCCGTGTCCAGTCGGCGCGCAGCAGGGCCACGTTCCGGGCGGCCAGGTCGGCCAGCACCTCGGGGTCGGCCAGCGTGGTTTTCTTGTTGTACTGGCAGGTCACGCACCAGGCGGCGGTGTAGTCGACGAACACGGGGCGGCCTGCAGCCACGATCTCGTCGGGCAGGCCGGGGCGCCAGGGTTGCCATGCTCCTGAACTGATAGCTGGTTGCGCTTGATGTTCCTTGATCTCAACGATGTTTGGCATCCAATTCCAGGCCAGCCAAGCGCAAGCAGCTATGGAAAGCGGAGCAATCAGCCAGCGCGCGGTGCCGCGCAGCGTCAGCGCCCACACGGCCATGGACAGCGCCACCAGCAGCGCCAGCAGCGCCGCCGCGCCGTCGATGCCGGTCTGCTGCCCCAGCACCCACACCAGCCACACCACCGTGGCCAGCATGGGGAAGGCCAGGAAGCGGCGCAGCGTCTGCATCCATGCGCCGGGGCGCGGCAGCGCGCGCGCGAAGGCGGGCAGCCAGCTCGCCAGCAGGTAGGGCAGCGCCAGGCCCAGGCCCAGCGCGGCGAAGATGCCCAGCGCTTGCGCGGCCGGCAGCGTGGCCGTGAGGCCGAGCGATGCGCCCATGAACGGCGCCGTGCACGGCGAGGCCACGGCCACGGCCAGCACGCCGGTGAGGAAGGCGTCCGCCACCGGGTGGCGCGCCTGCAGGCCGGCCAGCGACGACGGCAGCATGCGCCCGAATTCGTACACCCCTGCCAGGTTCAGCGCGATCAGCGTGAACAGCGCCGCCAGCGTGGCCACCACGGCCGGCGACTGCAACTGAAAGCCCCAGCCCACGGCTTCGCCCGCGGCGCGCAACCCGAGCATGAGCGCGCCCAGCCCGAGGAAGGACAGCAGCACGCCCGCGGTGTAGGCCAGCCCGCTGATGCGGTGGGCGCGCGTGTCCTGCGCGTGGCGCGCGAAGCCCACCACCTTGATGGCCAGCACCGGGAACACGCAGGGCATCAGGTTCAGCACCAGCCCGCCCAGCAGCGCGCCAAGCAGGGCCAGCAGCCAGGTGCCCAGGGGCGCGGCGGCGGGGGCGGCCGCCGGGCCGGGCGCCGGGGTGTTGCCCAACTGCGCATTGGCGCGCAGCGCCGCCTCCAGCGCGGGCGAGACGGTGGCGGCGGCGGCCAGCGCGGGCCAGCCGCCCTCCACCGGCAGCTCGGCGCGCCAGCCCTGGCCGCCGTGCGCCAGCACTACGGGCAGCGGCTCGGGGCTGGCGCTGCGCTGGGACGACAGGGGGATGCGCGCCGTCCACACCGCGCCTTCCCACGCCTGCGTGTACGGCGCGGCGGTTTCGATCACGCTGCCCGTCTCGGCAAAGAACTCCAGCGCCTGCCCCCGCAGCGCAGCGGGCAACTGGGCTACGCGCAGCACCAGCGCGCCGTCCTGCACGCGGGCGCTGCTGCTGCCGTCGTTGCTGGCGGGCAGCGCCTGCGGCGCAGCCTGGTGCGCGGCGGCGAAGGCGGCGGCGTCCAGCGCCGTGGTGCTGCGCAGCGGCAACTGCAGCGTGAAGTGGCCTTCTTCCGGAATGCACTCCTTGCGGCACACCAGCCACGAGGCCTGGAGCTGCACCGTCACCTCCTTGGCCAGGGGGCCGGGCGCGAAGGCGCCCGACACCGTGACCGGCACGGGCAGCAGCACCTGCCCTTCGTAGCCATAGTTGGCCAGGCTGCCGATGCGGATCTTGTGCGGCACGGGCCAGGCGATCTCGCCCGCGTCCATGCCCTCGGGCAACTGCCATTCCAGTTGCGTGGGCAGGCCCGAGTCGCCGGGGTTCTTCCAGTAGGTGTGCCACTCGGGCTGGTGCGTGATGGAGAGGCCCAGCCACAGCGGCTGGCCCGGCCCCACGCCCTCGGGCGCATGGGCCACCAGTTCGGCCTGCACGTACGGCGTGGTCACCACGCTGCTGCCGGCGGTGGCCGATGTCTTGAGGGAGATTTGCGCGCCAGCGCTTATGGAGAAAGCGCCAGCAGCTATGAAAATAAGAGTGAACAGCCAGCGCTGCAGCAGATGGGTGGACATGACGCAGGGTAGGAGCGCGCCGGCGGCGCCTTGGTTCCGTGCCCGCGATTGTGCGCGCGGCCGGTGAACGGCCAGCCAATGGCCGCTCAACCGCTCAACCGCCCAACTGCTCAACGCTTGCGCGCTGTCGCCGCCCCCGCCTTCTTGCGGATGCAGTAGTAGTAGGCGTTGCTGCCCCTGGGGTTGCGGTTGGGCACCACGCGCTCGTCAGCCGACTGCTGCGCCACGTAGAGCTGGCCGGTGCGCATGTGGTACAGCCGGTCGCTCTTGGCCTCGATGCCGCCGTGGTAGACGCCGGACGACTCGCCCACCTCCATCTCGTTCTCGGTGGGCAGCTCGGCGCCCTGGGTCTGGCAGTAGCGGCTGGCAGCTTCGAGCGACACCATCTGGTCGCGGTGGCCGGGCGCGGGCTGCAGCCATTCGCGGTCGGCCAGCGGGTTGCGGTACGGCGCGAAGCGCGTGCTGTAGAAGTAGTGGAACACGTCCTGCGCCAGCGCCGCGGCGGCCTGCGAGGCCAGCGCCGTCACGGTGAAGCTCTGCGAGCTGCCGTCGGCCGGCTTGAGCAGCGTGGCCGTGACCTGGATGGAACTGCCCTCGGTGCGCGCGTAGGTCATGTACACCAGCAGCGTCACCTGCCCGGCCTTGGCCTTGAGCGCGGCCAGCGCGGTGGCGTCGAGCAGCGCCGGGCGCTGCAGCTCCGCCGGGGTGATGCCGGCGAAGTCGAAGCGCAGCTTGGGCGTGCGGATGGAGGTGGCGCGCGTGAGCCGGTCCAGCTCGCTGATGAACAGCACGTTCAGGCTGCGCCCCAGTTCGGCCAGCGCGGCGCGCTCGTGGTGGGCCTGCAACTGGTCCACCGCCTGCAGCGCGGCGATGGTGGTGGCCGGGTCGCCCTTGGCGGCGTGCAGTTCGTCGAAGATCTTGCGGTCGGCGGCGTATTCGGCGAAGTCGGTGGCGCGCACCACCGGAATGTTGGGCCAGACGACGAACTGCTGCCCCTCGGGGTCGCGGAAGTCCGCTGCCGCGAAGCCAGGCAGCGCCAGCAGCACGGCGGCCAGGCAGCAGCGTTGCAGGTGGCGCAAAAGCAGGGAAAGGGGCGTGGGCATGGGCGGATCAAGGCGCAGTGTGCGCCTGGATTGTGCCGCCGCCCCGGCCCGCCCAAGGGCCGAGAAAGCGGCGCAAGCGGGCGCAATTCAGCCGCTACCATGCCGCCATGCCTGCACCTTCGCTGAATTCCTGGCCCGCGCGCCACTGGGCCGACGTTTCCACCCGCGACTTCGCCGCCGCGCAGGCCTCGGGCCTGGCGGCGCGCACCGTGGCCGTGCTGCCCATGGCGGCCGTCGAGCAGCACGGGCCGCACCTGCCGCTGTCGGTCGATGCCACGCTGCTGCAGGGCGTGATCGACGCTGCGCTGGCGCTGCTGCCCGCCGATGTGCCCGCGCTCTTTCTGCCGCCGCAAAACGTCGGCCTGAGCACCGAACACCTGTCCTACCCCGGCACGCTCACGCTCTCCCCGGCGACGCTGATCGCGCTGTGGAGCGAGCTGGGGGCGTGCGTGGCACGCGCCGGGGTGAAGAAGCTGCTGCTGTTCAACGGCCACGGCGGCAACGTGGCGGCCATGGACATCGTGGCGCGCGAGCTGCGCCAGCGCCACGGGCTGCTCACCTACAGCGCAAGCTGGTTCAGCCTGCCGCTGCCCGATGCGGTGCAGGGCCTGTTCAGCGCGCAGGAACACCGCTTCGGCATCCACGGCGGCGAGATCGAGACGTCGATGATGCTGCACCTCGCGCCCGCCACGGTGCGCATGGAGGAGGCGCGCGACTGGCGCTCCACCTCGCAGGACCGCGCCGAAGCGCATGCCATCCTGGGCAACGGCCGCAGTGCCAAGATGGGCTGGGCCATCGAGGACTACCATCCGGCAGGCGCCGTGGGCAACGCGGCGGCGGCCACGGCCGACAAGGGCCGCGCCGTGGTGCAGGCGGCGGGCGAGGGGCTGGCGCAGCTACTGTCGGAGCTGCATGCGCTGCCCTTGTCCACCCTCGGCGCGCCCGCGCAGCCGCTGTGATTCAGCCGCCGATGTCGATCCACTCGCTTTCCCAATGGTGCAGCGCCTCGCGCAGGATCAGCAGTGCCGCAGCGAAGTCCGGGCGCTGGGGCAGGGCCGGGTCGGCATGGCCGGGGCGGTGCGCCTGGCTGGCCAGGCGGCTGAACAGGTGTTCCACCGCCGCGCGTGACAGGCGGGCGGGGCGGGCGGCCAGATCGGCCCCTGCGGCCTGGGCCACCTCGCGCAGCAGCGGGCTGGCCGTGCGCAGCACGTAGGGCGTATCCGGCAGCACGCGCGCGGCGGGCATCACCGCATCCTCCACGGTGGCGATGGCGTGTTCCAGCGCCAGCGCCGTGGGCATGCGCTGGCCAAAGGCCTGCGCCACCGTGCGCCAGCCCAGGGGCGCGGCGTAGGGCGTCGCCGGGAGCGGCGGCACGAGCCGCAGTTGGCCGGGCTCCAGATGCAGGTCGAAGGCGGCGGGGTGTGCGGGTGTGTGCGGCATGCCCTGGTTGTACTCCGGTGCGGGCTGGCGTGCCATGCCGCGCCGGGCGTCAGGCGTGGGTGACCAGCGCGGCGTGTTCCGGCGCGTCCAGGTGCGGCAGGGTGTTGAAGGTCTGCAGCATCAGCCGCTTGGGCGAGATGGAGAACTCCGTCACCGCGCTGTTGCGGATGCGCATGTTCAGCGCGATGGTCACTTCGGGTGCCGTGCCCAGCACCTGGCCGACGGCGGTGGAGATGGGGCCGCCGCTGCTCACCAGCAGCACGTTCTGCCCGGCGTGCGCGCGGCGCACGAGCTCCAGCGCGGCGTGCACGCCGCCCGAGAAATCATCCCAGCTTGGCATGCCCTGGGGGCTGATGGTGCCGCCCATCCACTGCGCCAGCGCGTCGCACAGGATGCGGAAATGCTGGCGGAACAGCTCGGGCGTGTCTGGCTTGGCCAGGGGGGCGGTGTGGATGGCGCGGATCAGCGCCAGGCTGTCGTACTCGTCCAGCCCGGGCAGGGCCTGGGCCGGGGGCAGCGGGCCCAGTTCCTCGCCGATGCCGGCCAGGGTTTGCGCGTGGCGCTGCAGCGTGCCGGTGAGCACGGCGTCGAAGCGCAGACCGCGCGCGCGCCAGTACGCGCCCAGGCGCTGCGCCTGCTGCAGGCCGCGTGGGCTGAGTTGGTCGTAGTTGGCGGCGCCAAACGAGGCCTGGCCGTGGCGCACGAGGTAGAGGGTTCCCATGGCGTCGATTGTCCGGAGGCGCCGCGCCGCGGCCTGTCTCCGCAGCGACGGCGGCGGGCGCGCTGTTGCATCGCGTGACAAGCTTCACCGGCCGTGCATGTTGGCGACATGCGCGGGCGCGCCGGCGGGCCGCAGAATGGGCGCATCGTTTCCCCCCACCGCGAAAGGACGACACCATGCACAACGCATACCGCCGCGCCAGCGCCGCCTTCATGGCGGCGGCGCTGCTGGCGACTTCATCGCTGGCCATGGCGCAGCCCCATCGCCCGCCGCCCGGTGACGACGGGCGCCCGCCGCGCGCCGCGCCGCCCGGTCACGAGAGGCGCCCGCCACACGCTGCACCACCGCGCCCCATGCCGCCGCACGCCCGGCCGGGCCACCGGCCGCACATGCCGCCGCCGCATGCGCAGGGGCCGCATTTCCACGGCCAGCGCGGTGCCGGGCCGCAGCACGACTGGTACCGCGGCGCGCGCATTCCGCCACCGTACCGTGGGGGCCATTACGTCGTGAACGACTGGCGCGTGCACCGGCTCGCGCCGCCGCCCCGGGGCTACCACTGGGTGCAGTACGGGCCGGACTACCTGCTCGTGGCCATCGCCACGGGCGTGATCGCGCAAATTATTTTTAGCAACTGACTTCAGCAGGATGCGCCGCCGAGAACGCGTGCGAAGACCGCCGCGTCCACGTTGCCGCCCGTGAGGGCCACGCCCACTGCCTGGCCGGCAATGTGCTTTTTCTCCTGCAGCGCGGCGGCCAGCGCGGCGGCGCCCGCGCCCTCGGCCGCGTTGTGCGTGTCGGTGTAGAGGGCGCGCATGGCGGCGGCCACCTCGGCGTCGCTCACCTGCACCACGTGGTCGAGGTGTGGCGCCAGGATGTCGAGCGCGGCCTGGTCGGCCACGCGGCAGGCCATGCCGTCGGCCAGTTCCGTGGTCACGGCGCTTGCCACCACGCGGCCGGCGGCGATCGAGTCGGCGTAGGTGGTGGCGTGGCTGCTGACCACGCCGACGATGCGCACGCCGTGCCCCAGCGCCTGCTTGGCGGCGATGGCCGCGCATGCGCCCGAGCCTTGGCCGATGGGCACGTAGGCCACGGCCATGTGCGGCACGGCGCGCAGGAATTCCCACCAGTACGTGGCCACGCCGCGCAGCAGGTCGGCGTGGAAGCTCGGCACCATGTGCGCGCCGCGCTCGGCGGCCAGGCGCATGGCGTGCTCGCGCGCTTCCTGGAAGTCGCTGCCGTGCTCGACCAGCGTGACGCCCAGCGCGCGCATGGCGGCGTTCTTCTCCTGCGAGTTGCCGCGCGGCACGACGATGGTGCAGGCCACGCCGTGGCGGCGCGCGGCCCAGCCCATGCTCTGGCCGTGGTTGCCGCGCGTGGCGCTGATGACCTCGCGGGGCAGCGCGCCGCGTTGCGCGAGCTGGTCGAAGTAGGTCAGCCCGCCGCGGATCTTGAACGCGCCCACGGGCGTGTGGTTCTCGTGCTTGAGCCAGCACTCGGCACCCAGGCGCTGGCCCAGCAGCGCCCAGCGGTACTGCGGCGTGGCGGGAAAGTCCTGGTAGATGAGCTGGGCGGCGATCTCGATGTCGGCCAGGGTGGGCAGGGAGGATGCGGGGTTTTTCATGGTCGAAATGGCCTTTGGGCCTTGCTGGTAAAGCGCGGGCAGCTATTGAGTTGATAGTCCTGTCAAAGCAGTACCGTGCCGTCGATGCACGTCACGCTGCTGCCGCCGACCCAGATGTGGCCGTCTTCCTGCGCGACATGGACGAGTCCGGCGCGCTGCAGCGCCGTGCCCTGGCGTGCCACATAGCGCGCCGGGGCCAGCCCGGCGCCGATGAGCCATTGCGCCAGCGCGGCGTTCAGGCTGCCGGTCACGGGGTCTTCGGTCAGGCCGTTGTTGCCGGGGAAGAAGGCGCGCACCTCGAAGGCGATGCCCTCGGTGCCGCTGGGCGCCACCACGCCCACGTCCAGGCCGGCGAGCAGGGCGGTGTCGGGGCGCAGCGCCAGCACCTGCCGCGCGTCGCGCAGCATCACGCCGCGCCACTGCGGGCCGTTGTCGCACCAGGCGTGCGCGGCGATGTCGCCGCGCGCCACGCCCAGGCCCTGGGCGATGCGCTGCACGTCGGCTTCGTCCAGCGGGCCGCTGCGGCGCAGCGGCGGCGCGGCAAAGGCCAGCCGGCCGCCGTCGCGGCGCAGCGTGACCAGGCCCACGCCGCATTCCTGCACCACCACGCCGTCCTGGCGCGGCTGGCCGCCGGCTTCGAGCCAGGCATGGCAGGTGCCCAGCGTGGGGTGCCCGGCAAAGGGCAGCTCGCGCCCCGGGCAGAAGATGCGCACGCGGTAGTCGGCCCCGGCCGCGCGGCCTTCGGCCGTGGGCGGCAGCACGAAGGTGGCTTCGGACAGGTTGGTCCAGTGCGTGAAGTGCTGCATGGCCTCGGTGGCCAGGCCCGTGCCGTCCAGCACCACGGCCAGCGGGTTGCCGCGGTAGGCCTCGGCGGTGAAGACATCGACTTGCTTGAAGGGGCGTTGGCGCAGGGGCATGGCGTTTTTCCAGGGTGTGGCAGGCCACGCCCCTGGCGCGGGCCAGGGGCGGGTTGCTGCGGGAGCGGGGGGGGTTAGGTGCGCGCCAGGCGCGCGCGCACGGCGTCGGCCAGGGCCTTGACGCCGGCGTCGATCTGCGCCGGGCTGGCCGTCACGAACGACAGGCGCAGCGTGCGCGTGTCGGGCGCCTCGGCGTAGAAGGCCGCGCCGGGCACGAAGGCCACGTTGCGCTCCACGGCCTCGGGCAGCAGGTCGATGGCGTTCATGCCTTCGGGCAGGCGTGCCCACAGGAACATGCCGCCGTCCGGGCGGCTCCAGGTCACGCCCAGGCTGGCCAGCTCGCGCTCCAGCGCGGCGTGCATGGCATCGCGCTGGCGCTTGTACAGCGCGCGGATGGTGGGCACGTGGCGATCCAGGAAGCCGTCCTTCAGCACCTCGGCCACCATGCGCTGGTTGAAGCTGGGGCTGTGCAGGTCGGCCGCCTGCTTGGCCTGCAGCAGCTTGGGGTAGATGGCCTGGGGCGCCACCACGTAGCCCAGGCGCAGGCCCGGCGCCAGCACCTTGGAGAAGCTGCCCAGGTAGATGCAGCCCTCGGGGTTGCGCGCCGTCAGCGGCGCGGGCGGGGGCTGGTCGAACCACAGGTCGCCGTAGGGGTTGTCCTCGACCAGGGGCACGCCCAGTTCGGCCGCCTTGGCCACCAGCGCGGCGCGGCGCGCCTCGCTCATGGTGCGGCCCGTGGGGTTCTGGAAGTTGGGCAGCAGGTACATGAAGCGCGCGCGCCCGCTGTCGTGCCCGGCCGCCAAGGCGAAGTCGTCCACCAGGGGGCCTTCGTCGTCGCTGGCCACGCTGACGATGGTCGGCTCCATGGGCGTGAAGGCCTGCAGCGCGCCCAGGTAGGTGGGCGTTTCGACCAGCACGCGGCTGCCTTCGTCGACCAGCACCTTGGCCACCAGGTCCAGGCCCTGCTGCGAGCCGGTGGTGATCAGCACCTGGGCCGGATCCACGTCCCACGGTAGCCACTGGGCCACGGCCTCGCGCAGCGCGGGAAAGCCCTCGCTCGCGGCGTACTGCAGGGCGGCCGGGCCGTCCTGGGCCAGCACGGTGGCGGCGGCGCGCGCGAAGTCATCGACCGGGAAGGTCTTGGGCGAGGGCAGGCCGCCCGCCAGGCTGATGATGCCGGGCTTTTCGGTGACCTTGAGGATCTCGCGGATCACCGAGGGGTTCATCTTGGCGGCGCGTGCGGCCAGGGTCCAGTTCGTCATTCAGTATCTCCAGGGGCGCACGCCAGGTGCGCCGGATCGTTCAGAAAATGCCGTTGTGCGGCGGGCTGCCGCCCTGCGGGTGGGGCGGCGGGTGCAATGGTATCTGGCAAGCACCGGGGTCATGACAGCCGCTTGCCCGCCACCACGGTGGCCACCACCGCCAGGGCGAAGCCGAGCGTCACCACGTCCAGCGGCTCGCCCAGCAGCGGGATGGCGGCCAGGATGGAAAAGAACGGCTGCAACAGCTGCGTCTGGCTCACGCGCAGCGCGCCGCCCAGGGCCAGCCCGCGGTACCAGGCGAAGAAGCCGGCCCACATCGAGAACACGCCCACGTACAGGAAACCGCCCCAGGCCGACGGCGCGATGGGCTGCGCGGGCCACAGCCACAGTGTGGCCGGCAGGGTGGCGGGCAGCGCCAGCAGGCACACCCAGCAGATCACGCGCTCGGCCCCCAGCGCGGGCGTGATGCGCGCGCCGTGGATGTAGCCCACCGAGGCCGCCACCACCGCGCCCACCAGCAGCGCGTCGGCCGCCTCCAGGCCGAAGCCGTGGCCCTGCTGCCCGCCGCGCAGCAGCGAGAACGCCACCACCAGCACGCTGCCCAGCACCGCGCACACCCAGAAGCCCAGGCGCGCGCGCTGGTGCAGCACCAGCGCCGCCACGCCCGCCGTGACCAGCGGCAGCAGCGCCGTGACCACGGCCGCGTGGCTGGCCGTGACGCTGCGCAGCGCGTACGCCAGCAGCAGCGGGTAGCCCAGGGCATTGCCCAGCACGGCCCAGCCCAGGTGCTTGAACTGGTGCGGCTGCGGGCGCGGCGAGCGCGTGGCCAGCAGGAAGACGGCCGACAGCAGCCCTGCCAGCGCCGCGCGGCCCAGCGTGACGAACCAGGGCGAGAGCTGGGGTTGCTCGTGCGTGCCCGTGGCCAGCCGCGTGGCAGGCAGGGTGACGGCGAAGATCGCCACGCCCAGCACGCCGAGCCACAGTCCCAGGGTCTGGTCCCGGCGCGAGGGGTGATGGGATGGATGGGCGCTCATGCCGTCACCATCCAGGCCGCCGTGAGCACCAGCACCAGCGCCATGGCGCGGTTGAACCACAGCAGGCGCTGCCCGCGCGCCAGCCAGTGGCGCAGCAGCGCCCCCGTGGCGGCGTACAGCAGGTTGCTGGCGAGGGCGAAGAACGCCATCACCGGCAGCACCACGGCCAGGCGCTCCAGGCTGTCGGCGCGGCCGATGACCCAGCCGGCCACGATGGTCAGCGCCAGCAGCCAGGCCTTGATGTTGACGAACTGCAGCGCCGCGCCCTGCCAGAAGCCCACGTGCATGCGGCGCGCGTCGGCCTCGGCCAGGCGGTGGCTGCCGCTGAGCTTCACGGCCAGCCACAGCAGGTAGGCGATGCCCGCGCCCTTGATGGCCCAGCGCAGCGCGGGCGCGGCCACCACCAGCGCGCCCACGCCGCCCGCGCACAGCAGCAGCAAGGCGCTCCAGCCCACCGGTACCGAGAGCACGAAGCGCAGCGCATGGCGCAGCCCGTGGTTGGCCGCCAGGGCCGTGGACAGCGTGGTGTTCGGCCCGGGGCTGAAGCTCATGGCGGTGGCCAGGAGCAGCAGGGCGGTGAATTCGGCAGCGGGCATGTTGATTTTTGGGGTGCGTGGGCGTTCAATGTAGGGCTTTCACCATTACAGTGCCAATACAGTTTGCCTGACAAAAACAACCGCTGTATTGGCCGCTGCATCACTACAGGCCCCGGAGCCTTGCCGCCATGCTGAAACGATCCGCCCAGTCGTCCCTGACCGAACAGCTCGCCGAGCGCTTTGCCGAGCGCATCCGCAACCGGCTGCTGCCCGCGGGCGCGCGCCTGCCCTCGGTGCGCGAGTGCGCGCGCCAGCAGGGCGTGAGCCCGTACACCGTGGTGGCGGCCTACGACCAGCTGCTGGCCCAGGGGCTGGTGGAGGCGCGGCCGCAGCGCGGCTTCTTCGTGCGCGATGCGGCGCAAAAAATGCCCGCAGCGCCCGTCGATCAAGCGCCAGCAGCTCTCAAAAGCATAGTGCGCGAGGCGCCGGGGGCGCAGCCGCAGGCGCCGTCGGGCGCGCGCTTCAACGCCACGGTGCTGATCCGGGGCATGTTCCACCAGGGCTCGAACGCGCCGCAGCCGGGCTCGGGCGTGCTGCCCATGGACTGGCTGCAAACCAGCTTCCTGCCCGCCGCCGTGCGCAAGGTCATGGCCGAAGGGGCGCTGCAGGACAGCCTGCTGGGCTACGGCGACCCGCTGGGCACGCCCGCGCTGCGCGCCGCGCTGTCGCACCGCCTGCAGGACCTGGGCGTGCCCGCATCGCCCGCGCAGGTGATGACCACGGTGGGCGCCACGCAGGCGCTGGACATCGTCAGCCGCACCCTGCTCAAGGCGGGCGACCCGGTCATGGTCGAGGAGCCGGGCTGGTCGGTCGAGTTCGCCCGGCTCGACGCCCTGGGCATGCGCGTGCTGCCCGTGCCGCGCCGCGCCGAGGGCCCCGACCTAGAGGTGATGGCGCGCTACTGCGAGCTGCATGCGCCCAAGCTGTTCGTCAGCGTGAGCGTGCTGCACAACCCCACGGGCTACAGCCTCGCGCCCGGGCGCGCGCACCAGGTGCTGCAACTGGCGCAGCGCCACGGCTTTTATGTGGTGGAAGACGACACCTACAGCCACATCGCCCCCGGGCACGCCACGCGCCTGACGGTGCTCGACGGCCTGTCGCGCAGCATCTACGTGGGCGGCTTCGCCAAGATCCTGGCGCCCGCCTGGCGCATCGGCTACCTGGCCGCGCCCGTGGCGCTGATGGAGCGCCTGCTCGACACCAAGCTGCTGTCCACGCTCACCACGCCGTCGCTGCTGGAAAAGGCGCTGGCCCTGTGCATCGAGCAGGGCCAGTTGCGCCGCCATGGCGAGCGCATGCGCCAGCGCCTGGCCCAGGCGCGCGCGCGCAGCGTGCAACTGGCGCTGGAGGCGGGCTGCACCTTCGCCGCCGAGCCGGGCGGCATGTTCGGCTGGGTCGAAACCGGGGTGGACACCGACGTGCTGGCCCAGCGCATGCTGGACGAGGGCTACCTGCTCGCGCCTGGCGCGCTGTTCCACGCCAGCCGCCAGCCCAGCACGCTGATGCGCATCAACTTCTCCACCACGCAGGACGCGCAGTTCTGGCGCGTATTCCAGCGCGTGCGCGCGCAGACGCTGGAGAAGGTGCAAAAAAGATAGCTGTCAGCGCTTACCTGGCAAGGGCTGGAGCTTTGTTTGGCTTCAATCCCTGTGCGCGTTGGGCCGTTCCACCTGCAGGTCGCACAGCACGCGCAGCAGCGCGCGGTTTACGCTCTCCTGGTCCATGGCGTGGGTTTCGCACAGGGTGCGCACGACCTTGGCGTCGTCGTGCTCGAGGGCACAGGCCATCTGCAGCGCGGGCGCGTAGGGGCCGGTCTGCAGCACGATGGCGTCGGCGATGCGGTCCGACAGCGGCAGGCGCCGCAGGATGGTGCCCATGGGCTCGCTCAGCAGTTCGTCGAGCTGCGAGAACAGGCCGGTGAGGTAGACCTCGCGGCGCAGGTTGTGCTCGATGCCGGCTTCCACCAGGCGCTCGGTGAGCCGGGCGCGCAGCACCATGGCTTCGCGGATGGGCTGCAGGTTCGGGTCCTGGCTGGCGTGGGGCAGTTGGTTGGCCAGCCAGCGCTGCAGCGTGCCGTAGCCCATCATGACCAGGCCGCGGCGCAGCGAATCGACGCCGGTGCGCAGGCCCAGCGCGGCCGAGTTGGTGTAGACCATGAAGCGGTAGGCCAGCAGCGGCTCCTCGCCCAGGATGTGTTCGAAGGCTTCGAGCGACTGCTCGGCGTCGATGGCCTTCATCAGGCGCAGCACGCTCTCGCGCGCGGGCTGCAGGGGCTGGTGGCGCAGGCCGTAGAGCACGTCTTCGACGGGCCAGCCGGCCACGGCCACGGCGCGGTGCCGGTCCAGGCACAGCGAGGCCAGGGCGAGGTTGGGCAGGTTCTCGTACATCTGCCCGTCGATCAGCGGGCTGGGGCGTGGCGGGGCGGCCGGGCGCTGCACGCCGGTGCCCGGGGTGCGCGGGGCCACCGCCTGCAGCGCGGTCACCACGTCCTGCGGCGACAGGTTCAGCAGGCTGTTGTCGAAGCAGGTGGCGATGTCGGCGGGCGGCAGTTGCGCCAGCTCGCCGCGCCACACCAGCTTGAGGCCGCGCTGGTAGCCGGTCTGCACGGCGGCGAACAGCGTGGAGTCGGCGAGCCAGTCGCCGCGTACTTCGATCCACGGGCTGCCGCGTGGCGCCTGCTGCAGCAGTTGCAGCAGCAGTTGGCGCGACTGCGGCGAGAGCAGCAGCGGGGGGGAGCTGGCCGACCACAGCTCCTGCAGCGTGCGCAGCAGGTGCGGGGCATCGACGGTGATGGCAGGGTCGTCCTGGACATAGAGCTGGACACCGGCCAGGTGGCGGCTGGCGTTCCACAACGGGCGGTAGCCTAGCGTGAGGCTGCCGAGGACGGATTGCACCATGGAGGGATTGCGCTGGGCGTTTTAGCTGATGTAGTTGAACAGGCTCAGCTTCTGTACCTGGGCGTAGGACTGGAGGGCGGCCTGGTATCCGACCTGGGCGTTCTGGAATTCGGATATGCCTTTGATCATATCCAGATCCTCGGCGCGCGAGCGGTCGGCTTCGAGCTGGATCGAGCGGTTTTCCTGGTCGCCGGTGATGCGGTCGGCGCGGTTGAGCAACTCGCCCGCGTAGCCGCGCATGTTGTGCAGGCGCTCCAGGCCCTTGTCGATGTTGGCCAGCGCCTGGCCCACGGCCTGGCTGGCGGCGTTGTTGTTGGCGGCACCGCCGATGTCGCGGATGGCCGTGTCGATGACGCTGGCGATGCTGGGGCTGGCGGTGAGCGTCACGGTGTCGCCCGGGGCGGGCGAGAGCACCAGGTTGCCGCTGGGGTCCTTGGTGGGCGTGGCGCTGATGTTGAGCTTGAGCGTGGCGCCGCCGGGGTCGTCGATGCTGACGGGGATGGAGGTGAGCTGGTCGGCCTTCAGCCCGGCCACGGTCTGCGGGCCGGGCGAGGTGTAGTTGGGGTTGTCGCTGCTGATGTCGTAGGTGGCGTCGTAGGTGCCGTCGGGGTTCATCGTCACGCCGGTGAAGGTGACGGAGTAGGTGTACGGATTGGCCGGCGGCGCGGGCTGCTGCAGCAGATGCGCGTTGGTGACCTGCACGGCGTCGGTGCCGAAGCGGCGCCCGTCCTGCGGGTAGGCCGGGTTGGCGTTGGAGATGCTGGCGTTGTACACGCCGTCGCGCTGCGGGTCGAACATGAAGGCCGAGTGGCCGTCGAGCGTGAGTGGCACGGTCACGCCGCTGCTGGCGTTCTGGCCGGGCAGGCCGTCGAACTGGTAGTCGGGGTTGCCCGAGAGCGGCCCGAGGAACGGCGTGAGCGCGCTGCCAAGCGCGCCCAGCAGAGGAATGCCGTTGGTGTCCTTGCGGTTGACCACCTCGGTGAGCTGCTCGCGCAGGCTCTGCAACTGGTTGGCGTAGGTCTTGCGGTCCTCGGGCTTGAGCGTGCCGCCGCCCGCGGCCACCATGATCTCGCGCATGTTCTGCACCAGCTTCACGGCGTCGCCCAGCGTCGATTCGGCCTGGGCCACGGCGTTGCGCTGCACTTCGAGCGCGCGCTGCTCGGTCTGGATACGGTTGATGCGCGTGAGCGCGCGCTCGGCCTGCGCGGCGGCCACGGGGTCGTCGCTGGGGCGCACCACGCGCTTGCCGGAGGTGAGGTTTTCCTGCAGGCCCGACAGGATGTTCTGGCGTACGTTCAGGTTCTGGCGCGCGTTGTCGTACGTGTTGGCCGTGCCCATGCGGTAGATGGTGAGGCTGTTGCTCATGGTGGTCTCCTGGGGGCGGATCAGCGGCTGACGGTCTGCAGCAGGCTGTCGAAGATGCTCTGGGCAATTTGCAGCATTTTGGCCGATGCCTGGTACGCCTGCTGGTACTGGATCAGCTTGGCCGCTTCCTCGTCGAGGTTGACGCCGGACACCGCCACGCGCTGGCTTTCCAGGCTGTCGGCGATGCTGGTGGACATGTTGGCCGCGTACTGCGCGCTCTGCGTGCGCGTGCCGACCTGCGACATGGCGCTGGCCCAGCCGTCCTGCAGGGTGGCGTTGTCGAACATCTGCGCGTCGCGCAGGTTCATCAGCGCGCCGGCGTTGCCGGCATTGCGCTTGTAGGCGTCGCCGTACTGCGGGTCCAGCGCGTTGCCGATGTTCACCGTGTCGCCGGTCTTGGGTGTGCCCTGCAGCGTGATCTGCCAGCCGTTGAAGTCGATGGGCTGGCCCGAGACGTAGGGTTGGGCCGTGGCCAGCGTGGTCGGCGGGTTGCTGCCGCGGCTGAGCACGTCGTAGGTGGCCGGCGGCCCGGCGTTGAACTGCAGCTGGATGCCGCCGGGGAAGGCGGGCGGCGTGGCCGTGTCGCCATTGGGCGGCAGCACCAGGCCGGGCGGGTTGGGCTGGCCCGTGGCCTTGAGCCCGCTCAACTGCAGCGAACCTGCGTTGGACGTGCCCATGGCGGCGTTGATCTGGTTGGCCGCGGCCAGCTCGCTGGGGGCGTTGACCAGCCCCTGGATGTTGGCCGCGGTGTTGGCGAACGGCTTGAACAGGATGCGCTCGCCCGCGTTGCCGGCGGTGGTGACGTTGAAGGTCAGGCCGTCGATCTGCTGGCTGGCCAGGTCGGTCAGGTCGGTGAAGGCGGTGGCCTTGCCGTCCGACAGGCGCACCACCTGGCCCGCGGGCGGGGTGGTGAAGCGCACTTCGTAGTCCGAGGCGGCGAACTGGGTCGGGTTGCTGAAGGCCACGCTGCCCACGCCCACGCCGCTGCTGTAGCCGGGCGCGCTGGTGGGCACGGAGAACAGGTCCTTGCCAAGCTGGCCGTCGAGCGTGAGACCGAGCTTGTTCTGCTCGTTCATGCTCATGCCGATGGCTTGCGCCATGCGCCCGAGCAGGTTGCGGCCCTCGGCCAGGTCGTTGTTGGCGAAGCGCAGCAGGCCGGTCACTTCGCCGCCGCCGAGCATGCTCTCGTTCAGCTCCAGCGGCGAGGCGCCGGGGCGGTTGAAGTACACGGCGATCTTGCCGCTGCCGGGGAACTCGCTGGCCTCGCTCACCGACATCGGCGTGGCCGTGGTGCCCAACACCAGCGGCTGGCTGCCAGCGATGAACAGGCCCACGGTGCCGTCGTCGGCGGGGATCTGCGTGGTCTGGATGTACTGGTTGAGCTCGCGGATGAGCTGGTCGCGCTTGTCCAGCAGGTCGTTGGGCACCTGGCCGTTGCCGGTGGCCGAGGCGATCTGCTCGTTCACGTCGGCGATGTTCTTGGCCAGGCTGTTGATCTTGGTGACGTTGTTCTTGAGCTGCTCGTTGACGGTGTTCTCGATGTCGTAGAGGCGGTCGGCGGCGGAGCGGAAGCGCGCCGCTGTTTCGCTCATGCGCGTCAGCGTCACGGTGCGCGCGGTCATGTCGGTGGGCGAGTTCAGGATGTCCGACAGCGAGCCCAGCATGTCGGAAATGGCCGTGCCCAGGCCGTCCTTGCCGCCCGAGAACACGTCCTGCATCTGCTCCAGGCGCTGCGCGCGCACCACGTCGGACGACTGCGCCGAGCCCGCCATGGCAGCCTGGCGCGTCAGCAGCTCGTTGTGGTTGCGCAGGATGGTCTGCACGTCCACGCCCTGGCCCACGTAGCCGTTGCCGGTGAACTGGCCCTGCACGGTGACCATCTGCGCCGACTGGCGCGAATAGCCGGGGGTGCTGACGTTGGCGATGTTGTGGCCGGTGGTCTGCAGGGCCACCTGGTTGGCCATCAGGGCGCGGGCGCCGACGTTCAAGAGGCTCATGGTTCAGGTCCTTGGCGTTTCAGGCTTGCGCGCGGCCCACCCGCAGGGTGCTCTGGATGGCGCGGCTGAGCTTGCTGGCGTATTCGGGGTCGGTGGCGTAGCCGGCCTTCTGCAGCTCGGTGGCGTAGGCCACGGCAGAGCCGACCTTCTCGCGCGCCTTCTCGTAGCGCGGGTTGTCGTTGATGAGGCGGGCGTAGTCGCGGAACGAGTCTTCGTAGGAGTCGTAGGCGCGGAACTTGGCCGTGACCTTGCGCGCCACGCCGTTGATGTATTCGGTGGTGGTGACCTCGGCCACCTTGCCGGTCCAGCTCTTGCCGGCCTTGATGCCGAACAGGTTGTAGGCGGCGCTGCCGTCCTTGTGGCGGATCTCGCCCTTGCCCCAGCCGGTCTCGTGGCCGGCCTGGCCGAGCATGAAGCTGGCGGGGATGCCGCTGTCCTGCGCCACGCGCTCGGCCGTGGCGCGGTGGTGCTGCACGAAGGCGTCCAGCCCCTTGGGCGAGGGCGTGGTGCTGTTCTTCGTGCTGGCCGTGCGGCGCAGCGCGCTCGTGTCCAGGCTCAGCGTGGAGGGCACCGACAGCTCGGCCTCGGCGCCGCCCATCTGCCGCGTGAGCTGGCGCTGGATGGCTTCGGCCAGGCCGCCGGGCAGGCCCGACATCTGCACCGACAGCTGCTGGTCGTACAGGTCGTTGGCCAGGTTGCCCTCGGCGCCGTCGAGCAGGCCGGACTTCATCGTCGCCTCGCGCATGCTCTTGATCATTTCGCGCATGAACAGCGACTCGAACTGCTTCGCGGCTTCGCGCGCGGCCTCGGGGCTGTTCTGGCCGGCCTGCACCTTGAGCGCGTTGAGCGCGCGTCCGTCGGCGGCCAGGGCCTGGCTGGCCATGGTGTTGCCGGCAGGCAGGGTGCTGGTGTAGGCCATGGCTAGATCACCTCCAGCTCGGCGTTGAGCGCGCCGGCGGCCTTGATGGCCTGCAGGATGGCCAGCAGGTCCTGCGGCGTGGCGCCCAGGGTGTTGATGGCGCGCACCACGTCGGCCAGTTGCGGCGAGGGCGGCAGCGTCATCATGATGCCGGGCTCCTGCTTGATCTGGATGTCGCTCTTCTGCGCCACCACGGTCTGGCCCTGCGACAGCGGGTTGGGCTGGCTGATGACCGGCGTGCTGCTGATGGTGATGGCCAGGTTGCCGTGCGCGATGGCGCAGGGGCCCAGCGTCACGGCCTGGTTGAGCACGATGGAGCCGGTGCGTGCGTTGATGACCACCTTGGCGGCGGGCGTGGCGTCGGCCACCTGCAGTTCCTCCAGCTCGGCGATGAAGTTGACGCGCGCGCCCGGCTCCAGCGGGGCGTTGACCTGCACGGTGCGCCCGTCCAGCGCCGTGGCCGTGCCCGCGCCCGCGCGGTTGTTGATGGCCTGTGCCACCTTGCGCGCGGTCTGGAAGTCCGAGGCGTTCAGGCCCAGCGTGATGGTGTTGCCCTCGTGCAGCGGCGTGGGCACGGCGCGCTCCACCTGCGCGCCCTCGGGCACGCGGCCCGCGCTCAGGTGGTTGATCTGCACCTTGCTGCCGCCGGCCGACGCGCCCGCGCCGCCCACCACCACGTTGCCCTGGGCCAGGGCGTAGATCTCGCCGTCGGCGCCGCGCAGCGGCGTGGCGATCAGCGTGCCGCCGCGCAGCGACTTGGCGTTGCCGATGGAGGAGACGTTGATGTCGATGAACTGCCCCGGCTGCGCGAACGCCGGCAACTGCGCCGTGACGATCACCGTGGCCACGTTCTTGAGCTGCGGCGCCGTGGTGCCTGGCGGCAGGGTGATGCCCATCTGCTGCAGGTAGTTCTGCACCGCCTGGGTGGTGATGGGCATCTGCGTGGTCTGGTCGCCCGTGCCGTCCAGGCCCACCACCAGGCCGTAGCCCGTCAGTTGGTTGCTGCGCACGCCTTGCACGGCGGCCACTTCCTTGATGCGCAGGGCGTGCGCGGGCAGGCTCCAGGCACTGGCCAGCAGTGCCAGCAGCAGCCAGGGGGCGAGACGTGGGAAGGGCAAGGCTCTCATGGCGTTTGATTGTGGTCAGGCAGCGCTTTGGCAAAGCGGCGAAAAGAGGGGGCGAGGGGGCGCTTATCGGCGGGATCGGGCGCGCGGCGGGCTTCGCGCCGGGCCCCACTCCTGCCGGCGTGGCTTTCAAGCCTTTTTGGCCTCCAGCGCGCACCAGGAAAGCGCTATCAGCTATCATTTTTTCAACCATGCCGCCGCCGAACACTCCCCCGGAATTGCCCGACGAAGCCCTGCGCTACCTGGAGCACGTGCGCGTGGAAAAGCGCCTGGCCGCGCGCACGCTGGCGCTGTACACGCAGGACCTGCTGCGCCTGCAGCAGTACGCGCAGGCGGCGGGCCTGCCGCTGCTGCAGCTCACCAGCGGGCACCTGCGCCGCTTCGTCGCGCAGATGCACGGCGGCGGGCGCAGCGCGCGCGGCATCGCGCTCATCCTCTCGGGCTGGCGCGGCTTCTACCGCTGGGCGGCGCGCCAGGGGCTGGCCGAACACAACCCCGTGCAGGGCCTGCGCGCGCCCAAGGCGCCCAAGCCCTTGCCCAAGGCCCTGGCGGTGGACGACGCCGTGCGCCTGGCGGATTTCGCGCAGCCCGGCGAAGACCCGTGGGCCGAGGCGCGCGACGCCGCCATGGTGGAGCTGCTGTACGGCTGCGGCCTGCGCGTGGGCGAGCTGGTGGGCCTGGACGTGGCCGCCAGCCCCGCCGCGCACCAGCAGGGGCGCGGCTGGATCGACCTCGACGTGGCCGAGGCCCATGTCTTCGGCAAGGGCAGCAAGCGCCGCAGCCTGCCCGTGGGCCGTGCCGCGCTGGCGGCACTGCGTGCCTGGCTGGCGCTGCGCGAGCAGCCCTTCGGCGCGCGGCTGGCCGACGGCGCGCTGTTCGTGGGCCGGCGCGGCGCGCGCCTGTCGGCCGCGTCGGTGTGGGCGCGCCTGCGCCAGCGCGGCCAGCAGGCGGGGCTGAGCACGCCCGTGCACCCGCACATGCTGCGCCACTCGTTCGCCAGCCACCTGCTGCAGTCCAGCGGCGACCTGCGCGCGGTGCAGGAGCTGCTGGGCCACGCCAGCATTACCACCACGCAGGCCTACACGCGGCTTGACTTTCAGCACCTGGCCCGCGTGTACGACCAGGCGCATCCCCGCGCAAAAAAGAAGCCCTCACCCCCCTGAGCGGCTGCGCCGCTTCCCCCCGCTCTCGCGCTTCGCGCGGGCAGGGGGACGACGCCCGCGCGGCGGGGCGGCCCTTGCGCGGCGTCTGCTGGCTTGGGCCGCGCCCGTTTCAGATGCCGTGTTTTTGCTCCTGTTTCAGGAGCTGCTTGCGCTTTCCTGGTGGGCGTTAGGAACCGATTTGGTCTTTAATCCGTAGCGGCGCTGGGCAGGCGCACGTGGAACACCGTGCCGCCCTCCGCACCCACTGCGGCATCGATGCTGCCGCCCTGCGCCTGCAGCACCTGGTAGGCCTCGCGCAGGGCCTGGGCGTGCGCCGTGGGCCCGGTGGCCGGGCCGTGGGTGTGGATGGCGATGTGCAGGGCCTGGGGCGCATCGGCGTCGGCGGTGATGCGCAGGGTCTGCCCTTCGGGCGCACTGGCGATGGCATGGGCCAGCACCTGGCGCAGCGCCTGGGCCAGCGGTTCGGCGGGCGTGGCCAGGGGCAGCGGGGCGGCGCCCAGTTGCAGCTTGAGCGGCAGGCGCTTGCGTTCGAGCTGGGGGCTGAGTTCGGCCGCCAGGTCTTCGAGCAGGTCGCGCACGTCCACGGTGGCGGGCGGCGCTGGCGCGGGCAGTGCCGGGGCGGGAGGCGTCGGCGCTACGGCCGGTGGGGGTGGCGGCGGTTCCGGCCGGGCGCCGAGGGCAGGCTGCACCATGGGGCGCCGCCGCGCACTGCGCCAGGCGATGGCGGTGGCCAGGGCCAGCAGTGCCAGCCCCGCGCCGAGGCCGGCCAGCGGCTGGCGCTGGGCGGCGAGCCAGCGCTGCAGGCGCGGCGCGCCAGGCTGCGCCGCCAGGGCCACCACGGGGTGGGCGGGCGCGCTCTGCCAGGCCACCCATTGGACGGCGGTGGGGCCTGGGATCTCCGCCACGCCCTGCGCGGCCGCGGGCTGCGCCGCCAGGTAGGGGGCGAACAGCGCGTGGCCGTGCAGGCTGCCGCCGGGGGGCAGCGCGGCGGCACCCGCCTGCGCCAGCAGGCTGCCGTCCGGGCGCGCCAGCAGCACCTGGGTGCCCGGGGCGCTGGCCTCCAGCAGCGCCGGCGGCGGGGCGAGCGCGCCGGGGTCGAGCTGGGCGAGGAGCAGGGCGTAGGCCTGCGGCGCCAGCCGCACGCGCCGCACCAGGGTCAGATGGTCCGCGCCGCTGGCCGTCAGGGTGGTGCGCCCGTCCTGCAGGGGCTGCGCCAGCAGCGGGCGCAGATCGATGCGGCGGCCCAGGTCGGCCGGGGTGGTCGTGGCCAGCACCAGGCCCTGCATGTCCACCAGGGCCAGGCCGCGCAGGGCGGGCTGGCCGCGCAGCGCCTGGTACTGCACGGCCTGGAGGCTGCTCCAGGCGTCGGGGGCCTGCACCAGGTCGGTGGCCTGTTGGTCCAGCGTGCGTTCGCTGGCTTCGAGCACGGCCGAGGCATGGGCCTGGGCCAGGCGCGCCAGCAGGGCCAGTTGCTGGCGCTCGCGCTGTTCCAACTGGGCCTGGGCATGCCACAGCAGCGCCAGGCCGCCCGCGCCCACGGCCAGGAGCAGCGCCAGGCCGCAGGCCAGGATGCGGGCGCTGGCGGCGTGGATGGCGCGGGGGCAGGCAGGGGCGTGCGAGAGGGCGTTCACGTCGGCGGGCCGTCGAAGAGGGACGGCGCAGTGTAGGGCTTGACAGCTCCGCTACAGTTATTCCATTCCCCGATCCATTGACTGACAAGGCTTTCCATGTCCCTGATTCCTACCACCATCCTGACCGGCTTCCTGGGTGCGGGCAAGACAACGCTGCTCAAGCGCGTGCTGTCCGAGGCCCATGGCCAGAAGATCGCCGTGATCGAGAACGAGTTCGGTGAGGAGAACATCGACAACGACATCCTCGTGACCGACTCGAAGGAGCAGATCGTGCAGATGAGCAACGGCTGCATCTGCTGCACCATCCGCGAAGACCTGCGCGAGACGCTGCAGCTGCTGGCGGCCAAGCGGCGCAAGGGCCTGCTGGATTTCGAGCGCGTGGTGATCGAGACCACCGGCCTGGCCGACCCGGGGCCGGTGGTGCAGACCTTCTTCATGGACGACGAAATCGCCGAGTGCTACCTCGTGGACTCCATCATCACGCTGGTGGACGCCAAGCATGCCAACCAGCAGCTCGACGACCGCCAGGAGGCGCGTCGCCAGGTGGGCTTCGCCGACCAGATCTTCCTCTCCAAGACCGACCTGGTGAGCGCGGCCGAGCAGGAGGCGCTGGTGCATCGCCTCAAGCACATGAACCCGCGCGCGCCCATCGAGGCCGTGCATTTCGGCGAGGTACCGCTGGCCAAGGTGCTCGACCTGCGCGGCTTCAACCTCAATGCCAAGCTCGACATCGACCCTGGCTTCCTCCAGGAAAGCGACCACGATCACGATCATTGCGACCACGACCACGGGCATTGCACCCATGAACACCACGGCCATGCGCACGGCGCGCAGTGCGACCACCCCGCGCACCAGCATGGCCATCACCACCACCATGACGACGACGTGAAGAGCTTCGTCTACCGCGCCGAGCGGCCGTTCGACCCCGCCAAGCTGGAGGATTTTCTCGGCGCGATTGTCAACATTTATGGCCCGCGCATGCTGCGCTACAAGGGCGTGCTGCACATGCAGGGCACCGAGCGCAAGGTGATTTTCCAGGGCGTGCACCAGCTCATGGGCAGCGACCTGGGCCCGCAGTGGGCCGAGGGCGAGGCGAGGCAGAGCCGCATGGTGTTCATCGGCATCGACCTGCCGCAGGACATCCTGCGCCAGGGGCTGGAGCAATGCCTGGTGTGATGGCGCAGCGCGTGTGTCGCATATCCGACAGCCGGGCCGGGGCCGCGCGGCGGGGTGGCTACAATCGCGCCGCCGCGCACTTACCCGGTGCGCCAGACACGCTGGCCCGGGTACTTGTGCGCAACGCCCGGGCTTCTTCACGTTTGGCCCGATTGAACGTACCATGCTTGGCCCAGGGGGCGCCCCACGCCTTCCGCCAACGTCAGTGATCCCGAAGACCATGCCTACGACCCTGCAAGCGAAGCCCTCCCCCGCCAAGCGCGACCCCAAGCTGGCGAACAACTGGAAGACCAAGCCCGCCGAGGAGCTGACGGACGAAGAAGTGCTCGCCATGCCCGACAGCGAGTACATGAACGACAAGCAAATGGCGTTCTTCCGCCATAAGCTGGCGCTGCTCAAGCAGGACATGCACCACAACGCCGGCGAAACCACCGAGCACCTGCGCGAGGACACCGTGGTCGTGCCCGACCCGGCCGACCGCGCCACCATTGAGGAAGAGCACGCGCTGGAGCTGCGCACGCGCGACCGCGAGCGCAAGCTCCTCAAGAAGATCGAGCAGTCGATCGCGCGCATCGACGCGGGCGACTACGGCTACTGCGACGAAACCGGCGAGCCCATCGGCGTGGGCCGCCTGCTGGCGCGCCCCACGGCCACGCTGTCGCTGGAAGCGCAGCAGCGCCGCGAGCTCAAGCAGAAGATGTTCGGGGATTGAGCCCGCCGCCGGACCACGCCAGGGCCGCAGCACGGAGCGCCACCGCGTCATGAGCAAGGAAGAAACCTCCCCCGGTTTGCTGTCGAAGATGGTGCGCTTCGTGCGCAATCCCACCGTCAACTGGACCGACCTCGACAACCTCGAGGCCGAGCGCGAGAGCCAGTACAGCAAGCAGATGCTCAAGGAGATGATCGAGCGCAAGCGGCGCAACGACTTCGTGCGCCGCCGCGAGTTCGACCAGTTGCGCAAGCTGCGCCAGCGCGACGCCCTCGCCGGCCAGCGCACAGAGGACCCCACGGCGCGCCCCTCGTTCTTCCACAGCAGCATGACTTCGCCCGATGACCGGGCCGTGACGCTGAAGAAGATCGACGAGATCGAGGCGCAGATGTCCCAGCAATGGTGGAAGAACAAGCCCGCCCATGGCGCGGCCGCTGCTTCCGCCGCGGGCGGGGGGGAGGCGGCCGCGTTCGCGCCCACGGCGCCGCTGACCCTGCCCGGTGCGCTGACGGCCACCGTGGCTCCTGCTTCGGTCGAGCCGCTGTTCGCCGAGGACGGCGCGCTGTCGGGCGGGCTGCTCGACAGCCTGCCGGCCCTGCCGCCGCCGGTGGAAGACATGCTGGCCGATCCGGCGCCGGCGCCCCAGGCACACCAAGAACCGGAGGTATTCGTGCACGAACCCGATCTGGAAGAGGCCGCCATCCGCTTCGCCAGCGGCGACACCGCCGGAGCCGAGGCCGGGCTGCGCGACGTGCTGGCCCAGCATGCGCAGGACGACCCGCAGCAGCAGTTCGAGATCTGGATGACCCTGTTCGACCTGTACCGGGCGACGGGCCAGCGCGAGAGCTTCGACGCCCTGTCGCTCGACTTCGCCGCGCGCTTCAGCCGCTCGGCGCCGCTGTGGTTCGCCATCTGCGAGCAGCCGGACGCGGCTGAAAGCGCGGCCGCCGGTGCGGGCGCTGCCGCGCCGCGCGGCTTCGCCTGGACCGCGCCGGGCACGCTCACGGCGCAATCCGTGGCCGCGCTGCAGGCGGCGCTCGGCCGTGCCGTGGCGCCGTGGAACTTTGCCTGGGCGCGGCTCATGACCATCGAGGAAGCGGCGCTGCCCGCCCTCGCCAAGCTGTTCGACCAGTGGGCCGACCAGAACGTGCAGATCCATTTCGCCGGCGTGGAGGCGCTGCACAGCCTGCTGCAGGCCAAGACGCCGTCGGGTGACCGCGCCATCAGCCCGGAATGGTGGCGCCTGCGCATGGCGGCGCTGCGGCTCATGGGGCGCCTGGATGAATTCGAGCTGGTGGCGCTGGACTACTGCGTGACCTACGAGGTGTCGCCGCCGTCGTGGGTCGTGCCGCGCTGCAGCTACACGGCGGACGATGGCTCGGTGTCGGGCGCGGCCGCGAAGGCGGCGCCCGAGAGCGACTTCATGGCGTCCAACTTCGGCCTGCCGTCGCAGATCATGGAGGCCGAGGCGCCGCGCCCGCGCCTGTCGGGCACCATCGACGGCGACGCCGGGCCGCTGCTGGCGCCGCTGGCCGAGATGGCGCGCCCTGGCCAGCCCCTGGTCATCGGCTGCGAACACCTGGTGCGCGTGGACTTTCCCGCCGCCGGTTCGGTGCTCAACTGGGCCGCCGCGCAGCAGGCCCAGGGGCAGGCCGTGCAGTTCGTGAACCTGCACCGCCTGGTGGCGGTGCTGTTCAACGTGATTGGCATCAACGAGCACGCCTGGGTCGTCCCCAGAAAAAATTAGGGCATCCCCCTGAGCGGCTTACGCCGCTTCCCCCTTCTCTCTACGCGCTGCGCGCTCCGGGAAGGGGGACGACGTCAGCGCGGCGGGGCGGCCCTTGCGCGGCGTCTGCTGGCTTGGGGCGCGCCAGTTCATGTGCAGTGTCCTGTCTTGCAATGGGGCGCGGCGCCCCTATCTAGATCGGTTATGGAACAGTTTCACGGCACCACCATCCTCAGCGTGCGCCGCCAGCGGGCGGACGGCAGCATCGACGTCGCCATCGGCGGCGACGGCCAGGTCACCCTGGGCAACATCGTCGTCAAGGGCACGGCGCGCAAGGTGCGCAAGCTCTACCACGGCAAGGTGCTCGCGGGCTTCGCGGGGGCCACGGCCGATGCGTTCACGCTGTTCGAGCGCTTCGAGGCCAAGCTGGAAAAGCACCAGGGCCACCTGACGCGCGCCGCCATCGAGCTCACCAAGGACTGGCGCACCGACCGCGTGCTGCGCCGCCTCGAAGCCATGCTGGCCGTGGCCGACCACAGCGCCTCGCTCATCATCACCGGCAACGGCGACGTGCTGGAGCCCGAGCAGGGCATCGTCGCCATCGGCTCGGGCGGTGCCTACGCGCACTCGGCCGCCAAGGCGCTGCTGGCCAACACCGAACTCGGCGCAGAGGACATCGTGCGCAAGTCGCTGGCCATCGCGGGCGAGCTGTGCATCTACACCAACATGCACCACACCGTCGAAATACTTTGAATTTGATAGCTGCTGGCGCTTGCTGCATAAGCGCTGGAGCCTGATTTGGCTTGAATATGTCCTCCATGACCCCCCAGGAAATCGTCTCGGAACTCGACCGCCACATCGTCGGCCAGGCCGGCGCCAAGCGCGCCGTGGCGATTGCGCTGCGCAACCGCTGGCGCCGCCAGCAGGTCGATGCCAGCCTGCGCGCCGAGATCACGCCGAAGAACATCCTGATGATCGGCCCCACCGGCGTGGGCAAGACCGAGATCGCGCGCCGCCTGGCGCGCCTGGCCGATGCGCCGTTCATCAAGGTCGAGGCGACCAAGTTCACCGAGGTGGGCTACGTCGGCAAGGACGTGGACGCGATCATCCGCGACCTGATCGAAGTCGCCGTGAAGCAGACGCGCGAGGCCGACATGAAAAAGGTGCGCGCGCGCGCCGAGGACGCGGCCGAGGAGCGCATCCTCGACGTGCTGATCCCCCCGGCGCGCAGCGCCGGCTTCGACGCCGCGCGCACCAGCGAGCCCGCGGCCGACAGCACCGCGCGCCAGGTGTTCCGCAAGAAGCTGCGCGAGGGCCTGCTCGACGACAAGGAGATCGAGATCGACCTCGCCGAGGCGCGCCCGCAGCTCGAGATCATGGGCCCGGCGGGCATGGAGGACATGGCCGAGCAGCTGCGCGGCATGTTCAGCCAGATGGGCCAGGAGCGGCGCAAGACGCGCAAGCTGAAGATCGCCGAGGCGCTCAAGCTGCTGGCCGAGGAAGAGGCCGCCAAGCTGGTCAACGAGGACGAGATCAAGACGCGCGCGCTGCAAAACGCCGAGCAGAACGGCATCGTCTTCATCGACGAGATCGACAAGGTGGCCGCGCGCCAGGAGGCCAGCGGCGCCGACGTGTCGCGCCAGGGCGTGCAGCGCGATTTGCTGCCGCTGGTCGAGGGCACCACGGTGTCCACCAAGTACGGCATGGTCAAGACCGACCACATCCTGTTCATCGCCTCGGGCGCGTTCCACCTGGCCAAGCCCAGCGACCTGATCCCCGAACTGCAGGGGCGCTTTCCGATCCGCGTCGAGCTGGGCTCGCTCTCGGTGCAGGATTTCGAGGCCATCCTCACGCAGACGCATGCCTCGCTGGTCAAGCAGTACCAGGCGCTGCTGGCGACCGAGGGCGTGGCGCTGGAGTTCACGCCCGAGGGCATCACGCGGCTGGCGCACATCGCCTTCGACGTGAACGAGCGCACCGAGAACATCGGCGCGCGCCGCCTCTCCACGGTCATGGAGCGCCTGCTCGACGAAGTCAGCTTCGACGCCGCCAACCGCGCCGGGCAGACGGTGGCCATCGACGCCGCCTACGTCAACGAGCGCTTGCAGTCGCTGAGCCAGGACGAGGACCTGTCGCGCTTCATCCTGTAATTCCATTCCCATATCCATCGATTGCCTTGCCGGCTTCGCGTCCTCGATGGATCTGGAAAGGGAGCCATCACGTGGCTTCGGCCACGCGGTAGTGGCTGGGCGGGTGCCCGGTCCACTTGCGAAACGCCTTGCGGAAGCTCGCGGCTTCGGAGAATCCCGTGCGCTGCGCAATCTCTGTCACAGGGAGCGAGGTGTTCTGCAGGAACTCCAGCGCCAGCGAGGCGCGCACCTCGTCCACGATGGCCTGGTAGTGCTTGCCGTCGTCGGCCAGGCGCCGCTGCAGCGTGCGCAGCGACAGGCCCAGGCGTGCGGCCATCTCCGCCGCGTCGGGAAACGCCCCCTTGCTGTTGAGGCAGGCCGTGCGTATGCGCCGCAGCAGGTCGGTCTCGTCGGGCAGGCTTTCCAGCATGCGCTCGCAGAACTGCTTGCACAGGTCGGCCGTGATCGGATTGGCGTTGGGGCAGGGCGCACGCAGCGCGGCGGCGTCGAAATGCCATTCCAGCACCCCGGTGCCGAACTCCGCCGGGCAGCCAAACAGGCGCTCGTAGGCCTCGGCGTAGGCGGGCCGCGCATACGGCAGGCGCAGCAGGCGGTTGCACAGGGGGGCTTCCAGGATGGCGGAGCCCAGCTTCAGGATGGAGCTGAACCAGAACTCGGTCGATAACGGCAACACGTCGCCCAGGTTCAGCACGTCGCGGCCCTCGAAGATGGCCGTGCCGCCTTCGATGCGGAAATGCTTTTCGAGCACGGGGCCGGCCAGTTGCACATGCTTGATGCCGGTGACCACCGCGTCGCCGAAAGTGGCGCAACTGACCAGGGCGTAGCCGTACACGCCGAAGTCGCTCAAGCGCTGGCGCATCCCCGCCCGCAGGCCCACGTCGGGCACCCGCGACAGGTGCCGGATGTTGCGAAACACCGTGACCTTCTGCTCGGTGGACATGCGGGCCTTCGGGTCGGCCAGTTGCGCCGGCGTCAGGCCCGTGCCCTGCAGCAGCGCGGCTGCGTCCACGCCCTGCGTGGCCATCTCGGCGAACAGCGCATCCATGCCCAGCATGCTGTGGGCCGAGGCTTCCAGGTCTCTTCGGATCAGCGAAAGCTCCATGGCGGTCGGGGGGGGGTGAAAGGGAGTGGCGCATTTTGACCCCCTCCCACGGGGATTTCAACCGCCCGGGTTTGGCGCATTGGCTCCCCGCGCTGGCGCGTTTGGCCCTGGCCGGGAGCGGGCGCTGGCGCGCACACTGGTCGCGCAGAAAGAACAGGGGGCGCGCCACAGGCCCGCCCCGGCCAAGCAAGGAGACAAACATGGACGAAGGCTTCGCCGTGCCGCCTGGCGCGGAGGTCAGGCTCGCGCGGCTTTTCGCGCGCCAGCGCCAGGCATATGCCGCCTGCCCCTATCCCCTGGCGCGCGAGCGCAAGGACGCGCTGCGCGCTCTCAAGCGCCAGCTGCTGCGCTACCAGGACGTGCTGGCCGAGGCCATGTCGGCGGACTTCGGTTTCCGTTCGCCGGCCGAGTCCAGGATGCTCGACCTGCTGGGCGCGACGCTGGAGATCAACCACGCCCTGGGCCATGTGGCCCGCTGGATGCGGCCGCGCCGCCGCGCCACCGAGTGGCTGTTCCTGACCAACCGCCTGCGCGTGACCTACCAGCCCAAGGGCGTGGTAGGTGTGATCGTGCCGTGGAACTTCCCCATCTACCTTGCACTGGGCCCGCTGGCGGCGGCGCTGGCCGCAGGCAACCGCGTGATGGTCAAGATGCCCGAGGCAACGCCCGCCACCAATGCCGTGCTGCGCCGCATGCTGGCCGAGGCGTTCGGCGAGGACCAGGTGGCCGTGGTGGGCGAGGAACTGCAGGACCCGAACGCCTTCACCGCGCTGCCGTTCGACCACATCGTCTTCACCGGATCGCCCGCGGTGGGCCGTATCGTGATGCGTACCGCGGCGCAGAACCTCACGCCCGTGACGCTGGAACTGGGCGGCAAGTCGCCCGCCCTGGTGGCGCGCGGCTACCCGGTGGCGGAGGCTGCGCGCCGCATCACGCATGGCAAGACGGCCAATTGCGGGCAGATCTGCGTGGCGCCCGATTACGCGCTGGTGCCGCACGAAGCCGTGGAGGACTTCGTGCACGCCGTGCAGGCGCAGTTCGGCCGCCTGTACGGCGGGCGCACCGAGGGCAACCCCGACTACACCGCCCTGGTCAACGACCGCCACGCCGACCGCATCCAGGCGCTGCTGGACGACGCGCGCGCCCATGGCGCCCGCGTGGTGCCTTGCGGCCCGGCCGTGGCCGGGCGGCAGATGGCGCTGCAGGTGGTGACGGGCCTGACGCCCGCAATGCGCCTGTGGCACGAGGAAATCTTTGGCCCCATCCTGCCCGTGCTGTCCTACGGCACGTTGGACGAGGCCATCGCCCACATCAACCAGGCGCCCCGGCCACTGGCGCTGTACTGCTTCAGCCATGACGCAGCCGAGCGCCAGGCGGTGCTGCGGCGTACGCATTCGGGCGGCGTCACCGTCAACGACTGGGGCTGGCATGTGCTGAACCACGATGCGCCTTTTGGCGGGGTCGGCAACTCCGGCATGGGCAGCTACCACGGCGAGGAGGGCTTCCGTGAGCTTTCACATGCCAAGACGGTCTTTCAGCGCCACCGCTGGTTTCCGGTCGGCTTGTTCTACCCGCCGTACGGCAACTGGGTGCAGCGCCTGGCGCTCAGGGTTTTTCTGGGCCGGGGCGATCCTTCCCTCGCGCCAAGAGGTGCCGAACATGCGTGACCGGGTATTCGATTACGTCGTCGTTGGCGCGGGTTCGGCGGGCAGCGTGATCGCGTCGCGCCTTACCGAGGATCCGGGCGCCAGCGTCTGCCTGCTGGAAGCGGGCGGGCCCGACAAGAGCGTGCTCATCCATGCCCCGGCGGGCGTGGTGGCCATGCTGCCGACCAGGATCAACAACTATGGCTACGAGACCGTGCCGCAGCCGGGCCTGAACGGCCGCCGCGGCTACCAGCCGCGCGGCAAGACGCTGGGCGGCAGCAGCTCCATCAACGCCATGCTCTACGTGCGCGGCCACCGCTGGGACTATGACCACTGGGCAGCGCTCGGCAACACGGGCTGGTCCTACGACGAGGTGCTGCCGTACTTCAAGCGCGCCGAGAACAACGAGGTGCACGGCGCCGGCGCTTACCACGGCGTTGGCGGCCCGCTCAACGTGACGCTGCCGCGCCATGCGAGCCCCGTGGACCAGATGTTCATTCAGGCGGCGGCGCTGAACGGCGTCGCGCCCACGCCCGACTACAACGGTGCGCGGCAGGAGGGCGCTTTCCTCTACGAGGTCACGCAAAAGGACGGCGAGCGCTGCAGCGCCGCCAAGGGCTACCTCACGCCGCACCTGTCACGCCCCAACCTCGCGGTGGTGACCCGCGCGGTGTCCGAGCGCATCGTGCTGGAGGGCCGCCGTGCCGTGGGCGTGGCCTACCAGCACGACGGCGCGCGCAAGACCGTGCGGGCGCGGCGCGAGGTCATCGTGTGCGCGGGCGCTTTCGGCTCGCCGCAGTTGCTCATGCTCTCGGGCATCGGCCCCGGCGCCGCGCTGCAGCGCCTGGGCATCGCCGTGGCGCAGGACCTGCCCGGTGTCGGCCATAACCTGCAGGACCACATCGACTACGTGCAGACCTGGCGCACCCGCAGCGACACCGAGACCTTCGGCGTGTCGCTGCGCAGTGCCGCCCGCGCCGCCAGTGCCATGCTCGAATGGAAGCAGCGGCGCACTGGCCGGGTCACCAGTCCGTTCGCCGGTGCCGGGGCCTTTCTGTGCTCGGAGCCGGGGGTGCAGGTGCCTGACTTGCAACTGGTCTTCGTCATCGCCATCGTGGATGACCATGCGCGCAAGCTGCATTGGGGGCATGGCATTTCCTGCCATGTGGACGTACTGCGGCCCTACAGCCGTGGCACGGTGTCCCTGGCCAGCCCCGACGCGCGCGACGCACCGGTGATCGACCCGCGCTTCCTGGAGGACGAGCGTGACCTGCAACTGCTTCTCAAGGGCGCGCGGTGGCAGCAGCGCATCATGGAGTCCGCGCCGCTGGATGGTGTGCGCGGCAAGATGCTCCACCCGGTGCGCGCGGACGACACACAGGCCCTGATCGAGGACATCCGCAACCGCGCCGACACGCAATACCACCCCGTGGGCACCTGCAGGATGGGGGTGGACGACAGGGCCGTGGTCGATCCGCAACTGCGCGTGCGCGGCATTGCGGGCCTGCGCGTGGCCGACGCCTCGGTCATGCCGACCGTGGTGGGCGGCAACACCAACGCGCCGACGATCATGATCGCCGAGAAAGCGGCAGACTTGCTGCGCGTTGCCGCCTGACGCCTGACGCCTGACGCCCTTCCCCTTTTTTTCGGCCCTTCCGTTTCAGGAGAGATTCACCATGTTCCTTCCTCGCGCCACCGTGATCGCCGCGCTGTGCACGGCCCTGCCCTGGGGCCATGCCCACGAGGCGCCGCAGCCCGCCAGCGCCACCACCGCCGCCGCCAACCAGGCGTTCGGTGCGGCGTACGACCTGTCCAGCCCGCAGGATTTCGACGATGCCACGCGCGGCCTCGTCGCCCGGCTGCCCGATGCGCTGATCCGCGATGCGCGCGGCGAGACGGTCTGGGACGGCAGACCGTTCCAGTTCATCCAGGGCGACGCCCCGGCAAGCGTCAATCCCAGCCTGTGGCGCCAGGAAAAGCTCAACAACGCCGCCGGGCTGTTCAAGGTGACCGACGGCATCTGGCAGGTGCGCGGCTACGACCTGTCGAACATGACGCTGGTGCAGGGGCGGACGGGCTGGATCGTGATCGACCCGCTGGTCACGGCCGAGGCCGCCAGGGCGACGCTGGAATTCGCCATGCAGCACCTGGGCCGCAAGCCCGTGGTGGCCGTGATCTACACCCACAGCCACGTCGATCACTTCGGTGGCGTGCGCGGCGTGATCGACGAGGCCGACGTGCGGGCCGGCAAGGTGGCGGTGATCGCGCCCGACGGCTTCATGGACCACGCCGTGGCCGAGAACGTGCTGGCCGGCAACGCCATGGGGCGGCGCGCGCAGTACCAGTTCGGCACGCCGCTGCCCGCGGGCGAGCGCGGCGCCGTGGGCTCCGGCCTGGGCAAGGGGCTGTCGGTCGGCAGCATCGGCCTCATCCCGCCCACCGACATCGTGAAGAAAACCGGCGAGGAGCGCGTGGTCGACGGCGTGCGCATCCAGTTCATGATGGCCAACGGCTCGGAGGCCCCGGCCGAGTTCCTGTTCTACTTTCCGGACCACAAGGCGCTGTGCCTGTCCGAGGTGGTCACCGCCAACATGCACAACGTCTACACCCTGCGTGGCGCGCAGATGCGCGATGCGCTGGGGTGGAGCAAGTACATCAACCAGATGCTGGACGCCTTTCCGCAGGCCGAGGTGGCGTTCCGCAGCCACCACTGGCCGGTCTGGGGCGCCGGGCGCATCCGCCAGCACCTGGCGAACCAGCGCGACGCCTACCGCTACATCCACGACGCCGCGCTGCACCTGGCCAACCAGGGCGGCAAGATGAACGACCTGGGCAACCTGACGTACTTTCCCAAGGGACTGCGCAACGACTTCTCCGTGCATGGCTACTACGGCACGCTCAGCCACAACCTGCGCGCCGTCTACAGCTACTACCTGGGCTTCTACGACGGCAACCCGGCCACGCTCGACCCGCTGCCGCCCGCCGAAACCGCGCGGCGCTACGTGCGCGCGCTGGGCGGGGCCGCCGCCGTGCTGCAGCAGGCGCGCGCCGCCTTCGATGCGGGCGACTACCGCTGGGCCGCCGAGCTGGGCAACCACGCGGTGATGGCCGAGCCCGGGAATGCCCAGGCGCGTGCGCTGCAGGCCGCCATCCTGGAGCAGATGGGCTACCAGGCCGAGTCCGGCGTCTGGCGCAATGCCTACCTCGTGGGGGCGCAGGAGCTGCGCCAGGGCGTGCAGCCGGTGCGCATGTCGGCCCAGGGGCCCGACATGGTGCGCGCCATGTCGCTGGACATGGTCTTCGATTTCATCGCCGTGCGGCTGAACCACCAGAAGGTCGATGGCCTGAACCTTGGCATCCAGGTGAACTTCACCGATTCCAGCGAGAGCTATGCGCTGGAGCTGTCCAACGCGGTGCTGCACAACACCCGGGGGCGCATGCTGGCGTCGCCCCAGGCCACGGTGTCGCTCACGCGCCCGGCTTTCTACAAGATGCTGCTGGCCGGCGTGCCGCTGGCCAAGCTGGTGGAGGCGGGCGAGGTGCGGGTGGAGGGCGACCCGCGCGCGCTGGGCGCCATCTTCGGCCAGCTCGAGCGTTTCGAGCCGTTGTTTCCCATCGTCACGCCGCCTGCGCCATGAGCGCCATGGCGGTGCGGCGGATTTGTCGAAATTGATAGCTGCCAGCGCTTGTCAGCAAACGGTTTTGCAATGAAAAGCACCGCAAACCCTTTGCAGAAAAGCGCAAGCAGCTATGCTTTTTGCGATTCTTTTTGCGATTGGCGCGGCGGTCCGATCTCGCCCAGGCGGATCAGGCGCGCGCGCACGATGTTGCGGCTCACGCCCAGCAGGCGCGCCACCTCGCTCTGGCTGTAGTGGGCGTAGCGGAAGACCTCGCGGTACAGCGCGTCCTCCACCGCCTGGTGCAGCCCGGGCACGCCCGCCTCGCACAGCCGCCGTATGGCCTGGCGCAGCATCTGCTCGTCGTGCCCGTCCAGGGCGGCGGGCGTGCTGGCGGGCAGCGCCACCGGGGCGCGCGTGCCCGCGGCCGGCAGGCGCAGGCTGGCGGCGTCGATGTGCGGGCCGTCGCACAGCAGCAGCGTGCGGTGGATGGCGTTCTCCAGCTCGCGCACGTTGCCCTCCCAGGAGGCGGCCATCAGCAGTTGCTGCGCCTGCGGCGTGAGTTCGGGGCGCGGGTGGCCCAGGCGGCGGCAGTAGGCGTCGATGAAGTAGCGCGCCAGCGGCACGATGTCGCCGGGGCGCTCGCGCAGCGTCAGCACGTTCAGGTGCACCACGTTGAGGCGGTAGTACAGGTCCTTGCGAAAGCGCTTCTCGCGCACCAGCGCCGCCAGGTCCACCGTGGTGGCGGCGACGATGCGCAGGTCCACCGCGATGGCCTGGCTGCCGCCCAGGCGCACCACGGTGCGCTCCTGCAGCACGCGCAGCAGCTTGTTCTGCACCGGCAGCGGCAGGTCGTTCACCTCGTCGAGGAAGATGGTGCCGCCGTGCGCCTTCTCGAACCAGCCGGCCTGCGCGCCGAACGCGCCCGCGAAGGCGCCGCTCTCGTGGCCGAACAGCTCGGCATCGACCAGCGCCTCGGAGAACGCGCCGCAGCTCACGATGACGAACGGCCCGCCGCTGCGCGCGCTGCGCTGGTGCAGGTGGCGCGCGATCAGCTCCTTGCCGGTGCCCGTCTCGCCGCTGATGAGCACGCTGGCGTCGCTGGGCGCCACCTGCGCCACCTCGGCCAGCAGCGCGCGCGAGCGCGGGTCCTCGAAGATCCAGTCCAGCGCCGGCCGCTCGGCGGCCGAGGCGGAGGGGGATGGGGGCCAGTGGGGCAGCGTGGCCATGCGTGCGCCTTTCCCGGCCCGCTCAGGAATAGAACGACGGCGCCGGCGCCTCGCCGTTCAGCGCCCAGTCGCCCAGCTCCTGCAGCTTGTAGTCCACCGGGTCGTGCAGCGTCTGCACGCGCAGGTTGCGCCAGAAGCGGTCCAGGCGCAGCGCGCCGTGCGTGGCGCGCGCGCCGGTGGTCTCGAACAGGCGCGCGGCCACGTCCAGCCCGGCGCGCGTGGAGGCGACCTTGGCCGTGGCCACGGCCACCGCCACCTGGCCGCGCTCGGCGGCGGTGAGTGCCGCGCCGCGCTGCCAGGCCAGGTCGAACTGCTGCGCCGCGTGGCGCGCCAGCAGGCGCACGCCCTCCAGCGCCACGTGGAACTCGCCGTAGTGGCGCAGCGTGTACGGGTCCTTGCTGGCCTGCGCGGCACTGGAGCGGTGCCAGACGCGCGCCTCGTGCAGCGTGTAGTGGCGCGCCTGCGCCAGCGCGCCTTCGGCCAGGCCGAGGAACAGGTGCACGAACACCAGTTGCGCCAGCAGCGGGCGCAGCGCCGAGAACGGCGTGGACAGCGGGCCGGGGTCGAGCAGCAGCTCGCCCTCTTCCACGCGCACCTTCTCGAACAGGGCGCTGCCGCTGTCGGTCTGGCGCTGGCCGAAGCAGTTCCAGTCGCCGTTGAGCGTGATGCCCGCGCGCGCCGTGGGAATGGCGGCGATCAGCAGCTTGCGGCTGGTTTCGTCCAGGCCCGAGGCGACGAGCATCTCCGAGTCCAGCGCGCCGGAGCAGAAGCTCTTCTTGCCCGAGAACTCGACCCAGCCGTCGAAGCGGCGCACGGTGGTGCGGTCGTCCAGCGGGTTCAGCGCGTTGCCCCAGAACCAGTGCTTGCGCGCCGTCTGCTCCAGCCAGGGCTGCCACTGCGCGGGCCGCGCGAACAGTTGCACCGTGGCCAGCAGCAGGTGGTGGAAGCCGTAGACGTGGGCGATGGAGCTGTCGGCCTGCGCGAAGGTGCGCACGGTGTCCAGCACCGTGGCCCAGTCCGCGCCCTGGCCGCCCAGCGCGCGCGGGATGGACAGGGTCAGCAGGCCGCTGGCGCGCAGCGCGTCGCGCTCGGCCTTGGGCGTGCCGCCCTGCGCGTCGCGCGCGATGGCGGTCTCGGCGAACTGGCGCGCCAGGGCTTGCACGGTGTCGTGGGTGGTCGGGGGAAGGGGGGGTGTCACGGTGTCTCCGTCAGTGGGAAGGGGGTTCAGTCGTCCTTGCCGGGCGCGCGCGGCGTGATGCCGTGCTCCTTGGCGTAGGCGGCGGACTTTTCCAGGATCAGCGGGCGCAGCAGCGCGTGGTCGGCCTTGATCCAGTCGGTGCGCAGCACCCATTGGCTGCCGTCCCACTGCTGGATGCGCGCGGCGCCGCCGCCCTCGTGGTCCTGCGGCGTGATGTTCAGCGGCTGCAGCAGGCCGTGGAAGCCGATCTCCTTCAGGCGCGCATCGTTCACCACGAGATGCTCCCAGGCCCAGCGGCCCTCCTCGCCGTTGAGCGGGCGCTTGCCGAACTTGCGGTAGCCGGTGCGCAGGGCCTCCACCGCCAGCGCGGCGTTGACCAGGCCGATGTTGTAGTTGACCGCGCCGAAGTACCGGGTGTCGCGCAGGTCGCTCTTGCCCTTGTCGAGGATGTGCGTCTTCAGCCGCTTGTGGATGTCGAAGCCGGTGCCGCCGGGGTAGGGCGCCAGCGCCTGGTAGCCCTTGGCGGCCTCGCCCGCCGGGATCACGTCGGACTCCGACCCGGCCCAGACGTCGCCGATGATGCGGTGGGCCGGGAAGCCGAAGCGCTGCGCGGTCTTGATCGCCACCACGGTGGAGACGCCCCAGGTGCGCAGGAAGATCCAGTCCGGCTTGATCTCGCGCACGCGGCGCCACTGCGGCGACTGCTCGTTACCCGGGTCGGCCACCGGAATCTGGATGTTCTCGAAGCCGTACTTCTTCGCCAGCAGCTCCACGGCGGGCTGGGTGGCGCGGCCATAGGCCGAGTCGTGGTACACGGTGACGATCTTCTTGCCCTTGAGCTTGTCGAGCCCGCCCTCCTTCTGCGCGATGAAGTTGATGCCGGTCGAGGCCTGGCTGTAGTAGCTGAACAGCAGCGGGAAGGCGTAGGGGAACACCGTGCCGTCGATGGACTCGGTGCGCCCGCCCGCCGGGTCGATGAGCGGAATCCTGTCGGCCGCGGCCTTCTCGATCAGCGCGTAGGTAGCGGGCGTGCCGTGGGTGAAGAAGAAGGCCAGCGGCGAGCCGTCCTTGCCTTTCTTCACGCGCTCGTAGACCTCCACCGTGCGGTCGGGGCTCCACTCGGTCTCGAACTCCTCGTACTTGATCTTCACGCCGTCGATGCCGCCCTCCACCTCGTTGATGTAGCGGAAGTAGTCGATGGTGCCGGCCCACCAGAGCGCGCCGCTGGACGCATACGGCCCGACGCGGTAGGTGGGCAGCGGCACGTACTGCTCGGCGGCGTGCAGCGGCGTGGACGCGAGGCCCAGGCCCAGCGTGGCGGCGAGTGCCAGGGCCAGGGCCTTGCGTGGCAGGAAGAGGTGTTTCATGGCAGGGATTCCTTGGGTTGAAAGGGGAAACGGTTCAATGGGGCGGGGTGGAGAGCCGCGGCGCGCGGGCGCGCCAGGCCGACAGGCGCGCGCGCCAGGGGACGATGCGGTGGCGGTGGAAGTCGGCGGCGAGGCGCGCCATGCCTTCCGGCTCCTTGATGAGAAAGCCGATGATCAGCACGCCGAAGACCACCTTCTGCACGTTCTGCAGCAGCCCGGCGTCGAGCCGCCCGGCGAACAGGCCCTGCGAGACGAAGTCCAGCGCCAGCGGCAGCAGGCAGATGAAGGCGGCGCCGATGAAGTTGCCGCCGATGCTGCCGAGCCCGCCGATGATGGCGATGAACAGGATCTGGAACGAGCGCGTCAGCCCGAAGCTCTGCACGCCCGCCGAGCCCAGGTAGGCGAAGGCCCACAGCGCCCCGGCCACGCCCAGGAAGAACGCGCTCACGGCGAAGGCCAGCACCTTGCCGCGGTGCACGCGGATGCCCGCCACGGCGGCGGCCGTGTCCATGTCGCGGATCGCCATCCAGTCGCGGCCCGTCTGGCTGCGCACCAGGTTCAGCGCCACCCAGGTCAGCAGCGCCACGGTAGCCAGTACCAGGTAGTACCGGCCCAGCGGGTGGTTCAGCTCGAAGCCGAGAAAGCCCAGCCGGGGCGCCGAGATGGTGGCCGAGGAGCTGTGGTTGTAGAACCACGGGAACTTGAGGAACAGCCACTCCAGGAAGAACTGCGCGGCCAGGCTGGTGACCATGAGGTAGAAGCCCTTGATGCGTGCGCTGGGCAGCCCGAACAGCAGCCCGGCCAGCGCCGCCGCGAGGCCGCCGCACAGCATCGCCGGCACGAAGTCCAGCCCGGCGCGCAGCACGAAGGCATAGGTGGCGAAGGCGCCCACCGCCATGAAGCCGCCCGAGCCGAGCGAGACCTGGCCCGCGTAGCCGGTCAGCAGGTTCAGGCCGATGCCCGCCAGCGCCAGCACCAGGAACGGCACGAGGATGGCGTTGAGCCAGTATTCGCCGCCCAGCCAGGGCGCGGCGATGAAGGCCGCGGCCAGCCACAGCGGCGCGGGAATGCGGGAGGGGTGTCGTTGTCGCGGCATGGGTCAGACCCTCTCGATGGCGCGCTGGCCGAAGATCCCGGCCGGGCGCACGTAGACGAACGCCAGGGCCAGTGCGTAGGCGAACCAGGCGGAGATGCCGCCGCCGATGTGCGGACCGATGTAGGCCTCGGCCAGGCTCTCGGCCGCGCCCACGATCAGCCCGCCGGCGATGGCGCCGCCGATCGAGGTGAAGCCGCCGATGATGAGCACCGGCAGCGCCTTGAGCACCACCAGCGAGAGCGAGAACTGCACGCCCTGGCGCGCGCCCCACAGCAGCCCGGCCACCAGGCCGGTGACGCCGGCGACGGCCCAGACGATCTGCCAGATGCGGCGCAGGTCGATGCCGATGGACAGCGCCGCGCGCGTGTCGTCGGCCACGGCGCGCAGCGCGATGCCGGTGCGCGTGCCGTTGAACAGCAGCGCCAGCACGCCCACCAGCGCCACGGCGGCGAGGGCGGCGGCCAGGTCGAACTGGCTGATGAGCAGGCCGCCGATGAACAGCGGAACGTCGTCGATGCCCAGGTCCAGCGCATGCACGTCGGCGCCCATGGCGCCCTGGGCCACGCCCTCGATTACGTAGGACAGGCCCAGCGTCGCCATGAACAGCGTCATCGGGCTGCGGTGCGTCAGTGGCCGCAGCACCAGCCGCTCGATCAGCACCGCCAGCGCCACCAGCGCGGCCACGGTCAGCACCAGCGCCAGCGCGAAGGGCAGGCCCGCCTCCAGCAGCGTGACGAACAGCAGCGCCGCGAACAGCAGGATGGCCCCCTGCGCGAAGTTGAATACGCCGCTGGCCTTGTAGATCAGCACGAAGCCGATGGCCACCAGCGAATACATGGTGCCCGCGAGCAGGCCGCCGATCAGGGTTTCGAGGAAAAGGGTCATGGCAATGCTTGCGCGTGCGCCAGGCCCAGGTAGGCGGCGATCACGTCCGGGTTGGCCTGCACTTGGGTCGGCGTGCCGTCGCCCACCTTGCGGCCGTAGTCCAGCACCACGACGTGGTGCGACAGGTTCATGACGATACCGATGTCGTGCTCGATCAGCACCACGGTGGCGCCCAGGTCGCGGTGCAGGCGCGCGATGCAGCGGCCCATCTCCTGCTTCTCGGCCGCGTTCATGCCGGCCATCGGCTCGTCGAGCAGCAGCAGGCGCGGCTCCGACACCAGCGCGCGTGCCAGCTCCACGCGCTTTTGCAGGCCGTAGGGCAGCTGGCCCACGGGCGTATGGCGGTGCGCCAGCAGGTCCAGGAAGGCCAGCGTGGCCCCGGCGCGCTCCACGAACCGGGCGGCCTCGCGCCGCGCGCGCGGCAGGCGCAGCGCGTGCTCGATGAACGTGCTGCGGCCATGGCGCGACAGGCCGGCGAGCACGTTGTCCTGCACGCTCAGCCGGTGGAACAGCGCGTTGTTCTGGAAGGTGCGGCCGATGCCGCGCCGCGCGGCGTCGAACGGCTCCATGCGCGCGAACGCCTGGCCGTCGTAGTGGATGCTGCCCGCGTCGGGGGCGTAGACCCCGTTGAGCAGGTTCAGCAGCGAGCTCTTGCCGGCGCCGTTCGGGCCGATCAGCGCGCAGATCTCGCCGCGCCGCACGGCGAACGACAGCCGGTGCAGGGCCTGCACGCCGTCGAAGGACAGCGAGATGCTGCGCACCTCCAGAAGAGGCGCGCCGCCGTCGCTGGCCGGGGTTGCCGTGGGCACGTGCATGTCAGGCCGCCTTGGCTGCCAGGGCTGCCTGTTCGCGCTTGACCCGCTCGATGTCGCGGTAGCGCGCCGCCGGGTGGTTGTCCGGCAGGTAGGGACCGGCGCCGAACAGCTTCTCGCGCAGCGTGCCCTCGCGGTAGGCCGTGGGGTAGACGCCGCGGCGCTGCAGCTCGGGCACCAGGTGCGTGACCACGTCCTCGAAGGTTTCGTGCGCCACGGCGTAGGCGAGGTTGAAGCCGTCCAGGTCGGTGGCTTCCACCCACTGCTGCAGCTGGTCAGCCACGGTCGCGGCCGAGCCCACGAACAGCGGCCCGAGTCCGCCGATGCTGGCCCACTTCGCCAGTTCCTCGATGCTCCAGGTCTTGCCGCCTTCGGCCAGTTCCTCCACGGCGGAGACGATGGCGTTGGTCTCCACCTTGCGCACGCTGTCGCCCGGCGCGTAGCGGCCGAAGTCGATGCCGGTCCAGCCCGAGGTCAGCACCAGCCCGCCGTCGTACGAGGCGTACTGCTGGTACTCCTTGAGCTTGGCGTGTGCCTTGGCGTCGGTCTCGTCGACCACCAGCGTCACCAGCGCGTAGATCAGCAGCTTGCGCGGGTCGCGCCCGGCAAGGGCGGCGCGGCGGCGGATGTCGCCCACGTAGGCGCGCGTGGTCTCCTGCGTGGGCGTGGAGATGAACACCAGCTCGGCATGCTCGGCCGCGAAGTCCTTGCCCGCGTTCGACGCGCCGGCCTGGAACAGCACCGGCGTGCGCTGCGGCGAGGGCTCGCACAGGTGGTAGCCCGGCACCTCGAAGTACTTGCCCTTGTGGCCGATCTCGTGGATCTTCTCCGGCAGGGCGAACACGCCGCGCGCGCGGTCGCGCACCACGGCGCCTTCCTCCCAACTGCCCTCGAACAGCTTGTACAGCACCTCGACGTACTCGGCCGCCACCTCGTAGCGGTTGTCGTGGCGCTGCAGGCCGCCCTGGCCGATGTTCTTGGCGCCGCTCTCCAGGTACGAGGTGACGATGTTCCAGCCCACCCGGCCCTGGGTGTGGTGGTCGGCCGTGGCCAGGCGGCGCGCGAAGGTGTAGGGGTGCTCGAACGAGGTCGAGGCCGTGATGCCGATGCCCAGGTGCTGCGTGGCCGCGGCGATGGGGTTGGCCAGCTGCAGCGGGTCGTTGACCGGAATCTGCACGCCGCCCTGGAAGGCGTGGGCGTTGCTGCCCTTGTACACGTCGTAGTAGCCGATCACGTCGGCGATGAACACGGCATCGAAGATGCCGCGCTCCAGGATGCGCGCCAGATCGGTCCAGTAGGCGACGTCCTTGTACTGCCACGAGCGGTCGCGCGGGTGGCGCCACAGGCCGGGCGACTGGTGGGCCACGCAGTTCATCTCGAAGGCGTTGAAGCGGATGGGCTTGCTCATGAGGGGGCTCCCGGTGGGGGTGTCAGTTCCAGGCGTTGCGCGGCGGGTTCACGCCGTTGAGGTAGAAGTTGCCGACGTGGAAGTACTTCCAGCGCACCGGGTCGTGCAGCGTGTGCACGCGGGCGTTGCGCCAGTAGCGGTCGAGGTTGTGGTGCACCAGCGTGGCGCGCGTGCCGGCCAGCTCGAACAGGCGGTTGGTGGCCTCGATGGCGATGTGCGTCGTCAGCACCTTGGCCTCGGACGTGGCGGTGGTCGCCTCGGCCACGCTCTGCGCGCCGGGCGCGGCGGCGGCGCGGTCGATGGCGTGGCCCGCGCGCTCCAGCAGCGCCTCGGCGGCGTGCAGCTTGATCTTCAGGTCGCCGATGGCCTGGATGGTGAACACGTCCTCGGCGGCGCTGTCCTTGCCGCTGTCGATCCACGGGCGGCTCTGGGTGCGCACGAAGCGGATGGTCTCCTCGATGGCCTGGCGCGCGATGCCCACGTCGATGGCCGCCTGGATGATCTGCGACACGGCGCCGGCCACGGTCTGGTTCTCGAACGCCTTGATGGCGATGGCGCGGCTGCGCGGCACGCGCACCTGCTCGATCTTCACGCCGCCCGAGGCTGTGGTGCGCTGGCCGAAGCTCGACCAGTTGTTGCTCACCGTCAGGCCCGGCGCGTCGCGGTCGGCGAACACCAGCGCGCCTTCGCCTTCCTCGGTCACGGCGACGATGGGCACGATGTGCGCCAGCAGCGCGCCGGTGGTGTAGAACTTCTCACCGTCCACCACCACGTCGTCGCCGTCCACGCGGGCGCGGGTCTCGAAGGCGGTGACGGTCTTGCTGTGCAGTTCCGAGAAGGCGTTGCCCAGGCGGTGGCCGCGCAGCACCAGGCCGAACAGCTCCTGCTTCTGCGCCTCGGTGCCGTCGGCGTCGATGTGGCCGACCAGCGCCAGGTGGTTGTGCGCGATCTGGGCGATGCTGGAGTCGCCCGCCGCGATCAGCGCGCTGACCTTGGCGATGGTGGCGTACGAGGCGCCCAGCCCGCCGTAGGCCTTGGGCACGTTCAGCGCCCACAGGCCGCTTTGCGAATAGGCGTCCAGCTCGTCGAGCGGCAGGTAGCCCTCGCGGTCGCGCAGCCCGGCCTCCTGGGCGAACTGGTCGCGCAGGCGCTCGGCGATGGCGATGGCCTCGGCCTCGCTGCGGATGACGTGCGCGGGTGCCGTGGGGCGCGGGCGCGGCGCGAAGGGCGCGGGGGAGTTGACGCGGGGGCGTTCGAGGGTGGCGGCGGTCATGGCGGGTCCTTTCAAGGGGGTGAACGGGTTTTTTGAGAAAAATCGGCCTCCAGCGCTTGCCCATCAAGCGCTAGTAGCTATGGAAAAAGGAGTGATTGCGTGCGCGCGGGGGCTATGCGGCGGCCAGTTCGGGCGCTTCTTCCGCCACGCCCTGGCCGAAATAGAAGTGCTGGATGTCCTCGCGCTGGCGCAACGCCTGGGCCGTGCCGTGCAGCACCGAGCGCCCGGCGTCCAGCACGGTGGCGCGGTCGGCGTACTGCAGCGCCACGGTGGAGTTCTGCTCGGCCACGAGGATGGACAGGCCCTGCTCCTGGTTCAGGCGGCGCAACTGCCGGAAGATGTCCTGCACCACCAGCGGCGCCAGGCCCATCGACGGCTCGTCGAGCACCAGCAGGCGCGGCGCGGCCATGAGCGCGCGGCCAATCGCCGTCATCTGCTGTTCGCCGCCCGAGGTCAGGCCCGCCGGGCTGCGGCGGCGCTCGGCCAGGCGCGGGAAGGCGGCGTAGACGCGCTCCAGCCCGGCGGCGATCTCGCGGCGGCGCGCGCCGCGCCCGATGCCGCCGGTGACCAGGTTCTCCTCCACCGTCAGGTGCGCGAAGCAGCGCCGCCCCTCCAGCACCGGCACCAGCCCGCGCCGCACCAGCGCGGCGGGGCCGAGGGCGGCCACGTCCTGGCCGTCGAAGTGGATGGCGCCGCTGCGCACCTGGCCGCGCTCGGCCGGCAGCAGGTGGGACACGGCCTTGAGCGTGGTCGATTTGCCCGCGCCGTTGGCACCCAGCAGGGCGTGGATCTCGCCCGGGCGCACCTCCAGGCTCACGCCGTGCAGCGCGACGATGGCGCTCTGGTAGACCGCCTCGATGGCGGCGATGCGCAGCAGCGGCGCGGGGGCCGCGGCAGGCACGGGGGGAAACGTAGACACGCCCATGGTTCGCATCCCTTCGCGCGTCAGGCCGCGGCCTTGGCGCCGGTGCGCTGGCCGGCGCCGATTTGCCACACGTAGGGCGGCTCGGTGCCGTTGACGTGCCAGTCGCCGACGATGCGCGCCTTGTAGATCACCGGGTTGTGCGAGGCGATGGTGCGCGCGTTGCGCCAGTGCCGGTCCAGCGACTTGCTGGCGCTGGCCGCCGAGGCGCCCAGCGCGTTGAAGAACTGCGTGGTGGCGCGCAGCACCAGCTCGGAGATGGCGATCTGGCCCTGGGCCGACTCCAGCTCGGCGTCGATGTTGGCCTGCTTCTCCTCCTCGGGCGTGCCCTGCCAGTGCGCGTCGTAGGCGCGCTGCGCGGCGAAGGCGGCGCGGATGGCCGTGGCCTCGGCCGCGTAGGCGGCGGCCGCGACTTCGCCCACCACCTGCTGCACCTGCACGTCCTGCGCCACGGCGCTGGCGTTGCCGGTGCTGAAGACGCGTCGGCGCTCGCGCACTTCGCTGCCCGCGTCGCGCGTGGCGGCGCGCGCGATGCCGGCCAGCGTGGCCAGGTGGAACAGCTGGTAGAAGGCGGTCTGGTACTTGAAGCGGCTGGCGAAGGGGAAGATATGGGCCTCGTCCACCTCGGCGTTGTCGTAGACCGAGGTGCCGCTGCCCGTGGTGCGCTGGCCGAAGCCGTCCCAGTCGTCGTGGTGCGTCACGCCGTCTTGCCGGGCGCGCACGGCGGCGATCACGTCCAGGCCGTCGCCGCTCCCGTTGCCATCCCCCGGGCCGTCGCGCCGCGCGAACAGGTCGATCCAGTCGGCGAAGATGCTGCCGGTGCTGTAGAACTTGCGCCCGTTCACCACCCAGCGGCCGTCGGGCTTTTGCGACACGCGCGTGATGACCTCGCCGATGGCCACGTTGCCCACTTCGGTCCAGGCGTTGCCCACCAGGTCGCCGTCGGCGAAGCGGCGCAGCCAGACGGCATTGGCCGCGTCGCGCGGGGCGTTGAGCCGGTCCTCGACGAAGGCGAAGTGGCCGCGCAGCGCCTGCACGATGTTCGAGTCGGCCTCGCCCAGCTCGATCAGCAACTGGAACAGCTGCGGCAGCGTGGCGCCGTCGCCGCCGTATTCCACCGGCACGCGCAGCGCGCCGAAGCGTGCCGCCTTCAGCCAGCCGATGGCCTCGTGCCCGAGTTCGCGCTGCTGCTCGCGCTGCAGCGCCGTGGCGCGGATGCGCTCGATCACCGGGCGGTACTTGGCGGCGATGCGTTCATAGTCCGCGCCAAGCAGGGAAGGGGAGTGTGTGGTGGTGCTCATGGGGTGGCTCCTTCAGTCGTCGATGCTCTTGCGCACCTTGACGTTCTTTTCCTTGGCGTAGGCCAGCGAAGACTTTTCGATGACGGGGCGCAGCAGCTTCCAGTCGGGCGCGATCCAGTCCGAGACCACGTTCCACTTGCCGCCGTCCCACTGCTGGAAGGCCACGCGGCCGTCGCCTTCGTGGTTGTCCCAGGTCACGTTGATGGAATGGAACAGGCCCTTGGCGCCCAGCGCGGCGGCGCGTGCCTCGTCGATCTTCAGGTTCTCCAGGCCCCAGCGCACCTCGTCGCCGGTGAGCGTGCGCTTGCCGAACTTCGCCTGCGCGATGCGGATGGCCTCCACGTTCAGGATGCCGTTGAGCACGCCCAGGTTGTGGTACACGCTGCCGATGCGCTTCTTGTCCTGCAGGTTGCCCTTGCCCGCGTCGTACACGGTTTTCTGGATGTCCTGCAGCACCGGGTACTGCGTGCCCGGCGCCACCGAGGTGATGGCGACGTAGCCCTTGGCGGCGTCGCCCGCGGGGATCACGTCCTCCTCGGAGTTGGACCAGATGTTGCCCACGATGCGGTCGGCCGGGAAGCCGGTCTTCTGCGCCGTCTTGAGCGCCACCGGATTCATCACGCCCCAGCCGCGCAGCACCACGTAGTCGGGCTTGGCGCGGCGGATCGTCAGCCACTGCGACTGCTGCTCGTTGCCGGGGTGCGGAACTTCGATCTGCTGGACGGTGAAGCCGTATTGCTTGGCCAGCAGCTCGTAGATCGGGATCGTCTCCTTGCCGTAGGGCGAGCCGTGGTACAGCACCACGATCTTCTTGCCCTTGAGCTTGTCGGCGCCGCCGACCTTGGTGGCGATGTAGTTGACGATGCCCGAGGTCTCGCTGTACGGGTTCACCAGCAGCGGGAAGATGTACTTGAACACGCGCCCGTCGGTGGTGTCGGTGCGGCCGTGGTTGATGGTCAGCAGCGGCACCTTGTCGGCCGTCACGCGGTCGATCAGCGCGTAGGCGATGCCCACCGACAGCGGGTTCCAGGTGGCGATGCCGGGCTTGGTCTTGAGGCGCTCGTACACCTCCACGCCGCGCTCCACCTCGTACTGCGTCTCGCCTTCCTCCCAGGTCAGCTTGACGCCGCCCACGCCGCCGTCGCGCGTGTTCACCAGGTTCAGATAGTCGATGAAGCCGCCGAAGAAGCCGGTGCCGCCGGCTGCGTAGGGGCCGACGCGGTAGCTCTGCAGCGGGAAGAATTGTTCGTCGGCCTGCGCGGCCTGGGTGCCGGCCAGGGCCAGCGCGCCGGCCAGCAGCGCGGTCTTGAGTTTGCGGGTAAAGGTCATGGTGTGGAATCTCCTGAACGGGAAAGGGGATGAAACGCGCGGCGCCACAGGGCGGCCAGCCCCTGCGGTTCCGCGATGAGGAAGGCGACGATGAGGACGCCGAGGACGATGCGCTGGCTCAGGTCGAGCACGCCCGAGTCGAACCAGTTGCCAAAGAGAAAGCTGCCCAGGCGCGACAGCAGCAGCGGGAACACCACGATCAGCGCCGCGCCCAGGAAGGCGCCGCGAATGGTGGCCAGGCCGCCGATGATCACGATGAACAGGATCTGGAACGAGCGGTCCAGGTTGAAGCCCGCTGGTTCCACCGTGCGCAGGTAGACGAAGCCCCACAGCACGCCCGCCACGCCGATGACGAAGGACGACACGGCGAAGGCCAGCAGCTTGGTGCGCAGCACCGGCACGCCGGTGACGCGCGCAGCCAGCTCGTGGTCGCGGATGGCGACGAAGTGGTGCCCCGTGGGCGTGTTCACCAGCCGCCAGACCAGCGCCGTGAGCACGGTCACGATGGTCAGCGCGAACAGGTAGCGCAGCGCCGGCGTGTCGAACACGAAGCCGGCCACGGCCAGTGGCGGCGTGTCGATCACGCCCGAGGCGTTGTGGTTGCTGAACCAGCCGAACTTGGTCAGCGCCCACTGCACGAAGAACTGCGCCGCCAGCGTGGACACGGCCAGGTAGAAACCGCGCAGCCGCAGGCTGGGCAGGCCGAACACCACGCCCACCGCCGTGGCCGCCAGCCCCGCCAGCACGATGCTGACGGGCAGCGGCAGCCCCGGCACGCGCAGGTTGAAGTTGTAGGCCGCGAATGCGCCCACGGCCATGAAGGCGGCCGAGCCCAGCGAGAGCTGGCCGGCGTAGCCCGTGAGCAGGTTCAGCCCCACGGCGGCGAGCGACAGCGCCAGGAACGGAATCAGGATGGCGTCGAACCAGTAATCGGTGGCCACCAGCGGCACAGCGATGTAGGCGATGGCCAGCCAGGCCAGCGGCGTGGCCCAGGCGGGCCAGCGCCATGCGGCGGTGGCCGGGCGGGCCGGGAGGGATGTGACGGCGGTGTTCATGGGGTTCAGGCCCTTTCCACCAGGCGTTGGCCGAACAGGCCGCCCGGCTTGACCAACAGGAATGCCAGCGCCGCCACGTAGGCGAACCAGCCCTCGATGCCGCCGCCGACGAAGGGGCCGAGGTAGACCTCGGCCAGCTTCTCCAGCGCGCCCACGACCAGGCCGCCGACGATGGCGCCCAGGATCGAGTCGAAGCCACCCAGCACCAGCACCGGCAGCGCCTTGAGCACCACCAGCGAGAGCGAGAACTGCACGCCCAGGCGCGCGCCCCACAGCAGCCCGGCCACCAGCGCGATGACGCCCGCTGCGGCCCACACCGTGGCCCAGATGCGCGGCAGGCGCAGGCCCACGGCCAGTGCGGCGAAGGTGTCGTCGGCCACGGCGCGGAAGGCCAGGCCGGTGCGCGTGAAGCGGAAGAAGGCCGACAGCAGCGCCACCATCAGCGCCGCGATGCCCGCCGCTGCCAGGTCGAAGCTGGAGACCAGCACGCCCGCGAACTCCAGCGGCGTGTCGGCAAGCCCCAGGTCCAGCTCGTGCACCTGCGTGCCCCAGAGCAACTGGGCCACGCCCTCGATCACGTAGGACAGACCCAGCGTCGCCATGAACAGGGTGATGGGCGGCTGGTTCACCAGCGGCCGCAGTACGGCGCGCTCGATCACCAGGCCCAGCAGCAGCATGAGCGCGAAGGTCAGGCCCAGTGCCAGCGCGAAGGGCACGCCGCGCTCGACCAGGCTCACGAAGGTGAGCGCCGCGAACAGCAACTGCGCGCCCTGCGCGAAGTTGAGCACGCCCGAGGTCTTGTAGATCAGCACGAAGCCGATGGCCACCAGCGCGTACATCACGCCCGAGAGCAGCCCGCCGAGTAGCACCTCGGCGAAGAAGGCGAAGTCGAAAGCTTCCATCACGCGGCCTCCTGCGTGCTGGCGCCGTCTTCGTGGGCCACGCCCAGGTAGGCGTCGATCACGGCCGGGTCGTCGCGCACCTCGGCGGGCGTGCCGTCGGCGATCTTGCGGCCGTAGTCGAGCACCGCCACGCGGTCGGACAGGCCCAGCACGATGCCGATGTCGTGCTCGATCAGCACGATGGCCGTGCCCCACTGGTCGCGCGCGGCGCGCACCAGCCGGGCCATCTGCGCCTTCTCGGTCACGGTCATGCCGGCCAGGGGCTCGTCCAGCAGCAGCAGGCGCGGCCGCGCCACCAGCGCGCGCGCCAGCTCCACGCGCTTTTGCAGGCCGTAGGGCAGGGTGCCGGCGGGGCGGTCCTGCACGTCGGCCAGGCCCAGGAAGCGGATCACCTCGCCGGCCCGGCCGCGCGCATCGTCGCGTTCGCGCCGGGCGCGGCCCAGGCCGATCACCTGCTCCGCGAAGCTGGAGCGCGTGTGCGCCACGCGGCCCAGCGCGATGTTGTCGCGCACGCTCAGTCCACGGAACAGCGCCAGGTTCTGGAAAGTGCGCGCTACGCCCAGGTGGGCCAGCCGCGCCGTGGGCACCTTGGCGAAGGCGCGGCCCTGCAGCACGACCCGGCCCCGGTCCGGCCGGTAAAGGCCGCTGATGACGTTGACCAGCGAACTCTTGCCGGCGCCGTTGGGCCCGATGATGGCGCGGATCTCGCCCGGCGCCACGCGCAGGTCGATGCCGTGCAGCGCGTGGATGCCGCCGAACGACAGGTCGATGCCCTGCAGTTCGAGCACCGCGTCTGCGTTGTCATGCCGCGGGGAAAGGCTGGGAGGGGCGCTGGACATGGCGTTGCCTGTTCAAGCCCAGGAGGCGGCGGGGCCGCTGGCGTCGGCCACGCTTTCCTTGCCCACGTAGTGGCGGCGCCAGTGGGTGGCGGGGTGCGAGTCGCGCGTCTTGCCGTCCTTGTCGCCCAGCAGCTTCTCGCGCAGCGTGCCCTGCGTGTAGCTGGTCTGCACGCGCCCGCGCTTGCGCAGCTCGGGCACCACGAAGTCGATGAAGTCGGTGGTCGATGCGGGCGTGACGGCGTAGGCCAGGTTGAAGCCGTCCACGCCGCCTTCGTCCACCCAGCGCTCCAGCTCGTCGGCCACCTTCTGCGGCCCGCCGACCACGACCGGCCCCAGGCCGCCGATGGAGCGCTGGCGGATCACCTCGCGCACCGTCCATTCCTTGCCGTCGGCGGCGAGCGACTCCAGCGTGGTGCGCAGGCTGTCGTTCTCCACCGCCTGCAGGGGCGTGTCGGGGTCGAGCGAGGCGAAGTCCAGCCCGGTCCAGCCGCCGTAGAGCGCCAGCATGCCCGTGGGGCTGGCGTAGGACAGGTATTCCTCGTGCTTGCGCTGCGCCGCTTCGTCGGTGGGGCCGGTGATGACGGTGAGCAGCGTGAAGATCTTGAGCGCGTCCGGCTCGCGCCCGGCGGCCGCCACTTCCGCACGGATCTTGTCGGTGAGCACGCGCGCCGATTCCGGGCTGGTGGCCAGGATGAACATGGCCTCGGCATGGCGCGCGGCGAAGGCGCGGCCCGCCGTGGAGGCGCCTGCCTGGAAGATCACCGGTGTGCGCTGCGGCGAGGGCTCGGTCAGGTGGAAGCCCGGCACCTTGAAGTACTTGCCCTCGTGCCGGATCGGATGCACCTTGCTCGGGTCGGTGAAGATGCCGCGCTCCTTGTCGCGCAGCACGGCGCCTTCCTCCCAGCTGCCCTCCCAGAGCTTGTAGATCACCTCCATGTATTCCTCGGCGAGGTCGTAGCGTTCGTCGTGGGGGATCTGCCTGTCCAGCCCGATGTTGCGCGCCGCCGAGTCGAGGTAGGACGACACCACGTTCCACGCCACCCGGCCCCGGGTCAAGTGGTCGAGCGTGGACAGGCGCCGCGCCAGCAGGTAGGGGTGCTCGAAGGTCACCGCCGCCGTGACGCCGAAGCCGACGTGCTGGGTGACCGCCGCCATGGCCGAGATCGCGCCGAAGGGGTCGTTCACCGGCACCTGCGCCGCGTCCTGCAGCGCGCCTTCGGCGGAGCCGCGGTACACGTCGTAGACGCCCACCACGTCGGCGATGAACAGCGCGTCGAACACGCCGCGTTCCAGCTCGGTGGCCAGGTGGGTCCAGTACTCCAGGTCGTTGTAGCGCGAGGCCTGGCTGGCGGGGTGCCGCCACGTGCCGGCGGCCTGGTGGCCGACGCAGGTCATGTCGAAGGCGTTGAGGATGATGCGTTTCTTGGTCATGGGAGCCTCTGCGGGAAGGGGAGATGCGTCAGGCGGCCAGGCGGGCGGCTTCGGCCACGGGCCGGGTCGGGCCCGCCGTCACTACGGGCACGGCGCGTGCCACGGACAGCGCGATGCGCTCGTACAGCGCCGCGCTGCCGATGGCGTAGCCCTTGAAGTCCTGCTCCGAGGCGTACACGCCCAGCGGCAGGGTGCGCGCCTGGAAGAAGCTGAACAGCGGGCGCAGCTGGTGGTCGATGACCAGCGCGTGCCGGTCGCTGCCGCCGGTGGCGGCCAGCAGCACGGGCGTGTCGATCAGCGCGTCCTGGCCGACGAAGTCGAACAGGTGCTTGAACAGCCCGCTGTACGACGCGCGGTACACCGGGCTGGCGACCACCAGCACGTCCGCCGACTCGATGGCCGCGATGCGCCGCTCCGCCGCCGCGGGCAACTGGCTGCGGTACAGCGCGCCTGCCAGGTGCGGGGCCAGCTCGTCGAGCGTGATGACCTCGGCCTCGATGGGCAGGGCCTCGCCCAGCGCGGCCACGATGTGCTCGGCCAGCACCAGCGTGCGCGAGGGCTTCTGCAGGCTGCCCGAGACGGCGACGACCTTGTACGTTTTGCTCATATCCATCATCCTTTTCTTTCCTGTGGGACCGGGTGTGCTGGAAATCACCAGTTGCCGGGTTGGGGAAAGTCTGGGGCTTTTGGCGGGGTGCCCGTTCGTATAAATACGATGATGGATATGCGGATTTTTATTGTTCTTAACTTGTTGAAATAAAAGGGATTTTTCTGTTTTTGAAAATCGCTTTCTTCTGCCTTGCGGGAGCGCCTGCTGGTTTGAAAGCAATTTGCTGAAAAGCTGCGCAATATCCAGCGCGCGTGCCGTGGGTGCGCTTTGGCGGTAATTCCTGAAATTCGCGCGCGCGTAGGAGGTGGGTGCGGAAATTCAAAATTGATAGCTGCCAGCGCTTGTCCAGCAAGCGTTTCACAATGAAAAGTGCATGAAACGCTTTGCTGTAAAGCGCTAGAAGCTATGTTTTTTGATGGTCCATGCCGCTCCCTCAAGGGCGGTTGCGTATGGCGGTTTTTGTATATGGATAGCCGTTTTGATTTCTTGTCGTTGTATGCGGCGGCTCCTACAGTGCGCTGCATCCACCACAGCCCGAACGAAAGGACGACCATGACCGCCACTTCCGCAACCTTCCGGGCGCTGCGCCGCCGCTGGCTCGGCGCCCCGCTGCTGGCCCTGGCCGCACTGGGCAGCGCCTGGGCCGCCACGCCCATTCCCGCCGGGCCGCTGGTCTCGACCGAATGGCTGGCGCAGAACCTGGACAACGCCAGGCTGCGGCTGATCGAGGTCAGCGTGAACCCCGGCGTCTACGAGCGCGCCCACATTCCCGGCGCCGTCAACTTCTCGTGGCACAACGACCTCAACGACAAGGTGCGCCGCGACATCGTCGGCAAGGAGGCGTTCGAGGCGCTGCTGTCCAAGGCCGGCGTCGGCCCCGACACCACCGTGGTGCTGTACGGCGACACCAACAACTGGTTCGCCGCCTGGGGCGCCTGGGTGTTCGACATCTACGGCGTCAAGGACGTGAAGCTGCTCGACGGCGGGCGCAAGAAGTGGGAGGCGGAAAACCGTGCCCAGGACAACCGCGCGCCCAGCTTCGCGTCCACGGCCTACAAGGTGGCCCGGACCAGCCCGGAACTGCGCGCGCGCCTGGCCGATGCGCTGGCCGCCGCCGAGGGCCGCAACGGCGCGCGGCTGGTGGACATCCGCTCGGCGGACGAATACTCCGGCAAGGTGTTCGCGCCGCCCGGCGTGCCCGAGCTGGCCATCCGCGCCGGCCACATTCCCAGTGCCGTGAACGTGCCCTGGGGCCAGGCGGTGCAGGCCGACGGCACCTTCAAGACGCCCGAGGAACTGAAGAAGGTCTACGGCGCCGTGGGCATCGACGGCAGCAAGCCCATCATCACCTACTGCCGCATCGGCGAGCGCTCCAGCCACACCTGGTTCGCGCTGAAGAAGCTGCTGGGCTACGACGTGCGCAACTACGACGGCTCGTGGACCGAGTACGGCAACGCCGTCGGCGTGCCCATCGACAACCCCAGCGGCACCGTGTGGGCGGCCAAATGACATAAACAAGGCGATGGCGACATGGCCATCGCTGCGAACCCGTTGTCTCCTCAGCTCTTTGCCCGCCTCCGCGCGGGCTTTTTTTCATGACGCTCCAACAACCCCATTTCGTGCTCCTGCCCGCCGCCGTGCTGGCCGTGGCCGCCACCCTCGCGCAGCGCCAGGACGGCGCGCCCACCCTGTTGTTCGCGCTGGCGGCGGGCACCGCCCTCGGCCTGGCGCTGCAGCGCGCGCGCTTTTGCTTCTACTGCCATGCGCGCGACTGGTTCGGGCAGCGCGACCCGCGCGGCCTGCTGGCCATCGTGCTGGCGCTGGCCGTGGGCCTGCTGGGCTACACCGTGGTGCTGGGCGGCTGGATGCCCGTGGCCACCGGCGGCGGCCTGCCGCCGGACATGCACATCGGCCCCGTGAGCTGGGTGCTGGCGCTGGCCGGGCTGGTCTTCGGCGCGGGCATGGTGGTGTCGGGCTCGTGCATCAGCGCGCACTGGTACCGTCTGGCCGAGGGCTCGCCCGTCGCGCCCTTCGCGCTCGCCGGCACGGCGCTGGGCTTCGTCGCCGGCTTTCTCACCTGGAACCCGCTGTACAGCCTGGCCGTGGCCGACGCGCCCGTGGTCTGGCTGCCGCACTACCTGGGCCATGGCGGCGCGCTGCTGCTGCAACTGGGCGTCCTGGCCGCGCTGGCGGCCTGGCTGTGGCGCGGCTTCGCCGTCCAGGCGTCGGCCCCGGCCGCACCCGCCGGCGTGCCGCCCCTGGGCGCGGCGTGGCGGCGCCTGTGGCGCGGGCGCTGGAGCTACTGGACGGGCGGCCTGGCCGTGGGCCTGATCGGCGCGTTCGCCATCGTGCGCATGAAGCCCCTGGGCGTGACGGCCACGCTGGGCAGCGCCGCGCGCGCCCAGGCGCAGGCGTGGGACTGGATCCCGCTGCGGCTGGACGGCCTCGACGGCTTCGCCGGCTGCGCCACCGCGCCCGCGCAGGGCGCGTGGGCGCCCCACGCCCTGCTGCTGCTGGGCCTGGTGGCGGGCGCCTTCATCGGCGCGCTGGCCAGCCGCCAGTTCGCGCCGCGCTGGCCGCGCCCCGGCGACGCCGCGCGCGGCCTGGCCGGCGGCGTGCTGCTGGGCTGGGGCGCCATGACGGGCCTGGGCTGTACCATCGGCACCCTGCTGTCGGGCATCATGGCGGGGGCGCTGTCGGGCTGGGTGTTCGGCGCGTCGATGTTCTTTGCCATCTGGGCCGGCCTGCGCCTGCAGGCCCGCGCGCGGCGGGCCGCCGCCAGCGCCTGACCCGCTCCCCGCAGGGCCGCCGCCCGGATCGCGCGGCCCGGTTTCCCGGGGAAAAGTGAAAAACCTTGAGGAATCACTTGCATTGCTTTTCCTAAGTCCCTATTGGGTAAGGATTTTTGCTGCCTCCGTGCGTTCACTTTCAAGGCTAAGTCCTTGATTTCATTGCAAAACTTTGTAGCGCCGCCCCACGCCGGGGAGGCTTTTCCTGCTACAGTGCAAAAAAGTGCAATGAAGTGGTGAAAAGTGCCATTGCCGCCCGGAAAACGCGGCGCGCAAGGCATCCAGTGGCGGGGTTCAAATCAGTGTTTCAAGGGGCGTCATCGCTAAGTCTCGATGCGAAGGGTAGGCTATCCGTGCCTACCCGGCACCGCGACGCCCTCACGCAGCAGGCGGGCGGCCAGCTCACCATCACCAAGCACCCCGACGGCTGCCTCATGGTGTTCCCGCGTCCCGCGTGGGAGGAATTCCGCGAGCGCATCGCCAAGCTGCCCATGTCGGCACAGTGGTGGAAGCGCATCTTCCTGGGCAACGCCATGGACGTGGAGATGGACGGCACCGGCCGCGTCCTGGTGTCGCCCGAGCTGCGCGAGGCTGCCGGTCTGGCCAAGGATGCCGTGCTGCTCGGCATGGGCAACCACTTCGAGCTGTGGGACAAGGCCACCTACGACGCCAAGGAAGCCGCGGCCATGCAGGCCGAGATGCCCGACGTCTTCAAGGACTTCTCTTTCTGAGGGCTGCGCATGAACCAGCCCTTGTTGCACACCACGGTCTTGCTTGATGAGGCGGTCGACGCCTTGCTTGGGCGCGACCCCGCGCGCGCGGATGGCGTCTGGATCGACGCCACCTTCGGCCGCGGCGGGCATTCGCGCCTGATCTTGCGGCGCATGGGCGCTCAGGCGCGCCTGCTGGCCTTCGACAAGGACCCCGAGGCCATCGCCGAGGCGGCGCGCATCGCGGACGCGCGCTTCGCCATCCGCCACGAAGGCTTTCGCCACCTGGCGGACCTGCCCGCGGGCAGCGCCGACGGCATCCTGATGGACCTGGGCGTGAGCTCGCCCCAGATCGACGCGCCGGAGCGCGGTTTCAGCTTCCGGTTCGATGGCCCGCTGGACATGCGCATGGACACCACGCGCGGCGAAAGTGTGGCCGAGTGGCTGGCCACGGCCGAGCTTGGGCAGATTGCGGAGGTGATACGTGACTACGGCGAAGAACGGTTTGCTGGCCCCATTGCAAAGGCGATTGTTGCGCGGCGCCAGGAGCGCGGACCTCTCACAGGCACTGCCGAGCTGGCCGACCTCGTGGCTGGCGCGGTCAAGACCCGCGAGGCCGGCCAGAACCCTGCCACGCGCACGTTCCAGGCTTTTCGGATTTTCATCAATGCCGAGCTGGAGGAACTGCGGCAGGCGCTAGAGGCCAGCCTGCCGGTGCTGCGTCCGGGCGGGCGCCTGGTGGTCATCAGCTTCCACTCGCTGGAGGACCGCATCGTCAAGCAGTTCATCGCGCAGCATGCCAAGGAGGTCTATGACCGCCGCGCGCCCTTCGCGCCGCCGCAGCCCATGCGGCTCAAGGCGCTGGAGCGCGTCAAGCCGGGCGATGCGGAAGTGGCGGCGAACCCGCGCGCGCGCAGTGCCGTGATGCGCGTGGCCGAGCGCACGGAGGTGCCGGCGTGATCCGTTTGAACCTGGTGCTGCTGCTGGCCGTGGTGCTGAGCGCGCTGTATCTGGTGCGCATGCAGTACGACTCGCGCCTGCTCTACACCCAGCTCGACCGCGCCAAGGCCGAGGCGCGCCAGCTCGAAACCGAGCACCAGCGCCTGCAGGTGGAAAAGCGCGCCCAGGCCACGCCGCTGCGCGTGGAGCGCATCGCGCGCGACAACCTGCACATGCGCACGGCCACGCCGGCCATCACGCTGTACGTGAGCGACAGCGCCCCGGCCGCCAGCGCGGGAGGCACGCCGTGAGCCGCAGCGTGCGCTACACCTCCAGTCCCCTGCTGGCGAGCAAGACGCCCGTGGGGCGCAGCCGTTTCATCGTCGCGGCGATCGCGCTGGGCTTCATCGGCCTGGGCGCGCGCGCGGCCTACGTGCAGGTGTACGCCAACGACTTCTTCCAGCGCCAGGGCACGGTGCGCTTCGCGCGCACGCTGGAGCTGCCGGCCAACCGCGGGCGCATCCTCGACCGTAACGGGCTGATCCTGGCCTCCAGCGTGCCGGCGGCGAGCATCTGGGCCATTCCCGAGGACGTGGACGAGGGCGACCCGGCCGTGCGCGCCCAGCTCAAGGAACTGGCGCGCCTGCTCGACATGCCGCTGTCCACCCTGGTCACGAAGATGGCCGAGGACGACAAGACCTTCATGTGGCTCAAGCGCCAGCTCGACTGGGACCTGGGCCAGCGCATCGTGGGCCTGGGCATCAAGGGCATCTACCTGCGCAAGGAATACAAGCGCCAGTACCCCGAGGGCGAATCGTCGGCGCACGTGGTCGGCTTCACCAACGTCGAGGACCATGGCCAGGAGGGCATGGAGCTGGCGTTCGACAAGCAGCTCGCCGGCAAGCCGGGCTCGCGCCGCGTCATCAAGGACCGCATGGGCCGCGTGGTCGAGGGCGTGGGCGACGACGTGCCGCCTGTCGATGGCCAGGACCTGCAGCTCTCCATCGACTCCAAGGTGCAGTTCTTCGCCTACCAGAAGCTGCGCGACACCGTGGCGGCGCACAAGGCCAAGGCCGGCAGCGTGGTGGTGCTCGACGCGCACACGGGCGAGTTGCTGGCGCTGGCCAACTACCCGAGCTACGACCCCGGCAAGCGCCAGCACCTGACGGGCGAGCAACTGCGCAACCGCGCCATCACCGACACCTTCGAGCCTGGCTCGACCATGAAGCCCATCACCATCGGCCTGGCGCTGGAGAGCGGCCGCGTGCGTCCCGGGACCATCGTGGACACCACGCCAGGGCGCGTCACCATCACCGGCTCGACCATCTCCGACACGCACAACTACGGCGTGCTCACGGTGGAGGGCGTGATCCAGAAGTCGAGCAACGTCGGCACCACCAAGATCGCCATGCAGATGCCCGCGCGCGAGATGTGGGAGACCTTCTCGGCCGTGGGTTTTGGCCAGAAGCCGCAGATCGGCTTTCCCGGCGCCGTGGGCGGGCGTCTGCGCCCGTACAAGGGCTGGCGCCCGATCGAGCAGGCCACCATGTCGTACGGCTACGGCCTGTCGGCCAGCCTGTTCCAGATGGCGCGCTCCTACACCGTGTTCGCCAACGGCGGGCGCGTCATTCCCGCCACCATGCTCAAGACCGGGCAGGAGGCCGTGGGCGTGCCGGTGTTCTCCGAGCGCACGGCCGACCAGGTGCGCAAGATGCTGCAGATGGCCGCAGGCCCTGGCGGCACCGGCCAGAAGGCGCAGACCGTGGGCTACTCGGTCGGCGGCAAGTCGGGCACGGCGCGCAAGCAGCAGGGCAAGGGCTACGCGGCGGGCAAGTACCGCGCCTGGTTCACCGGCATGGCGCCCATCGACAACCCGCGCATCATCGTCGCCGTGATGATCGACGAGCCGAGCAACGGCGTGTTCTACGGCGGCGCCGTGGCCGCGCCGGTGTTCAGCGAGGTGGTGCAGCAGACGCTGCGCATGATGGGCGTGGCGCCCGACATGGCCGTCAAGCCGCAGATCGTGGCCAACGCCGCCGAGGAGCCGCTGTGAGCATGCAGACCCTTGCCACCCCGCAGCAGGCCGTGGCCTTCCTGCGCGCGCGCGTCACCGGCACGCTGCAGACCGACAGCCGCCAGGTACAGCCCGGCGACGGCTTCATCGCCTGGCCCGGCGCCGCCACCGACGGCCGCGCCCACGTGGCCGGTGCGCTGGCGCGCGGCGCGGCCGCCTGCCTGGTGGAGCAGGATGGCGTGGCGCCCTTCGGCTTCGCGGGTGTGCATATCGCCGCGCTGCGCGGCCTGAAGGCCGCCACCGGGCCGATCGCCGCCGAATGGTTCGGTCACCCCACGCAGTCGCTCCAGGTGCTGGCCGTGACCGGCACCAATGGCAAGACCAGCAGCGCCTGCTGGCTCGCCGACGCCATTCAATCGCTATCGAAACAAGAGCTGCCAGCGCTTGCTGGGTGTGCCCTGGTGGGCACTTTGGGCATTGGCGTGCCGCCGCGCCTGGAGTCCACCGGCATGACCACGCCCGACCCGGTGCGCCTGCAGCGCGCGTTCCGCGCGTTCGTTGACCAGGGGCTGGGCCATTGCGCCATCGAAGCCTCGTCCATCGGCGTGGCCGAGCAGCGCCTGGCGGGCACGCGCATCGGCGTGGCGCTGTTCACCAACTTCACGCAGGACCACCTCGACTACCACGGCAGCATGGACGCCTACTGGCAGGCCAAGGCCGCGCTGTTCGACACGCCGGACCTGCAGGCCGCCGTGGTCAACACCGACGATGCGCAGGGTGCGCACCTGCACACGCGGCTCGCTGCGCGCGCGCTCGACCTGTGGAGCTATTCACTGCACGGCCCCGCGCGGCTGCAGGCGCAGGACATCGGCTTCGCCGACGGCGGCCTGCGCTTCGCCGTGGCCGAGGGCGCGCAGCGCGAATGGCTGCAGACGCGGCTCATCGGCCAGTACAACGTGTCCAACCTGCTCGGCGTGATCGCCGCGCTGCGCGCCCTGGGCGTGCCGCTGGCGCAGGCCGTGCGGGCCTGCGCCGCGCTGTCCCCGGTGCCCGGCCGCATGGAGCAGATCGCCGCCCCCGGCCAGCCGCTGGTGGCCGTGGACTACGCGCACACGCCCGATGCGCTGGCCCAGGCCCTGGCCGCGCTGCGCCCCGTGGCGCAGGCGCGCGGTGGCCGCCTGTGGTGCGTGTTCGGCTGCGGCGGCAATCGCGACGCCAGCAAGCGCCCGCTGATGGGCGCGGCCGCGCAGCAGGGCGCCGACGCCGTGCTGGTGACCAGCGACAACCCGCGCGGCGAGGCGCCGCAGGCCATCATCGGCCAGATCCTGCAGGGCATGGCCCCTGGCGCCCGGGCCGAGCCGGACCGCGCCGCCGCCATCGCCCAGGCCATCGCCCGCGCGGACGCCGCCGACGTGGTGCTGATCGCCGGCAAGGGCCACGAGGACTACCAGGAGGTGCAGGGCGTGCGCCACCCGTTCTCCGACATGGCGCAGGCGCGCCAGGCGCTGGCCGCGCGCCAGGGAGGTGCCGCGTGACGATGACGCTGCAACAAGCCTGGGCCTGGATCGCCGCGCGTGTGCCGCAGGCGCGCCTGGTGGGCGATGGCGCGTTGCCCATCGCGCGCGTGCACACCGACACGCGCACGCTCCAGCCCGGCGACCTGTTCGTCGCCCTGAAGGGCGAGCGCTTCGACGCCCATGATTTCCTGCCCCAGGCGCGTGCCGCCGGGGCCGTGGCCGCCGTGGCGCATGGCGGCCTGGCGGCCGCGGGCCTGCCCGGCATCGAGGCGCCCGACACGCTGGCCGCCCTGGGCGCGCTGGCCGCCGGCTGGCGCGGCCAGTTCAGCCTGCCGCTGATCGCCGTGACCGGCAGCAACGGCAAGACCACCGTGACGCAGATGCTCGCCAGCATTCTCGCCGCGCACGCGGGCGAGGCCGCCTTCGCCACGCGCGGCAACCTGAACAACGCCATCGGCGTGCCGCAGACGCTGCTGCGCCTGCAGGCCGCGCACCGCATCGGCGTGGTGGAGCTGGGCATGAACCACCCGGGCGAGATCGCCTACCTGGCAGGCCTGGTGCGCCCCACCGTGGCGCTGGTGAACAACGCGCAGCGCGAGCACCTCGAATTCATGCACACCGTGCAGGCCGTGGCCGAGGAAAACGGCGCCGTGCTGCCGGCGCTGCCGCCCGACGGCGTGGCCGTGTTCCCGCACGATGGCGCCTACACCGCGCTGTGGCGCGGCCTGGCGGCGGGCCGCCGCTGCATCACCTTCGGTGGCGATGGCGCCGACGTGCGCTGCCTGGATGCCCAGTGGCAGGGCGATGCCTGGCAGGCCACGCTGCACACGCCCCAGGGCACGATCCGCACGGCGCTGCACATCGCGGGCCGCCACAACGTCGCCAATGCCCTGGCCGCCACGGCCTGCGCGCTGGCGGCGGGCGTGGCCCCGGATGCCGTGGCCCAGGGCCTGGCGGCGTTCGCGCCCGTGGCGGGGCGCTCGCGCGCGCTCGGGCTGTATTGCCAGGGGCGCCGCGTCACTGTGGTGGACGACTGCTACAACGCCAACCCCGACTCCATGCACGCCGCCATCGAGGTACTGGCCGAGCTGCCCGCACCGCGCTGGCTGGTGCTGGGCGACATGGGCGAGGTCGGCAGCCAGGGCCCGCAGTTCCATGCCGAGGCGGGCGCGCATGCGCGTGCACGCGGCATCGAGCAACTGCTGGCGCTGGGCGAACTGAGCGTGCACGCGGCGCGGGCCTTTGGCCCCGGCGCGCGGCATTTCGACGACAAGGACGCACTGCTGGCCGCGCTGCGCGCGGCCCTGCCCGAGGCGGGCAGCGTGCTGGTGAAGGGATCGCGATTCATGAAGATGGAACAGGCCGTGCAGGCCTTGCAGGAGGCCGCATGCTCTTGATGCTGGCGCAATGGCTGCAGGGTCTGTCGCCCGAATTCGGATTCTTGCGGGTGTTCCAGTACATCACCTTCCGCGCGGTGATGGCGGCGCTCACGGCGCTGCTGATCGGCCTGCTCGCGGGGCCGAAGGTCATCCGCATGCTGCGCGCGCTGAAGATCGGCCAGCCGATCCGCGGCTACGCCATGCAGACGCACCTGAGCAAGAGTGGCACGCCGACCATGGGCGGCGTGCTGATCCTGGCCTCGCTGGCGATTTCCACGCTGCTGTGGTTCGACCTGTCGAACCGCTTCGTCTGGATCGTGCTCACCGTCACGCTGGGCTTCGGCGCCATCGGCTGGGTGGACGATTGGCGCAAGGTGGTCAACAAGGACCCCGAGGGCATGCGCTCGCGCGAGAAGTATTTCTGGCAGTCGGTGATTGGCCTCGTGGCCGCGCTGTACCTGGTGTTCAGCATCTCGGAGAGCTCGAACGCGCGCGTGTTCGAGCTGTTCCTGGCCTGGGTGCAGTCGGGCTTCTCGCTCGACCTGCCGCCCAAGGCCGGGCTGCTGCTGCCGTTCTTCAAGGAAGTCAGCTACCCGCTGGGCGTGCTCGGCTTCGTCATCCTGACCTACCTGGTCATCGTCGGCGCGAGCAACGCCGTCAACCTGACCGATGGGCTGGACGGCCTGGCGATCATGCCGGTGATCCTGGTCGGCGCCGCGCTGGGTGTGTTCGCCTACGTCACGGGCAACGCCGTGCACGCCAAGTACCTGCTGTTCCCGCACATCCCGGGTTCGGGCGAGCTGATGATCTTCTGCGCCGCCATGGCCGGCGCGGGCCTGGCCTTCCTGTGGTTCAACGCGCACCCGGCGCAGGTCTTCATGGGCGACGTGGGCGCGCTGGCGCTCGGCGGCGCCCTGGGCACCATCGCCGTGATCGTGCGCCAGGAGATCGTGCTGGCCATCATGGGTGGCATCTTCGTCGTCGAGGCGCTGTCGGTGATGCTGCAGGTGGGCTGGTTCAAATACACCAAGCGCAAGTACGGCGAAGGCCGGCGCCTGCTGAAGATGGCGCCGCTGCACCACCATTTCGAGAAAAGCGGCTGGAAGGAAACGCAGGTGGTCGTGCGCTTCTGGATCATCACCATGCTGCTGTGCCTCATCGGCCTGACAACCTTGAAGCTGCGATGACGAATCCCGACGACGCACTTCACCCCCTCCCGCCCGCCGCAGACCCTGCGGCGCCGCCGCTTTCGGCTGCGCAGGAAGCCGCCGCGTTCGTGGCGAAGATCTTCGCCGAGCCGGTAGCCGAGGTGCCTGCGCAGGAGGCGCAGCCGCAGGCGGCGGATGTGGCGGCGGATGTGCCCGCCTTCGCCCCCGTGCCGCAGGACTGGCCCGCGCAGGCCGAGCAGCCGCTGCGCGGCCAGCGCGTGCTGGTGCTGGGCCTGGGCGCCTCGGGCCTGGCAATGGCGCGCTGGTGTGCGCGCTGCGGCGCGCAGGTCACGGTGGCCGATACGCGCGCCGCGCCGCCGCAGCTTGCCACGCTGCGCGCCGAGCTGCCGCAGGCGCGCTTCATCGGCGGTGCGTTCGACGCCGCGCTGGTACACGACCAGGCGCTCGACGCCATCTACCGTTCGCCCGGCCTCGCTCCGGCCGCGCTTGCTCCTGTTCTGGAAGCTGCTAGCGCTTGCCAGGTAAGCGTTTGTGGCGAATTGGACCTGTATTCGCAAGCGCTGCGCGCCTTGTGCACGCAGCACGGCTACGCGCCCGCCGTGCTGGCCGTGACCGGCACCAATGGCAAGACCACCGTCACCTCCCTCACCGGCCAGCTGGTGCAGCACGCGGGCCGCAGCGTGGCCGTGGCGGGCAACATCGGCCCGACGCTGCTCGACACGCTGGCCGCGCGCATCGCCGCGCAGGATTTGCCCGAAGTCTGGGTGCTGGAGCTGTCGAGCTTCCAGCTCGACGGCGTGCAGGGCTTCGAGCCGACGGCGGCCGTGGTGCTCAACCTGACGCAGGACCACCTCGACTGGCACGGCGGCATGGCCGCCTACGGCGCGGCCAAGGCGCGCATCTTCGGCCAGACCGGGCTGATGGTGCTGAACCGCGAAGACCCGGCGGTGATGCAGATGCTGCCCGAGCCGGTGCGCGTGAAGCTGCAGAAACCGCAGTTGCGCGCCCACGTCACCTTCGGTGCGGACCTGCCGCAGCGCCCGGGCGACTTCGGCATCGAAACCATCAACGGCATGGCCTGGCTGGTGCGCGCGCACCAGGCCGACGAAACGGCCAAGCGCGCCAGGCTGCACGAGGAGCCGCTGCACCTGCAGCGCCTGATGCCGGCCGACGCGCTGCGCATCCGCGGCCGCCACAACGCCTGCAACGCGCTCGCCGCGCTGGCCCTGGCGCAGGCGGCGGGCTGCGCGCTCGGCACCATGCTCTACGGCCTGCGCGCGTACCGGGGCGAGCCGCACCGCGTCGAGTCCGTCGGCGTGGTCGGCGGCGTGGAGTATTTCGACGACAGCAAGGGCACCAACGTCGGCGCCACCGTGGCCGCGCTCGCGGGCCTGGGGCCCGAGCGGCGCCTGGTGGTCATCCTTGGCGGCGACGGCAAGGGCCAGGATTTCACGCCGCTGGCCGCGCCCATGGCGCGCCACGCGCGCGCGGCCGTGCTGATCGGGCGCGACGCGCCGCACATCGCCGCCGCGCTGCAGGACACCGGCGTGCCGCTGCTGCACGCCGCCCGCATGGAGGACGCCGTGCAGCAGGCCGCCGCGCAGGCCCAGCCGGGCGACGCGGTGCTGATGTCGCCGGCCTGCGCCAGCCTTGACATGTTCAAGGACTACGCGCACCGCGCCCAGGTGTTCGTCGATGCCGTGCGCGCGCTCGCGCAGGCGCAGGGGCAGGAACTGGAGGGCAGCCTGTGACCACCACCGCCACCCCCGGCCTGCTGCAGCGCATCGGCGCCTGGTTCGGCGCGCTGCCCGCCAAGGCCGCCGACCGCCTGCCGGTGCGCGTGGGCGGCATGGAATACCGCCAGACCACTGCCACGCCCGCGCACGTGCTGGGCTTCGACCAGGCGCTGGTCTGGGTGGTGGTGGCGCTGCTGGCCTGGGGGCTGGTGATGGTGTACTCGGCCTCCATCGCCATGCCGGACAACCCGCGCTTCGGCAAGATCGCGCCGCTGCATTTCCTGGTGCGCCACGTGCTGGCGCTGGCCATGGGCTTCGTCGCGGCGCTGCTGGCGTTCCAGGTGTCGATGAAGACCTGGGAGCGCGTCGCGCCCTGGCTGTTCGTCGCCTCCATCCTGCTGCTCATCCTGGTGCTGATCCCGCACGTCGGCACGGCGGTGAACGGCGCGCGGCGCTGGCTGTCGCTCGGGGTGATGAACTTCCAGCCCTCGGAGCTGGCCAAGTTCGCCGTGCTCGTCTACGCCGCCGACTACATGGTGCGCAAGATGGACGTGAAGGAAAACTTCTTCCGCGCCGTGCTGCCCATGGGCGCGGCGGTGGCCATCGTCGGCGCGCTGCTGCTGGCCGAGCCGGACATGGGCGCGTTCATGGTGATCGCCGTCATCGCCATGGGCATCCTGTTCCTCGGCGGGGTGAACATGCGCATGTTCGTCCTCATCGGCACGGTGCTGGTGAGCGCCTTCGCGCTCATCGTCATGACCAGCCCGTGGCGGCGCGAGCGCATCTTCGCCTACCTCGACCCGTTCAGCGAGGCGCACGCGCTGGGCAAGGGCTACCAGCTCTCGCACTCGCTCATCGCCATCGGGCGCGGCGAGGTCTTTGGCGTCGGCCTGGGCGGCAGCGTGGAAAAGCTGCACTGGCTGCCCGAGGCGCACACCGACTTCCTGCTCGCCGTCATCGGCGAGGAGTTCGGCCTGGTGGGCGTGCTCGCGCTCATCGTGCTGTTCCTGTGGCTCACGCGGCGCATCATGCAGATCGGCCGCCAGGCCATCGCGCTGGACCGCGTGTTCTCCGGCCTCGTGGCCCAGGGCGTGGCGGTGTGGCTGGGCTTCCAGGCCTTCATCAACATGGGCGTGAACCTGGGCGCGCTGCCCACCAAGGGGCTGACGCTGCCGCTCATGAGCTTCGGCGGCTCGGCCATCCTGATGAACCTGATCGCGCTGGCGGTGGTGCTGCGCGTGGATTACGAGAACAAATTGCTCATGCGCGGGGGGCACGTATGACCGCCAAGACGGCGCTCATCATGGCCGGCGGCACCGGCGGCCACATCTTCCCCGGCTTGGCCGTGGCGCAGGCGCTGCGCGCGCGCGGCTGGCGCGTGCACTGGCTGGGCACGCCCGGCAGCATGGAGTCGCGCATCGTGCCGCCGCAGGGCTTCGCGTTCGAGGCCATCGACTTCTCCGGCGTGCGCGGCAAGGGGCTGGCCACGCTGGCGCTGCTGCCGCTGCGGCTGCTGCGCGCCTTCTGGCAGGCGCTGGCCGTGGTGCGCCGCGTGCGCCCCGACGTGGTGCTGGGCATGGGCGGCTACGTCACCTTCCCCGGCGGCATGATGGCCGTGCTGGCGGGCAAGCCGCTGGTGCTGCATGAGCAGAACTCCGTCGCCGGCATGGCGAACAAGGTGCTGGCGGGCGTGGCCGACCGCATCTTCACCGCCTTCCCTGGTGTGCTGAAAAAAGGCCAGTGGGTCGGCAACCCGCTGCGCGAGGCCTTCCTGGCGCAGCCCGCGCCGGCCGCGCGTTTCGCCGGGCGTAGCGGGCCGCTGCGCCTGCTGGTGGTGGGCGGCAGCCTGGGCGCCAAGGCGCTCAACGAGATCGTGCCGCAGGCGCTGGCGCTGATGCCCGAGGCCGCGCGCCCGCAGGTCACGCACCAGAGCGGTGCCGCGCAGATCGACGCGTTGCGCGCCCATTACGCCGCCGCTGGCGTGCAGGCCGACCTGACGCCGTTCATCGACGACACCGCCAGCGCCTTCGCCCAGGCCGACGTGGTGGTCTGCCGCGCGGGCGCCAGCACCGTGACCGAGCTGGCCGCCGTGGGCGCAGCGGCGGTGTTCGTGCCCTTCCCGGCGGCGGTGGACGACCACCAGACCACCAATGCCCAGTTCCTGGTGCAGGCAGGCGGCGGCTGGCTCGTGCAGCAGCGCGACCTGACGCCCGGCGGACTGGCCCAGATGCTACAAAACATGGAGCGCCCCGCGCTTGTCCAGCGGGCGCAAAACGCCAAAAACATGCAAAAAACCGAAGCCACCGCCGCGGTGGTCGCGGCCTGCGAGGAGCTGGCCACATGAAACACGCCATCCGCCACATCCACTTCGTCGGCCTGGGCGGCGCCGGCATGAGCGGCATCGCCGAGGTGCTGCACAACCTGGGCTACCAGGTGTCGGGCTCCGACCTGTCGGACAGCGCCACGCTGCGCCGCCTGCAGGGCCTGGGCATCGCCACCCACGTGGGCCACGACGCCGCCCACGTGCAGGGAGCCGATGCCGTGGTCACCTCCACGGCGGTGCAGGGCGACAACCCCGAGGTGCTGGCCGCGCGCGCGCGCAAGATTCCCGTGGTGCCGCGCGCGCTCATGCTGGCCGAGCTGATGCGCCTGCGCCAGGGCGTGGCCATCGCCGGCACGCACGGCAAGACGACCACCACCAGCCTGGTCACTAGCGTGCTGGCCGAGGCCGGGCTGGACCCCACTTTCGTCATCGGCGGGCGCCTGAACAGCGCCGGCGCCAACGCGCGGCTGGGGCAGGGCGAGTACATCGTGGTCGAGGCTGACGAGTCCGACGCCTCGTTCCTCAACCTGCTGCCGGTGATGGCCGTGGTCACCAACATCGACGCCGACCACATGGAGACCTACGGCCACGACTTCGGCCGGCTCAAGCAGGCGTTCGTGGACTTCCTGCACCGCATGCCGTTCTACGGCGCGGCCATCCTGTGCGTGGACAACCCGGGCGTGCGCGAGATCCTGGCCGACGTGGCGCGCCCCGTCACCAGCTACGGCTTCGGCGAGGACGCGCAGGTGCGCGCCGTCAACGTGCGCGCCGACGCCGGGCGCATGCGCTTCACCGTGCAGCGGCGCAACGGCGTGACCCTGCCCGACCTGGAGGTGGTGCTGAACCTGGCGGGCGAGCACAACGTGCTCAACGCGCTCGCGGCCATCGCCGTGGCGGTGGAGCTGGGCATTGCCGACGAGGCGGTGCTGCGCGCGCTGGCCGGTTTCACCGGCGTGGGGCGGCGCTTCCAGCGCTACGGCGACCAGCCAGCCGTGGGCGGCGGCCACTACCAGCTCATCGAGGACTACGGCCACCACCCGGTGGAGATGGCCGCCACGCTGGCGGCGGCGCGCGGCGCTTTCCCCGGGCGGCGCCTGGTGCTGGCGTTCCAGCCGCACCGCTACAGCCGCACGCGCGACTGCTTCGAGGATTTCGTCAAGGTGCTGGGCCAGGCCGACGTGGTGCTGCTGACCGAGGTCTACGCGGCGGGCGAGGCGCCCATCGTCGCCGCCGACGGGCGCTCGCTGGCGCGCGCGCTGCGCGTGGCGGGCCGCGTCGAGCCCGTGTTCATCGACGACGTGGCCGAGCTGCCGCGCGCCATCGTGCAAAGCGCGCGCGCGGGCGACGTGGTGCTGTGCATGGGCGCGGGCTCGATCGGCGCGGTGCCCGGGAAGGTGGCCGAACTGCTACAGAATAGTGAGCTGCTGGCGCAGGATGGGAGGGCGTTATGAGCCAATTTGATCCTCAATCCGACGCCGGATTCAACGCTGCGGCCCTGGGCAAGGTGGCCGTGCTCATGGGCGGCGATTCGTCCGAGCGCGAGGTGTCGCTGATGTCCGGCGGCGGCGTGCTGCAGGCGCTGCGCGCGCGCGGCGTGGATGCGCACGCCTTCGACCCGGCGCACGCCAGCCTGGCCGACCTCAAGACCCATGGCTACACGCGCTGCTTCATCGCGCTGCATGGCCGCCATGGCGAGGACGGGACGGTGCAGGGCGCGCTGGAGCTGCTCGGCATTCCCTACACCGGTTCGGGTGTGATGGCGTCGAGCATCGCCATGGACAAGATCATGACCAAGCGCATCTGGCGCTTCGAGGGCCTGCCGACGCCGGACTGGCGCCTCGTCGCCAGCGCCGCCGAAACCGCGCAGGCCCTGGCCGCGCTGGGCGCGCCGATGATCGTCAAGCCTTCGCGCGAAGGCTCCACCATCGGGCTGACCAAGGTCACCTCGCCCGGCCAGTGCGAGCAGGCCTACCGCCTGGCCGCGCAGCACGACCCCGAGGTGCTGTGCGAGCAGTTCATCGACGGCGACGAGACCACCTGCCCGGTGCTCGGCCAGGGCGCCGGCGCCGCGGCGCTGCCGGTGATCCGCATCGTCGCGCCCGAGGGCAACTACGACTACCAGAACAAGTACTTCACCGACGTGACGCAGTACCACTGCCCGAGCGGCCTGCCCGAGGCCGAGGAGCGCGCCATCCAGCGCCTGGTCGAGCGCGCGTACCGCACGCTGGGCTGCCGCGGCTGGGCGCGCGCCGACATCATGGTGCGCGCCAGCGACCGCCAGCCCTTCCTGCTGGAGATCAACACATCGCCCGGCATGACCGGGCATTCGCTCGTGCCCATGTCGGCGCGCGCGGCGGGCACTAGCTACGAAGAGCTGTGCCTGCGCATCCTGGCCAGCGCCTCGCTCGACGCGCTGCAGAACACCGCCGACACGGCCCTGGGAGGCGCATGAACGCTCCGCTGCCCGCACCGCTGGACGTCAGGCTCATGAACTGGACCGCCTCGGCCCTGTTCGTGTGCTGCGCCGCGCTTGTGCTGGCAGCGGGCGCGCGCTGGCTGCTGGGGCGGCCGGCATTCGCCATCCACCGCGTCGTGGTGCAGGGCGATCTGGTGCACAACAACGCGGTCGGCCTGCGCCCCATGGTCATGCCCAGCCTGGCGGGCAATTTCTTCACGGTGGACCTGGAGGCCGTGCGCGCTGCCTTCGAGCAGGCCCCCTGGGTGCGCAGCGCCCAGGTGCGGCGCGAATTTCCCAGCGGCCTGCGTGTGGTGCTGCGCGAGCACGACGCCGTGGCCCTGTGGGGTGCCGAGTCGGAATCCAGGCTGCTCAACGGCGATGGCCAGGTCTTCGAGGCCGAGGCCGACGACGAAGAGCAGGACAGCCTGCCGCGTCTGCAGGGGCCGCAGGGCCAGGCGGGCGAGGTGCTGGCCATGTACCGCCGGCTGGCGCCGGTGTTCGAGCCGCTGGGGCTGGAGCTGGACGAGCTGCAGCTTTCCGGGCGCGGCGGCTGGCGCGCGCTGCTCGGCAGCGGCGCGGCGGTGGAGCTGGGCGGCGGCACGCCCGAGGCCGTGGTGGCGCGCACGCAGCGCTTCGCGCGCACGCTGGCGCAGGTGGCGCAGCAGTACCGGCGCAGGCCGGAGGCGCTGGAGTCGGCCGACCTGCGCCACGAGGGCGGCTACGCAGTGCGCCTGCGCGGCGTGACCACGGTAAGCGACGAACAGGCGGCGAAAAAGGTGCGCTGAGGCGCCACGGGACAACGAAACAGAGGGCACACAGGCATATGGCAAGAGAATACAAAGACGTGGTCGTAGGGCTGGACATCGGCACCGCCAAGGTCATGGCCGTGGTCGCCGAGGTGCTGCCCGGCGGCGAGCTGAAGCTCGCGGGCCTGGGCGTGGCGCCGAGCAACGGCCTCAAGCGCGGCGTGGTCGTGAACATCGACGCCACGGTGCAGAGCATCCAGCAGGCGCTGAAGGAGGCCGAGCTGATGGCCGACTGCAAGATCCAGCGCGTCTACACCGGCATCACCGGCAGCCACATCCGCGGCCAGAACTCGCGCGGCATGGTGGCCATCAAGGACAAGGAAGTCACCGCCACCGACGTGGCGCGCGTGGTGGAGACGGCCAAGGCCATCAACATCTCCAGCGACCAGCGCCTGCTGCTGGTGGAGCCGCAGGAGTTCGTGATCGACGGGCAGGACGTGAAGGAGCCCATCGGCATGAGCGGCATCCGCCTGGAGGCCAACATCCACATCGTCACCGGCGCGCAGAGCGCGGCCGAGAACATCATCAAGTGCGTGCGCCGCTGCGGCCTGGAGGTGGAGCAGTTGATGCTCAACCCGCTGGCCAGCAGCCAGGCCGTGCTCACCGACGACGAACGCGAGCTCGGCGTGGCCGTGGTGGACATCGGCGCGGGCACGACCGACGTGGCCATCTTCACCGGCGGCGCGATCCGCCACACGGCGGTGATCCCGGCGGCGGGAGACCTGATCACCAGCGACATCGCCATGGCGCTGCGCACCCCGACCAAGGATGCCGAGGACATCAAGGTGGAAAGCGGCTACGCCAAGCAGCTGCTGGCCGACCCCGAGGCCCAGGTGGAGGTGCCCGGCCTGGGCGACCGCGGCCCGCGCCTGCTCAGCCGCCAGGTGCTGGCGGGCGTGATCGAGCCGCGCGTCGAGGAGATCTTCTCGCTCGTGCACCAGGCCATCCGCGACTCGGGCTACGAGGAAGTGCTGTCCTCGGGCATCGTGCTCACGGGCGGCAGCTCGGTCATGCCGGGCATGGTGGAGCTGGGCGAGGACATCTTCCTCAAGCCCGTGCGCCGCGGCATCCCGAAGTATTCGAGCGCGCTGGCCGACATGGTGGCGCAGCCACGCGCGGCCACCGTCATGGGCCAGCTCGAGGAGGCGCGCCAGGCGCGCCTGCGCGGCTTCAAGGTGGCGGCCAAGAGCGGGTCGATGAAGACCGCGTTCGGCCGTTTCAAGGACTTCATCGTGGGGAATTTCTGACCATGCCCCTCGACTGGAACTGGTTCGTGCGCGCGGGGCCCGCGCGCCGCTCGCGGCGGCGCGGCACCGGGCCACCGCCCATGGGGCGCTCGCCGCCCCCCACCTCTTTTACCCCAGGCACATTGTTTTTCAGAGTAGTTTCAGGAGCACCCACATGACCATCGAAATGATCGAGTCCGAAGAGTTCAACCAGGGCACGCAGATCAAGGTGATCGGTGTCGGCGGTGGCGGCGGCAACGCCGTCGAGCACATGATCGCGCGCGCCGTGCAGGGCGTGGAATTCGTCTGCGCCAACACCGACGCGCAGGCCCTCACGCGCAGCACGGCGCACCGCCACATCCAGCTCGGCGGCAGCGGCCTGGGCGCGGGCAGCAAGCCCGAGAAAGCGCGCGAGGCCGCCGAGAGCGCAGAGGCCGAGATCCGCCAGGCCATCCAGGGCGCGCACATGCTGTTCATCACCGCCGGCATGGGCGGCGGCACGGGCACGGGCGCCGCGCCGGTGATCGCGCGCATCGCCAAGGACATGGGCATCCTCACCGTGGGCGTGGTCACCAAGCCCTTCGAGTGGGAAGGCAGCCGCCGCATGAAGAATGCCGACGACGGCCTGTCCGAGCTGGAGAGCAACGTCGATTCGCTGATCGTCGTGCTCAACGAGAAGCTCATCGAGGTGCTCGGCAACGACATCACGCAGGAGGAGGCCTTCGCCCATGCCAACGACGTGCTGAAGAACGCCGTGGGCGGGATCGCCGAGATCATCAACGACTACGGCCTGGTGAACGTCGACTTCGAGGACGTGCGCACCGTGATGGGCGAGCCCGGCCGCGCCATGATGGGCACGGCCACGGCCAGCGGCCCGGACCGCGCGCGCATCGCCGCCGAGCAGGCCATCGCCTGCCCGCTGCTCGAAGGCATCGACCTCTCGGGCGCCAAGGGCGTGCTGGTGCTGGTTACGGCCGCCAAGGGCAGCCTGAAGATGGCCGAGTCGGGCCAGGCCATGAGCACCATCAACGCCTATGCCGCGCCCGATGCGCACGTCATCTATGGTGCGGCCTACGACGACACCCTGGGCGACGAGATCCGCGTCACGGTGGTGGCCACCGGCCTGTCGCGCCCCAACGTGCGCCGCCAGCCCATGCAGGTGGTGCAGGGCGCGCTGCGCACCGGCACCGATAACATCCCGTACCCGATGCCCATGGCCGGTGGCGCGGGCCCGGCGCTGGGCGGCGCGGGGGGCGTGTCGGGCGCCGATTACGGCAGCATGGCCGTGCCCAGCGTGTGGCGCAACAACCGCACGCAGGCGGCGGCGCGCGTGGACGCGCTGTCCTCGGGCGGCATGGACGACCTGGAGATCCCGGCGTTCTTGCGCAAGCAGGCCGATTAGGCTGGCTGAGTGCACGGCGTGCCCGCATGCGCGGGCTGCCGTGGTGCTTTCCAACCCGCTGGCGTGCCAGCGGGTTTTCTTTTTTGTGCGGTGCTGGTGCGGCCCGGGGCCATGACCGGCATAGCCGGCGTCAATCGGCCCGCAGGCACACCGGCTACTAAAATCATCGGCCTATGCTCCAGCAACGCACCATCAAGACCCTGACCCGCGCCGTGGGCGTGGGCCTGCACAGCGGCCAGCGGGTCGAGCTGACCCTGCGGCCGGCCCAGCCCGATACGGGCATCGTCTTTCGCCGCGTGGACTTGCCGGAGCCGGTGGACATCCCCATCAGCGCCACGGCGGTGGTCGATACGCGCATGGCCTCGACCATCGGCGCGGGCGGCGCCAAGGTGCACACGGTGGAGCACATCATGTCCGCCTGCGCGGGCCTGGGGCTGGACAACCTCTACATCGACATCACCGCCGAGGAGGTGCCGATCCTCGACGGCTCGTCGGCTTCGTTCGTGTTCCTGCTGCAAAGCGCGGGCGTGGAATTGCAGAAGGCACCCAAGCGCTTCATCCGCGTGACCCGGTCCGTCGAGGTGCGCGAGGGCGAGGGTGCGCAGTTGAAGTGGGCGCGGCTGGAGCCGTACCACGGCTACAAGCTGCGCTTCGAGATCGACTTTGCCCATCCGGCAGTGGACTCCACCGGCCAGTGCGTGGAGTTCGACCTGGGCCACGGCAACTACGCGCGCGACATCGCGCGCGCGCGCACCTTCGGCTTCACGCGCGACGTGGAGATGCTGCGCGCCAACGGCCTGGCGCTGGGCGGCGGACTGGACAACGCCATCGTCATGGACGACTACAAGGTACTCAACAGCGATGGCCTGCGCTACGACGCCGAGTTCGCGCGCCACAAGATCCTAGACGCCATGGGGGATCTCTACCTGGTAGGCAAGCCGCTGCTGGCGGCCTACAGCGCCTTCCGCTCGGGCCACGCCATGAACAACCAGTTGCTGCGCGCGCTGCTGGCGCAGCCCGATGCGTGGGAGATCACCAGCTTCGACAACGAGCGCCAGGCCCCCGCGGGGTTCGCCCAGCCCGTGGGCGCCTGGTAGCCGGGCATGCTGCTGTTCCGCTGGATCGTCACCCTGCTGCTGCTCATGGCGGGGGTGTCGTTCGTGTTCTACGTCGGCACGGGCCAGGTGCGCTACCGGCGCTTCGGGCTCATGGTGCTGAAGTGGACGGTGATCGCCGCCTGTGCCTTCTTCGCCGTGCTGCTGGTCGGGCGCATCGCCTGAATTTTCCCTATACTCGCGCCTGCTCCGGGGTGCACGTAGTGGCGTGCTGAGATGGCGGACCTGACCGCCGGAACCGCGAACTTGATCTGGTTAGTACCAGCGTAAGAAGAGCTGCAATGGAAGAGGTGCGTGCGCGTGTGTATCCGCGCGCGCCTTCCATCGATTGCGGAGCATTCCATCCACCCGCCCAAGGAATGCCCGCGATGAACGCTCCCGACTCGTTTTCCCACCTCCTGGCCCGCACGCGCGAGCCTTTCCCGGCCTCGGCCAAAAGCTACCTGACAGGCTCGCGCGGCGACCTGCGCGTGCCGGTGCGCGACATCCGCCTGACCAATGGCGAGGTGGTCAGCGTCTATGACACCTCGGGCCCCTACACCGACCCGGCCGCAGCCATCGACGTGCGCCAGGGGCTGGCCAGCGTGCGCGGCGCGTGGATTGCCGAGCGCGCCGACACCGAAAGCTACGAGGGCCGCGTGCGCAAGGCGCTCGACGACGGCCAGAAGGCCGAGGACGGCGACCGCCTGGCCCAGTTGCGCGCCGAGGCCGCCGCGCTGCAGCGCCAGCCGCTGCGCGCCAAGAGCGGCACCAATGTCACGCAGATGCACTATGCGAAGAAGGGCATCGTCACCCCCGAGATGGAGTACGTGGCGCTGCGCGAGAACGGCCGGCGCGAATGGATGCAGCAGTACCTGCAGGACGCGGCGCGCGAGCAGCGCCTGGCCGGCAACCCGCTGGGCGCGAGCATTCCGAAGATCATCACGCCCGAGTTCGTGCGCGACGAAGTGGCGCGTGGCCGCGCCATCATCCCGGCGAACATCAACCACCCCGAAGTCGAGCCCATGGCCATCGGGCGCAACTTCAAGGTGAAGATCAACGCCAACATCGGCAACTCGGCCGT
>Ga0222424_100139_pt1 | contig 86324 bp, 78 predicted proteins | sample 2B2ome_FD_182468 | JGI IMG/M metagenome (GOLD analysis project Ga0222424, IMG submission 182468) | Enriched microbial communities from leaf-cutter ant dump, University of Wisconsin, Madison, United States - 2B200A (version 2) | ecosystem: Environmental > Terrestrial > Nest > Insects nest > Nest... | reverse complement strand
CATGCTCTCGCCGCGCAGTTCGCTGGCCTTGCTCTCGCCCAGCACCCAGCGCACCGCGTCCATGATGTTGGACTTGCCGCAGCCGTTCGGGCCCACCACGCCCACCAGCTGGCCCGGGAGCATGAAATTGGTGGGTTCGGCGAAGGACTTGAAGCCGGAGAGCTTGATCGAGGTGAGACGCACGGGGTCAGGCGAACGGGGGAAAGGACGCGGGCAAAAGCAGGGCAGGATGATACCGCGCCCACTCCCGCGGCCGGCAGGCCGCGGATTGGGGGTAAAAATGGCCTCCAGCGCTTATCTGGTGTGCGCTGGCAGCTATCAATAGCGTAGTAACCAGGGAACCCCGGTTACATCGGGTTGTGCCTGCGCACCAATTCCTCGAATTCGGCCACGGGCACGGGCGGGCTGAACAGGTAGCCCTGCCAGGCGTGGCACTGGTGGCGCTCCAGGAATTCGCGCTGGGCCTCGGTCTCCACGCCCTCGGCGATCACGCGCAGGCCCAGGCTGGTGCCCAGGGCCACCACGGTGCGGGCGATGGCCGCGTCGTTGGGGTCAGTGAGCACGTCGCGCACGAAGCTCTGGTCGATCTTGAGCTGGTCCAGCGGCAGGCGCTTGAGGTAGGCCAGCGACGAGTAGCCGGTGCCGAAGTCGTCCAGCGAGAAACCCACGCCGTAGCCCTTGAGCTGGCCCATCTTCTGGATGGTGTCCTCCACGTCCTGCAGCAGCAGGCCCTCGGTCATCTCCAGCTTGAGCCGGCGCCCTTCCGCGCCCGAGCCCGCCAGCGCCGCCAGCACCTGGGCCACGAAGTTGGCCTGGTGGAACTGGCGCGGGCTCACGTTCACCGCCAGGCTCAGCGCCGCCGTGGCCGGGTGGCGCGCCCACTGGGCCAGCCGCGCGCAGGCCGCCTGCAGCACCCATTCGCCCAGCGGCAGGATGAGCCCGGTCTCCTCCGCCAGCGGGATGAAGTGCCCAGGCGAGACGAAGCCGTCGCGCGGGTGGCGCCAGCGCAGTAGCGCCTCGGCGCCCGTGATGCGGCCGTGGTCCACCTGCGGCTGGTAGTACAGCTCGAACTGGCCCTGGGCCAAGCCGATGCGCATGTCCAGCTCCAGCGCGGCGCGGGCGCTCACGGCGGCCTGCATCTGGGGGTCGTAGAAGCGCAGCGTGTCGCGGCCGGCGTCCTTGGCCTGGTAGAGCGCGAGGTCGGCGCGCTTGAGCAGTTCGTCCACCGTCTCGCGCATGCCGCTGAAGATGGTGACGCCCATGCTCAGCGAGCTGTGGTGGGCCGCGCCGTCCAGCGTGTAGGGCTCGCGCAGCGCCGCCAGGATGCGCTGGCCCACCTCCTCGCTGCGGGCGGCGGCCTCCTCGGGGTTGTCGCCCAGGTCCTCCAGCACCACCACGAACTCGTCGCCGCCCTGGCGGGCCACGGTGTCGTCCTCGTGCACGCAGCCGCGCAGGCGGTGGGCCACCTGCAGCAGCAGGTTGTCGCCGCTGTCGTGGCCCCGGGTTTCGTTGAGCGTCTTGAAGTTGTCCAGATCCAGCAGCAGCAGGGCCCCGCTGCGCTGGTGCCGGGCGCTGGTGGCCAGGGCCTGCTGCAGCCGGTCCATGAGCAGGCGGCGGTTGGGCAGGCGCGTGAGCGGGTCGTAGTAGGCCAGGTGGTTGATCTCCTCCTCGGCCGCCTTGCGCTGGCTCAGGTCCTGCATCGTGACCAGATGCCCGCCCTCCACCTGCACGCCCGAGATCTCCACGGGCCGCAGCTGGCCGTCGTGGCAGCGGATGGTGTATTCGGCGCCCAGGATCACGCCGTCGCCGGCCCGGGCCTGTGCCGACGCCTCGCGCCAGCCCTGGCGCATGAGCCTGCGCTCGGCCGCGTCGGGGAAGGCGCGCTGCCACCAGGTGTCGATGTCGGGCACGTCGGCCTCGGCGTAGCCGCAGATCTCCACGAAGCGCCGGTTGCGAAAGCCGATGCGCCCGTCGGGCTGCACCAGGCACAGGCCCATGGGCAGGCGCTCCAGGATGGCGCGCAGGCGGTGCTCGTTGGTGCGCAGCGTGCCTTCCATGCGCTTGCGAGAGGTGATGTCCTGCACCACGGCGATGTGGTGGTCGGGCCGGGCGCCCGGCAGCCACATGGGCGACACGGTGAGGTCCACCCACACCTCATGGCCGTGCTTGTGGAGGTAGCGCTTTTCCAGCCGGTACTCGGGCAGCTCGCCCGCCTTGAGCCGCTGGAGCTGGGCCAGGTCCAGCGCTAGGTCGTCCGGGTGCGTGATGGTCTGGAAGTCCAGCGCCTGCATCTCCTCGGGCGTGTAGCCCACGATCTCGCCGTAGCGCTGGTTGACCCGCAGGAAGCGGCCGGTGTGGCTGTCCAGCATGGCCACGCCCATGCTGGCCTGGTTGAAGAGCGCCCGGAAGCGCTCCTCGCTCTCGCGCCGCGCCTCGTCGGAGACCTGGGCTCGCACCAGGGCCAGGGTGCGCTGGCGCACCAGCAGGCCCACCGTGGACGCCAGCAGCAGCGACACCAGCGCCCCGCCGAACCCGGCCACGTAGGGCAGCCGCGCCTCGGAGGGCGAGAGGAAGCTGCGCGCCGGGTGGAAGGTGAGCCGCCAGCGCCGGTCGTGCACCATCAGGTCGCGCACGAAGGGTTCCGCGCCGGGCAGCGCGGCCGAGGTCTGCGCCAGCACCGGCAGCGCCGGGGCCTCGTCAGTGCCGGCCCGCACCGGGCCGTGGTCCTCGATGGACACCGCGATGCCGTTGAGCAGGCCCTGGCTGCCCAGCGCCTGCACCAGGTCGTACACCCGGATGGTGGAGGCCACGGCACCCAGGAAGCGCGGCTGTGGCGTGGCCTCGGTATGGTCGAACACCGGCACGCGGATCACGAAGCCCGTGCGGTTCGTGGCCTCCTGCAGCAGCTCGAACGGGGCCGAGGCCACCGTGCGGCCGCTGTCGCGGCTGTAGTGCATGGCGGTCAGGTTGGCGGGCTGGGTGCTGATGTCCAGGCCCAGCACGCTCTCGTTGCCCGCCACGGGCCAGATGTATTCGGCCACGAAATACTCCGCCCGTTCGCCGGGCGGATGGATGGCGAAGCCGGGGTAGCCCTGGGTGGAGAGCGATGTGTCCGCGCGCACGCGGGCCTCGTAGGCCGCGCGTTCTTCGCCCGGCACCCAGCGGGTGAACGCCAGGTTGCGCACGCCGGGGTGGCGCCGCTCCAGGTCCAGGTCGCGGGCGGCGCGCTCGAACTCGGCGCGGGTCAGTTGCGGATCGGCGGTGAACAGGCCGCGCAGGCCGTTGACGACTTCGGTGTGCCCTTCGATGCGCTGCCCCAGCGCGTCGGTGAAGGCCCGCGCCTCCTGCCGGAACCGGGCCAGCCCGGCCTGCGTGACCGATTCGGATTGCTGCCACGCCAGCCACAGGCTCAGCGAGATGCCGAGCACGGCCACGCCCAACCCCGCCAGCCAGTGTCGATAGCTACCGTGGTGCATTGGTGGGGGCATGGGGTGCGGCGGGTGGGGATTCTGGAGTGTTCGGAACGCCACCCGGGGCAGCGGCTGGCGCCGGCGTGCCAGCCCAAGCGGGCCGGCCGCCCCGGCGGCAAGGGCGCAGGATAGCCGCAATCGGCAGGCTTGGGGCGTTGATGCGCGGGACTCGCAAGGTATTTGCCAGAAAGTGCCGCCGACGCAACACCGTCATGCGCGAGCCGCTATGGTTTGATGAGCACAGAACATAACAAGCCACCTGTCATGGGGCCGCCGGGTACGGCGCGAAGCGGCTGCGGTTCTCGTTCACGTCCAGCGCGCGGCCGATGGGCGGGAAGGCGCGCTGCGGGCAGGCCTCGCGCTCGCACACCTTGCAGCCCATGCCGATGGGCACGGCCGCCTCGGGGCTCGCCAGGTCCAGCCCGCGCGAGTACACGAGCTGCGGCGCGTGGCGGATGTCGCAGCCCAGCGCCACCGAGAATTCCTTGCCCGGCGCCCCCCACCCGCCCCCGCTGCGCGACACCGTGCGCGCCACCCACAGGTAGGTGCGCCCGTCGGGCATGCGCGCGAGCTGCGGCACGATGCGCCCGGGCTGCGAGAACGCCTCGTACACGTTCCACAGCGGGCAGGTGCCGCCGATGCGCGAGAAGTGGAAGTGCGTGGCCGACTGGCGCTTGCTGATGTTGCCCGCCCGGTCCACGCGGATGAAGAAGAACGGCACGCCGCGCGCGCTGGGCCGCTGCAGGGTGGACAGGCGGTGGCACACCGTCTCGAAACCCACGCCCCACTGGTGGCCCAGGCGGTCGATGTCGTAGCGCAGCGCCTCGGCAGCGCGCAGGAACGGCGCATAGGGCAGCACCAGCGCGCCGGCGAAGTAGTTGGCCAGGCCGATGCGTGCCAGCGCCCGCGCCGGCTCGCCCGACAGGCCCGCGCCGTCGGCGATGCGGCGCAGCTCGCCGCCCATCTCCAGGAAGGCGAGCTGCGTGGCCATCTGGAACGCGCGCTGCCCCGGCTCCAGCGCGCCCGCGAGGTAGAGCACGCGCGCCTGCGCATCGAAGCGGCGCTGGGTGCCGGTGTCGTCGTCCGCCCCGTCCTGCGCCACCACGCGCACGCCGTGCGCCATCTCCAGCCGCCGCGCCAGCCCCAGCTCGGCCCGGCCCGGCTCCAGCAGCCACTGCGCGGCCAGCCGCTCGGCCGCGTCGTCCAGTTCGTCGATGTGGTTGTGGCGGGCGAAGAAGAAGTCGCGCACCTCCTCGTAGGCCATGGGCTGGGCCGCGCCGCCAACCCCACCCACATTGCGGTCGTCGCCCAGGGCTTCGAGCCGCTCCAGCGCCTCGCGCCGGCCCCGGTGCAGCGCGAGCAGCGTGCGCGCCACGGCGGGCATGTTGGCGGCCAGCTCGCGGACCTCGGCCAGGGAGACGGACTCGCCCGGCACGTCGGCCAGCACGTCGCGCAGGCCGGCGATCAGGCGCGCCTCGTCGTCGTCGGAGAAGCGCTGCACGTCCACGCCGAACACCGCGTTGATCTTGAGCAGCACCGGCACCGTCAGCGGGCGCTGGTTCTGCTCGATCTGGTTCAGGTAGCTGGCCGACAGGTCGAGCGCGCGCGCCAGGGCCACCTGGGTCATGCCGCGTTCCTCGCGCAGGCGGCGCAGGCGCACGCCCATGAAGGTTTTTTTCATCGCTGGTCTTCGCTATTCGTTCGCAATATTCGCAAATTACTACGGGATTCTTTGCAGCCATTCGCCAATTCAGGGCTTCTGGAGGGCGCCTATTTTGCGTAAATTGCGAAGCATGACAACCCCCCCTGGCACCATCCAGCTGACGGAAATCGTCTTTCCCGAGCTGGCCAACCACTACGGCACGCTGTTCGGCGGCAACGCGCTGCAGCTCATGTCCAAGGCCGCCTTCCTGGCCGCGCGCGGCGCGGCGCAACGCGACGTGGTGATGGCGGGCGTGAGCGACGTGCGCTTCCTGGCGCCCGTGCCCGTGGGCCACGTGCTCACGCTGCGCGCCTGGGTCAGCCGCGTGGGCCGCTGCTCGCTCACCGTCTGCGTGACGGGCCTGGCCGAGACGCTGGGCGCGCCGCAGGAGGAAGTGCTCAAGGGGCTGTTCGAGATGGTGGCCGTGGACCCCCAAGGCCGCCCCGTCCCCATCCCTACCGCATACATGAAACAGGAGACCGCATGACCACCGCCACCACGACCTTCAAGCCGAAAAAATCCGTCGCCCTCTCGGGCATCACCGCCGGCAACACCGCGCTGTGCACCGTCGGCAAGACCGGCAACGACCTGCACTACCGCGGCTACGACATCCTGGACATCGCCGAGGTCTGCGAGTTCGAGGAGATCGCCCACCTGCTGGTGCACGGCAAGCTGCCCACGCGCGCCGAGCTGAAGGCCTACAAAGCCAAGCTCAAGGCCCTGCGCGGCCTGCCCGTGAGCGTGAAGCAGGCGCTGGAGCAGCTGCCCGCCGCCAGCCACCCCATGGACGTGATGCGCACCGGCGTCTCGGCCCTGGGCTGCGCCCTGCCCGAGAAGGACGACCACAACCTGCCCGGCGCGCGCGACATCGCCGACCGGCTGATGGCCAGCCTGGGCAGCATGCTGCTGTACTGGTACCACTGGAGCACCTCGGGCCGCCGCATCGAGGTGGAGACGGATGACGACTCCATCGGCGCGCACTTCCTGCACCTGCTGCATGGCGAAAAGCCCAGCGCGGCCTGGGAGCGCGCCATGCACACCTCGCTGAACCTGTATGCCGAGCATGAATTCAACGCCAGCACCTTCACCGCCCGCGTGGTGGCGGGCACAGGCAGCGACATGTATTCGGCCATCACCGGCGCCATCGGCGCGCTGCGCGGGCCCAAGCACGGCGGCGCCAATGAAGTCGCCTTCGAGATCCAGAAGCGCTACGACAGCCCCGACGAGGCCGAGGCCGACATCCGCCGCCGCGTGGAGGCCAAGGAAGTGGTGATCGGCTTTGGCCACCCGGTCTACACCGTGAGCGACCCGCGCAACGTGGTCATCAAGGGCGTGGCCAAGCGCCTGTCCGACGAGGCCGGCAGCGCCAAGATGTACGACATCGCCGAGCGGCTGGAATCGGTGATGTGGGAAGTGAAGAAGATGTTCCCCAACCTCGACTGGTTCAGCGCCGTGAGCTATCACATGATGGGCGTGCCCACCGCCATGTTCACGCCCCTGTTCGTGATCGCCCGCACCAGCGGATGGGCCGCGCACATCATCGAGCAGCGCGTGGACAACAAGATCATCCGCCCCAGCGCCCACTACACCGGGCCGGACGACCTGGAATTCGTGCCCATCGACAGCCGCAAGTAAAAAAGAAGAGCTACCCGCCCCACGTTCATGAACACCCGATACCGCAAGCCACTGCCCGGAACGCAACTCGACTATTTCGACGCCCGCGAGGCCGTGGAACAGCTCCAGGCCGGCGCCTGGGCCGCCCTGCCCTACACGGCGCGCGTGCATGCCGAGAACCTTGTGCGCCGCGCCGACCCCGCGCAGCTCGACGGCTACCTGCGCCAGCTCATCGAGCGCAAGCGCGAGATCGATTTCCCCTGGTTCCCCGTGCGTGTGGTCTGCCACGACATCCTGGGCCAGACCGCGCTGGTGGACCTGGCCGGCCTGCGCGACGCCATCGCCAAGGAAGGCGGCGATCCGGCGGCTGTGAACCCCGTGGTGCCCGTGCAGCTCATCGTGGACCACTCGCTGGCCGTGGAGTGCGGCGGCTTCGACCCCGATGCCTTCCGCAAGAACCGCGAGATCGAGGACCGCCGCAACGAGGACCGTTTCCACTTCATCGAGTGGACCAAGAAGGCGTTCGCCAACGTGGACGTGATCCCGGCGGGGAACGGGATCATGCACCAGATCAACCTTGAAAAAATGTCCCCTGTGGTGTACGTACAGGACGGCGTCGCCTTCCCCGACACCTGCGTGGGCACCGACAGCCACACGCCGCACGTCGATGCGCTGGGCGTGATCGCCGTGGGCGTAGGCGGGCTGGAGGCCGAGAACGTGATGCTGGGCCGCGCCTCGTGGATGCGCCTGCCGGACATTGTTGGCGTCAGGCTTTCGGGCAAGCGCCAGCCGGGCATCACCGCCACCGACATTGCCCTGGCGCTGACCGAGTTCCTGCGCAAGGAAAAGGTCGTGGGCGCCTACGTGGAATTCTTCGGCGAGGGCGCGGACAGCCTTTCCATCGGCGACCGCGCCACCATCTCCAATATGTGCCCCGAATACGGCGCTACCGCCGCGTTGTTCTATATCGACCAGCAGACCACCGACTACCTGCGCCTTACCGACCGCAGCCCTGAGCAGGTGCAACTGGTCGAGACCTACGCCAAGGCGGCGGGCTTCTGGCACACCGACCTCGCCACCGCGCAGTACGAGCGCGTGCTGGCGTTCGATCTGTCCAGCGTGGTGCGCAACATGGCCGGCCCAAGCAACCCGCACCGCCGCCTGCCGACATCGGCCTTGGCGGAGCACGGCATCGCCGCCCCTTGGACCGAGGAGCCCGGCCGCATGCCCGACGGCGCCGTCATCATCGCCGCCATCACGAGCTGCACCAACACCAGCAACCCGCGCAACGTGATCGCCGCCGCGCTGCTGGCGCGCAACGCGAACCGCCTGGGCCTGGCGCGCAAGCCCTGGGTCAAGACTTCGCTCGCGCCCGGCTCGAAGGCAGTGGAGCTGTATTTGAAGGAAGCCGGGCTGCTGGGTGATCTGGAAGCGCTGGGCTTTGGCATCGTCGCCTTCGCCTGCACCACCTGCAACGGCATGAGCGGCGCGCTGGACCCCAAGATCCAGCAGGAAATCATCGACCGCGACCTGTACGCCACGGCCGTGCTCTCGGGCAACCGCAACTTCGACGGGCGCATCCACCCCTATGCCAAGCAGGCCTTCCTGGCCTCGCCGCCACTGGTGGTGGCCTACGCGATCGCGGGCACGGTGCGCTTCGACATCGAGAACGACGTGCTGGCGGTGGTGGATGGCAAGGAGATCCGCCTGAAAGACATCTGGCCGAGTGACGAAGAGATCGACGACATCGTTGCAAAGGCCGTCAAGCCCGAACAGTTCCGCGCCGTGTACGAACCCATGTTCGCCATCCGCGTTGACGATGGCGAACGCGCCGCGCCGCAGTACGACTGGCGCCCCCAGTCCACCTACATCCGCCGCCCGCCCTACTGGGACACGGAAGGCGTGGGCGCGCTGGCCGCCAACCCGCGCACGCTGAAAAACATGCGCCCGCTGGCGATCCTGCCCGACAACATCACCACCGACCACCTCTCGCCCTCCAACGCCATCCTGATGGACAGCGCGGCCGGCGAATACCTGCACAAAATGGGCCTGCCCGAGGAGGACTTCAACTCCTACGCCACCCACCGGGGCGACCACCTGACCGCCATGCGCGCCACCTTCGCCAACCCGCAGCTCGTCAACGAGATGGCGGGCAAGAAAGGCTCGCTGGCCCGCATCGAGCCCGAAGGCCAGGTGGTGCGCATGTGGGAGGCCATCGAGACCTACCTGAACCGCCGCCAGCCCCTCATCATCATCGCGGGCGCCGACTACGGCCAGGGCTCCAGCCGCGACTGGGCCGCCAAGGGCGTGCGCTTGGCGGGCGTGGAAGTCGTCGTGGCCGAGGGCTTCGAGCGCATCCACCGCACCAACCTGATCGGCATGGGCGTGCTGCCGCTGGAGTTCCAGCCCGGCACAAACCGCCTCACGCTGCAGCTCGACGGCACCGAGACCTACGACGTGGAAGGCGCGCTGACGCCGCGCGCCACCCTCACCCTCGTCATCCGCCGCAAGAATGGCGAGGTGGCGAAGGTGCCCATGGTCTGCCGGCTCGACACGGCCGAGGAAGTCTCGGTGTACGAAGCGGGCGGCGTGCTGCAGCGCTTCGCCCAGGATTTTTTGGCCCAATCGGCCTCCAGCGCTTGATGTACAAGCGCGACCAGCTATTGAAAAATGAGCAATTCACCGCAAATCAAGATCCCCGCCACCTACCTGCGCGGCGGCACCAGCAAGGGCGTGTTCTTCGACGCGAAAGACCTGCCCCCGCCCGGCCCGCAGCGCGACGCCATCCTGCTGCGCGTGCTGGGCAGCCCCGACCCCTACGGCAAGCAGATCGACGGCCTGGGCAATGCCTCGTCCAGCACCAGCAAGGCGGTCATCCTCAGCAAGAGCACGCGGCCCGGGCATGACGTGGACTACCTGTTCGGGCAGGTCAGCATCGACCAGCCCTTCGTGGACTGGAGCGGCAACTGCGGCAACCTCTCCGCCGCCGTGGGGCCCTGCGCCATCCACCTGGGGCTGATCGACGCGGCGCGCATTCCCATCCACGGCAGCGTGACCGTGCGCATCTGGCAGGCCAACATCGGAAAGACCATCGTGGCCCATGTGCCGATCAGCAACGGGCAGGTGCAGGAGACGGGCGATTTCGAGCTGGACGGCGTGACCTTTCCCGCCGCCGAAGTGCCGCTGGAATTCATCGAGCCGGCCGATGAGAGCGGCGCGATGTTCCCGACCGGCAACGTGGTGGACACGCTGGAGGTGCCAGGGGTCGGCAGCTTCCAGGCCACGCTCATCAACGCGGGCATACCCACCATCTTCCTCAACGCGAAGGACATCGGCTACACCGGCACCGAACTCCAGGGCGCCGTCAACGAAGACCCGGCCGCGCTCACGCGCTTCGAAACCATCCGCGCGCACGGCGCCGTCAGGATGGGCCTGATCCGCGACGTGGCCGAGGCGGTGCAGCGCCAGCACACGCCCAAGATCGCCTTCGTCGCCCCGCCCGCCGGCTACACCGCATCCAGCGGCAAGCGCATCGAGGCCGGCGACATCGACCTGCTCGCGCGCGCCCTCTCCATGGGCAAGCTGCACCACGCCATGATGGGCACGGCGGCCGTGGCCATCGGCACGGCGGCGGCCATTCCCGGCACGCTGGTCAACCTGGCGGCGGGCGGCGGCGCGCGCAACGCGGTCCGCTTCGGCCACCCCTCGGGCACGCTGCGCGTGGGCGCCGAAGCACAACAGATCAACGGCCAGTGGACAGTCACCAAGGCCCTCATGAGCCGCAGCGCCCGCATCCTCATGGAAGGCTGGGTGCGCATCCCCGCCGACACTTTCCAGGCATCCGCATGAACACCAAGCAGCAACTCAAGGCCCTCGCCGAAGCCCGCCGGGGCGTCATCGTTCCCGGCGCATTCAACGCCCTCTCCGCCCGCGTCGTCGCCGACCTGGGCTACGAGGCGATCTACGTCACCGGCGCTGGCGTCACCAACATGTGGTTCGGCCTGCCCGACCAGGCCTTCATGGGCCTGACCGACATCGCAGACCACACGGCCCGCATCCGCGACGCGGTGGAGGTGCCGCTGATCGTGGACGCCGACACCGGCTTCGGCAACGCGCTCAACACCTACCACGCCGTGCGCACCCTGGAGCGCGCGGGCGCCGACTGCATCCAGCTCGAAGACCAGGTTTCTCCGAAGCGCTGCGGCCACTTCAACGGCAAGGCCGTGATCGAGACCGGCGAGATGGTCGGCAAGATCCGCGCCGCCGTGGATGCGCGCCGCGACGGCCTGCTGGTCATGGCCCGCACCGACGCGGCGGCCGTACACGGCTTCGACGCGGCCGTGGAGCGGGCCCAGCAGTACGCCGAGGCAGGCGCCGACATCCTCTTCGTCGAGGCCGTCACCACGGCCGAGCACGTGCGCGCCCTGCCCCAGCGGCTGCAAGCGCCCCAGCTCATGAACATGGTCATCGGCGGCAAGACCCCCATCGTGGGCGCCGACGAGCTGGGCCGGCTCGGCTACGGCTTCGTGCTCTACGCCAACGCCGCGCTGCAGGGCGCCGTGGCGGGCATGCAGAAGGTGCTGACCCAGCTGCGCGACGTGCGCGAGGTGCGCGAAGACCCGGCATTGGTGGCGCCTTTCGCCGAGCGGCAGCGGCTGGTGGGCAAGCCGTTCTGGGACGGGCTGGAAAAGAAATACGAGTGAAATCGGCCTCCAGCGCTTGCTGGACAAGCGCTGGCAGCTATCAAAAGCGCAGCTAATGCCGGACTGCGGGCAAGGGTAGGCGGGGCCGTCTAGGATGGCGGCCCTGGAGACATTCACCCGTGTTCTTTTCCTTCTTCGAAAACCGCATCCCCCCCTACCCGCCCGCCGACCCGCTGGTTCCGCCCAAGGGGTTCTTCGCCTTCGTCTGGGCCTGCACCCAGGGCGTGCGCGGCTGGATCCTGCTGCTCACGGCCACCTCGGCGCTGCTGGCGGTGTACGAGGCACTGCTGTTCGCCATCATGGGCCACGTGGTGGACTGGCTGTCCAACGTCTCGCCCGCCGGCTTCTGGCAGGCGCAGCGCGGCACGGTGCTGGGCATCGTGGCCGTGCTGCTGTCCAGCACGGCGCTGCTGGCGCTGCACACGCAGGTGATGCACCAGGTGCTGGCCATCAACTTCCCGATGCGGCTGCGCTGGGTGTTCCACCGGCTGATGCTGGGCCAGAGCATGTCGTTCTATGCCGACGAGTTCGCGGGCCGCATCACCACCAAGATCATGCAGACCGCGCTGTCGGTGCGCGAGGTGGTCTTCATGGTGGTGGACGTGCTCGTGGGCGTGTCGGTGTACATGATCGGCATCCTGGTGCTGGCCGCGAGCTTCGAGTGGCGGCTGATGATCCCGTTCGCGCTGTGGCTGGCGGCCTACGTGGCGGCGTGCTTCTGGTTCGTGCCGCGCCTCGGCCGCATCGGCAAGGAGCAGGCCGACGCCCGCTCGATGATGACCGGCCGCGTGACCGACGCCTACACCAACATCGCCACCGTCAAGCTGTTCGCCCACACGCGCCGCGAGGCCGAGTACGCGCGCAGCGCCATGGAGGCCTTCAAGGCCACGGGCTATGCGCAGATGCGGCTGGTGAGCCAGTTCGAGATCTGCAACCACCTCATGATCACGCTGCTGCTGGTGGGCAGCACGGGCACGGCGCTGTACCTGTGGACGCTGGGCCAGGCCACGGCCGGCGTGGTGGCGGCCGTGGTGGCGATGGCGCTGCGCCTGATGGGCTATTCGCACTGGGTGATGTGGCAGATGACGGGCCTGTTCGAGAACGTGGGCACCATCCAGGACGGCATCCTCACGCTCACCAAGCCGCGCACCATCCTCGATGCGCCGGGCGCGAAGCCGCTCGCGGTGGCGCGCGGCGAGATCGCCTTCGAGGACGTGCGCTTCGCCTACAAGGACGGCGGGCGGGCGGTGATCGACCACCTCGACCTCACCATCCGCCCCGGCGAGCGCATCGGGCTGATCGGCCGCTCCGGCGCGGGCAAGACCACGCTGGTGAACCTGCTGCTGCGCTTCCACGAACCGCAGGGCGGGCGCATCCTGATCGACGGGCAGGACATCGCCCGCGTGACGCAGGACAGCCTGCGCCGCTCCATCGGCATGGTCACGCAGGACACGTCGCTGCTGCACCGCTCCATGCGCGACAACATCCTCTACGGCCGCCCCGACGCTAGCGAGGACGACATGCACGCCGCCGCCCGCCGCGCCGAGGCCGCCGAGTTCATCGAGAACCTGACGGACCTGCAGGGCCGCACCGGCTACGACGCGCAGGTGGGCGAGCGCGGCGTGAAGCTCTCGGGCGGCCAGCGCCAACGCGTGGCCATCGCGCGCGTGATGCTCAAGGACGCGCCCATCCTGCTGCTGGACGAGGCCACGAGCGCGCTGGACTCCGAGGTGGAGGCCGCCATCCAGCAGAGCCTGGACACGCTGATGGAGGGCAAGACGGTGATCGCCATCGCGCACCGCCTGTCCACCATCGCGGCCATGGACCGGCTCATCGTGCTCGACGCCGGGCGCATCATCGAGGAAGGCACGCACGCGCAGCTGCTGGCCCAGGGCGGCGTGTACGCGCGGCTGTGGGGCCACCAGAGCGGCGGCTTCCTCGGCGAGACGGACGACGACTGAAAGGGGCGTGAGCCCTGGGCGACAGCCTGTCGCCCAGGCGGCTGCCCGGCCGCCGGCGGCGCCCTACCGTCGCGGGCTCGCACGGGCCATTCCGGCCCGGCACCCCTTTTGGAGGCATTCCGATGATCAAGATCGCAGCCGTGTACCGCTGGCGCGAAGGCGCCCGCTTCGACCACGACTACTACCACGGCGAGCACATGCGCATCGCCCGCGAGGCCCTGGCCCCGCTGGGCCTGGTGCGGCTGGAGAGCGACCGCGTGCTGTACCCCGGCGAGCCCCGCCCCGGCCAGGTGGTGGCGCTGACCAACGCATTCTTCGAATCGCTGCCCCAGGCGCAGGCGGCCGCCAGGCAGTCGATGGCGGTGCTGATGGCGGACATCCCCCACTACACCGACATCCAGCCCGAGTCGTACTTCGCGCAGATGCAGGCGCATGAAGTTTGAATGAAACAGGGCTCCAGCGCTTGTGCAGCAAGCGCTGGCAGCTATCCTATGGGTAGCAGACAACGGACCGCTACCCACCCATGACGGACACCATCACCACCCCCATCGCGCTCGACATGCCCGTGCCCACGGGCGACCAGCTCAAGGCCGCACGCACCGCCGCCGGCCTGAGCCAGGCCCAGGCCGCCGAACTCATGGGCTACCCGCTGCAGACCGGCAGCCGGGGCGGCGTGCAGTCGCGCACCTGGCAGGCGCTGGAGAGCACCAGCGACGAGCGCAACATGCAGGGCCCGGTGTACGCCATGTTCCTGCTGCTCACGGGCCAGCACCCGCATTTCCGCCTGGCTCCCCGCCAGGACGCCGGTGCGCAGGACCCTGCCGCCGCGCCCGGCGGCGCCTGAACGCCACGCCCCGCCACTTTCTGCCAGATCGAGACACGCCACCGCCAGAACCAGACAGCCTCGTGCGGCATGCGGCCCTAGATTGGAGGCCTGCCCGGCAGGTCGATGCGCAACCCGCATCCGCCGGGCGGCCCACAACGACGGAGACAACGCATGAACCTGAACACCCGCACCCGGGCGGCGCTCGACGCCGCCCTCCACCAGACCACCCAGCGCCACGGCGGCGCGCCCGGCGTGGTGGCCATGGCCACCGACCGCGACGGCAATTTCTACGAAGGCGCCAGCGGCACCCGCGAGCTGGGGCAGGACCGCCCCATGACCACCGACGCGGTCTTCGCCATCTTCTCCACCACCAAGGCCCTCACCGGCACCTGCGTGATGCAGCTGGTGGAGGAAGGCCGGATCTCGCTCGACGATCCCGCCGGCCGGTACGTGCCCGAGATCGACGAACTGCAGGTGCTGGACAGCTTCGACGCCGGCGGCCAGCCCCGCACGCGCGCGCCCCGGCGCAAGATCACCGTCAACGACCTGATGCTGCACACCTCGGGCCTGGGCTACGAGTTCTTCAGCGCCGACGACCTGAAATACCGCACCGCCAAGGGCATCCCCACGGTGGTGGCCTGCAACTTCGACTCCATCCGCACCGTGCTGCTGCACGAGCCGGGCGCGGCCTGGAACTACGGCGTCAACATCGACTGGCTGGGCCGCATCGTCGAGCAGCAGCGCGGCCAGCGCCTGGGCGCCGTGATGGCCGAGCGCATCTTCGGCCCCCTGGGCATGACGGACATCGGCTTCGGCTTGAGCGAATCGATGCGCGCGCGCCGCGTCACCATCCACGACCGCGCGGCGGACGGGAAACTCACCCCCCTGCCCGACCTGGTGCTGCCAGACCCGCCGCCCATGGACATGGGCGGCCACGGGCTGTACGCCACGGTGGGCGAATACATGAAGTTCATCCGCATGGTCCTCAACGGCGGCGCCGGGCCGCACGGCCGCGTGCTCAAGCCCGAGACGGTCCAGGCCATGTCGGCCGACGGCCTGTCGGCCATGGGGCTGTCGGCGGGCGGGTGGACCACGTCCATCCCCTCGCTCAGCAACACCGGCGAGTTCTTCGCGGGCACGCCCAAGGGCTGGGCCTACACCTTCATGACCAACCGCGAGCGCACGCCCTCCGGGCGCCCGGCCGGTTCGCTGATGTGGGCGGGCCTGGCCAACTGCTTCTACTGGATCGACCGCGCCACCGGCATCGGCGGCTACTGGGCCACGCAGATCCTGCCGTTCCAGGACGCGGCCTCCTACCCCGGGTTTGTGGAGTTCGAGACGGCCCTCTACCATCACCGCTGAACGGCGGCACCCGCGCCCCGCCGGGAGACAAGGACATGGACGCCATCCGCAACGTGCTGGTCACCGACGCCAGCGGCACGCCCACCACGCGGCACCGGCTGGTGGCCTCGTCCGACTGGGACGAGGTGCAGCACTGGTGCCGCCAGGTCTACATGCCCTACGACGCGGCGCCGGTGGGCGCCGGGCTGGCGCCCGACTCGGTGCTCGACGCCATCCGCATCGGGCACCTCACCCTGAGCCGCTTCAGCTACGGCATTCCCGTGCACCTCACGCAGTTCGCGGCCAGCGAAGGCTCGGGCATGGTGCTGACCACGCTGCGCGGCGCCCTGCGCCACTGGTCCGGCGGCAGGACCTACAGCGACACGGGCGTCGGCGAGGCCTTCCTGGTGGACAACTCGCGCGCACCCTACTGGCTGGACGCCGACCCGGGCCACCTGCAGGTCAACCTGACCTTCCGGCACGACGCCATGGCCGCCCTGTACGAACGCTGGTTCGGCCAGCCCGCCGACGAGCGCATGTGGAGCCGCACCTTCCGCTTCGGCGGCGCCCAGTCGGCATGGATCGCCCTGCTCACCTATGCCTGCCGGTGCATCACGGAGTTCCCCGACGCGGTGGAGCACGGTCCCCTGGGCCGCCACCTGGAGGAAATGATCAGCCTGCACCTGCTCACGCTCTGGCGCCAGCAGCTGGAAGCGCCGCAGGCCCCCACCCTGCACCGACTGGCGCCCCGGCACGTGCTGGCGGCCGAGCAGTACATCCGCGAGCATGCGCGCCAGGCACCCACGCTGGGCGAGCTGGCCGGCGCGGCAGGCGTGAGCGTGCGCACCCTGAACGCCGCCTTCCGCACATTCCGCGGCTGCACGCCCATGCAGGCCCTGCGCGAGGCGCGGCTGGCCGGCGTGCGCGCCGAACTGCTGGTGGCCGCGCCCGGCGCCACGGTGCGCGACATCGCCGCAGGCTGGGAATACGCCAACCTGGGGCTGTTCGCCGCAGCCTACCGCCGGCGTTTCGGCGAGGCGCCGTCCACCACGCTACACCGGCGGTGAGGCCGCCCAGGGTTTACAAGTCTTTTCGGGCTCCAGCGCTTATCCAGCAATCGCTGGCAGCTATCGAAACTATAGAAGCTCGACACCCTTGAGCGTGACGAAGCTGGTCTCGCGGATCACGCTCACGAAGTCCTGCAGGTACGGCTTGGCCGACAGCGCGGGCAGGCAGGCGGCATGCAGTTCGCCCCGCAGCTCCTGCGCGCCAGGCCCTGCTGCGATGGGCCGCGCCGTGACGTAGCCCCGGTCCAGGTAGCCCTGCACGGCCCACAGCGGCAAGGCGGCCACGCCGCGCCCGCTGGCGACCAGCTGCAGCATGGCCACCGTCAGCTCGGTGGTGCGCCGGGGCGGGCGCACGCCGGCGGGCTCCAGCACCTGGCGCACCAGGTCCAGCATCTCGTCGGGCACCGGGTAGGTGATGACGGTCTGGTCCGCGAAGTCCTGCGCCGCGAGGTAGGGCCGCGCCACCAGCGGGTGCGTGTTGGCCAGCAGCGCGCGGATCTCGAAGCCGAACAGCGGGTGGTGGTCCACGCCCTGCTCATCCGCGTCCACCTCGGACACGATGGCCAGGTCGGCCCGCCCCTGGTGCAGCAGGCCCACGGGGTCGGCGTGGAAGCCGCTCACGATGTCCAGCTCCACCTCGGGCCAGCGGGCGCGGAAGGCGTCCATGGCGGGCATCAGCCAGTCGAAGCAGGTGTGGCATTCCACGGCGATGCGCAGTTGCCCGCCCTGCCCCTGCACCAGCCGGGCCACGTCGCGCTCGGCCGCCTCCACCTGGGGCAGCACGAGGTCGGCCAGGGCCAGCAGGCGCTCGCCCACGGCGCTGAACTGGGGCGGCACCGACTTGCGCTCAAACAGCGGCGTGCCATGCCGGTCCTCCAGCAGCTTGATCTGGTGCGACAGCGCCGACTGCGTAAGGTTGAGCAGTTGCGCCGCCCGCACCAGGCTGCCGCTGTCGCGCAGCGCCACCAGGGTGCGCAGGTGGCGGATTTCCAGGATGGAGGTGCTCATCATCGAAATTATTCAAGTTGAAAAGCAAAAACTTTCGTTTGAATAATAAACGAGGGCGGGCGACCATCACGGCTTTCCAAGGATCACCCATGCCACAGACCACCACCCGCCCCGTTCTCACCCACACCCTGGGATTCCCGCGCATGGGCGCGCAGCGCGAGCTGAAGTTCGCGCTGGAGTCCTTCTGGCGCGGGGATTCCACCGCCGCCGACCTGCTGGGCACGGCCGCCCAGTTGCGCCAGGCGCACTGGCAGGCACAGGCCGACGCCGGCCTCGCCTTCGTCACCGTGGGCGACTTCGCGCTGTACGACCACGTGGCCAACCACATCCAGCTGCTGGGCTGCGAGCCCGCGCGCTTTGCCTTCGGCGCCGAAGCGCCCGAGCTGGACCGCTACTTCGCCATGGCGCGCGGCGTGTCGGCCCGGCATGCGGAACACGAAGGCTGCGGCGCCGGCTGCCACGCCGGCCATTCCACCCAGGGCCAGCCCGCGCTGGAGATGACCAAGTGGTTCGACACCAACTACCACTACCTCGTGCCCGAATTCAGCGCCGCCACGCACTTCAGCGTGGCGAGCGAGCGCCTGTTCGACGAGGTGGCCGAGGCCCAGGCCCAGGGCCACCGCGTGAAGGCCGTGCTGCTGGGGCCGCTGAGTTTCCTGTGGCTGGGCAAGTCCAAGGAAACGGGCTTCGACCGCTTGCGCCTGCTGGAGCAGCTGCTGCCCGTGTACGAAGCCGTGCTCGCGCGCCTGAAGGCCCAGGGCGTGGAATGGGTGCAGATCGACGAGCCCATCCTGGGTCTGGACCTGCCCGACGCCTGGCGCCACGCCTTCGAGGGCGCCTACTGGCAACTGGCCCGCAGCGCGCCCCAGCTGCTGCTGGCCACCTACTTCTCGCCCCTGGCCGAGAACCTGCGCCTGGCCTGCCAGCTGCCCGTGGCCGGCCTGCACGTGGACGCCGTGCGCGCGCCGGAAGAGCTGGTGGGCGTGGCCGACTGGCTGCCGTCGCACAAGGTGCTGTCGGTGGGCATCGTGGACGGCCGCAACATCTGGCGCACCGACCTGGACGCCGCCCTGGCCCGCCTGGCGCCCGTGGCCGCCAAGCACCAGGGGGCGCTGTGGCTGGCGCCCTCGTGCTCGCTGCTGCACGTGCCGTTCAGCCTGCGCGCCGAGACGAAGCTGGACGCCGAGGTGAAGTCCTGGCTGGCCTTTGCCGTCGAAAAACTCGATGAACTCCACGTGCTGGCCGCCGCGCTGGGCCAGGGCGAAGCCGCCGTGGCCGGCGCCCTGGAAGCCTCGCGCAGCGCCATCGCCGCCCGCCGCGCCAGCCCCCGCGTGCACCGTGCCGCCGTGGCGGAGCGCCTGGCAACGGCCGCCCCGCAGGCCGACCAGCGCGCCAGCGGCTTCCCCGCGCGGCAGAAGGCCCAGCGCGCCCGGCTCAACCTGCCGCTGCTGCCCACCACCACCATCGGCTCGTTCCCGCAGACGGCCGAGATCCGCGCCGCCCGCGCTGCCTTCAAGCGCGGCGCGCTCGACGCCGCGCACTACGAGGCCCGGATGCAGGCCGAGATCCAGCTCGCCGTGCGCAAGCAGGAAGCGCTGGGCATCGACGTGCTGGTGCACGGCGAGGCCGAGCGCAACGACATGGTCGAGTATTTCGGCGAGCAGCTCAACGGCTTCGCCTTCACCGCCAACGGCTGGGTGCAGAGCTACGGCTCGCGCTGCGTGAAGCCGCCCATCATCTACGGCGACGTGGCCCGCCCCGCGCCCATGACGGTGGCCTGGACGCGCCATGCGCAGAGCCTCACGAACCGGCCCATGAAGGGCATGCTCACCGGCCCCATCACCATCCTGCAGTGGAGCTTCGTGCGCGACGACCAGCCCCGCGCCACCACGGCCGACCAGATCGCCTGGGCGATCCGCGACGAGGTGTGCGACCTGGAGGCGGCCGGCATCGCCATCATCCAGATCGACGAGCCCGCCATCCGCGAAGGCCTGCCGCTGCGCCGCGCGGGCTGGAAGCCCTACCTGCAGCGCGCCACCCGCGCCTTCCGCATCGCCGCCAGCGGGGTGCGCGACGACACGCAGATCCACACCCACATGTGCTACAGCGAGTTCAACGACATCCTGCCCGAGATCGCGGCCATGGACGCCGACGTGATCACCATCGAGACCAGCCGGTCCGACATGGAATTGCTCCAAGGCTTTGGCGACTTCCGCTACCCCAACGAGATCGGCCCCGGCGTGTACGACATCCACTCGCCGCGCGTGCCCAGCGTGCAGGAGATGACGGCCCTGCTGCACAAGGCCGCCGAGGTGGTGCCGGTGGAAAACCTCTGGGTGAACCCCGACTGCGGCCTCAAGACCCGCGGCTGGCCCGAGACCGAAGCCGCCCTGCGCCACATGGTGCAGGCCGCCAACGAAGTGCGCGCGCGGCTGCAGGAGGAAGCGGCGCAGGCCTGAGAACCTGCGAATGAATCAGGCGGCGGTGCCGCGTGCCTCCGCCAGCTTCACCAGCACCTGCAGCGCGCGGTTGAGCGGCGTGGGCACGCCCAGGGCCGCGCCGCGCTTCACGACGTAGCCGTTCAGGTGGTCGATCTCGCTGGGCTTGCCGCGCGCCAGGTCCTGCGCGGTGGAGGAATACTGGCCCGGCATGGTGGCCGCGATGCCGCGCACGGCGGCGTCCACGTCGCCGGGAATCGTGACGCCGTCGGCCCGCGCCACGGCCAGGCACTCGGCCACGGTGTCGGCGATCACGTCCTCCACGCCCGGCGCCTGCACCAGCCGGCCATAGGGCTGCTGCGACAGGGCCGACAGTGCGTTGTAGGCGCAATTGAGCACCAGCTTGGCCCACAGCGCGCCGCGCACGTTGTCCGAAATCTGCGTGGGAATGCCGGCGGCGGCGAACTGCCGGGCCACCGCTTCGCTGCGGGCGGACGGCGCGATCACCAGCTCGCCCCGGCCGTGGTGCTGCACGTGGCCGGGGCCCGCCATGGCCGTGGCCACGTAGACCACGGCGGCGGCCACGGGCGTGCCGCCGTCCAGCACGGCGCGCACGCGCTCGTCGTTGTCCACCCCGTTCTGCAGCGTCAGCACCAGGGCGCCGGGCGCGAGGTGCGGGCGTATCTGGCGCGCGGCGTCTTCCGAATCGGATGACTTGACGCAGAACAGCACCACGTCGGCGCCCTGCACGGCGGCGGGCTCGGTGCTGGCGTCCAGCGGCACCTGCACGTCCAGCACGGCCGTCTGCAGGCGCAGCCCCTGCTCTCGCACGGCCTGCACGTGCGCAGGCCGGCCGATCAGCGTGACCGCGTGGCCGGCCCGGGCCAGCAGCGCGCCGTAGTAGCAGCCCACCGCGCCGGCGCCCATCACGGCAATGCACAGCAGCGGCGTGGACGAAGGGGCGGGTGAAGCGGTCGCGGTCATTGCAGGATTCCTCGGGGGGTGGTGCCCGACTATACGTGGAAGACCCTTCGCAGAGCTGGGGCATTAAATCATTGCAAAGACAATCATTGTCTAGTCAATTAAATTTCCGCTCCATGACTTTCCCATCCTCCCCGCCGTCCGGCCCGGGTTTCTACGACGGCCGCCACTTGGAGCCCGAAGAGAGCGTGGGCTACCTGATGCGCAAGGTGATGAGCTCGATCCGCACGCAGGCCGATGCGCAGCTGTCCACGCACGACCTGACCTATGTGCAGTGGGTGCCTCTGTTCAAGATCTCGCGCTGCGACCAGACCACCGTGGCCAGCCTGGCGCGCGACCTGGAGACCGACCCCGCCTCCGTGACCCGCACGCTGGACCGGCTCGAAGCCAAGGGCCTGGTGGTGCGCGAGCGCTCCACCACCGACCGCCGCGTGGTGCGCCTGGCGCTCACGCCCGAGGGCGAGAAGGTGGCGGCCCATGTGCCGGCCGTGCTGGCCGACGTGCTCAACGGCCACCTCAGCGATTTCACCCGCGACGAATGGCAGATGCTGCTCGGCCTGCTGCGCCGCATGCTCGCCAACGGCGAGGCGCTGCGCCAGCAATCCACATCCAACCCTTGAGAACCGACCCCCGTGACCTCCGCCCTGCCCTCCACCCGCTTTGCCGTCGCCGCGCACTTCGCGGTATCCGCCCTGGCCCTGGCCGCCACCGTGCTGCTCGTCGGCTGCGCCAGCCCCGGCGCGCCGCACACGCCGCTGGCGCAGACCACGCCCGCCGCCGCGGGGCTGAACGCTTCCGCCAGCGAAACCGCCGCGCCCGACCAGTGGTGGAAGGCGCTGGGCGACGAACAGCTCGACGCGCTGGTCGCCCAGGCCCTGCAGGGCAGCCCCAGCCTGGCCGTGAGCCGCGCCCGCCTGGAGCAGGCCGTGGCGCTGAGCCAGGTGCGCGAGGCCGCCAACGGCCCGCAGGCCACCCTGGGCGTGGACGCCACGCGCCAGCGCTACACCGAGCACGGCCTGGTGCCCGCGCCCATAGCGGGCAACACCTACAACAGCGGCACGGTGCAGGCCACGCTGTCGTGGTCGCCGGACTTCTTCGGCCAGCACGCCGCCGAGCTGCAGGCCGCCCTGGGCCAGGCCCGCGCGGCGCAGGCCGATGCGGCCGCGGCCGCCAACGCCCTCGCCACCCAGGTGGGCCGCAGCTATGTGGCGCTGGCCCGGCTGGTGGCGCAGCGCGACGTGGCCGAGCGCGCCCTGGCCCAGCGCCAGGAGCAGCAGCGCCTGACGCAGGAGCGCGTGTCCGCCGGCCTGGACAGCCAAGTGGAGCTGACCCAGGCCCAGGCCGCCGTGCCCGACGCGCGCACCCAGATCGAGGCGCTGGAAGAACAGATCACGCTCGCCCGCCGCCAGATCGCAGTGCTCAGCGGCCAGGCCCCCGATGCCCTGCCAGCGCTGGCGCCGCAACTGGCCCGCCTGCAGCCCACGGCCGTGCCGCAGGCCCTGGGCGCCGACCTGCTGGGCCGCCGCCCCGACGTGGTGGCCGCGCGCTGGCGCGTGGAAGCCGCCACCCAGGGCGTGAACAGCGCACGCAGCGAGTTCTATCCCAACATCAACATCGGCGCCTTCATCGGCCTCAATTCGCTGGGCCTGGACAAGCTGTTCAACGCCGGCTCGCGCCAGATGGGCGTGACCCCGGCGCTGCGCCTGCCCATCTTCGACGGCGGCCGGCTGCGCGCCCAACTGGGCGGCCGGCAGGCCGAGCTGGACGCCGCCATCGCCCAGTACAACGGCGCCGTGCTCGACGCGGTGAAAGAGGCCGGCGACGCCATGGCGTCCGTGCAGTCGCTCACGCGCCAGCAGGCCCTGCAGGACGAAGCCGCCGCCAGCGCCGAGAAGGCCTACCGCTTCGCGCAGGAGCGCTACCGCGCCGGCCTGGGCAACTACCTGGTCGTGCTCAGCACCGAAAGCCAGGTGCTGGCCCAGCGCCGCCTGGCCGTGGACCTGCGCGCCCGCCAGCTCGACACGCGCCTGGTGCTGATGAAGGCCCTGGGCGGCGGCTGGAACGACGACACGGACACGCTGCACACCGCCGCCGCGCACTGATTCCTTCATAAAAACCAAACACAACAACACACCGAAAGATCACAGCCATGAGCGAACCCCTCACCTCCCAAGAAGCCAACACCGCCCGCCGCCGGGGCCTGACCGCCGTTGCCGCCGCCGTCGTGCTGGCCGGCATCGCCTGGGGCGGCTGGCACTGGGCCAACGGCCGCCACGTGGAGACCACCGACAACGCCTACGTGGCGGGCAACGTGGTGCAGATCACGCCGCAGCTGGGCGGCACCGTCGTCTCCATCGGCGCGGACGACACCGACTACGTGAAGGCCGGCCAGCTGCTGGTGCAGCTCGACCCGGCCGACGCCCGCGTGGCGCTGGAGCAGGCCGAGGCCCAACTCGCCCAGACCGTGCGCGAGGTGCGCACGCTGTATGCCAACAACGCCACCCTCAAGGCCCAGGTCAGCCTGCGCAGCGCCGACCTAGCCCGCACGCAGGCCGACGCCGCGCGCGCTCAGGCGGACGCCGCGCGCGCCCAGGACGACGTGAACCGCCGCACCCCGCTGATGCAAAGCGGCGCCGTGGGCAAGGAAGAGTTCCAGCACGCCACCGCGCAGCTCACCGCCGCCAAGAGCACGGTGGCCGCCGCGCAGAGCACGGTGGCCGCCGCCCAGTCCGCCGTGCTGGCCGCGCAGGAGCAACTGGCCGCCAGCCTGACGCAGACCGAGGGCACGTCCATCGAGCAGCACCCCAACGTGCAGCGAGCCAGCGCCCGCGTGCGCGAGGCGTATCTGGCCGTGCAGCGCGCCCGCCTGGTGGCGCCGCTGGACGGCCACGTCGCCAAGCGCGGCGTGCAGGTGGGCCAGCGCGTGCAGGCCGGCGCGCCCCTGATGACCCTGGTGGCGCTGGACAACCTGTGGGTGGACGCCAATTTCAAGGAAAGCCAGCTGCAGAAGCTGCGCATCGGCCAGAGCGCCGAGCTGGAAGCCGACGTGTACGGCACCAAGGTCACCTACCACGGCACGGTGACGGGCCTGGGCGCCGGCACCGGCGCGGCATTCGCCCTGCTGCCCGCGCAGAACGCCACCGGCAACTGGATCAAGGTGGTGCAGCGCGTGCCCGTGCGCATCGCGCTCGACCCCGCGCAACTGGCCGAGCACCCGCTGCGCGTGGGCCTGTCGATGGAAGTGAAGGTGGACACGGCCGACCAGAGCGGCAAGACCCTGGCCGACACGCAGCGCACCGCGCCCGTGGCCGCCACCACCGTGTTCGACGAGCAGTTCAAGGCGGCGGACGACGAAGTGGCGCAGATCATCGCCGCCAACCTGGGCCGCAAGGCCGTGGCGGTGGCCTCGCCCAAGGTCGGGGCCGCGCAGCAGGCGCCGCAACCGGCGCAAAAGCATGCATCGGCGCCCGCCGCCGCCGTCCAGTCGCCTGCGGTGCACTGATGGACCGGGGCCTTAGCGCATGACCGCCGCCAACCCCACCGCCGACGACGGCGCGCTCGCGCCCGCGGCGCCGCCACCACCGCCGGCCCCCAAGGCGCCGCCAGCGGCCCACCCGCCGCTGCACGGCCCGGCCCTGCTGCTGGGCACGCTGGCGCTGTCCCTCGCCACGTTCATGAACGTGCTGGACTCGTCCATCGCCAACGTCTCGCTGCCCGCCATCGCGGGCGACCTGGGCGTGAGCCCGGCCCAGGGCACCTGGGTCATCACCAGCTTCGGCGTAGCCAACGCCATCTCGGTGCCGCTAACCGGCTGGCTCACGCAGCGCTTCGGCGCCGTGCGGCTGTTCACCATGAGCGTGCTGCTGTTCGTGCTGACCTCGTGGCTGTGCGGCTTCGCCCATTCGCTGGAGGCGCTGGTGTTCTTCCGCGTGCTGCAGGGGCTGGTGGCGGGGCCGATGATCCCGCTGTCGCAGACCCTGCTGCTCGCCAGCTACCCGCCGGCCATGGCCGGCACGGCGCTGGCGCTGTGGGGCGTCACCACGCTGGTCGCGCCCGTGGTCGGGCCGCTGCTGGGCGGGTGGATCACCGACAACATCGCCTGGCCGTGGATCTTCTACATCAACGTGCCCGTGGGCCTGCTGGCCGCCATGCTCACCTGGAGCATCTACCGCAAGCGCGAGACGCCGGTGCGCAAGCTGCCCATCGACACCGTGGGCCTGTCGCTGCTGGTGCTGTGGGTGGGCGCGCTGCAGCTCATGCTGGACAAGGGCAAGGAGCTGGACTGGTTCGCCTCGGGCGAGATCGTCACCATGGCCGTCATCGCCGTGGTGGCCTTCGCCGTGTTCGTGGTGTGGGAGCTGACGGACAAGCACCCGGTGGTGGACATCCGCCTGTTCGCGCGGCGCAACTTCGCCTTCGGCGCGCTGGCGCTGTCGGTGGCCTACGCCCTGTTCTTCGGCAACGTGGTGCTGCTGCCGCTGTGGCTGCAGCAGTGGATGGGCTACACCGCCACCAGCGCCGGCATGGCGCTGGCACCGGTGGGCGTGTTCGCCATCCTGCTCACGCCGCTGGTGGGCCGCAAGGTGGCCGTGTGGGACCCGCGTCGCATGGCGACGCTGGCCTTCATCGTGTTCAGCCTGGTGCTGTGGATGCGCTCGCACTTCACGGTGGAGACGGATTTCATGCACATCCTCATCCCCACGCTGATCCAGGGCGGCGCCATGGCCTTCTTCTTCATCCCGCTGACCACGCTGACGCTGGCCGGGCTGCCACCCGAGCGCATCCCCTCGGCGGCGGGTTTGTCGAACTTCGTGCGCATCACGGCCGGGGCCATGGGTACCTCCATCGCCACCACGCTGTGGGAAAGCCGCGCCGCCATGCACCACGCGCACCTGACCGAAGGGCTGGTGCAGGGCCAGGGCGTGTTCGCCGCCACGCTGGACAAGCTCACGGCCGCCGGGCTGTCGCAGGCCCAGGCGCTGGCGCAGATCAACCGGCTGATCGACCAGCAGGCGTTCACGCGCGCGGCGGACGACATCTTCATCGGCTCGGCGGGGATCTTCCTGCTGCTGATCGGGCTGATCTGGCTGACCCGGCGCCCACCCCGCGCGGCGGGCGGCGCCCCCGTGGATGCCGGCGGGGCGCATTGAGGGTCAAAATGGCCGCTGGCGCTTGATGGACAAGCGCCAGCAGCTATCCTTTTGATAGGGATTGACCGCCTGTGGTTGCGCCACAATCCTGATTGGCGCAAAATGCGCCAATCAGGAGAAAACCATGGCCGCCACCGCCTTCGCATCCGTCAAGCTCCCCCATGCCCTCGTCGAGCAGGCACGCCAGGCCGCGCAGCCCATGCGCCGCTCGGTGGCGAGCCAGATCGAATACTGGGCCACGCTGGGCCAGATCGTCGAACACACCGGCCTGAGCGTCCAGGAAGCGCGCGCCGCCATCGAGCAGTACGAGGCCGCCAGCACCATGGCGGCGCCAGCTTCGGCCGACGAGCTCACCGCCCGCCTGCTGGCCGCCCAGGCGCGCGGCTCGCTGGCCAGCCGTGTGCGCGAGGTGGTTCGCGAGAACCAGGCCCGCGCCGTTTGATGCGCGTGGCAGCGGCGCCTTCGCCACTGTGGTTACTCCAGGATCCGCGTCGGAAAACCCTGACGCCACCACGCGTCCCCGGCCGGCTGGCGGGCGGCGGTGCTCCGCGAAGAATGGCAGACATCTTCCACACCATTCCCGGAGGGAACCACCATGTCGCTATCGCTGATTCTGCTGATCGTCCTGATCCTCATCCTGATTGGCGCCCTGCCCACCTGGGGCCACAGCCGTTCCTGGGGCTACGGGCCCAGCGGGGGCATCGGCCTGGTGGTGCTGATCCTGGTGATCCTGCTGCTGATGGGCAGGATATGAGGGATGCGGGGCACGCCCCCGCGTCCTCAGCAAAAACAAAAGCGGCCTTCCGGGCCGCTTTTTGTTTTTGCGCCCGTCACCGCCGGTCTGGCCGCAGCCGCGCGCCCTCCTGCTGCCCCACGTCCTTCAGGAAGGCCCACACCGCCTGCATGCGCGCCTGGTGCTTGGCCTCCGCGGGCATGCTCATCCAGAAGGTGCGCGTGAACCGCGCCTCCTGCGGCAGCACGCGGGCCAGCACCGGGTCGCTGTCGGCCAGGAAGGCCGGCAGCACGGCCAGCCCGGCGCCGGCGCGCACGGCCTCGTACTGGGCGGTGACGCTGGTGCTGCGCAGGGCGAAGCGCTCGGGCGGGTCGAGCTGGTCCAGGAACTGCAGTTCCTTGGTGAACAGCAGGTCGTCCACATAGCTCACGAAGGCGTGGTGGCGCAGGTCCTCGCGCGTGGCCACCAGCGGGCGCCGCGCCAGGTATTCGCGCTGGCCGTACAGGTGCAGCGTGTAGTCGGCCAGCTTGGTGACGATGACCGAGCCGCGCGTGGGCCGCTCCAGCGAGATGACGATGTCCGCCTCGCGCCTCGACAGGTGCAGCATGCGCGGCAGCGCCAGCAGGTCGATGGACAAATGCGGGTGCTTCTGCGTGAGCCGCGCCAGGTGCGGCGCCAGGATGAGCGTGCCGAAGCCCTCGGTGGCCCCCACGCGCACCAGGCCCGAGGGGCCCGCGCCCGCCTGCGCCGGGGCGGCGCGCTCCACGCCGAGCACGGCGGTTTCCATGGCCTCCACGGCGGGCAGCAGGTGGCGGCCGGCCTCGGTCAGGCGGTGGCCGCCGGCCTCGCGGGCGAACAGGGCGGTGCCCATCTGCTTTTCCAGCGCCTGGATGCGGCGGGCCACGGTGGTGTGCTCCACCCCGGCGCGGCGCGCGGCGGCGGCCAGGGTGCCGGAGCGGGCCAGCTCCAGGAAGTAGCGCAGATTGTCCCAATCCATGATATCTGTGCAAATTTGCAAAGCCGAAGTGCAGCATTGTCTATTGCTTTGGCAATTTCGCACAGCTACGATGCGCCATTCGCATTCGCCAACCCAGGAGACACCGCACCATGAACGCACCCACCAACGTGGCCGCACTGGCCCCCACCGTCAAGCTGCTGATCGGCGGCCAGTTCGTCGAATCCAAGACCACGCAGTGGCGCGACGTGGTCAACCCCGCCACGCAGGAAGTGCTGGCGCGCGTGCCCTTCGCCACGCCCGAGGAAATCGACGCCGCCGTGGCCTCCGCCAAGGAAGCCTTCAAGACCTGGAAGAAGACCTCCATCGGCACCCGCGCCCGCATCTTCCTGAAACTGCAGCAGCTCATCCGCGAGAACATGGCCGAGCTGGCCGCCATCCTGACGGCCGAACAGGGCAAGACCCTGCCCGACGCCGAGGGCGACGTGTTCCGCGGCCTGGAGGTGGTCGAACATGCCGCCGGCATCGGCAACCTGCAGCTGGGCGAGCTGGCCAACAACGTGGCCGGCGGCGTGGACACCTACACCCTGCTGCAGCCCCTGGGCGTGTGCGCGGGCATCACGCCGTTCAACTTCCCGGCCATGATCCCGCTGTGGATGTTCCCCATGGCCATCGCCACGGGCAACACCTTCGTGCTCAAGCCTTCCGAGCAGGACCCGATGGTGACGATGCGCCTGGTGGAACTGGCCCTGGAAGCCGGCATTCCCCCCGGCGTGCTGAACGTGGTGCATGGCGGCGAGGCGGCCGTGAATGCCATCTGCGACCACCAGGACATCAAGGCCATCAGCTTCGTGGGCTCCACCAAGGTCGGCACGCACGTGTACAACCGCGCCAGCCTCAACGGCAAGCGCGTGCAGTGCATGATGGGCGCGAAGAACCACGCCATCGTGATGCCCGACGCGAACAAGGAGCAGACCCTCAACGCCCTGGCCGGCGCCGCCTTCGGCGCGGCGGGCCAGCGCTGCATGGCGCTGTCGGTGGTGGTGCTGGTGGGCGAGGCGCAGCAATGGATTCCCGAGCTGGTCGCCAAGGCCAAGACCCTCAAGGTCAGCGCCGGCACCGAAAAGGGCACGGACGTGGGCCCGGTCGTGAGCTGCGCCGCCAAGGACCGCGTGACGGGCCTCATCGAACGCGGCCTGCACGACGGCGCCACGCTGGAGCTGGACGGCCGCAACCCCAGCGTGCCCGGCTACGAGAAGGGCAACTTCGTGGGCCCGACCATCTTCAGCGGCGTGGTGCCCGGCATGAGCATCTACGACCAGGAAATCTTCGGCCCCGTGCTGTGCCTGTCGGCCGCGGCGGACATCGACGAGGCCATCGAATTCATCAACGACAACCCCAACGGCAACGGCACGGCCATCTTCACGCAGTCGGGCGCGGCGGCGCGTAAGTTCCAGGAAGAGATCGACGTGGGCCAGGTGGGCATCAACGTGCCGATCCCCGTGCCCGTGCCGCTGTTCTCGTTCTCGGGTTCGCGCGCGTCCAAGCTGGGCGACCTGGGCCCCTACGGCAAGCAGGTCGTGCTGTTCTACACGCAGACCAAGACCGTCACGGCCCGCTGGTTCGACGACAGCACCACCAGCCACGGCGTGAACACCACCATCAGCCTGAAGTGATGGCAACGGCACGGGCCTGCGCCCTGCTGGCCTGCGCACTGGCGCTCCCACTGGCCCCTGCGCCCGCCCGGGCGCAGGCGGGCGCCGCCTGCCGCTCCGGCGGCACGGTGGAAGAAGTCAACGCCTGCGCGGTGCAGGACTTCCAGGCCGCCGACACCGCCATCGCCGTGCTGTACGGCGACGTGATGCGCGCCCTGTCGGCCCACGAACGCCCCCAGCTGCGCCAGGAGCACGGCGCCTGGCAGCGCGAGCGCACGGCGCGCTGCAAGCAGGCCACGCGTGCCACGGAGCAGCAGGCCGACGGCCCGCGCCTCTACCATGAGTGCCTCACGCGCGAGACGCAGGAACGCCGCCGGGGCCTGATGCGCTGGCTGAGCGCCGACACACCGGCCAAATAAAACAATAAAGACACCGAGAGACACCATGGACTTTGAGCTGACCGAAGAACAACGCGCCTTCGCCCAGACCGCCCGCGATTTCGCCCAGGCCGAGCTGGCGCCCCACGCCGCGCACTGGGACGAGGAAGGCATCTTCCCGCGCGAAGCGATCGCCAAGGCCGGCGAGCTGGGCTTCTGCGGCCTGTACGCGCCCGAGAACGCGGGCGGCCTCGCCCTGCCCCGGCTCGACGCCACGCTGGTGTTCGAGGAAATGGCGGCCGTGGACCCGTCCACCACCGCCTTCATCACCATCCACAACATGGCGACCTGGATGCTGGGCACCTGGGCCACCGATGCCGTGCGCAGCCACTGGGGCCCGCTGCTCACCACCGGCGAAAAGCTGGCCAGCTACTGCCTGACGGAGCCCGGCGCGGGCTCGGACGCCGCATCGCTCAAGACCCGCGCGGAGCTGGTGGGCACGGAGTACGTCATCAACGGCGCCAAGGCCTTCATCAGCGGCGCGGGCAGCACCGACGTGCTGGTGCTCATGGCCCGCACGGGCGACGCGCAATCCGGCGCTGCGGGCATCAGCGCCTTCGCCGTACCTGCCGACGCGCCGGGCATCAGCTACGGCAAGAAGGAACAGAAGATGGGCTGGAACAGCCAGCCCACGCGCACCATCAGTTTCGACAACGTGCGCATCCCGGCCGAGAACCTGCTGGGCCGCGAGGGCGAGGGTTTCAAGATCGCCATGAAGGGCCTGGACGGCGGGCGCATCAACATCGCCACCTGCTCGGTGGGTGCGGCCCAGGGCGCGCTCAACGCGGCGCAGCAGTACATCCAGGACCGCAAGCAGTTCGGCAAGCCCATCGCCAGCTTCCAGGCCCTGCAGTTCAAGCTGGCCGACATGGCGACGGAACTCGTGGCCGCGCGCCAGATGGTGCGCCTGGCCGCGAGCAAGCTCGATGCCGGCGCGCGCGACGCCTCCACCTACTGCGCCATGGCCAAGCGCTTCGCCACCGACGCGGGCTTCACCGTGGTCAACGACGCGCTGCAGCTGCACGGCGGCTACGGCTACATCCGCGAATACCCGCTGGAGCGCCTGCTGCGCGACGCGCGCGTGCACCAGATCCTGGAAGGCACGAACGAAATCATGCGCGTCATCATTGCCCGGCGCATGCTGGATGGCGACGCCACGGAGGCCATACGCTAGCGATTTAATAGCTTCCAGCGCTTTCCCAGTAAGCGCTGGAGGCCGATTTGATTCAAAATGCCCGCCCGCCCCCTCTCCGACGAGACGCTGCACCTGATCGACGCCGTGCGCGACGCGCTGGCGCACCGCAGCGACGTGGAAGAACGCACCCTGTTCGGCTGCTGGGCCTTCTTCGTGGACGGCAAGCTGTGCATCGGCGTCAAGCACGAGGAGCTGCTGGTGCGCCTGCCGCCCGCGCGGCACGGCGAGTTCCAGGAAATGCAGAACACCCGCGAACTCTCGCCCGGCGGCGGCATGCAGGGCTACTTCTGGGTGGAGCCCAACGGCTACGCCACGCGTGCGCAGTGGGCCTTCTGGATCGACGAAGCCCTGGCCTACAACCCGCACGCCAAGGCCACGCCGCCGCGCAGGAAAACCGGCGCGGCTAAGGCTGCGGCCGCCCCCGCGCGCAAGAAGAAGCACAGCATCTTCGACGCCGAAGACTGACCGGAGGAAACCCGCCATGTCCCTACGCATCGTCCGCCTCGGCACCCCGCGCGCGCCCGGAGAAGGCACCCGCATCGGCACCGTGCGCCGCCCGCCGCGGGGCGTGCCCAAGGCCGAGTTCGCCAGCCGCGACTACTACGACGTGTGGTATCCCCTGCTCTCGCCCACGCCCGAGCTGGTGCGCGAGGCGCTGCAGGCCCAGCACACCCATTCCGACAAGGAGTGGGCCGCCTTCGTCAAGCAGTTCCGCAAGGAGCTGGCCCTGCCCGAAGCCAGCCGCACGCTCGATTTGCTGGCCGCCCTGTCGCACCACGCATCCATGTCGCTGGGCTGCTATTGCGAAGACGAATCGCACTGCCACCGCTCCGTGCTGCGCGCCGAGCTGCTGGCGCGGGGGGCGGACATCACGGACTAGGATTTCAAGCCTTTTTGGCCTTTGGCGCTTTCTGGACAAGCGCCAACAGCTATCAATTTCATACCAAAACCAAAGGAGCAACACATCATGAAAATCGCATTCATCGGCCTGGGCAACATGGGCGGCCCCATGGCACTGAACCTGCACAAGGCAGGCCACGAAGTGCGCGCGTTCGACCTGTCGAAACCCGCGTGCGACAAGGTGGCCGAAGGCGGCGCGCAGGTCGCCGCCAGCGCCGCTGACGCCGTGGCGGGCGCCGAAGTCGTCGTCACCATGCTCCCGGCCAGCCAGCACGTCGAAGCGCTGTTCCTGGGCGCGGGCAATCTGCTGGCCCAGTTGCCCGCGGGCACGCTGGTCATCGACTCATCGACGATCGCCGCCGCCACCTCCCGCAAGGTGGCCGAGGCCGCCAAGGCCCAGGGCGTGGCCTTCATCGACGCGCCTGTCTCCGGCGGCACGGGCGGCGCCATCGCGGGCACGCTGACCTTCATGGTCGGCGGCGAAACGGCCGACCTGGAGCGCGCCCGCCCCGTGCTCGAAAAGATGGGCGCCAACATCTTCCACGCTGGCAGCGTGGGCGCAGGCCAGACGGCCAAGATCTGCAACAACATGCTGCTGGGCATCCTGATGGCCGGCACCAGCGAGGCCATCGCCCTGGGCGTGGCCAACGGCCTGGACCCGAAGGTGCTCAGCGAGATCATGCGCCGCAGCTCCGGCGGCAACTGGGCGCTGGAAAAGTACAACCCCTACCCCGGCGTGATGGAAACCGCACCCGCCAGCAAAGGCTACGCGGGCGGCTTCGGCACCGACCTGATGCTCAAGGACCTGGGGCTGGCCCAGGAGAACGCCATGGCCGTGAAGGCCGCCACGCCGCTGGGCGGGCTGGCGCGCGCACTCTATGCGGCGCACAGCATCGCGGGGCATGGCGGGGAGGATTTTTCGAGCGTGATCAAGATGCTGCAGAAGCAGGGGTAATCTGCGGGACCACGGCCTTGACTGGCTGAAACGGGCGCTGCTGCAGGCCGCTGCAGCGCCCGTTGTCTTTTTACGATCTTATGAAAGCCGATTTCATTCGCATTGCCGCATCCAAGACAGCCAGCCCGCACATACGGACCGCGTTGGCGCGGATCGAATCCCTGGCCGCCCACTACGAGGACGGCGAGCGCACTTTCGCTGCCCGAATCAGGGCCAACCAGGAAAAGCGGGGAGAACTGCCGCCCAGACTCCGCAAAGCGGCGCGCGAGGGATTGGAGGCCCTGGCAAAAGACCAGGCCGAAATCGATGCAAGCCTGCGGCAGCAGCTCGAAGCGCTGGCCAGCCCCCAGGAGGTCATCCAGGCCATTCACATGGGCATGAGCGCCAACCTCGCTTCCAGCCAAAAACTCCTCCAGCACTACCATCCCGACGATTTGCCCCTGGGGGAGGACATGCTGTCCCGCCAGGAAGCCCTGGTCTCGTCCCTGGCCGAATTCCTTTCTGCCCACCCTGGCACGGACTGAAGGGTGGAGCCCTTCTCCTACCCGCCCCGCAGCGTTTTTCCGGTAAGGTCGGCCGATGCATTCGACCCAGTCCATCTCCTCTCTGATCCCCTTCTCCAGCAAAACCCTGGCCGCCGCTGTCCTGGCCGCCCTGCTCGCCGCCTGCGGCAGCAACCCCCAGGGAGCCCCCGTGACGCCGCCCACCGCATCTTCCACCAACCCCGCCCACACCCTGCAGGCCTATAACTGGGACCTGACTGCCGCCTACGACGGCCGCGGCCAGGCAGCGCCCGGCTGGCTGCTGCTGGGCCGGCCGGCGACACGGCTGCACTTCGAAAAGGACGGGCTGTCGGTGCAGAACCTGTGCAACCGGCTCGGCGCGGGCTACGCGCTCGACGGCCAGCGGCTGACGGTGAACCGCCCCATGTCCACCCTGCGCGCCTGCGCGGACCGCGAACTGATGGACCTGGAACACCGCGTGGCTGCGCAGCTGCCGCAGGCGCAGCGCTATGAACTGCGCAGCGGCGCGGCAGCGGCGCCTCAGTTGGTGCTGCATTTCGCCGACGGCAGCCGCTGGGAGCTGGCCGGTTCGCCCACGCCCGCGACGCGCTACGGCTCGGCGGGCGAACGCATCTTCCTGGAAGTGGCGCCCGAGCGCGTGGCCTGCAACCACCCTTTGAAGCCAAACGCCCAGTGCCTGCGCGTGCGCGACGTGCGCTATGCCGACAACGGCGTCCGGCAGGGCGTGGGCGACTGGCGCATCTTCCAGGGCGAGATCGACGGCTACCAGCACGAGCGCGGCATCCGCAACGTGCTGCGCGTGCAGCGCTATCCGCTGGCCCGCAACGGTCAGTTGCCCGCCGATGCGCCCAGCCATGCCTATGTGCTGGACATGGTGGTGGAGTCGGAGCGCGCGCCCTGAAGTTGTTTGAATAAAAAGTGGCTGTAGCGACCGCCCATCAAGCGCTGGCAGCTATTTTTATGAGAGCAAATTAAAACGACCGAGGTCTCAAGCGTGCGCTGCCGGCTGCACACGGACTTGCAGGCCCAACGCATGCAGCACCTTCAACACCGTGGCAAAGCTCGGATTGCCCTGGCTGCTTAGTGCTTTGTACAAGCCCTCGCGCGTCATGCCGGAATCACGGGCAACCTGGGTCATGCCGCGCGCCTTGGCCACGTCGCCCAGGGCTGCGGCCAGCAGCACCGGGTCGCCGTCTTCCAACACGGCAGACAGGTACTCAGCACAGGCTTGTTCGTCCTGCAGGTAGTTCGCGGCGTCGAACACCGCCAGATCAGCGACTTTGACTTTGCCGTTCATGGTTCACTCCTTTGTCTCGCTCTCTTCGGGCTCCAGAGTCGCGGCCAGGGCCTGCGCCGCCGCGATGTCCGCCTGCTGGGTGGACTTGTCACCACCGCCCAGCATCACGATCACCACAGAGCCGCGCTGCACGTAGTACATGCGCCAGCCCGGGCCGAAGAATTCGCGCATCTCGCACACCCCACCGCCGACTGGCTTCACGTCGCCGAGGTTACCGAGCGAGGCTTTGCGCAGGCGGGCCACCAAACGGCGCTGAGCCATACCGTCTCGCAGCCCGGACAGCCAAGCCTCGAATTGGGGCATCAGACGAAGGCTGTACATGGGCGTATTGTGAACCATGGTTGACAATTCGGCAAGCAACGGCCATCCCGCTTGAAGAGGGCGCGTCTGGCGACCCCGTTGTAATGGACGAAATCAGGGTTTGGGCTTCGTGCCAGCGCATGGACAGCATTTCAGCCAGGTTTCGATTTCGCCAGCCTTGCGTGCGTCCTGCTCGCGGGTCAATCACCCCTGCGGGTGCAGAAAGCGCTCCTCGAACGCCTCGGCCGGCAGGGGCTGGCTCAGCAGGTAGCCCTGGATCTCGTCGCAGCCCAGCATGGCCAGCTGGCGGCTCTGCTCGTCGGTTTCCACCCCTTCGGCCACCACCTCGAGGCCCAGCGAGTGCCCCAGGTTGATGATGGTGGACACCAGCGCCTGCCCTTGCGGCCCGGCCGCCATGCCCAGGATGAAGGAGCGGTCGATCTTGAGCGTGTCCACCGGCAGCCGGGCCAGGTAGCTCAGCGACGAGAAGCCAGTGCCGAAGTCGTCGATGGCGATGGTGATGCCCATTTCGCGCAGCGCATGCAGGCTGCGGGCGCTGTGCTCCACGTCCTCCATCACCATGCTTTCGGTGATCTCCAGCTCCAGCCCGGCGGCGGCCAGCGGGTCGTGCGCGACGGCGCCCGCCACCTCGTCGATGAAGCCCCGGTGGCGCAGCTGCAGGAAGGACACGTTCACCGCCACGCGCAGCGGCGGGTGCCCGGCGTTGCGCCAGCGCTGGTTGTCGGCCAGCGCGCGCCGCAGCGCCCAGCGGCCCACGTCGTAGATCAGGCCCGTTTCCTCCAGGATGGGGATGAACTGGCCCGGAGGCACCAGGCCGCGCTCGGGGTCGTGCCAGCGGATCAGCGCCTCGGCGCCTGCGATGGCGCCGCTGGCCAGGTGCTGTTTGGGCTGGTAGTGCAGCACGAACTGGCCGCGCTCCAGCGCTTCGCGCAGGCGGCCTTCCATGCTCAGCGTCTCGGCCACCCGCACGTTCATCTCCGCCGTGTAGAACAGCAGGTTGTCGGCCGAGGCCTTGGCCTTGTTGGCGGCGGCCTCGGCGTTGCGCAGCAGGGTTTCGGCATCGTCGCCGTCCATGGGGTACAGGGCCACGCCCGCTTTCGCGGCCATGCGCAGCTCGGTGGTGCCCAGCACGAAGGGCATGCCGAAACAGCTGCGCATGAGGTGGTCCACCGCCAGCGCCACGCCGTTGGCGTCGCGTGCGTCGGTCACGGTGATGCCGAAGCTGTTGATGCCGATGCGCGCGATGTCGTACGCGTCGCCGGCCGCCTGCTGCAGCCGCTGGGCCACCTGCTTGAGCAGCTCGTCGCCGCGCTGGCGCCCCAGGGTGTCGTTGACGAAGCGGAACCGGCTGATGTCCACCAGCGCGACGCCCGGCAGCGCCTTGCCCGCCGCCCCTTCGCGCATGCGCAGGTGCTGCCCGCCGCGCTCCAGGAACAGGGTCCGGTTGGGCAGGCCCGTGATGTCGTCGTAGTAGGCCAGGTAGTTCAGCCGCTCTTCCTTGTCCAGGTGATCGAGCGCGAAGCCGATGTCGCCCGCCAGCTCCATGAGCAGCTTCACCTCCTCTTCGTTGAAGAACCCGACTTCGTCGGAGAACAGGGTCAGCACGCCCTTGACCTCCTGGCCCACCACCAGGGGCATGGATGCCATCGACGCCACGCCACGCTGCGCCAAAACCCCGGGGATCAGCACCTTGGGGTCGCCCTTGATGTCATCGGATACCGCCGGCTGCCGGGTGCGCACCGCGCTGGCGCTCAGGCTCTCGCCCAGCGTGGGCTCGCGGTACAGCGACAGGCGGTCCTGGAAGGTTTCGAGAAAATCCGTCCTCGCACCCGCCAAGGCGACCGGGACCAGCCGGCCCAGGTTTGCATCCACGCGCCCGATCCACGCGATTTCGAACTGGCCCTCCTCCACCGCGATGCGGCAGGCCTCGCGGAACAGCTCATCACGCTTGCGCACGCGCACGATCAGGGTATTGATGCCGCTGAGCATGGCGTACACGCGGTTGAGCCGCTTGATCTTGCGCTCGGCCTCGCGGCGTTCGGTGATGTCTTCGCCCAGCGCGGCGATGCCGGTGCTGTGCCCGTCCACCGAGCGCAGCATGATGTTGTGCCAGTTCACGAGCCGGCGCTCGCCCGCGCGCGTGACGATCTGGTTCTCGTAGTGCCAGGCCGTGGGCCGGTCGGCCAGCATGTCGGCGTACACGTGCCGCACGTCGCCCACGTCGGGCGGCAGGAACAGCGAGAAGCCGCTCTGGCCCACCACCTCCTCGCGCTGCCAGCCCGTGAGGCGCAGCAGGTAATCGTTGCAGTAGGTGACGCGTCCCTCGGTGTCGAGCATCAGCGAGAGCATCTCGACCTTGTCGAGCATGTCGTTGAAGCGGCGGTCGCTCTCGCGCAACGCCTCTTCGGCGTGCTTTTGCTCGCTGATGTCCTGCATGGTGTTGAACCAGCGCGGCGGCTCGCTGCTGCCCTCCTCCACCGGCAGCGGCTCCATCACCTGGCGCAGGTGCAGCAGCGCGCCGTCCGCGCGCACCACGCGGTAGATGAAGTCCCGGCGCGAACGCTCGCGCGCCGCCTCCAGCGCGTGCGCGCGGAACAGCGGCCGGTCCTCGGGGTAGATCAGGTCCAGCCATTCGCGCGTGGAGCGGGGCATGGCCGACGGCGCCAGGCCCAGCATCTGCGGGCAGGTGTCGGGCCAGCTCTCGAACACGCCGCCCTGCCCGGTGATCACGTGGGTGATCTTGGCCAGCACCTGGGCGCGGTGCAGGCCGGCCTCGCTGGTGCGCAGCTCCTCGATGACGCGCTTGCGCTCCAGCACCTCCAGCTGCAGCTGGTCGGCATGCCGCTGCACCTCGGTGTAGAGGCTGCCGTTCTCGTAGATGCGGCCGACCTGCGCGCCCAGCACGGCCACGACCTTCTCGTCCTCGTCGCTGAACTCCTGGGCGCCGGTCTTGTTGACCAGGCACAGCCAGCCGTAGGAGAACGACAGCGAGGTGATCGGAACGATCAGCGCATGGTGCAGGGCCGGGTAGCCGGCGGGCAGCCCCACCGCGCGCGGATCGCCGCCAGGGTTCCGGGCGATACGCCGGGGCCGCCGCTCGGCCCGCACCTGCCCCAGCAGGCCGTGCGACACCACCGGCAGATCCAACAGGCCGGTGGCGGCGGCGTCGATGCCGCTGGTGCACGACAGGCAGGCGCGGATGTCCTTGCGCACCACGCACAGCACCACGTACTGCGCCCCCACGAGATTGCGCGCGCCGTCGCAGACGTTGACCATCAGCACCTGGGGGTCACGCTCGGAGGCGAGCTGCAGGTTCAGGTCGGTCAGGGCCGCCAGCCGCCGGTTCATGGCTTCGAGCTCGGCCATGTTGCCGGTGAGCTTGTCCGTCATGAGCCGCAGGTGGCGCGTCTGGAACGCATGCTCCAGGGGCCGCTCCGGCAGGCGCGGGGCCTCCGCCAGCGCCCGCTCGATGGCCGCCAGGATGTCCTGCGGCTCGCAGGGCTTGATGAGCACCTGCGTGACGCCGCAGGCCTGGGCCAGGCTGCGCGCCTCCTGCTCGTGGTAGTGCGCGCTGCAGAAGATCACCTGCGTGGCGGCGAGCTCGGGGTCGTTGCGCAGCTGGCGCACGAACTCGTAGCCGTCCATGGTGGGCATGAGGATGTCGGAGATGACCAGCTCCGGCCGCTCGGCGCGCACCATGGCCAGCGCCTCGGCGCCATCGGTCGCCTCCAGCGCCTGGTGGCCGCTGTGGCCCACGAGCGTGACCACGAGCGCCCGGTTGGCCGGAAGGTCATCGACGACAAGGATCTTGGCCATGGGAGCGCGCGGTGTCAGGCCGCGCCCGGCGGTGCGTGGAACGAGGAAGAGGACAGGAAGGTCTCGATCTGCCGCACGAAGGTCTCGGGGGTGATGGGCTTGGACAGGTGGTCGTCGAAGCCCACCTCCAGCGCCTTCTCGCGGTCGCCGGGCATCGAGAAGGCCGTCACCGCGATGAGCGGCACCACGCGCCATTTGTGGTGCGTGCGCAGGCTGCGCGCCACCTCGTAGCCGTTCATGACGGGCATCTGCAGGTCGCACAGGATCAGGTCCGGCCCCTCGGCCAGCGCCAGGCCCAGGCCCAGCGCGCCGTTCTCCGCCGCCAGCACGCGGTGGCCCGCCGACTCCAGCAGGTAGGTGACCAGCTGGCGGCTGGCGTCGTCGTCTTCGATGACCAGGATGGTGGATTTTTTCATTGCGGGGCCGCCCCAAGGTGGAAAGTGGCCCCCTTGGGGGGCTGCGACCCGCGCAGCGGCGGAGCGTAGGGGTTGTTTTTCATTCGGGCATCTCCGGCAGTTCCAGGGTGAAGGTGCTGCCCTGCCCTTCGGTGCTTTCGAATCCTACGCTCCCGCCCAGGGCCTCGGCCAGCTTGCGGCTCAGGTGCAGGCCCAGGCCCGTGCCCTCATGGTGGCGCCGCTCGGCGCTTTCCACGCGCGAGAAGGCCTCGAACAGGCGGGACTGCTCCTGCGCGGGAATCCCCGGGCCGGTATCGCGCACGCGCACCCGCACCGCATTCGCCTGCGTGGGCGACACAACCTGCTCCAGCGAGACCTCCACGCCGCCCTGCTGCGTGAACTTGATCGCATTGCCCACGAGGTTGATGAGGATCTGGCTCAGGGCCCGGCGGTCGGTGCGCAGGGGCACGGCGTCCGGCGGTACCTGCACTGCGAACGCGAGGCCCTTGCGCTGCGCCTCGGGCTCCAGCGTGGCGGCCACGTCCCCGACCACGCTGCGGCAGTCCAGCGTCTCGATGTTGAACGATGCCTTGTTGGCGCTGAGCTTGGCCACGTCCAGCAAGTCGTTGATGAGCGACAGCAGGTGGCGCGCGCCCGTCTGCACGATGCGCAGCTGCTTTTCCTGCTCGGTGTTGAGCGGCCCGGGCAGCTGCATCAGCAGGGTGCCGGTGAAGCCGATGATGGCGTTGAGCGGCGTGCGCAGCTCGTGGGACATGCTGGCGAGGAAGCGGTCCTTCACCAGGGCCGCGTTCTCCAGCTCCAGGTTCTTGTCGCGCAGCGCCCTTTCGATGCGCTTGCGCTCGGTCACGTCGCGGATCGCGCTGGAGACGTACAGGCCCTCCTCGGTCTCCAGCGGGCTCAGGCTGATCTCCACGGGGAACTCCGAGCCGTCCTTGCGCAGGCCGTACAGGTCCAGCCCCGCGCCCATGGAGCGGGTGCGCGGCTCGGAGAAGAAGCGGTGGCGGTGCTCCGGGTGGCGGGCGCTGTAGCGCTCGGGCACGAGCAGCTCGATGGGCTGGTCCAGCAGCTCGTCGCGGCTCCAGCCGAACAGCCGCACGGCCTGCGAGTTGACCAGCACGATGCGGCCTTCGCGGTTGACGATGACCATGGCGTCGGGCGCCGCCTCCAGCAGGTCCTTGAACTTCTGGTCCGCGCGCTTGCGGTCGGTGATGTCGCGGATCGCGGTCATCGCCATGGTGCCTTCTTCGGTGCTGATCGGGCTCAGGCTGATCTCCACCGGGAACTCGTCTCCGCCCTTGCGCAGGCCATAGAGCTCCAGGCCCGCGCCCATGGTGCGCGTGCGCGGCTGCCCGAAGAAGCCGGTGCGGTGCCGCAGGTGCCCGCCCCGGTAGCGGTGGGGCAGCAGCACCTCGATGGTCTGCCCCAGCAGCTCGGCGCGCTCGTAGCCGAAGACCCGCTCGGCCTGCGAATTCACGAGCACGATGCGCCCGGTCACGTTGACCATGATGATGGCGTCGGGTGTGGATTCGAGCAGGTCGCGAAAGCGCGCCTCCAGCAGCTGGGCGTCGCGCTGCACCTTGAGCTGGGTGACGTCCTTCTTGCTCGACAGGAAGTACAGCAGCTGTCCGTCCGCGCCGCGCACCGCGCGGGTGGAGACGTTCACGTGCACCAGCGAGCCGTCCTTGCGGCGGCGCACCGATTCGTGCACGGCCGTCTTGCCGCGCAGCGCCTCGGCCCGCATGGCCTCCTCTTCATGGGCGCGGTCGGCCGGCACGATGAGATCGAGCACGAAGGCGCCCAGCACCTCGGCCGCGGCGTAGCCGAAGATCGCCTCGGCGGCCGGGTTCCAGTTGAGCACCGCGCCCTCGGGCGAGAGCACCAGCAGCGCATCGGGGTTCTGCTCCCAGTACGCGGCGGAATAATCAGACACCATGCCATCTCCCGGTGTGGAGTCTCGCTGCCCACGCGGGCAGGTCAAAACCATCTTAGGGGGCCGGCTGGAAAATGCCAACCCGCAAATGACCAGGGTCAGGTGCCGGCGGGGCCGGGGCCGCCCAGCAAAAAGCCCCTGTCCGGGCAACCGGCGCAGGGGCCTGCACGCGCACGTTGCGCGGGAGTTACGTCACATGTGGTCGATCATCACCTGGCCGAAGCCCGAGCAGCTCACCTGCGTGGCGCCGTCCATCAGGCGGGCGAAGTCGTAGGTGACCTTCTTGGAGGCGATGGCCTTCTCCAGCGAGCTGATGATCAGGTCCGCCGCCTCGGTCCAGCCCATGTGGCGCAGCATCATCTCGGCCGAGAGGATCTCGGAGCCGGGGTTCACGTAGTCCTTGCCCGCGTACTTGGGCGCCGTGCCGTGCGTGGCCTCGAAGCAGGCCACCGAATCCGACAGGTTGGCGCCCGGCGCGATGCCGATGCCGCCCACCTGCGCCGCCAGCGCGTCGGAGATGTAGTCGCCGTTGAGGTTCAGCGTAGCCACCACCGAGTATTCGGCAGGGCGCAGCAGGATCTGCTGCAGGAAGGCGTCGGCGATGCTGTCCTTGATGGTGATGTCCTTGCCCGTCTTGGGGTTCTTGAACTTGCACCACGGCCCGCCGTCGATCGGCTGGGCGCCGAACTCCTTCTGCGCCAGGGCATAGGCCCAGTCGCGGAAGCCGCCCTCGGTGTACTTCATGATGTTGCCCTTGTGCACGATGGTCACGCTGGGCTTGTTGTTGTCGATAGCGTACTGGATGGCCTTGCGCACCAGGCGCTCCGTGCCTTCGATGGACACGGGCTTGACGCCGATGCCCGAGGTCTCGGGAAAGCGGATCTTCTTCACGCCCATCTCGTCCTGCAGGAACTTGATGAGCTTCTTCGCCTTGTCGGACTCGGCCTCGAACTCGATGCCGGCGTAGATGTCCTCCGAGTTCTCGCGGAAGATCACCATGTTGGTCTTCTCGGGCTCCTTCAGCGGCGAGGGCACGCCCTTGAAGTACTGCACGGGGCGCAGGCAGACGTACAGGTCCAGCTCCTGGCGCAGCGCCACGTTCAGCGAGCGGATGCCGCCGCCCACGGGCGTGGTCAGCGGCCCCTTGATGGACACCACGTACTCGCGCAGCACCTGCAGCGTTTCGTCGGGCAACCACACGTCGGGGCCGTAGACCTTGGTGGATTTCTCGCCGGCGTAGACCTCCATCCAGTGGATCTTCTTCTTGCCGCCGTAGGCCTTCGCCACGGCGGCATCGACCACCTTGATCATCACGGGCGTGATGTCCAGGCCCGTGCCGTCGCCCTCGATGAAGGGAATGATGGGCTGGTCCGGCACATTCAGCGACATGTCGGCGTTGACGGTGATCTTCTGGCCTTCGGCGGGCACCTTGATGTGCTGATAACTGGTCATGGGCATGTCTCCTGTGGGCAAGCAAAGCGGCGAAAAGCCGAATGATTCTAATGAGAAAAATTTTGCTGCAGCCCCATGTCAACGCGCCCGCCGCTGCTATCGTTGCGAGTGGAGCCCTGTGCCCCGCGCAGGGCCTTCCGCCCTCGTTCAACAACACAACACTGGAAACGGCATATATGAAAAAACTCCTCGCTGTCCTGGTGGCTGGCCTCTTCGCGGCAGGTGCTTTCGCACAGGCACCCGCAGCGGCTCCAGCCCCGGCCCCCACGCCTGCGGCAGCGCCCGCGCCCCTGGCCGCTCCGGCCGCGGCCGCCGCACCTGCCCCCGTAGCCAAGACCAAGGCCACCAAGACCAAGAAGGTCGCCAAGAAGAAGACCGGCAAGAAGGTCGCCAAGAAAAAGGCGGCCCACAGCCACAAGGCCGCCTGAACGCGCTGGATGCACGCTTGATTCACAATGGCAATCGCCCGCATTGGCGGGCGATTTGCTTTTAGAGCCACCTATGAACTACCACGCTTTCTTCGCCGCCGCCGCGCTGCTGGCCGCCACTGCCCTGCCCGCTGCCGCCCAGGACGGCCCCCAGCTGAACCTGCAGCGCGTGGAGCTCACCGCGGGCATGCACCGCATCGACGCGCAGGTGGCCCTCGCGCCGCAGGAGCGGCAGACCGGCCTGATGCACCGCAAGGAGATGCCGCAGCACGAAGGCATGCTGTTCGTGTTCGAGCAGCCCGCGCAGCAGTGCTTCTGGATGAAGAACACGCTGCTGCCGCTGACGGCCGCGTTCGTGGAGGACGATGGCACCATCGCCAACCTGGCGGACATGAAGCCGCAGACGCTGGATTCGCACTGCTCCGCCAAGCCCGTGCGCTACGTGCTGGAAATGAACCAGGGCTGGTTCGCCAAGCGGGGCATCCAGGCCGGCGCCAAGCTCAGCGGCGCGCCGTTCAAGCGCAAGTGATATTGTTTTGATAGCTGCCAGCGCTTGCCCCATAAGCGCTGGAGGCCTAAAAGACCAAAAAAAGCAAAAAACGGCCCGCAGGCCGTTTTTGTTTTTTTGCCAGTGTATGAAACTGGGTTGGCCGCCACCCTTTAGGCGAAGTTGGCTTCCGCGAACTTCCAGTTCACCAGGTTGGAGAGGAAGGTCTCGACGAACTTGGGGCGCAGGTTGCGGTAGTCGATGTAGTAGGCATGCTCCCACACGTCTACCGTCAGCAGCGCCTTGTCGGCGGTCGTCAGCGGCGTGCCGGCGGCGCCGGTGTTCACGATGTCCACGCTGCCGTCGGACTTCTTCACCAGCCAGGTCCAGCCGGAGCCGAAGTTGCCCACGGCGCTTTTCACGAAGGCTTCCTTGAAGGCCGCGTAGCTGCCCCACTTGGCGTTGATGGCCGCTGCCAGCGCGCCGGACGGCTCGCCGCCGCCCTGGGGCGCCATGCAGTTCCAGAAGAAGGTGTGGTTCCAGATCTGGGCCGCGTTGTTGTAGATGCCGCCGCTGGACTTCTTGACGATCTCTTCGAGCGCCATGTTCTCGAACTCGGTGCCCTTTTGCAGGTTGTTGAGGTTCACCACGTAGGCGTTGTGGTGCTTGCCGTGGTGGTATTCCAGCGTTTCCTGGCTGTAGTACGGCGCCAGGGCGTCGATGGCGTAGGGCAGCGGGGGAAGGGTGTGTTCCATGGTGTTTCCTCGTGGTGGTTTGAAATTCTGGGAGGGTGCATGCCGGCATGGGGGAGCCGGCATGGCGCGAAACAGGCATTGTAGGAAGAACCCATGGCCCCTGCAGGGCGCGCGCCGGTAAAAACGCCCTTGTCCTACGGCTGCTTGGAAGCGACCTTACAGCAGGCGCGGCTGGGCCACCGTCAGGTCTACCGCGCCATCGGCCAGCGTGGCGCGCAGCGCGTCGCCCGGATGGGCCTGGCGCACGCTGGTCACGGCCTGGCCCTCGGTGTCGGTCAGCAGCGCATAGCCGCGCTGCAGCACCAGGCGCGGGTCCAGCAGTTCCAGGCGCAGGGCGGCGCGGTCCAGCCGGTCGGCGTGCCGGGCCGCGCAGCGCTGCAGCTGTGCAGGCAAATCGGCCTCCAGCGCTTGCTGGGACTGCGCGATCCGCTGCAATTTCAGGAGCATGCCATGCCGCATGCGCTGGGCCAGGCGCGCCAGTTGCATCTGCTGGCGCGCCACCAGCCCCGAGGGCCGGCCCAGCCGCGCCGCCGCCTGGTCCAGCCGCTGGTGGCGGGTGTCGATCTGGCGCTGCACGCCGTCGGCCAGCCGCCCGCCCAGCAGACCCAGCGCGCCCAGCCACACCTCGCGCGGCTGGGCCACCAGCTCGGCCGCGGCCGTGGGCGTGGGCGCGCGCAGGTCGGCGCAGAAGTCGGCGATGGTGAAGTCCGTCTCGTGCCCCACGCCGCTGACCAGCGGCACCGGGCTTTGCACGATGGTGCGGGCCAGTTGCTCGTCGTTGAAGGCCCAGAGGTCCTCGATGGAGCCGCCGCCGCGCACGAGCAGGATCACGTCGATAGGGACCGAATCGGCCTCCAGCGCTTTTCCAGCCTGCGCAAGCAGATACATTTTTGATAGCGCCGCGATGAGGGACTGCGGCGCGGCCACGCCCTGCACCTGTGCGGGCGCCAGCACCACGGGGATGTGCGGCACGCGGCGGCGCAGCGCCGTCACCACGTCGTGCAGGGCCGCCGCGCCCAGCGACGTGACCACGCCGATGCCGCGCGGCTGCAGGGGCAGCGGGCGCTTGCGGGCGGCGTCGAACAGGCCCTCGGCCTCCAGCCGGGCCTTCAGAAGCAGGAACCGCTCGAACAGCGCGCCCTGCCCCGCGCGCTGCATGCTTTCCACGATGAACTGCAGGTCGCCGCGCGCCTCGTACACGCCAAGGCGCCCGCGCAGTTCCACCAATTCGCCATCGCGCGGCGAAAAGTCAAGCAGGCTCGCCGCGCGGCGGAACATGGCGCAGCGCAGCTGGCCGTGGGCGTCCTTGACCGAAAAGTAGCAATGCCCGCTGGATGCGCGCGAGAAGCCCGTGATCTCGCCGCGCACCGCGACAGGATTGAAGCGCGACTCCAGAGCATCAGCAATGGCGCGGCATAGCGCGCCAACTTCCCATACGCGCGGCGCCGCTGCGAGGTTCGGGCGCTCAAACATCGGCGGCGATGGGCTTGCGGGCCGCGCTGAAGGGGCGAGTACTCCACAGAACCGGGGCAGCGGGCGCCCTGTGCGCACCGGCTGTCCGCATAGCCCGCAGAACACGCATGCACGTACAAGTTATTGATTTATATATATATTTCACTGTGCAATTTTTCATCAATCTGTTGCATGCACGGCGGGATGCCGCTTTGCGGGGTGGCCGGGGCGGGTTTCCCACAAAGTTATCCACAGTTTTTGTGGGTGAGCGCGGGGCCGGATTTCGTCCACGTCAAGGTAACGGTTTGTGACGTGCTAGCGCGCCGGCGGAACCTGCAAGCTGGGCCATAATCGCCGGCTGACCCATCTGCGCGGAGAGAGATTTGCTGTCCATCATACAAGCCGCAGGCTGGCCGATCTGGCCCCTGATCGCGTGTTCCGTCCTGGGACTGGCGCTGATTTTCGAACGCTTCATGGCCCTCAAGACGGCCCGCGTCGCCCCCCCCAAGCTGCTCGACGAGGCCATCACCGTTTCGTCCAAGGCCGTGCCCACGCCCGACGTGGTGAACCAGCTGGCGCAGAACTCCGCCCTGGGCGAGGTGCTGGCCAGCGGCCTGCGCACGCTCAACAGCAACCCCCAGTGCAGCGAGACCGACCTGCGCGCCGCCATGGAAGGCACCGGCCGCGCCGTGGCCCACCGGCTGGAGAAATACCTGTCGGCCCTGGCCACCATCGCCTCGGCCGCGCCGCTCCTGGGCCTGCTGGGCACGGTGATCGGCATGATCGAGATCTTCGGCTCGCAGGCCGGCGGTGGCGGCGTGGGCCAGGCCATGGGCGGCGGCAACCCGGCGCAGCTCGCGCACGGCATCTCCATCGCGCTGTACAACACGGCCTTCGGCCTGATCGTCGCCATCCCGACGCTGATCTTCTGGCGCTATTTCCGCGCCCGCGTCGATGCCTACCTGCTCACGCTGGAGCTGGCATCTGAAACCTTCGTGCGCCACATCCTTCGCCTGCGCAAAGTGAAATGAACTTCCGCCCCCGCACCCAGGAGGAACCGGAGATCAACCTGATCCCGTTCATCGACGTGCTGCTGGTGATCCTCATCTTTCTGATGCTGACCACCACCTACAGCAAGTTCACCGAACTGCAGCTCACCCTGCCCGTGGCCGACGCCGAGCAGCAGCGCGACCACCCCAAGGAAATCATCGTCTCCGTGGCGGCCGACGGGCGCTACGCCGTCAACAAGACCGGCGTGGACGGCAAGAGCGTGGAGGCCATCGCCCAGGCGCTGCGCGCCGCCGCAGGCCAGGGCAGCGTGGTGATCATCAGCGCCGACGCCATGTCGCCGCACCAGTCCGTGGTGTCGGTGATGGAGGCCGCGCGCCGCGTGGGCCTCACGCAGATCACCTTCGCCACGCAGTCGTCCGCAGGGGCGGCCCGCCGCTGAGCATGCTCCAGCGGGTCTGGCAAGGGCGCGGCCCCCTGGCCTGGGCTCTCCGGCCCCTGTCGCTGCTCTACGGCGCGCTGGCGGCGGCGCGGCGCGGGCTGTACCGCGTCGGCATCCTCCCATCCGAACACCCGGGCCGCCCCGTCATCGTGGTCGGCAACGTCATTGCAGGCGGCGCGGGCAAGACGCCCGTCACCCTCGCCCTGGTGCAGCACCTGCGCGCACGGGGCCTGAACCCCGGCGTCATCTCGCGCGGCTACGGCCGCCGCACCACGGACTGCCGCCCGGTGCTGCCCGACAGCCCCGCCAGCGCCGTGGGCGACGAGCCCGCCCTCATCGCCCGCCACTGCCCCGGCACGCCGGTCTTCGTCGCCCGGCGCCGCCTGGACGCCGCCCGCGCCCTGCTGGCCGCGCACCCGCAAACCGAGGTGATCGTGTGCGACGACGGCCTGCAGCACCTGGCCCTGCGGCGCGACGTGGAGATCTGCGTGTTCAACGACCAGGGCGTGGGCAACGGCTGGCTGCTGCCCGCGGGCCCCTTGCGCGAGCCCTGGCCGCGCCGGGTGGATGCCGTGCTGCACAGCGGCGCCCTGCCCGCCCACACCACGGCGCCGGCGTTCGCCATGCAGCGCACGCTTGCCCCCCATGCCGTCACGCGGGATGGCCAGCAGGTGCCCCTGGCCAGCCTGCGCGGCACGCCCCTGCACGCCGTGGCGGCCATTGCCCGGCCCGGGGACTTCTTCGCCATGCTGCGCGCCCAGAACCTGGAGCTGGCGGCTTGCGAGGCGCTGCACGATCACTTCGATTTTGATAGCTGGCAGCGCCCGCCAGATAAGCGCCAAAGGCTGATTTGTACCGAAAAAGATGCTGTGAAGCTCTGGCCCCGGCACCCGGATGCCCTGGCCGTGCCGCTGCAGACCCGCATCCCGCCCGCCTTCTTCGCGCTGCTGGACGAGCGCCTACCATCACCACCCCGCTGAGGAATAGACACCCGCCATGGACCCCAAACTGCTTGAACTGCTGGTCTGCCCCGTCACCAAGGGCCCCCTGACCTACGACCGCGAGGCGCAGGAACTCGTCTCGCGCAGCGCCCGCCTGGCCTACCCCGTGCGCGACGGCATCCCTGTGCTGCTGGAGAACGAGGCCCGCACGCTGACCGACGAGGAGCTGGAAGCGCCATGAGCGCCCTGCCCCCTTTTACGGTGCTGATCCCGGCACGCATGGCGTCGAGCCGCCTGCCGGACAAGCCCCTGGCCGACATCGCCGGCCTGCCCATGGTGGTGCGCGTGGCCCGGCGCGCCGCCCAGAGCGCCGCCGCCCGCGTGGTGGTGGCGGCCGACGACGCCCGCATACTGCAGGCCTGCGCCGCGCACGGCGTGGAGGCGGTCGCCACCCGCGCCGGCCACCCCAGCGGCAGCGACCGCCTGGCCGAAGCCTGCACGCAACTGGGACTGGATGGCGATGACATCGTGGTGAACGTGCAGGGCGACGAGCCGCTGATGGACCCCGCCCTCATCGACGCCGTGGCCGCCCTGCTCCCCGCCCGGCCCGAGGCCAGCATGGGCACCGCCGCCCACGCCATCGCCCAGCCCGCCGACTACGCCAACCCCAACGTGGTGAAGGTGGTGCTGGACTCGCGCGGGCTGGCGCATTACTTCAGCCGCGCACCCATCCCCTTCGCTCGCGACCACGCGCCGGGCACGGCGTGGTGGGAAGGCAGCGCCTTCACGCCGTTGCGGCACGTGGGCATCTACAGCTACCGCGCGGGCTTCCTGCGCCAGTTCCCCGCCCTGGCGCCGGCGCCCACCGAAACCATCGAGGCCCTGGAGCAGCTGCGCGCCCTGTGGCACGGCCACCGCATCGCCGTGCACCTGGCCGCCGAGGCACCCGGCCCTGGGGTCGATACGCCCGAGGATCTGGAGCGGGTTCGTTCCCTCTTCCTGTAAGCCGGGCCGAAGAGGCCCATGCTATCCTCGCCCGCAACGAGAGCGCCGCATCTCGGGCGCTGCCCCACCGTGCCCGTGCCAGCGGCGCCGCCGATTTCTAACCTTCGAGGACTTCCATGAGACTGATTCTGCTGGGCGCGCCGGGCGCCGGAAAGGGCACGCAAGCCACATTCATCTGCCAGAAGTACGGCATCCCGCAAATCTCCACCGGCGACATGCTGCGCGCCGCTGTGAAGGCCGGCACGCCCCTGGGCCTGCAGGCGGATGCCATCATGAAGTCGGGCGCCCTGGTCAGCGATGACCTCATCATCAACCTCGTCAAGGAACGCATCGCCCAGCCGGACTGCGCCAACGGCTTCCTGTTCGACGGCTTCCCCCGCACGATTCCGCAGGCGGACGCGATGAAGGCCGCGGGCGTCAAGCTCGACTACGTGCTGGAGATCGACGTGCCCTTCGACGCCATCATTGAGCGCATGAGCGGCCGCCGCTCGCACCCCGCCAGCGGCCGCACCTACCACGTCAAGTTCAACCCGCCCAAGGTGGAAGGCAAGGATGATGTGACGGGCGAGGATCTGATCCAGCGCGAAGACGACAAGGAAGAGACCGTGAAGAAGCGCCTGCAGGTCTACAGCGACCAGACGCGCCCCTTGGTGGACTACTACAGCAACTGGGCCAAGGCCGAGCCCGACGCTGCCCCCAAGTACCGCGCCATCAGCGGCACGGGCAGTGTGGAAGAAATCACCGCACGCGCACTGCAGGCGCTGGCAAGCTGAGCGCTTCCGTCCCCCTCCAACAAAGGCACCCTCGGGTGCCTTTATTTTTTCAGCGCAAGCCCAGCCGCGCCAGCTTCTTGATGAGCCCCACGCGGGAGACGCCTAGCCTGCGCGCCGCCTCAGACTGGTTGCCGCCTGCGGCCTGCAGGGCCTCGCTCACCATCCGCCGCTCCAGTTCCGCCAGCGCGTGGTCCAGCAGGCCGACCGCTGGTTCCTGCGGTTCGGAGGCCGGGGCCATGGGCACCTCGCCCGCCGCCAGGGCCAGCAGTTCGGCGTCCAGGTCGCGCTGACCGGGCAGCAGCAGGGCGGCGGCGGATTCGACAACCGCCTTGAGTTCGCGCACATTGCCGTGCCATTCGCGCCCCGCCAACCAAGCCAGGGCGCTGGCCCCCAGGCCCGCGCCGCGCCGCTGGGCGAAGCGAGCGGCCAGCAGGGGCACGTCGGCGTGCCGCTCAGCCAGCGCAGGCGTGCGCAGCACCACGCCCTTCAGGCGGTAATACAGGTCTTCGCGGAATTGCCCGGCCTGCACCATGGCTTCCAGGTCGCGGTGAGTCGCGGCCACCACGCGCACCTCGCTGCGCAGCGTAGCGCGGCCGCCCACGGGCATGTACGTGCCCTCTTGCAGAAAGCGCAGCAGCTTGACCTGCATGGGCGGCGGCATTTCGCCCACCTCGTCCAGAAAAAGCGTGCCGCCGCGCGCCACTTCCACCAGGCCGGGCTGGTCGCGGTAGGCGCCGGTGAAGCTGCCCTTGACGTGGCCGAACAGCTCGCTCTCCAGCAGCTCGGCAGACAACGCTCCGCAATGCACCGCCACGAAGGGGCCGGACGCATTCGCGCCCTGGTCGTGCAGCGCGCGCGCCACCAGTTCCTTGCCAGTGCCCGTGGGGCCGAGCACCAGCACGTTGACCCGCGTGGGGGCCACGCGCCGCACCATGGCGCGCAGGGCGGCGATGGCAGGGGTCTGGCCTACCAAGCCCATGTCTTCGTGCGCCTGCTGCTGGCGCAGGTGCTGCACCTCGGCGTCCAGGCGGTGCTTGCGCAGGGCGCGGGTGACGACGAAGCGCAGCAGGTCGGGGTCGATGGGCTTGGGTAAAAAGTCCCAGGCACCGAGTTCTGCGGCGCGCAGGGCCAGTTCGTGTTCGGCGTGGCCTGTGAGGACTACGACGGGCACGCCCGAGAATTGGGGGATGAGGGCCAGGCCCTGTTCGGGGTCCATGCTGGGGGGCATGGCGAGGTCGAGCAGCACCAGTTCGGGCCGGCCTGCGGCGAAGGCGGCCAGGGCGGATTCGCCGTCGCCTGCCAGTTGCACCTCGTGCCCCAGGTTGCGCAGAAAGGCACCGCCCAGGCGCTGGAAGGCGGCTTCGTCATCGACCAGCAAGACGCGGCCTGGGGTTGTGCTTTCGTTGTCGCTCATTGGGGGATTTCCAGGGTGAAGCAGGTGCGCCAGGGTGCCCGTTCGGTCAGCCGCGCCCGCCCGCCGTGGGCCTGGGCGATGCGGGCCACGATGGCGAGGCCCAGGCCCGTGCCGCCCTGGCTGCGGGAGGCGAATGGCTCGAACAGGCGCTCGCGCAGGTCGTCGGGCACGCCGGGGCCGTTGTCGCAGACGTGCAGGCGCAGCCAGCCGTCCGCCTGTTCCGCCGACAGGGTGCAGCCGTCAGGGGCCACGTCGCGGGCGTTCTGCACCAGGTTGACCAGCGCCTGCTCCATGCGGCGCGGGTCGGCGTTGGCCCACAGCTCATCGGGCCAATGGGCATCCAGGCGCAGGCCGGGTTCGCGGGCCGCCAGCCGGTCGGCCAGGGCGCGCAGGTCGAAGCGCTCGGGTTGGAGCTTCCAGGGCTTGGCATAGTCCAGCAGGTCGCTCGCCAGGTGCGCTATGCGCGCCACCTGCACGCCTACCTCTGCGCGGGTGTCCTGCGGGGCCATGGCGACGGCCATGGAGATGATGTTGAGCGGGTTGCGGATGTCGTGCGCCACGCTGGCGGCCAGCGCGCCCAGTTCGGCCAGCCGGGCCTGCAACTGCCGCTCGCGCTCGCGGGCCGCGAGTTGCTGGGCCTGCTCGACGCGCACGGCGGCGTCGGCCAGCACGGAGCCGAACAGTTCCGCCACGTGGCGCTGGCCGGGTGGAGCGGCGTCCCAATGTTCCCAGGCAGGCACCCAGCCCTGGGCCTCACGGCGCATGCGCAGGCTGGGGGCACCGGGCGGGGCTTCGGCAAACGTGTCGTCCAGGCCGACCTGCACCGCCATGCCCAGCCGCTGGCCCAGCAGGATGGATGCGCGCTCGGCCAGCGCGGAAAAGCTTTCGGCCTCGCCCAGCGACTGCCGCCATGCGGCCAAGTCCTGCGCGCTGACCTCGCCGCCCGGATAGACCAAGCGCTGCGCGAAGCGCCGCACCGGGCCGTTGAGCGCCAAGCCGCTGGCGGCCACGGCCAGGCCGCTCAACCAGCGCGACTCGAACGGCAGCAGCAGCGGCATCAGGCCCACAATGGCCGCGCCCAGCGCGAGCAGCAGCGTCCACACCAGCGCCCGCCCCGCCCAGGCGTTCGCCACGAACACGCCATAGCGCAGGATGCCGTACACGAGGATCAGCGGGTACAGCGGCAGCGCAAGCAGCGGGAACGGATAGATAGGCCAGCCCAGCAGCGCGATGCCGTAGCCGCTCAGGCACACCAGCCCCCACAGGCACGAGGCCGTGACGGCGGCGATCTGCGCCCGCGCTGGTGCCTGGGCACGGGCCAAGGCGCGCAGCAGCACCGTCACTCCGGCCACGCCCAAAATCACCCACGAGCCGCTGGTGACCCACGCCGTAGGCTCCGCCCAGGCCAGGCGGCCCACCACCGCGTGATCGACGAAATGCGCGGGCAGCGTGATCTGCGACACCAGCGTGGCCCCGAAGGCGAGCGCATACCCGGCCCGCACCCAGGCCGCGCCGCGCGCCGAGCGGCAGAACACCACGCAGAAGTGAAAGAACAGCGCCGAGGTCAGCGGCGCGGTGGCGAGCATGCGCAGCGCCCACACCTCGACGCCCGGGCCGAACCAATTGGGCAGTTCGTTGCCCACGATCCAGACCGCGATCCCCGCCAGGAACGCCGCCAGCAGCCGCCCCCCGGCCACCTTATCGGCCCAGGCCAGCAGCACGCCCGCCATGAGCAGCGTCTCGAAGAGGGAAAAGCCCATGGCGGCGCGCAGCAGCATGTGTGTATACGTCGTTAACAGATGGTGGTGGGCGCACTGTAAACCATGGCGACAGGTTGCGCGCACATCTCCAATGAAATCAACCACTTAGCAACGCTCCAAGGCTGGCCCGCTTCTCGCAATAAGAGAGGCATGAACACCCTGACCTGCCCCCTGAGCAACACCCCCGGACTGGACATCGCCGCCCTGCTCGGCCCCGCCGCCTGGGCGCGGCTGCCGCAAGCCGTGCAGCGCCGCTTCGGCAGCCACGCCGAGGCCGCCCGCTATGACGGCCACATGGACTTGCACTGCTCGCGCCTGGGCCGCGTGCTGGCCTGGCTGGCGTGGCCCCTGCGCGGCCCGCTGGTGCCGCACTGCCTGGCGGGCGTGCCCACCACGGTGACGGCCTGCCCTGACGGCCAAGGGGGAGTGGTTTGGTCGCGCCACATGGGCCGCCAGACCGTGCGCTCGACCAAGACCGCCCACCCCTGCGGCGGCGTGCTGGAGCGCACGGCGGGCGGGCTGGCGATGGCGCTGGACGTTTTCGAGGACGGCGGTGCGCTGGTCTTCCAGAGCCGCCACTACGCCTGGTGCTGGGGGCCGCTGTACGTGCGCATTCCTGCCTGCCTTAGCCCCGGCGTCTGCCGCGTGGAGCACCGCGACCTGGGCGCGGGCCTGTTCCGCTTCACTTTGACCATGCGCCACCCGCTGTGGGGCGAGACCTTCCACCAAACCGGCGTCTTCGCCGATCCGACATGAAACAACACCCCCCTGAGTCGCCTCGCGCCTTCCCCCCGCTCTCGCATTGCTACGCAATGCGGGCAGGGGAACGCAGCCAGCGCGGCGGGGCGGCCCTTGCGCGGCTGCCCTCGCCTAGACCGCGCCCATTTCATCTGATGCTGGAGAACTGATATGTTGCTGATTGACGCCATCCTGATCTTCCAGGCCCTGCTCGGGGCCTTCGACAACCTGTGGCACCACGAATGGCAGGCCCGCCTGCCGCAGCAGCGCGGCGCACGGCGCGAGCTGGCCCTGCACGCCGCCCGCGAGGCGCTGTACGGCGCACTCTTTCTGGGCCTGGGCTGGTGGGCCTGGCACGGCCTGCTGGCGGGCGTGGTGGCCTTGGTGCTGTGCGTGGAAGTGGTCATCACCCTAGCGGACTTTCTGGAAGAAGACCGCACCCGCCGCCTGCCCCCTTTCGAGCGCTGGCTGCACACGGTGCTGACCTTGAGCTACGGCCTCTTCCTGGGCACCTTCGGCCCGGTGCTGCTGGACTGGTTCCAACAACCCACGGGGCTGGTGAGTGCCGAGCGGGGCTGGGTCACGTGGCTGTTCACCGCCTTCGCGGCGGGCGTGTGGGCCTGGAGCCTGCGCAACGCGCTGGCCGTGCGCCGCCTGGGGCGCGAAACACCGTCCGCGCCCCCTACGCCGCCGCGTGGCGCGCAGGCCGTGCTGGTGACGGGCGGCACGGGCTTCGTAGGCCGGGCGCTGATCGCACAACTGCGGGCGCAGGGCCAGCGCGTGATCGTGCTGACGCGGGACGTGCTGCAAGCGCAATTGCAATTCGACGATCCTCACGTCCGCTGCATTGACAGCCTGGACGCCATCGCCTCCGAGACGCGCATCGCCGCCATCGTTCACCTCGCAGGTGCCCGCGTGCTGGGCCGCCCCTGGACGGCAGCGCGCCGCCAGGAGCTGCTGGAAAGCCGCACCCGCATCAGCCGCCAGTTGCTCGACCTGGTGCGCAGGCTGGAGCAGCGGCCCGCCACGCTCATCGCCGCATCCGCCGTCGGCTACTACGGCACGCCTGGCGACGATGTGGCGTGCGACGAGGACGCGCCCGCCATGCCCGGCGTGTTCCAGTCCGAACTGTGCTGCGCCGTGGAGCACGAGGCCCAGCGCGCCGAAGCCCTGGGCCTGCGCGTGGTACGGCTGCGCCTGGGTGTAGTACTGGGGCGCGGCGACGGGGCCTATCCCCTGCAAGCGCTGGCCGCCCGCCTGGGCTTCGCGGCCCGGTTGGGCAACGGGCAGCAGCCCATGCCCTGGATTCACCTGGACGACGCGGCGGGCCTGATTCTGTGGGCGCTGAACCACCCCGCCCTGCGCGGCCCAGTCAACGCCGTGGCGCCTGACATCTGCGATCAGGCCACGTTCAGCACAGCGCTAGCCGCTTCGTTCAACCGCCGCGCCTGGCTGCGCATGCCGGGCGCGCCGCTGCGGCTGCTGGCGGGCGAAATGTCCACCCTGCTGTTGGACGGCCAGCGCGTGCTGCCGCGCCAGGCGCTGGCGGGCGGCTACCGCTACCGCTTTCCTGCCCTGGCCGACGCATTGGCCGATCTGGCACAGGATAACTCCTCAATTGATAGCTGCTTGCGCTTGTCCCATAAGCGCTAGAGGCCAAAATGACCCAAATTTCTACAGCAGCTCCAGCATCAGCGCCACACGCGCCTTCACGGGTGACAAGTCAGACGCAGGCCAGCGATCCCCCGCCTTGGGCAGCACCTGCCCCTCGGGGCAGCGGGTGGATCGCACCACCCTCACGCCTGCATCCTGCGCCCGCAGCAGCGCCGCTTCCAGCGCGTGGTGGATGGTGCCGTTGCCTGTGCAGGCCACCACCAGCCCGCGCACCCCGTCGCGCACCAGCGCATCCACCACCCGACCCGATGCGCCCGCGTGGCTGGTGACGATCTCCACCGCAGGCCACTGGGTGGCATTTGCTACCTTCTCGATAGCTGCCGGCGCTTGACCAGCAAGCTCCAGCGGAGGATTCTGCGCCCAGCGTACCTGCCCTTCCTCGAGCCAGCCCAGCGGCCCCGCATCGCCCGAGCTGAAGGCATTGACGCGGTAGGGATGCACCTTCTGCACCTGCCGCGCGCCATGCACCTCGCCCGCCGCCACGGCCAGCACCCCCACCGCACCCGGAGCCTGCACGGTGGCCACGGCATCGAGCAGGTTCTGGGGACCGTCGGGCGCCAAGGCCGTGGCGGGGCGCATGGCGCAGGTCAGCACCACGGGTTTGCGCGCGCCCAGCACCGCGTGCAGGAACCATGCAGTCTCCTCCAGCGTGTCGGTGCCATGGGTGATGACCAGCCCGCGCACGCCGGGGTCCTGCAGATGGTGCGTGCAGCGCAGGGCCAGGGCGCGCCATACCTCGCAGTCCATGTCCTTGCTGTCGATCTGGGCCACCTGCTCCGTCACCAGGGCGCCGCCCGCCCGTTCCGCGAGGCCGGGCACGGCGGCCAGGAGCTGCTCCACGCCCACCTGCGCGGCGGTGTAGCCGATGTTGTCTCCGGGCTGCGCCGCGGTGCCCGCGATCGTGCCGCCGGTGCCCAAAACCACAATTTTTTGTCCGCTCACTTGCACACTCCGAAAAACTGATGAAAAATACAGTTACTGGATTAAAAAACAGTTGTCTATCACCGTAGCCGCCACCACCGGAAACCACCATGCTCGACAACCCGAAGCTCACCGCCCGCCAGCAGCAGATCCTGGACCTGATCCAGACCGCCATCGCCCGCACCGGCGCCCCGCCCACCCGCGCCGAAATCGCGGCCGAGCTGGGCTTCAAGTCGGCCAATGCCGCCGAAGAGCACTTGCAGGCGCTGGCGCGCAAGGGCGTGATCGAGCTGGTCAGTGGCACCTCGCGCGGCATCCGGCTGCGCGGCGATGCCCTGCGCTCCATCAACGCCGCCCGCAGCAGCCAATTAGGCAGCCAGTTCAGCCTGCCCCTCCCCGGCCTGTCGCAGCTCGTTTTGCCACTGGTGGGCCGCGTGGCGGCGGGCTCGCCGATTCTCGCGCAGGAACACGTGGACCAGACCTACGCGGTGGAAGGCAGCCTGTTCCAACACAAGCCCGACTACCTGCTCAAGGTGCGCGGTATGTCCATGCGCGATGCCGGCATCATGGACGGCGACCTGCTGGCCGTGCAGTCCACCCGCGAGGCGCGCAACGGCCAGATCATCGTCGCCCGCCTGGGGGACGACGTCACCGTCAAGCGCCTGCGCCGCACCGCCAGCAGCATCGAGCTGCTGCCCGAGAACCCCGACTACCCGGTGATCGTGGTGCAGCCCGGCGAGCCCTTTGAAATCGAAGGACTCGCCGTCGGCCTCATCCGCAACACCATGCTGATGTAGCACTGCTTCCCTTTTTGCTGCGCCACAGGTGGCGGGCGTTTGGCGTACTGGCAGTCACCGGTGCGCCAGCCCTGCGGCGCAAGCCTGTCCGTTCGCAATCCTGCCTATGTTCAACCCCCGACCTTCGGAGTTTTCACATGGGAATTGCCTTGCACCTCCTTTCCGCCCCTTTCCAGGCCCTGTTCCACTGGCTGCGCCAGTTCGTGCTGCTGGAAGCGCCCCGGCAGCCGCATCCACCTGCACCGCCCCGCGGTGAGTCCTCCGCCCGTCACCAGCCGCCTAGCGCGCCAGAGCGGCAGCGCCCACCCCGCGGCAACTGGCCCTTCACCGTCCGGCCGCCCGCACCGGCGGCCCAGGACCGGCCCGCAGCAAAGCCGGCCAAGGTGCTGCGCCAGCCGGGGACCGGTCGCCTGGTCATCGCGGGCCGCATGGCCGACGTGTGCGCGGAACTGGACCGCCTGGCAGCCTCCGAGGCCATGCAGGCGTAGCCATTGGCGGCCTGCGGCAAGGCAGCCAACACCCGGTCACCAAAAGGCCCGCGTCCGGCGCCTGCCCGGCATGCATGCCAAGGCACAATGTCGGGATGAACATCGTGATCCTCGACGACTACCAGGACGCAGTGCGCAAGCTCCATTGCGCCTCACGGCTCGACGCATACACCGCCAAGGTCTACACTAACACCGTCAAGGGGCTCGCCCAGTTGTCCGTGCGGCTACGGGATGCCGACATCATCGTCCTGGTGCGGGAACGCACCCACATCACCCGCCAGCTCGTCGAGAAGCTGCCCCGGCTCAAGCTCATCGCGCAGACCGGCAAGGCCGGCAACCACATCGACGTGACGGCCTGCACCGAGCGCGGCATCGCCGTGGCGGAAGGCATCGGCTCGCCCGTGGCGCCCGCCGAACTGACCTGGGCCCTGGTGATGGCCGCCATGCGCCGCCTGCCGCAGTACATCTCCAACCTCAAGCACGGGGCCTGGCAGCAGTCGGGCCTGAAGACGGCCTCCATGCCGCCCAACTTCGGCCTGGGCGGCGTGCTGCGCGGCAAGACGCTGGGCATCTGGGGGTACGGGCGCATCGGCCAGCTTGTGGCCGGCTATGGACGGGCCTTCGGCATGAACGTGCGCATCTGGGGGCGCGAGGCCTCGCGCGCCCAGGCGCTGACCGACGGCTACCAGGCCGCCACCACGCGCGAGGAATTCTTCGCGCAGTGCGACGTGATCTCGCTGCACCTGCGCCTCACCGACGAAACGCGCGGCATCGTCTCGCTCGAAGACCTCTCGTGCATGAAGCCAACATCGCTGCTGGTCAATACATCGCGGGCGGAACTCATCGAACCCGATGCATTGATCGCAGCCCTGAACCGCGGCCGTCCCGGAATGGCGGCCGTGGACGTCTTCGAGAGCGAACCCATCCTGCAAGGCCACGCGCTGCTGCGCCTCGAGAACTGCATCTGCACACCCCACATCGGCTACGTGGAGCAGGACAGCTATGAGCTGTACTTCGGCGCGGCCTTTGACAACGTGGTCAACTTCATCAAGGGCACGCCCACCAACATCGTGAACCCCGGGGCGCTGCAGGTGCGGCGCTAGATCGACGCCCCTCCGCCAGGCCCACCAAACAAGGGCCGAGAAAACAAAAAGGCTTCCCGAGGGAAGCCTTTTTGCCAGATAGAAAGAACCGCTCGAATTACAGAGGGGTCTTCTTGCCGTCCTTGTAGACGTACAGCGTGATGGCGGGGTTCTTCATTTCGCCGTTGGGCTCGAAGGCGATCGTGGAGGTCACGCCCTTGAAGTTGGACTTCAGCAGCTCGGGGGTGTAGACCTTGGGATCGACCGAGTTCGCGCGCTTCATGGCATCCACCAGCAGGAACGTGGCGTCATAGGTGTAGGGGCTGTACACCTGGAACTGGCCGGGGTACTTGGCGTCGTACTTGGCCTTCCAGGCCGTGCCGCCAGGCATCTTGGCCAGCGAGGAACCGCCTTCGGCGCAGATCACGTTGGACAGGGTCTTGGCACCGGCAGCCAGCTTGGCGATTTCGGACGTGCAGATGCCGTCGCCGCCGAAGTACTTCACGTTGTTCAGGCCCAGTTGCTCCATCTGGCGCAGCATGGGGCCGCCTTGGGGGTCCATGCCGCCGAAGAAGATGGCGTCGGGGTTCTTGGCCTTGATGGCGGTCAGGATGGCCATGAAGTCCGTGGCCTTGTCGGTCGTGAACTGCTCGTCCACGATCTTCATGCCCTTGGCGGCTGCGGTCTTCTTGAACACGTCGGCCACGCCCTGGCCGTAAGCGGTACGGTCGTCGATGATGGCGACGGTCTTGAGCTTCAGCGTGTCGGCTGCGTAGAACGCCAGGCCAGCGCCCAGGGCGTTGTCGTTGGCGATGATGCGGAACGTGGTCTTGTAGCCGGGCTTGGTCAGGTTGGGGTTGGTCGCCGCACCGGTCACGTGGGGGATGCCGCAGTCGTTGTAGACCTTGGATGCGGGGATGGTGGTACCGGAGTTGAGGTGGCCGACAACGCCAGCGACCTTGGAGTCGCACAGCTTCTGTGCAGCGGCCGTGCCTTGCTTGGGATCGGCAGCATCGTCTTCGGCCTGCAGTTCGAACTTGATCTTCTTGCCGCCGATGGTGATGCCTTGGGTGTTCAGCTCTTCAATGGCCATGCGGGCGCCATTTTCGTTGTCCTTGCCGTAGTGGGCTTGGGCGCCGGAAACCGGAGCCACGTGGCCGATCTTGACCACCTGCTCTTGTGCAGAGGCCATACCAGCAGCAGCCGCGATAGCAGCAACCACGGTCAGTTTCAACTTCAATTGCATATCAATCTCCAGTAAAGATAAACGCTGAGAATGTTCTTGTGTCTCAACGCAGGCGAACATATCGCAATTTACGGGCCAGATCATTAGGGAACACGATTAAATGCGAGGGAAACCACAGGGGAATACCCTGTCATCCCTTTGGCACCGCCGGAGCCCCGCTGGCCAGCTCGTCCGCCACGGCTTCGTAGACCGCATTGCGGACCACCGATTCGATCTCCTCGCGCAGCCGCGGCAGCACCGATCTTGTCTGCTCCTGCACCACGGCGGCGATCGCCTCGCGCAAACGTTGATCCAGCACAACGTCCACGCGCTGCATGACGCGGTGGACCATGTATTCCTCCATCCCATCAGGCAAACGCCGGGGCGCAGCAACCGGCGCAGGCCGCGCGGGTACCACCACAGGAGGGGTCGCAACGGGGGCCGTGGAAGGGCTTCGGACCGCAGCGCCCGGAGCCGGTGCCGGGCGCGGCGTCATCACCGCAGGGGGCCGCGCGCTGGGCAAAGGTGGACGGCTGGCGAGGGGCAGCGCAGTAGCCGCGGCGGGTCGCGCGGCCGGCGCTGGCGGCGTGGCAGCCGTGGTGCGCAATGGTGCGGCCGGCGCCCCGTGCCCGGGCGCTGCGTCTGGCAGTTGCACCACTTCGGTGAGGGTGGGAACGAAGCGCGGTGGTGTTCGGGGTGGCAGCGCCATCAGCCAGCTTTCAGGACGAGGTCGTGGCGGATGATGGCATATCCGCGGGACGCATAGTGGCGCCAGCGGGCGCGCGCCGCACCGCGGTCGGCCTCGTCCTGCGCACTCACCACTTCCACCAACCGGTCGAAGCGCCCAAAGCCTTCGGGTACGTCGGCATGCAGGTTCAGCAGCACCTCATGGTGCGGCGCCGACCGGGCATCGGACGTGAGCAGCACCGGGGAGGCCTGCACCATGTCTCCGTTCGCGCCATCGTCCTGGCAGTGCGCCACGAAATCCTGCGGCGCCAGGCTCGTCCACAACATGCGGTCCAGCACCGCCAGCGTGTCGGCGGGCGCGGTAATCACCAGCCGGGCGCCGCTGCGCTGCACCTTGCGCGCGAAGCGGCAGGCATAGGCCAGCTTGTCCGGCGCGTTGAAATGGAAAGCGACCTCGGTCACGGCACGGTCACGCGGCGCCGGCTTTGGTGGCACGCTTCGCAGCGGCGGGCTTGGCTGTGCGCGCCTTGGCGGGCTTTGCTTTGCCAGCCTGGTTCAGCAGGTACTGCACCAGCAGGCCCACCGGGCGCCCCGTCGAGCCCTTGGCCGCCCCGCCCTTCCAGGCCGTGCCGGCGATGTCCAGGTGCGCCCAGGGCATGTCGCCCACATACTTCTGCAGGAACTTGGCGGCCGTGATGGAGCCGCCCGCGCGGCCCGCCACGTTGCCCATGTCCGCGAAGTTGCTTTTCAGGCCGTCGGCGTAGTCGTCGTCCAGCGGCATGCGCCAGCACAGGTCCTGCGCGGACTCCCCCGCTTCCTGCAGCGCGGTGGCCAGCGCGTCGTTGTTGGCGAACAGGCCGCTGCGCACGCCGCCCAGCGCGATCACGCAGGCGCCCGTGAGGGTGGCGATGTCCACCACGGCGGCGGGCTTGAAGCGGGCGGCATAGGTCAGCGCATCGCACAGCACCAGGCGGCCCTCGGCGTCGGTGTTGAGGATCTCGATGGTCTGGCCGCTCATGCTGGTGACCACGTCGCCGGGCTTGACGGCGCGGCCGTCGGGCATGTTCTCGCAGGCCGGGATCAGGCCCACGACGTTGATGGCGGGCTGCAGCTCGCCCAAGGCGCGGAAGGTGCCCAGCACGCTGGCGGCACCGCACATGTCGAATTTCATCTCGTCCATCTCCGCCGCCGGTTTGATGGAGATGCCGCCGGTATCGAAGGTGATGCCCTTGCCCACCAGCACCACGGGTGCCTGGTCGCGGGCCGCGCCGTTGTAGCGCAGCTCGATGAACCGCAACGGCTCTTCGGACCCGCGGGCCACGGCCAGGAACGCGCCCATGCCCAGGCGCGCCACCTCGGCGGGGCCATGGACCTTGCACTGGATGCGGGGCAGCTTGCCCAACGTCTTGGCGGCATCGGCCACCAAGGTGGGCGTGGCATGGTTGGCGGGGCGGTTGCCCCACTCGCGGGCGAACTCCACGCCGGCCACCAGCGCCACACCGGCATCGAACGCCCCGCGCACCTCGGCGGCGGCGGGCACGCCGATCACGCAGCGGCTCAGGCTGCGCGCCTCCGCCTTGGACTTGGTGGTGGTGTACACATAGCTCGCGTCAGCCGCCGCCTGCACGGCCGCGCTGACGGCGCCGGCCTGCGCCGCGCCCGCAAAGCAGAGCACCACGCGCTTCGTCTGCGGCGCCTTGACTGCGCCGCCCACCGCCAGCAGCGCCTGGCGCACGGCGCGGGCCGATCCATCGCCCGCGCCTAGCAACACCACACGGCGGGCGGCGACGGCGGGCGGCTGGTAGAGCTGCAGGTGCTTGCCAGCCTTCGCGGACAAGTCGCCATTCTTGAGTGCCAGCGCTGCCAAAGCGGACAAGGGATCTTTTCCAGGCTTGAACCCTTCGGGGACCAGCACCACCAGCAGATCGCATTTCTCCGACGCGGCGGCAGACAAGTCCAGGGTCTTGAGATCAAAGTTCATAATCGGCGTTTTCCTTTCAGAGCATGTTATTCGATTCATCCATCCGCAAGGAGCTGGCACGCAGCTTCGGCGCGACGCTGGTGGTGCTGGTGACCGTGGTCATGACCATGATGCTCATCCGCACCCTGGGCCAGGCATCCAAGGGCAGCGTCAGCCCCTCGGACGTGATGCTGGTCATGGGCTTCACCGTGCTGGGGCAGTTGCCCACCATCCTGAGCCTGAGCCTGTTCATCGCCGTCGTGGGCACGCTCTCGCGCATGTACCGCGACAGCGAGATGGTGATCTGGTTCGCCAGCGGGCGCGGGCTGGTCAGCCTGCTGCGGCCCCTGCTGCGCTTCGCGTGGCCGGTGATGCTGGTCATCGCCGTGCTGTCGCTGCTGGTCTGGCCCTGGGCCAACTCGCAGATCCAGGAGCTCAAGACCCGCTACGAGCAGCGCAGCGACATCGACCGCATCGCGCCCGGCGAGTTCCAGGAGTCGTCCAACGGCAGCCGCGTGTTCTTCATCGACAAGGACAGCCCGGACACCCAGGTGGGCAACAACATCTTCATCGCGGCCACCGACGGCACGCGCGAGTCCGTGACCTCGGCGCGCAGCGCGCGGCTGGAGATGCAGGGCGGCGACCGCGTGGCCCTGCTGTCCGAAGGGCAGCGGCTGGAGACCTCGCGCGACAAGCCGGGCGTGAAGGTCAGCGAATTCTCCGAATACGGCACGCGCATCGGCTCGGCGCCCCCGGGCTCGGCCGAGGAGCTGTCGGTCAAGACCCGCGCCACGCATGAACTCCTGATGCAGCCCCTGCCCGCCTACCAGGCCGAACTGGGATGGCGCATCGGCCTGGCGCTGGCGGCGCTGAACTTCGTGGTGCTGGGCCTGGCCGTCGCCACGGTCAACCCGCGCGCGGCGCGCAGTACCAGCCTGGTGTTCGCGCTGTTCGCGTTCATCGTGTACTACAACCTCATGACGCTGGGGCAAAGCTGGGTCGGCGCGGGGCGGCTGGGCGTGGCCAGTTTCATGGCGCTGCTGCATGGCGGCATGCTGCTGGCATCGCTGCTGGTGCTCGCGGCACGGCACAACCAGTGGAGCGTGGGCCAGCTGTGGCGCCCCAGGCCGCCCAACAAGGCCGCGCAGAGTACGCAGGCAACGGGGGAGAGCGCCGCATGAAGACTATCCGCCGCCTGATCCACCGCGAGGCGCTGTTCGCCGTCGCCTTCGTCACCGCGGGCTTCCTCGCGCTGTTCTTCTTCTTCGACCTGGTGGACGAGCTGCGCTGGGTGGGCAAGACCGGGGCCGAGGGCTACCAGCTCTCGCACGCCTTCCTGTTCGTGGTGCTGAGCATTCCCAGCCACCTCTACGAGCTGCTGCCCATCACGGTGCTCATCGGCACCATCTTCGTGATGGCGCGGCTGGCGCAAAGCTCGGAGTTCACCATCATGCGCACCAGCGGCATGGGGCCGTGGCGCGCGCTGCGCACGCTGCTCACGCTGGGCGGCTTCTTCGTGTTGCTGACCTTCGCCGTGGGCGACTACGTGGCGCCGCTCACCGACCGCGCGGCCCAGCTCGTCAAGGTGCGCTACCTCGGCCGGCTCACCACGGGCGCCACCGGCGCGTGGCTCAAGGAGCGGCAGGAGGACCACTCCTTCGCCGTGAACGTGCGCGCGCTCACCCCCCAGGGCGGCATGCTGGACGTGCGCATCTTCGAGTTCGACGGAAAGGGCCGCCTGGCATCACAGACGCGGGCCGCATCGGGCCAGTTCGGCAGCGATGGCACCTGGGAGCTGGAGAACGTGCAGCGCAGCCGCTTCGAGCAGCGCGGTACCGACGAAGCGCGCGTGGAGCACCTCGACGCGCCCAAGCTCGCATGGCCCACGCGCATCAGCGCGGACATGGTGGCGGCCTCGCTGCTCAAGCCGGACAAGATGGCCACCATCGACCTGTTCCAGTACATCCGCCACCTGGATGCCAACGGCCAGTCGGCCCAGCGCTACGAGATCGAGTTCTGGCGCAAGGTGTTCTACCCCCTCTCCTGCCTGGTGATGGTGGTGCTGGCCCTGCCCTTCGCCTACCTGCACTTCCGCTCCGGCGGCATCGCGGGCTATGTGTTCGGGGGGGTGATGGCGGGCATCAGCTTCTTCCTGCTGAACAACGTGTTCGGCTACGCGGGCAACCTGCAGAACTGGTCGCCCATGCTCACGGCGGCGGCGCCGGGGCTGATCTATTCGGTGCTCTCGCTGGCGGCGTTCGGCTGGCTGGTGCTGCGGCGCTGAACGGATTTCAAGCCTTTTTAGCCTCCAGCCCTTATGCAGCAAGCGCTACCAGCTATTATTTTGTTAGCACACGGCTCGCGCGACCCGCTGTGGTGCGCGCCCATCGAGGCGGTCGCGGCGCAGATCACCGGCCGGCCTGTGCGCTGCGCCTACCTGGAGCTGTGCGCGCCATCGCTGGCGGAGGCCGTGCACCAGCTCATCGCCGAGGGCACCGCGCACATCACCGTGGCGCCCATGTTCCTGGGCATGGGCAAGCATGCGCGGGAAGACCTGCCGCGCCTCGTCGCCAAATTGCGCACGGAGCACCCCGGCGTACAGTTCCACGTACAGCCCGCCGTGGGCGAGGATGCCCGCGTGGTGCAATTGCTGGCCCGCATCGCCGCCGAGACGCCCACGTCATAGACACGATGCAGCATAATGGCGCGATTCTTTAGCCGCCATTTGATATGAACCTGCATCAATTCCGCTTCGTTCAAGAGGCAGCGCGCCGCAACCTCAACCTGACCGAAGCCGCCAAGGCGCTGCACACCTCACAGCCCGGCGTGTCCAAAGCCATCATCGAGCTGGAAGAAGAACTGGGCGTGGACATCTTCGCGCGCCACGGCAAGCGCCTGAAGCGCATCACCGAGCCCGGCCAGCATGTGCTGAAAAGCATCGAGGTCATCATGCGCGAAGTGGGCAACTTGAAGCGCATCGGCGAACAATTCAGCGCCCAGGACAGCGGCACCCTCAGCATCGCCACCACCCACACCCAGGCCCGCTACGTGCTGCCCGTGCCCGTGGCCCGCCTGCGCGAAGCCTACCCCAAGGTCAACATCAGCCTGCACCAAGCCACGCCGCACGAAGTGGCGCGCATGGTGATCGACGAGGTGGCCGAGATCGGCATGGCCACCGAGTCGCTGGCCGACTATCCCGACCTCGTCACCCTGCCCTGCTACGAGTGGCAGCACGTGCTGGTGGTGCCCAGCGGCCATCCGCTGGCGAGCAAGGAGCGCATCGGCCTGGACGACCTAGCCCACGAATCGCTCATCACCTACCACCCCTCGTTCACGGGTCGGGCCAAGATCGACGCCGCCTTTGCCACCCGCAAGCTCACGCCGCGCATCGTGCTGGAGGCCATCGACTCCGACGTGATCAAGACCTACGTGCGCCTGGGGCTGGGCATCGGCATCGTGGCCGAAATGGCCATGCGCGACGACCCCGTGGGCGACCTCGCCGTGCGCCCCATGGGCCATTTGTTCGGCCAGAGCGTGGCGCGCGTGGCCTTCAAGCGCGGCGCCTACCTGCGCAACTTCGTCTACAAATTCGCCGAGTTGCTCAGCGACCGCCTGAGCCGCGAACTGATCGCCCGCGCCATGAGCGGGCATGTTGCTGATTACGAGCTATGACCATCCCATCCTTCCCCAGCAAGCTGCCCCATGTGGGCACCACCATCTTCACCGTCATGTCCGCCCTGGCCGTGGAGCACAACGCCGTCAACCTGGGCCAGGGGTTCCCGGACTTCGCCTGCGACCCGGCCGTGGTCGATGCCGTCACCCGGGCCATGCAGGCGAGCCACAACCAGTACCCGCCCATGCCCGGCGTGCCCGCACTGCGCGAGGCCGTCGCTCGCAAAATCGAAGCACTCCACGCTCGCCAGTACAGCGCTGCGACCGAGATCACCATCACAGCCGGCGCCACCCAGGCCATCATCACCGCCATCCTGGCCATCGTGCACCCGGGCGACGAGGTCATCGTGCTCGACCCCTGCTACGACAGCTACGTGCCCAACATCGAGCTGGCCGGCGGCGTGGCCGTGCGCGTGCCGCTCACGCCCGGGAGCTTCCGCCCCGACTTCGGCAGGATCGCCGCCGCCATCACGCCGCGCACGCGGGCCATCCTCATCAACACCCCGCACAACCCCAGCGCCACCATCTGGACGGCCCAGGAAATGCGCCAGCTGGAGGAACTGCTGGCCCCCACCAACGTGCTGCTCATCAGCGACGAGGTGTACGAGCACATGGTGTTCGACGGCGCCGAGCACCAGAGCGCGGCGCGCTTTGCGGGCCTGGCCGAGCGCGCCTTCATCGTGTCGAGCTTCGGCAAGACCTTCCACGTCACGGGCTGGAAGGTCGGCACCGTGGCCGCGCCCGCCGCGCTGACGGCGGAATTCCGCAAGGTGCACCAGTTCAACGTGTTCACCGTCAACACGCCCATGCAGTACGGGCTGGCCGACTACCTCAAGGACCCCGCGCCCTACCTGCAGCTGCCCGCCTTCTACCAGGCCAAGCGCGACCTGTTCCGCCAGGGGCTCGAAGGCTCGCGCCTGAAGCTCCTGCCCAGCACGGGCAGCTACTTCCAGTGCGTGGACATCTCGGCGGTGAGCGACCTGAACGAGGCCGACTTCTGCCAATGGCTCACCCGCGAGATCGGCGTGGCGGCCATTCCGCTATCGGCTTTCTACGGTAACGGTTTCGACCAGCGCGTGGTACGCTTTTGCTTCGCCAAGAAAGACGAAACGCTGCGCGCAGCACTGGAGCGGCTGCGCAAGCTATAAACACGCTCTAAAGCCCATGTCCGCCTACGCGATGGATCCCCGGACGACCGTTCTGATCGGAAGCATCACGAGCGGACTGATGGCCATCGTGCTGAGCCTGCTGGCCCGCGCCACGCCGCTGCCCGTGCCGGGGCTGCGCACCTGGGCCTGGGGCGCGTGGCTGGTGTTCGTGGCCATGCTCTTGCTGGGCCTGCGCGACTGGATCTCCCCGCTGCTCTCGGTCACGCTGGGCAACGGCGCGCTGGTACTGGCCTACCTGGTGTGGCTGGCCGGAACGCGCCAGCACTTCGGCACCCGCGCCCGCTGGCCCTTCTGGCTGACCGCTTGGGCCCTGGCCATCGCCGCCACCACCTGGTATGCCTTTGGCGACGAAAGCTTTCGCGCCCGCACGGTCATCATCGCCGGCCTGTGCGCGGGCATCAACGCCTACCATGCCTTCGTCCTGCCGCGCCATCCGCGGGCCGACCGCATCGGCCAATCCATCGGCCTCACGCTGACCACCTGCTGGCTCGCCACCCTGGCCGCGGTGTACGGCGTGCGGGCGCTGCATGCCGCCGCGCTGCCGCAGGGAGGCAGCGGCCTGCTGACCCAGGACGCCATCCAGATCGTCTATACCGGCAGCTTCACCATCTGCAACCTGATGCTCGTCATCGGCTTCGCCACCATGGCGTCGGACTACGTGCGCGCGCGGATCGAGGAGCAGGCCATCCGCGACCCCCTGACGGGCACGCTCAACCGCAAGGCCCTGCTCGAATGCCTGGAACGCGAGCATTCGCGCAGCGTGCGCTCGCGCCAGGCCTTCAGCGTCGCTATGGTGGATGTCGATCACTTCAAGAAGATCAACGACGGCCACGGCCACCCCGTGGGCGACCGCGTGCTCGTCCACCTGTGCCGGCGCATGCAGGGCCTGGTGCGGCCGCACGACGTGGTAGCGCGCTATGGCGGCGAGGAATTCATGATCGTGATGCCCGACACCGCCCTGCCCGCCGCCCGCCAGGCGGCCGAGCGCATCCTGAACGATGCGGTCAAGATCGACGGCCCCACCCTGCCCGCCTTCACCATCAGCCTGGGCCTGGCCGAATGGTCCGAGGCGGACGATTCGGTCGAGGCCACGGTGGCCCGCGCCGACACCGCGCTCTATGCCGCCAAGGCCAATGGACGCAACCGCGTGGAAGTCGCGGGCGTCTAGTGCCGCTTGCGCACGTTACAGGAGAACGATGTCGTACTGCTCCTGCCCCATCGCGCTTTCGGCCTGCAGCGAGATGGGCTTCTTGATGAAGTCCGAGAGGCCCGCGAGGTGCTGGCTTTCCTCGTCCAGGAACAGCTCCACCACGCGCGGAGAGGCCACCACGCGGAACTCCCGCGGGTTGAACTGGCGGGCCTCGCGCAATATTTCGCGCAGGATGTCGTAGCACACGCTGCGCGCGGTCTTCACGCTGCCCTTGCCCTGGCAGGCCTCGCAGGGCTCGCAGAGCATGTGGGCCAGGGATTCGCGGGTGCGCTTGCGCGTCATCTCCACCAGGCCCAGCTGCGAGAAGCCGCCCGCCATGGTCTTCACGCGGTCGCGCGCGAGCTGTTTCTTGAACTCGCTCAGCACGGCCTGCTGGTGGTCCTCGCGCACCATGTCGATGAAGTCCACGATGATGATGCCGCCCAGGTTGCGCAGGCGCAGTTGGCGCGCGATGGCCTGGGCGGCTTCCAGGTTGGTCTTGAAGATGGTGTCGTCGAAGTTGCGCGCACCCACGTAGCCGCCGGTGTTCACGTCGATGGTGGTGAGCGCCTCGGTCTGGTCCACGATGAGGTAGCCGCCGGACTTCAGCTCCACCCGGCGGCCCAGGGCGCGGGCGACTTCCTCGTCGATGGAATACAGGTCGAAGATCGGACGCTCACCCTTGTAGTGCTGCAGCTTGCCCGCAGCGGCGGGCATGAACTCCTGCCCGAAGGCGCGCAGGCGCTGGAACTGCTCCAGCGAGTCGATGCGGATGGTCTGCGTGGGCTCGCCCACCAGATCGCGCAGCACGCGCTGCAGCAGGTCCAGGTCCTGGTGCAGCAGCGACATGGCGGGCAGCTTGAGCGAGGCCTCCTTGATGCGCGCCCAGGTCTTGCGCAGGTAGGCGATGTCCTCGGCCAGCTCGGCGTCCGTAGAGTCTTCGCCATTGGTGCGCAGAATGAAGCCGCCGCCCCCGCCCGAGGCCTTGTCGCCCACCAGCGCCTGCAACCGAGCGCGCAGCGCGTCGCGCTCGGCGCCGGGGATCTTTTGCGACACGCCCACGTGGTCGTCCTGCGGCAAAAACACCAGCAAGCGGCCCGCGATGCTGATCTGCGTGGACAGGCGCGCGCCCTTGGTGCCGATGGGGTCCTTGATGACCTGCACCATGAGCGACTGGCCTTCGAACACCTGCTTCTCGATGGGCACCTGCGGCTCGGTCTTGTTGCGGGCAAAGGCGGGCGGCTCGCCGTCGGGCTGGCGGTGCCACACGTCGGCCACGTGCAGGAAGGCCGCGCGCTCCAGGCCGATGTCGATGAAGGCCGACTGCATGCCCGGCAGCACGCGCGAGACCTTGCCCAGGTAGACATTGCCCACCAGGCCGCGCTCCAGCGTGCGCTCGATGTGCAGCTCCTGCACCGCCCCGTGCTCGACGATGGCGACGCGGGTTTCCTGGGGCGACCAGTTGATGAGGATGTCTTGTTGCATGTTGTACTTTTTCAGGCGGCGAACCCGGCGGCCCGCAGTAGTTGCGCGGTCTCGTACATGGGCAGGCCCATGATGCCTGAATAGCTGCCCGAAAGGTGCGACACATGCGCCGCCGCCCGGCCCTGGATGCCATAGGCGCCGGCCTTGCCCAGCGGTTCGTCGGTGGCCACGTAGGCGTCGATCTGCGCCGCCGTCATGGGCGCAAAGGTGACGCGCGAGACGGACAGGGCCGACACGCGCCTGGCGCCCACCTGCAGCGCCACGGCGGTGAGCACGCGGTGCTCGCGGCCCGACAGTTCGGCCAGCATGCGGGCGGCGTGCGCCGCGTCGTCGGGCTTGCCGTAGATGGCGCGGCCCAGGGCCACGGTGGTGTCGGAGCACAGGATGGGGGCGCCAGGCAGCTGGCGCGCCGCGCGCCGGGCCACGGCGGCATCAAGCTTGAGGGCGGTGACGCGCTCCACGTAGGCCGTGGGCGCCTCGCCGGGCAGCACGGCCTCGATGGCTTCGCTATCTTCCTCGGGGCCGGGCAGCAACAGTTTGTGCGGCACGCCCAGCTGTTCCAGCAGTTGGCGGCGGCGCGGGCTTTGGGATGCGAGGTAGATGAATTTCGGGGTCAAATCAGCCTCCAGCGCTTGCCAGTCAAGCGCTGGCAGCTATAAAAATCATATTACTCGCGGTGGTACGGATGCCCCGCGTTCACCGACCAGGCGCGGTAGAGCTGCTCGATGAGCAGCACGCGCACCATGGCGTGCGGCAGGGTCAGGTCGGACAGGCGGATGCGCTCGTGCGCGGCCTGGCGGAAGGCCGGGTCCAGCCCATCGGGGCCGCCGATGACCAGGGCCACGTCGTCGCCCCCCAGTTGCCAGCCCTTGAGCCGGTCGGCCAGCGCCTTGGTGGTCAGGCTGGTGCCGCGCTCGTCCAGCGCCACGATGCGCGTGCCGCGCGGGATGGCGGCCTCGATGCGCTCGCGCTCGGCGGCATAGAGGGTCTCCAGCGTCTTGGAGCCGCGCGGTTCGGTCTTGACGGCCTTGAGCTCGACCTTGAGCTCGGGCGGGAAGCGCTTGGCGTAGTCGTCGTAGGCGGTCTGTGCCCAGTCGGGCACGCGCTGGCCTACCGCCACGATCAGCAGCTTCATCAGCTGCTCTTGCGCGCGGGGGCTTTCTTGGCGGCTGGTTTCTTGGCTGCGGGCTTGGCTGCAGCGGCCGCCTTCCTGGCAGGGGCCTTCTTGGCCGCCGGCTTGACCACCACGGTTTTCACCGCGGGCTTCTTGGCAGCGGGTGCCTTTTTGGCCGCCGGGGCTTTCTTGGCGGGCGCCTTCTTGGCCGGGGCCTTGGCGGCTGCATCTGCTACGGCGGCCTTGGGCTTGCCGGGCTTGCGCGCGGGCACTTCGGCGGCGGCAGCGGCCGCCTTCTTCTTGGCCGGGGCCTTCTTGGCGGCGGCTGCCACGGGCTTGGCCGCGCCGAGCTTCAGGCGCACCGGCGTGTCGCCCCAGAGTTCTTCCAGGCGGTAGTACTGGCGGATGGCGGGCTGCATGATGTGGGCCACGGCGGGGCCGCAGTCCACGATGATCCATTCGCCGTTGTCCTCGCCCTCGATGCGGGGCTTGGCGAAGCCCGCTTCCTTCACCGCGTCGCGCACGCTGGCGGCCAGGGCCTTGGTCTGGCGGTTGGACGTGCCGGATGCGACGATGACCCGCTCGAACAGCGGCGAGAGGTGCTCGGTGTTGAAGACCTGGATGTCTTGCGCCTTGACGTCTTCCAGGCCATCGACGATGGCGCGCTGGAGCTTGGTGACGTCTTTCTTGGCGGCGGTTTCCGATTGTTTGGAGGTGGTCATCAGGTCGTGCAGTGAAGGAGGTGAAATCAATATAGCGTGCATCGCAGCGCGCAACCAGTAGGAGCATGCCCCGGGTGTTGCGCTTTGGCGCTGCGGTGCTTTTCAGGTGTTTTTGGGCTCTGGCGCAGTTGCATCAAGCGCTGGCAGCTCCTGAAATTATAGCTTTGCGGTGGTTCACACCCAGTCGCGCCGCACCAGGAAGCGCTGCGTGAGCGCTGCCTCGTCGGAATCGGCGGCATCGGTGCGCTGGTACGACCACGCCGCCAGCGGCGGCATGGACAGCAGGATGGATTCGGTGCGCCCGCCGGACTGCAGCCCGAAGTGCGTGCCCCGGTCCCACACCAGGTTGAATTCCACGTAGCGGCCCCGGCGGTAGAGCTGGAAAGCCCGCTCGCGCTCGCCATAGGGCGTGCCCTGGCGCCGCTCCACGATGGGCAGGTAGGCGGCCAGGAAGGCATCGCCCACGGCTTCGGTCATGGCGCGGCTTTGCTCGGGGCCGAGTTCGGAGAAGTCGTCGAAGAACACGCCGCCCACGCCGCGCTGTTCGTCGCGGTGCTTGAGATAGAAGTATTCGTCGCACCACTGCTTGAAGCGCGGATACTTGTCGTCGCCGAAGCTGCCGAGCGCATCGCGGCAGATGCGGTGGAAGTGCACGGCGTCTTCCTCGAAGCCGTAGAACGGCGTCAGGTCCATGCCGCCGCCGAACCACGCCGCGCCGCCGGCCGCGATCATGCGCACGTTCATGTGCACCGTGGGCACGTACGGGTTGCGCGGGTGGAACACCAGCGACACGCCCATGGCCTCGAACGGCGCACCCGCCAGCTCGGGCCGGTGCTGCGTGGCCGAGGGCGGCAGCTGCGGCCCGCGCACATGGCTGAAGCCGCAGCCGGCGCGTTCGAACACGCGGCCGCCTTCCAGGATCTTGGTCAGGCCATCGCCCTGCAGCTTTTCGCCCGCGGGCTTTTCCCAGGCGTCGGCCAGGAAGCGCGCGCAGCCCTCGCCTTCCACGGCCTCCAGCGCGCCGGTGATGCGCGCCTGCAAGCCCAGCAGGTAATTTCTGAAGTCGCTCATGCTTGCCATCCTTGATCGCCAGGAACGCCACGCATGAAACCGGCGCGGCCCAGGCGAGGGCAGCCGCGCAAGGGCCGCCCCGCCGCGCTGGCTGCGTCCCCCTTCCCACGCGCTGCGTGAGAGAAGGGGGAAGCCGCGCAGCGGCTCAGGGGGTTGTGCTTCACTTCACCGCCCTGAAACCGATGTCGCGCCGGTACTGCGCGCCGTCGAAGTGGATACCGCGCGCCACGTCGTAGGCGCGCTGCTGGGCCTGCTTGACGCTGTCGCCCAGCACCGTCACGCACAGCACGCGGCCGCCCGTCACGCTGACCACGCCCTCGGCCAGCTGCGTGCCGGCGTGGAACACCACGGCGTCGTCGGCGTCCTGCGGCAGGCCGGTGATGGCGTCGCCCTTGCGCGGCGCCTCGGGGTAGCCGTGCGCGGCCATGACAACGCCCAGGGCCGTGCGGCGGTCCCACTGCAGTTCCATCTGGTCGAGCTTGCCGTCCACGGCAACGCTCATCACGTCCACCATGTCGCTCTTAAGGCGCATCAGGATGGGCTGGGTCTCGGGGTCGCCCATGCGGCAGTTGAACTCCAGCGTCTTGGGGTGGCCGGTGGCGTCGATCATCAGGCCTGCGTACAGGAAGCCGGTGTAGGGAATGCCGTCCTTTTCCATGCCCCGGATGGTGGGCAGGATGATCTCGCGCATGGCGCGGGCGTGCACGTCGGCCGTGACCACGGGCGCGGGCGAGTAGGCGCCCATGCCGCCGGTGTTGGGGCCCTCGTCGCCGTCCTTCAGGCGTTTGTGGTCCTGGCTGGTGGCGAGGGCCAGCACGTTCTTGCCGTCGCACAGCACGATGAAGGACGCTTCCTCACCTTCGAGGAACTGCTCGATGACGACGCGCGCGCCGCCCTCGTTGTGCGTCACGCCGTACTTGTTGTCCACCAGCATGAAGTCCACGGCGTCGTGCGCTTCCTGCAGCGTCATCGCCACCACCACGCCCTTGCCGGCAGCTAGGCCGTCGGCCTTGATGACGATGGGCGCGCCCAGGCGGTCCACGAAGGCGTGGGCGGCGGCCGGCTCGGTGAAGGTGTCGTAGTCGGCCGTGGGAATGCCGTGGCGGCGCATGAAGGCCTTGGAGAAGGCCTTGGAGCTTTCAAGCTGCGCGGCGGCCTTGGTGGGCCCGAAGATCCTGAGGCCGTGCGCGCGGAACTCGTCCACCACGCCGGCGGCCAGCGGCGCCTCGGGGCCGACCACCGTGAGGCCGATCTTCTGCTCCTGCGCCCAGGCGCGCAGGGCCTGCACGTCGGTGATGGGCACGTTCTCCAGCTTGGGGTTCAGCGCCGTGCCGCCGTTGCCGGGCGCCACGTAGACCTTGGTGGCCTTGGGGGACTGGCTGAGCTTCCAGGCCATTGCGTGTTCACGGCCGCCGCCTCCGATGACTAGGACTTTCATGGACATGCCGATCAATCAAAGCGCCGCGTTGTGGTAGACGGCCTGGGTGTCGTCCAGGTCTTCCAGGATGTCCAGGAGCTTTTGCATGCGCGCGGCGTCCTCGCCCTCCAGTTCGATGGTGTTCTCGGGCCGCATGGTCACCTCGGCCACTTCGGGCGCGAGGCCGGCGGCCTGCAGCGCGTCCTTGACGGCCTCGAAGTCGGCCGGGGCGGTCAGTACCTCGATGGCGCCGTCGTCGCCCGTCACCACGTCCTCGGCGCCGGCCTCCAGGGCCACTTCCATCACCTTGTCCTCGCTGGTGCCCGGGGCAAAGATCAGCTGGCCCACGTTCTTGAACTGGAACACCACCGAGCCCTCGGTGCCCATGCTGCCGCCGTGCTTGCTGAACGCATGGCGCACCTCGGCCACGGTGCGCACGCGATTGTCGGTCATGGTGTCGATGATGATGGCCGCGCCGCCGATGCCGTAGCCCTCGTAGCGGATTTCCTCATAGGTCAGGCCCTCGGCGTTGCCCGTGGCCTTGTCGATGTTGTACTTGATGCGGTCGGCGGGCATGTTGGCCGCCTTGGCCTTGTCCACCGCCAGGCGCAGGCGGGGGTTGGCGGACAGGTCGCCGCCGCCGGAACGGGCGGCCACGGTGATTTCGCGAATGATGCGGGTCCAGATCTTGCCGCGCTTTTCATCCTGCCGCCCCTTGCGGTGCTGGATATTCGCCCATTTGCTGTGTCCTGCCACGAGAAGTCCTTTGGTATTGATTTAATCTACTGGGCACGATTTTACTTTTGCCTGAACCCGTACCCCCGAGGAAACCCGAAATGGCCGAACCCCTGCTGATCGCCAAGCACGACACCATCGAATGCCACCTGCTCCCCGGCCTGGCCAACCGCCACGGGCTCATCACCGGCGCCACCGGCACCGGCAAGACGGTGACGCTGCAGACCCTGGCCGAGAACTTCTCGCGCATCGGCGTGCCGGTGTTCATGGCCGACGTGAAGGGCGACCTCACCGGCGCCAGCCAGCCCGGCAGCATCGGCGGCAAGCTGGCCGCCACGCTGCAGGAGCGGGGCCTGCCGCTGCCCGCCCCCACGGCCTGCCCCACCACGCTGTGGGACGTGTTCGGCGAACAGGGCCACCCGGTGCGCGCCACCATCTCCGACATGGGCCCGCTGCTGCTGGGCCGCATGCTCAACCTCAACGAGACGCAGCTGGGCGTGCTCAACCTGGTGTTCAAGATCGCCGACGACAACGGCCTGCTGCTGCTGGACCTCAAGGACCTGCGCGCCATGCTCACCTACGTGGGCGACAACGCCAAGGAGTTCACCACCGAATACGGCAACGTCAGCGCCGCCAGCGTGGGCGCCATCCAGCGCGGGCTGCTGCAGATCGAGCAGCAGGGCGGCAGCGAGTTCTTCGGCGAGCCCATGCTCAACATCCAGGACTTCATGCAAACGGTGGAAGGCAAGGGCGTGGTCAACATCCTGGCGGCCGACAAGCTCATGAACTCGCCGCGCCTGTACGCCACCTTTTTGCTGTGGATGCTGTCCGAGCTGTTCGAGCAGTTGCCCGAGATCGGCGACCCCGAGCAGCCCAAGCTCGTCTTCTTCTTCGACGAGGCGCACCTGCTGTTCAACGAGGCGCCCAAGGTGCTGGTGGAGCGCATCGAACTCGTGGTGCGCCTGGTGCGCTCCAAGGGCGTCGGGGTCTATTTCGTGACCCAGAACCCGCTGGACATCCCCGACAGCGTGCTGGCCCAGCTGGGCAACCGCGTGCAGCACGCGCTGCGCGCCTTCACCCCGCGCGACCAGAAGGCCGTGAAGGCCACGGCCACCACCATGCGGCAGAAACCGGGCCTGGACATCGAGGCCGCCATCACCGAACTGGCCGTGGGCGAAGCGCTGGTGAGCTTCCTGGACGCCAAGGGCCGCCCCAGCGTGACCGAGCGCGTCTATGTGCTGCCCCCGGGCAGCCAGCTCGGCCCCATCACCCCGGCGCAGCGCCAGACGCTGATGGCCAACTCGCTGGTGGCCGGCGTGTACGACAAGATGGTGGACCGCGAATCGGCCTACGAAAAGCTCAAGGGCCGCGCCGAAAGCGCCCCCGCCGCGCCTGCGGGAACGCCCGCCGCGCGCACCGGCGGCGGAACGCCTGCGGCGGCGCAAGCGCAGGAGGGCGGCTTCCTGAACGACCTGCTGTTCGGCACCACCGGCCCGCGCGGCGGGCGCAAGGACGGTCTGGTGCAGACCATGGCCAAGTCCGCCGTGCGCACCGTGGGCACCAACGTGGGCAGGGAGATCCTGCGCGGCGTGCTGGGCGGCATCTTCGGCGGCAAGAAGCGCTAAGCCGGGCGGCACGGAAAGCATTCCAGGCCCCAGAGGCCTCCAGCGCTTGACACACAAGCGCCGGCAGCTATCACTACGATAGCGATCTAACGAGGGAGCACGCACGCATGGCACGCATCGACAACCTGCTCCTGCGCTGGGGCCACCGCAGCCTGTTCCTGGCCACCGGCATCTGGGTGCTGGTCTTCGCCGGCATGCTGGCCGGGCTGTGGCGCATGCGCTGGCAGTGGGGGCTGTATGTGCTCTCCACCGTGGTGCTCACCGCCATCGTCATCCAGTGGACCAATGCGGTGCGCGAGCGCTTCGTGCGCGAGGCCGCCCTGCCCCGGTTCCTGCAGCGCAAGCTGCGCGAAACCTACCCGCACCTGAGCACCAAGGACTGCGAACTGGCCGAGCGCGGCCTGCGCCAGTTCTTCCTCGCCTGCATGCGCAGCCGCAAGCAGTTCGTCGCCATGCCTTCCCGGGCCGTGGACGCCCTGTGGCACGAATTCATCCTGCACACCCAGGCCTACCAGGCATGGTGCGACCGCGCCCTGGGCTTCTTCCTGCACCACACGCCCGCCGAGGCGCTGGGCGCCAGGGCCCGCAACAACGACGGCCTGCGCCGCGCCTGGTACTGGGCCTGCAAGGACGAAGGCATCGACCCCAAGGCGCCCTCGCGCCTGCCCCTGCTGTTCGCGCTGGACGCCAAGCTGGCGATCGCCAGCGGCTTCCACTACGTGCCCGACTGCAGCGACATCGCCCGCAAGAACGCCGCCGGTGGCGATGGGGGCGGCGCAGCCTACTGCGGCACCGATTTTTCCGACGGCAGCTACAGCGGCAGTAGCGGCGACTTCGGCGGGGCGGAGGACGGGTCCGGCTCCGACGCTGGCAGCAGTGACGGCGGCGGCGATGGCGGAGGCTGCGGCGGGGGCGGTGGCGACTAACCTGCGCCGTTCGCGGGCTGAGTCCCCCACGCGACTGCACCACCCCGCCCGCACCGTACAGTCAGGGCCCATGAACGACACCCTCACCTGCTTCACCCTGTCCGTCCAGGACCACGTCGCCCACCTGGTGCTCAACCGCCCCGAGGCCATGAACACCATGCACCCCACGTTCTGGCGCGAGCTGGACGCCGTGCTGGCCCACCTGCACCAGGCGGGCGAGGCGCGGGCGCTGGTCATCAGCAGCACGGGCAGGCACTTCAGCGCGGGCATGGCGCTGGAGACCTTCGGCGGCGCGATTACGCTGGACGACCGCAGCCCCGAGGGCCGCGCCGCCGTGTTCGACCTGCTGACCGACATGCAGTCCACCTTCACCCGCATCGAGAACCTGCGCATCCCGGTCATCGCGGCCATCCACGGCGGCTGCATTGGCGGCGCGGTGGACATGGTGACGGCGGCGTGCATCCGCTACGCCACGGCGGACGCCTTCTTCTGCATCCAGGAGATCAACATCGGCATGGTGGCCGACGTGGGCACGCTGCAGCGCCTGCCCAAGCTGATACCGCTGGGCGTGGTCAAGGAACTGGCCTACACGGGCCGCCGCCTGGGCGCGGCGAAGGCGCTGGACTATGGCCTGGTCAACGAAGTCTTCGATACGCAGGACGCCCTGCTGGCCGCCGCGCTGCAGTGCGCGCAGGAGATCGCCAGCAAGCCGCCCGTGGCCATCTGGGGCACCAAGCAGGCGGTGAACTACGCGCGCGACCACTCGGTGGAAGACAGCCTGCGCCAGATGGGCTGGCTGCAGGGCGCGATCTGGAGCAACCGGCACGTGATGGAGTCCGTCACGGCCATGAAGCAAAAGCGCGCGGGCGACTTCCCTGCGCTGGCGCCGCTGCAGCGCTTCAGCGACAGCTGATTCATTCAAAAACCATAGCTGCCAGCGCTTATCTGGCAAGCGCTGGAGGCTGATTTGGCTTGAAACCATCGGCCAACGGGCTATCATGCGGCAAAGCGAACAAGGAGCCGCCATGAACCCATCCGCCACCCCGCCGACGTACGCCGACGTGGCCGACGCCGCGCACCGCCTGCACGGCATGGCGCACCGCACGCCGGTGCTGCGCTCCAGCACGGCCGACGGCATGCTGGGCGCCCACCTGTTCTTCAAGTGCGAGAACCTGCAGCGCACGGGCTCGTTCAAGTTCCGCGGCGCGTTCAACACGCTGGCGCAGTTGAGCGACGAACAGCGCGAGCGCGGCGTGCTGGCCTTCTCGGCCGGCAACCATGCGCAGGCCGTCGCGCTGTCGGCGCGCCTTTTGGACATGCCCGCCGTCATCGTCATGCCCGAGGACGCGCCCGCCACCAAGATGGCCGCCACGCGCGAATACGGCGCGCAGGTCGTCACCTACAACCGCTACACCGAGAACCGCGAAGCCATCAGCCAGCAGATCGCGCGGGAGCGCGGGCTGACGCTGGTGCCGCCGTTCGACCACCCGCACGTGATCGCGGGCCAGGGCACGGCGGCGCGCGAGCTGTTCGAGGACGTGCCCGACCTGGACCGCCTCTTCGTCTGCGTGGGCGGCGGCGGCCTGCTGGCCGGCAGCCTGCTGGCCGCACGCGAACTGGCGCCGCGCTGCCGCGTGGTGGGCGTGGAGCCCGAGCTGGGCAACGACGGCCAGCAGTCGCTGCGCGCCGGGCACATCGTGCGCATCGCCACGCCGCACACCATCGCCGACGGCGCGCAGACGCAGGCGCTGGGCGAGCTGACCTTCCCCATCATCCGCGAGCATGCGGAGGACATCCTGACCGTGTCCGACGAACAGCTCATGCAGGCGCTGCGCTTCTTCGCCGAGCGGATGAAGCTGGTGGTCGAGCCCACGGGCGCGCTGGCCTTTGCGGGCGCGCTGGCCTATGCCGAGGCCGACGCGGGCGGCAAGCTGCTGCACGGCGAGCGCGTGGGCATCCTCATCAGCGGCGGCAACGTGGACCTTTCGCGCTACGCACGTTTCCTCTCCGCCGTGACGGATTGAGGCCAGCCACGGGCACCGTTCTTGCAAGTCCGCATTGCCAGGCCCTGCCCGGCACCGGTACATTGTTTCTTTTGAGGGCCTCCACCATGTCGTCCGTTCCCGCAGCCTCCACAGCCTCTCCCCGCCACATCCGCCTCACGTCGCACAGTGGCGGCTTCGGCGCCCTGCCCATCCACTGGGGCGCTGCCACGCCCGCCGAGCGCGGCCCCATCGTGGGCACCACCACCACGCGGGCGCACCGCAACGTGATCGGCACGCACAGCGGCAGCTACAGCGTGTACCGCGCGCTGGCCGTGGCCGCCAAGGCGCTGGACCCGAAACACAAGGCCGACCTGACCAACACCGCGCCCACCGACGCCATCGGCCCCTACCCGCAGTGGAGCGAGCCGGGCAAGATCGTCAGCCTGGACCCCTGGGGCGCGACCGTCTCGCAGGTCTTCGCCGGCGAGATGGCGGCCGGCTACGACATCCGCCCCACCATCGCCGTGACCAAGGCCCACGTGATCCTGCCCGAGGTGATCGAGGCGCTGCAGAAGGGCCGCCTCAAGGCCGACGGCAAGTTCCTCACCCCCGGCGGCGCGGCCATGGTGACCAAGGCCGCCATCGAGCCCGTGTGGTGGCTGCCCGGCGTGGCCCAGCGCTTCGGCTGCAGCGAGACGGACCTGCGCCGCGTGCTGTTCGAGGAAACGGGCGGCATGTACCCCGAACTCGTCACGCGCTCGGACCTCGAAGTGTTCCTGCCGCCCATCGGCGGGCAGACCATCTACATCTTCGGCAACCCGGCCGACCTCGCCAACCCCGAGGTCGAGCTGACCGCCCGCGTACACGACGAATGCAACGGCTCGGACGTGTTCGGCTCCGACATCTGCACCTGCCGCCCCTACCTCACGCACGGCATCGAGGAATGCATCCAGGGCGCGCAGCGCGGCGGCGTGGGCCTGATCGCCTACTCGCGCAAGGAAGGCCGCGCGCTGGGCGAGGTGACCAAGTTCCTGGTCTACAACGCCCGCAAGCGCCAGACGGGCGGCGACACCGCCGCGCAGTACTTCGCGCGCACCGAGTGCGTGGCGGGCGTGCAGGACATGCGCTTCCAGGAACTGATGCCCGACGTGCTGCACTGGCTGGGCATCCGCAAGATCCACCGGCTCGTCTCCATGAGCAACATGAAGTACGACGCCATCACCGGCTCGGGCATCGAGGTGGGCCAGCGCATCAACATCCCCGACGAACTCATCCCCGAGGACGCCCGCGTGGAAATGGACGCCAAGATGGCGGCCGGCTACTTCACGCCCGGCGCCGTGCCCACGGCCGAAGACCTGCAAAACACCAAGGGCCGGGGACTCGATGTCTGACGTCCACGCCGCAGCGCAGGAAGCGGCCGACCTGCTGCGAACAACCACCGCCATCCGCACGCGCGCCCAGGCCCTACTGGCCCGTGCGCGCGCGGGCGACTCCGACCACTTCACCATCGACGACGCGGCCATGGATGCCGCCGTGCAGACCGTGGTTCAAGTCACCCGCGAGCGCTACCCGCGCCTCGTCTTCCCGTACCACAGCCGCTGGCGCCACTTCGAGGCGGGCGGCATCGACCGCCGCGCGCAACTGGATGCGCTGCTGGGCGATGCGTCCGCGCCCGACAAGGCGCGCGCGCAGATCGACCTGGCGCTGGTCAGCGTGCTGCTCGACGCGGGCGCGGGCCCCGACTGGCGCTATGACGAAGCGGGCCAGACCTTCACCCGCTCCGAGGGCCTGGGCGTCGCCAGCTTCCACGCCTTCTGCGCGGGCCTGTTTTCCAGCGACCCCACCCACCACCCGCTGCGCGCCGACGCGGTGGGCCTGCGCGCCCTGTCCACCGACCGCCTCGCACAGGCCCTGCAGGTCAGCGACGCCAACCCGCTCGTCGGCCTGGAAGGCCGCGCCGTGCTGCTGCGGCGGCTGGGCGAAGTGCTGGCGGACAACGCGCCCTACTTCGGCACCGACGGCCGCCCCGGCCGCCTGTTCGACCTGCTATCGGGCTGCGACCACCACGCCGTGCCGCCCACGGCCGAGGTACAGGCACACGCCATCCTGTCCGCGCTGCTCGACGGCCTCTCGCCCATCTGGCCCGCGCAGAACGCCATCCACGGCATCGCGCTGGGCGATTGCTGGCACCACAGCGCCGTGCGCGGGCCGGGCCTCAAGGATTTGACAGAGGGCTGGATGCCCTTCCACAAGCTCTCGCAGTGGCTCACCTACTCGCTGCTCGAACCCTTCGAGTGGGCAGGCGTGAAGGTGCACGGCCTCGATGCGCTGACGGGCCTGCCCGAGTACCGCAACGGCGGCCTGTTCCTGGACACCGGCGTGATCGTGCCGCGCGATGCGCAACTGGCCGCCCGCACGTTGCACGCGGGCGACGAGCCCATCGTCGAATGGCGCGCCCTCACCGTCGCGCTGCTCGACGAACTCGCCCCGCTGGTGCGCGCAAAGCTGGGCAAGACCGCCGAAGAGATGCCGCTGGCCTGTATCCTCGAAGGCGGCACCTGGGCCGCCGGCCGCGTGCTGGCACAGCGCTTGCGTGGGGGTACACCGCCCCTGAACATCGCGAGCGACGGCACGGTCTTCTAACTGAAACCATCACCTACCAATAAAAACACCATGACCCAAAACGTCCACCTCGTCGACCACCCCCTCGTCCAGCACAAGCTCACCCTGATGCGCCGCAAGGACGCGTCCACCAACAGCTTCCGCCGCCTGCTGGGCGAGCTGGCGATGCTCATGGCCTACGAGGTCACGCGCGACATGCCCATGCAGGAGATCGACATCGAGACCCCGCTGGAGCCCATGAAGGGCAAGGTCATCGACGGCAAGAAGCTGGTGCTGGTCTCCATCCTGCGCGCGGGCAACGGCTTCCTGGACGGCATGCTCACCGTCATCCCCGGCGCGCGCGTGGGCCACATCGGCCTGTACCGCGACCCCAAGACGCTCACGGCGGTGGAGTACTACTTCAAGATGCCGTCCGAGATGCACGAGCGCGACGTGGTCGTGGTGGACCCCATGCTCGCCACCGGCAACTCCGCCGTCGCCGCCGTGGAGCGGCTGAAGGAGCTGAACCCGAAGTCCATCAAGTTCGTCTGCCTGCTGGCCGCGCCCGAGGGCCTCGCCACCTTCCAGCAGGCCCACCCGGACGTGCCCGTCTACACCGCAGCCATCGACCGCGAGCTGAACGACCACGGCTACATCCTGCCGGGCCTGGGCGACGCGGGTGACCGGATTTTTGGTACCAAATAAGCCTCTAGCGCTTTCCCCATAAGCACAAGCAGCTCCTGAATCAGGAGCAAACCATGCCATTCAACGCGCCCCCGGAGCAACCTCCGGGGGCGCGCTGGCGCAATGACCCGTCAGTTCCAGTTTGCAGCCAGTACCGGGTTCAGCGCCGTCTGGTAATTCGCCGCCAGCGTCGTCTGCCCCGCAGGCGGCGGCGCAAAGGCCGCCATGGCAGACACCAGCGCGTCCACCTGGCTATTCAGCAACACCTTGCCATCCGCCGTCTTGAACTGCTCAAGCTGGTAGGCGCTGCCCGAATACCAGTTGCTGACCGTGCTCTTGTCCGAGGTGCCGATGATGCTCACCTCCAGGGCAGAGCCCACGCGGCGGAACCACAGTTGATCGAAATTCACCCCTTCGCCAACTGACAGCGTGTCTGTGTTGCCCGTCGTTGAATCATTGTCAATGATGGTGTCTTGCCCCGCCCCACGCCCAAATAAGTAGGTGTCATTGCCATAGCCCCAGTAGTAACCATTCCACGTGTCGTAGATGCCGCCGGCCAGGATGTCATTGCCCGCACCACCCTCCAGCACATCGTTGCCTGCACCACCCTGTAGCATGTCCGCTCCGTCACCGCCATTCAGCAGGTCGTCGCCCGCTCCACCTTGCAACGTATCCGCGCCCTCGCCTCCCAGCAGTGTGTCAGCACCGGCATCCCCTTGCAGGTTGTCGTTACCCACGCCACCTTCCAGCACATCATCACCACCACGACCGTACAGGACATCGTTGCCACCATTACCAACAATGGTCTCGCTACTCTCATAGCCCGTCAGGGTGTCATTGCCATTGCCGCCAGTGAGCATCAGCGGCTTCACAGCCGCCACGTCCCACACCGTCTCCGGAGCATCCGTGAAAAGGATCTCTTCAATCACCCAGCCGCTGGTGGCATCGCTGGTGAAATACCCATTGATCGTGACTTGATCGGTCGTGCCAATGATCTTGAGCACCAGGTTGTCGCCTGAACGCACCAGTTGGATGTCCGTGGGCTGCACGCCCGACTTGAACACCAGCCTGTCCACATTGCCTGCCGTAGTGTCGCTGTCGTAGATGGTGTCCTGCCCATCACCCCGGCCAAATAGGTAGGTGTCGTTGCCATACCCCGTAAAGCGGCCATTCCACGTGTCATAGATGCCACCGGCGAGGATGTCGTTGCCTGCGCCGCCATCCAGCACATCGTCTCCCGCTCCACCTTGCAGCGTGTCGGCACCATCGCCGCCCAGCAGCGTGTCGGCACCGGCCTCGCCTTGCAGGTTGTCGTTGCCCGCACCGCCATCCAGCACGTCATCGCCGCCCCGGCCATACAGGGTGTCGCTGCCGCCATTGCCCGCCAACGTGTCGTCGGTTGCATAACCTGTCAAGGTGTCATTGCCTTCACCACCAGAAAGAATGGCCTGTTGAACATCGGCCACACGCCACACCGTTTCGGGTGCATCGGTAAAACAAATCTCTTCAACAATCCAGCCGCTGGTGGCATCGCTGGCGAAGTAGCCGTTGATAGTGACCTGATCGCTTGTGCCGGTGATCTTCAAAATCAGTTGCTCGTTTGAGCGCACCAACTGGATGTCCGTGGGCTGCACGCCCGACTTGAACACCAGCCTGTCCACATTGCCCGCCGTAGTGTCGCTGTCGTAGATGGTGTCCTGCCCATCACCCCGGCCAAATAGGTAGGTGTCGTTGCCATACCCCGTAAAGCGGCCATTCCACGTGTCATAGATGCCACCGGCGAGGATGTCGTTGCCTGCGCCGCCATCCAGCACATCGTCTCCCGCTCCACCTTGCAGCGTGTCGGCACCATCGCCGCCCAGCAGCGTGTCGGCACCGGCCTCGCCTTGCAGGTTGTCGTTGCCCGCACCGCCATCCAGCACGTCATCGCCGCCCCGGCCATACAGGGTGTCGCTGCCGCCATTGCCCGCCAACGTGTCGTCGGTTGCATAGCCCGTCAAGGTTTCATTGCCTTCACCGCCGCTCAGCGCCATCAGCTTGATGTCATCCACGCGCCACACCGCCTCCGGCGCGTCGGTAAAACAAATCTCTTCAACAATCCAGCCACTGGCGGCATCGCTGACAAAGTAGCCGTTGATGGTGACCTGATCGCTTGTGCCAATGATCTTCAAAATCAGGTGCTCGTTTGATCGCACCAGTTGAATGTTGGATGGCAACACCCCCGCCTTGAACACCAGCTTGTCCACATTGCCCGCCGTGGTGTCGCTGTCGTAAATGATGTCCTGCCCGTCGCCCCGGCCAAACAGATAGGCGTCATTGCCATAACCTGTGAAGCTGCCATTCCAGGTGTCATAGATGCCACCGGCCAGGATGTCGTTGCCTGCGCCGCCATCCAGCACATCGTCTCCCGCTCCACCTTGCAGCGTGTCGGCACCATCACCCCCCAGCAGCATGTCAGTGCCTGCCTCGCCATATAGGTTGTCGTTGCCCAAGCCGCCATCCACCACGTCGTTGCCAGCGCGGGCATACAGAGTGTCGTTGCCGCCATTGCCGACCAGGGTGTCGTTGGTTGCATAGCCCGTCAGGTTGTCATTGCCTTCGCCGCCGCTCAGCGCCAGCAGTTTTACGGCATCCACACTCCAGACCGTCTCCGGCGCGTCGGTAAACCGAATCTCCTCCACCATCCAGCCGCTGGTGGCATCGCTGGAAAAGTAGCCGTTGATGGTGACCTGATCACTTGTGCCAACGATCTTCAAAATCAGGTATTCGTTTGACCGCACCAGTTGAATGTCTGCAGGCAACACCCCCGCCTTGAACACCAGCTTGTCCACATTGCCTACCGTGGTGTCGCTGTCGTAGATGGTGTCTTGCCCGTCGCCCCGGCCAAACAGGTAGGTGTCGTTGCCATACCCCGTGAAGCGGCCATTCCACGTGTCATAGACGCCCCCAGCCAGGATGTCATTGCCCGCCCCGCCATTCAGCACATCGTGCCCATCCCCACCCTGCAAGGTGTCATTACCCGCCCCGCCAAACAACAAGTCATCC
>Ga0222424_100138_pt1 | contig 86392 bp, 69 predicted proteins | sample 2B2ome_FD_182468 | JGI IMG/M metagenome (GOLD analysis project Ga0222424, IMG submission 182468) | Enriched microbial communities from leaf-cutter ant dump, University of Wisconsin, Madison, United States - 2B200A (version 2) | ecosystem: Environmental > Terrestrial > Nest > Insects nest > Nest... | reverse complement strand
TGCGCGGACCTGCCCGCTGGTGCGGTCGGGACGGTCGTTGTCGGAGCGGTCGTGCTGGCTGCGCAGGCGCAGGTCGCCGCTGACCTTGAGGCGGTCCAGCGCGCTCGGGGCCGCCGGCGCGGCGGCCGCAGTTTGCGCGCTCGCCGTCGCTTCTGCCGCCGCGGGCGCCGGTGGCGCGACGCCGAGCCGCACCTCCAGCGCGCGGATCGCCGCTTCGTTGCGCTGCTGCAGCCGGGTGATCTGCGATTGTTCTTCGCGCAGGACGCGCAGTTCTTCGCGGATCTCCCGCGCGTCGTCCACCGGTTGCGCGGACGCGTGGTTGAACGGCAGCGCCAGGGCCAGGGCGACCGCGAGCGGTGCGAGTCCGCCCGCGCGCGCGCCAAGGGATTGAGCGTCGGTACCCATCGTTGAATGACTCCTCTGCGACCGTATGCCAATGCTGCCGACGAACGTCTGCGGCGCGGGCGGGTCGGTGGGGTGTTGCGTCGCAACACCGGGAATAGCGGGGCTTTCGTGCACGGCGAACGCCTTCGCACTACGACTCCACACCTTCGTACACCTGCGTGTACGATGCGGGAAAGCTAATTTGTCGAAGCTGTCGCGAAGCTGACACCGAGGTCGAGCCGAGCGTCAGCAACGGCACTGCAGGGAGGGGTCCCAGCATGCGGATACTGGTGGTGGAAGACGATGCCGACCTGGGCGATGCGGTCCAGCGGCGATTGAAGCGCGAAGGGTATGCGACGGACTGGCAGCGCGACGGCCAGGCGGCCGACGAAGTGCTGCGCTACCAGCACTACGAACTGGTCATCCTCGACATCGGGCTGCCGCGGCGGGACGGATTCTCCATCCTGCGCGGCATGCGGGCGCGCGGCGAACGGACGCCGGTGCTGATGCTGACCGCGCGCTCGGAGGTGGAGGACCGCGTCGGCGCGCTCGACGTCGGCGCCGACGACTACCTGTCCAAGCCGTTCGATTTCCGCGAGTTCGACGCGCGCTGCCGGGCGCTGCTCCGCCGCGCGCAGGGCGTCGCCTCGGGCAGCACCACGATCGGCGCGCTGGTGTTCGACCGCACGTCCAAGACGGTCATGATCGGCAACACGCTGATCGACCTGCCGCGGCGCGAATACCGGTTGCTGGAGATCCTCATCGGCAACCTCGGGCGGGTGCTGAGCAAGGAGGACATCTCGTCCCAGCTGTTCGACTTCGACGACGAGGCGGGCGCCAACGCCATCGAGGTCTACGTCGGCCGCCTGCGGCGGAAACTTGGCGACCACCTCAGCATCCGCACGATGCGCGGCCTGGGTTACGTCGCCGAGGCGGGGGCCGGGGCCGGCGCGGATGCGTGAGCGGGTCCGCTCGCTCAAGTCGCGCCTGGTGACGACCATGGCGCTGCTGTTCCTGGCGGGGACCGTGGTCATGTACCTGGCCGCGCGCGCCTACGGGCTGCGCGCGGCCGACCTGTCCTACGACCGCCTGCTGGCGGGATCGGCGCTGTCCATCGCCGAGACCCTGTCCGTGGACGGAGCGCGCGTGCGCGTGGACATCCCGTATGCGGCCCTCGACATGCTGTCGGCGGCGCCGGAGGACAAGGTGTTCTACCGCGTGTTCGGGCCCGGCGCGCAGACGGTGACGGGGTACGAGGACCTGCCGACGATGCCGGCCGCGCGCTCGCGCCGCGAGGAGCCGTCGGAGCTGCCGGCGCCGCGCTTCTTCGATGCGACCTACCGCGGCGACGTGGTGCGGTTCGTCGTGCTCGGGCGCCAGATCGCGCAGCCGGGCCAGCGCGGCTGGGTGTGGGTGCAGGTGGGCCAGACGCGCCAGGCGCGCGAGGAACTGGCGGGGGAACTGGTGCTGGGTGCGCTGCTGCCCATCGCGCTGTTGACGCTGCTCGCGCTGGGGCTGGCGTGGTTCGGCGTCGCCAGGGCGCTGCGCCCGCTGGGGACCATCAGCGCGGACCTGGCGGCGCGCGAGCCCGCCGACCTCCAGCCGATGACGGTGCCCGTGCCCGCCGAGGTGCAGCCGATGGTGCAGGCCATGAACGGCTTCATGCGGCGGCTGGAGGGCAACCTGGCCAGCCTCAGGTCGTTCATCGGCGACGCCGCGCACCAGATCCGCACGCCGCTGGCGGGGCTGCGCGCGCAGGCGCAGCTGGCGCTGGACGAGGACGACCCCGGCGAGATGCGGCGCGGCCTGGTGAAGATCGAGCGCAACGCCGCCCGCCTGACGCGCCTGGTCAACCAGCTGCTCAGCGACGCCATGGTCATGCACCGCGCGGACGCCCGGCGGTTCGAGGAGTTCGACCTGGTCGACGTGGTCAAGCGCGCGATGCGCGACGCCGTGCCGATGACGGGCGACGTGCCGGTCGGCTTCATCAGCAGCGTCGCCCGCGCGCCGATGCGGGGCGACGCCGTGCTGCTCGGCGAGGCCATCAAGAACCTGATCGACAACGCCATCCGCCACGGCAGCCCCGAATCGCTGGGCCAAGACGCGGAGGTGGAGGTGGCGCTGCACGAAGCGGCGGGCAGCTACGCGCTCACCGTCTCCGACCGTGGGCCCGGCATCCCGGCCGGCGACCGGAAGCGCATCTTCGACCGCTTCGAGCGCGGCAGCACGCAGTCGCCCGGCGCCGGCCTCGGCATGGCGATCGTCGCGCGGGTGGCCGCCAGCCACGGCGGCACGGTCGAACTGGAGGAGCGCGACGGCGGCGGCCTGGTGGTGCGGTTGGTCCTGGGGAGTGTCCAATGAACCGATGGTGTTGCCTGGCCCTGCTGTTCGCGCTGTCGCCCGCGCTGGCCAAGGAGTATCCGGCGCACGGCGCGCCGGAAGGGACGATCACGCTCTACAGCACCCTGGACACCGGCGTGTTCGAGCCGCTCGTGGTGGACTTCCAGCGGACGCATCCCGGGATCGCGGTCCGCTACGAGAACCTGGACGCCACCCCGCAGTACGAGCGCTTCGTGCGCGAGGAGACGGCCGGCACGCACCGCGCGGACGTGCTGATCAGCACGTCGATGGACCTGCAGGTGAAGCTGGTCAACGACGGCTACGCCGCGCGGCACGTTTCGCCCAGCGCGGCCGCGCTGCCTGCGTGGGCGCGGTGGCGCAACGAGGCGTTCGGCTTCACCTTCGAGCCGGCGGTCATGGTCTTCAACCGCGCCGCGATGCAGGGCCGCGTCGTGCCGCAATCGCGCGCGGAGCTGATCGACCAGATCCGCAAGGACCCGGCGTTCTGGCGCGGCAGGATCGGCACCTACGACATCTCGAAGAGCAGCGTCGGCTACCTGCTCGCGTCGCAGGACGTGCGCCTCAGCAGCGAGTTCGGCGCGCTGGTCGAGGCGTTCGGCGACATCGACCTGCAGGTCGAGGAGCACACCGCCACGCTGCTCAAGCGCATCGAGGCCGGCGAACTAGTGGCCGGCTACAACCTGCTGGGCTCGTACGCGCGCGCGCGGCCGGGCAGCGACCGCAACTTCCTGCTGGTGTATCCGCGCGACCACACCCTGGTCGTCGCGCGCACCGTGGTCATCTCCAAGAACGCGCCCAACCCGGCGCTGGCGCACAAGTTCCTCGAATACCTGCTGTCGGTGCAGGGGCAGCGGGTGATGGCGGCGCAGAGCGGGCTGCCGCCGATCCGGAAGGAACTCGACGGCGTCTACGAGCGCCTGGGCGTCGACGAATCGCAGATCGGCGTGCTGCGGCCGATTTCCCTGGGGCCCGGGTTGCTCGTGTACCTGGACCCGGCCAAGCGCCGGCAGATGCTCGACGCCTGGCGCGCCATCCTCGGCGGCACCCGGTAACCGCCGTTTCCGCGGCCCCTCGACGCGCCGCACGCGGCCCTTTCCATCGCGCGATGCGCGGCATCCGCGCGATGCGTCGCCGTCGTTCCACCTGCAACGAACGCGGCGGAAAACGCCGCGGCCGGCAGCGCGTGCGATCGCCGGCGGCGGCCGCGTAAATGCTGCGTTGCAATGTCAGGTGGTCGACAGTAAGGCGTGCTTAGTATCCCCCCACGCTCGGCACGGACCACGGTCCCGCGCACGGGCGGACGGCAAGGCAGACGCCTGTCGTGACCACGTCGGTCCCTGGGGAAGGGGATGAGGAGCGGGCAGTGCTGACCTTGCTTGGATTCGGGATGGTGATCGTCTTCATGGCGCTGATCATGACGAAGCGGCTTTCGCCGCTCGTCGCGCTGATCACGATCCCGATCCTGTTCGCGCTCGTCGGCGGCTTCGGCGGGCCGGAACTCGGCAAGATGATGCTGGACGGCATCAAGACGCTGGCGCCCACCGGCGTGATGCTGATGTTCGCCATCCTCTACTTCGGCGTGATGATCGACGCGGGCATGTTCGACCCGGTCATCCGCCGCATCCTCAAGGCCGTCGGCGGCGACCCGCTCAAGGTCGTGGTGGGGACGGCCATCCTGGCGGCGTTCGTGTCGCTGGACGGCGACGGTTCCACCACCTACATGATCACCGTGGCGGCGATGCTGCCGCTGTACCGCCGCCTGGGCATGGACGCGCTGAACCTCACCTGCGTGACCATCCTCGCCGGCGGCGTGATGAACCTGACGCCGTGGGGCGGCCCGCTGGCGCGCGCCGCCAGCGCGCTGCACGTCGATCCTTCCGACGTGTTCGTGCCGATGATCCCGTCGATGGTGGTGGGCGTGGCCGGCGTCTTCGGCCTGGCCTACGTGCTGGGCAAGCGCGAGCGCCTGCGCCTGGGCACCATCGACCTGCACGGCGCGCCGGAGATCCAGGACAGCGCGCTGCTGCCGTCCGACGAGAACGCGCACCTGCTCAAGCGCCCGCGCCTGCTGTGGTTCAACGCCCTGCTGACCGCCGCGCTGATGGTGTGCCTGGTGCTGGGCGTGCTGCCGCTGTCGGTGCTGTTCATGGTCGGCTTCTCCATCGCCGTGGTCGTCAACTATCCCTGCGTCAAGCTGCAGCGCGAGCGCATTTCCGAGCACGCCAAGAACGCGCTGCCGGTGGTGGCGGTGATCTTCGCCGCCGGCGTGTTCACCGGCATCCTGTCGGGCACGGGGATGGTCGAGGCCATGTCGGGCAGCTTCCTGGCTATCATCCCCGACGCGTGGGGCCCGTACCTGGCCACGATCACGGCGCTGGCCAGCATGCCGTTCACCTTCTTCATCTCCAACGACGCCTTCTACTACGGCGTGCTGCCGATCGTCTCGCAGGCCGCGCAGACCTACGGCATCACCCCGGTGGAGATGGCGCGCGCGTCGCTGATCGGGCAGCCGGTGCACCTGCTCAGCCCGCTGGTGCCGTCCACCTATCTGCTGGTGGGCCTGGCCGGCGTGGAGTTCGGCGACCACCAGAAGTTCACCCTCAAGTGGGCGGTGCTGGTGTGCCTGCTGATGATGGCCACGGCGATGGCGTGCGCGGTGTTCCCGTTCGTCGTCCGCTGACGCCGTGAAGGTTTGAAGGTCCTGCAACCGGTTCGTTCCCGTTTCCGCAACTCAACACCAATCCATTGTTTGTCGATCGCCTTGGGAGGGGAGATCATGGCTCGAAAGAATCTGCTGGCCGTCGCCGTATTGATGGGGCTCGCGTACGGCGCCCACGCACAGGAAACCTCCACGGAAGAGACCCGGGGCACGGAAGCGACCTCGTCCAGCCAGGACGCCACCACGCTGGACGCCGTCCAGGTCCAGGCCAGGTTCGTGGCCCAGGGCGCCAAGAGTGCCATGAAGCAGGACATCACCGTCATGGAGACGCCGTACTCGGTGGCGGCCTACAGCGACTCATTCATGAAGTCCATCGAGACGACGAGCATCGCCGACCTCTACAGCTACATGACCGGCGTGCGCCGCGGCGGAAACACCGGCTACGACATCTCCATCCGCGGCTTCAAGAGCACCCAGTCCGACAAGAACGCGATCATGGTCGACGGCCTGCCCGGCGTGGCCGGGCGCTTCGGCTCGCCGCCCACGTTCGCCGCCGAAGGCATCGAGGTGGTGAAGGGCCCGGCGTCGATCCTGTACGGCGGCGCGCAGCCCGGCGGCTTCGTCAACATCATCACCAAGAAGCCCAAGGCCAAGTCGGCCGCGGTGATCGACTTGCGCGCCTCCACCTACAGCGGTTCCGGCCTGTCTTTCGGCGACGCCAACGGGTTGAGCGTGGGCGTGGACTTCACCGGCCCGATCGACGACGAGCAGCGGCTACTCTACCGTCTGGTCGCCGAGTACGGCGACAAGGACGGCTTCCGCCACGACAGCTGGGACGAGTCCACGTACATCGCGCCGAGCCTGACCTGGCACGTGACCGACGCCTCGCAGCTGACCGCGGCGTTCGAGTACCGCAAGCGCGAGAACTCGTACGAGAACAACCAGCTGGTGGCGCCGAACAAGGACGCCGACCTGATCGCCGACATCCGCACCCGCTACCAGGAGAAGGGCGACACGGCCGACGAGAAGGCCTACTCGGGCACCATCACCTTCTCGCACTACTTCCACAACGGTGGGACGCTGAACCTGGCCGCGCGCAGCGTGCGCGGCGAAGACTACGCGCAGGGCTTCGACAACGTCGGCGTGCTGGCCGACGGCGTCACCCTGCGCCGCCGCGCCCGCCAGCAGTACAACCAGCGTGACTACGACTACGTCGACGGCAATTTCTCGATCCCCTTCGCCACCGGCCCGGTCGAGCACAAGGTCCTGGTCGGGGCGACCTACGGCGTGGACACCACCGACTTCGAGCGCATCCAGTTCTACGACGGCCCGGCCACGGGCGCGGCGTCGCTGCCGGGCCCCGGCCGCATCAACGTCGGCGTGTACGACCCGGTCCTGGGCCAGACGCCGCCGCTGAGCAGTTTCCCCACCGGCCCGGTCAACCGCCGCTACACGGAGAACACCTCCGCCGGCGTCTACGTCTCCGACCTGATGACGCTGTCCGAGCGCTGGAAGCTCAACCTCGGCCTGCGCTACGCCGACGAGAAGCAGAAGACCGAGGAGCGCAAGACGCCGCCGCTGACCCGCAACGCGACCTCGTCCTCCACGGTGCTGCCGACGGCGGGCCTGCTGTTCCATCCGCAGCCGAACTGGACGCTGTACGCCAGCTACGCGACCTCCTACGTCCCGCAGGCCGCGGGCGTGCAGGACGCGGCCGGCAACCCCAATCCGTTCGACCCGCAGGAAGGCCGCCAGTACGAGGTCGGCGCCAAGACCGAACTGCTGGACAACCGCCTGACCGCCACGCTGGCCCTGTTCGACATCGAGAAGTCCAACACGCTCGCCTCGATCGCCTGCAACGCCGGCGTCGGCGGCACCTGCTCGCAGCAGGTGGGCGCGGAGCGGTCCAAGGGCACGGAACTGGAGATCAACTACCAGGCCAGCGACAACCTGCAGATCATCGGCGGCATCGCCTACACCGACGCCTACGTCTCGGAGACCTACGCCGCCGGCGCCGCGCCGCTGGTGGGCGCGCGGCTGACCAACTCGGCGCTCAAGGCCGCCAACCTGTGGGCGCGCTACGACGTCACCGAAGGCCCGCTGCGCAACCTGGGCATCGGCGCCGGCCTGTCGTACAGCAGCGAGATCGCCGGCAGCCTGCCCAGCGCCAACGACCGGCGCATCCTGGTCCTGCCGTCCTACACGGTCGCCGACCTGGCGCTGTACTACCGCCTCGCCGACCGCTACGACTTCACCCTCAAGATCGGCAACGTGTTCGACAAGCTGTACTTCGAGGGCGTGAACTCCACGACCAACGAGAACGGCGTGGTGCCGGGCGTGCCGCGCAACATCACCTTCTCCGTGAGGATCCCGCTATGGTGAGCCGCCGGACGGCGCCATTCCTGGCGGCCATGGCACTGGCGGCGGCGTGCGCCGTCGCCGCGCCCGCGCGCGCCGCCGACGCCGGCCCCGTCAAGCCGCATGTCGCCAGGGCGGGGATGGTCGAGTGGCTCGAGCCCGGCCTGCCCGCCAACGCGCCGCAGACCGAGGAGGAGAAGGAGAGCGGGCGCCGGCACGGCCGCCGGACGCCCACGCCCGAAGTGCTGCAGCCCAGCGTCGACGCGCAGCTGCCGCACTACGTGCCCACGCCCGGCGTGAAGCTGACCGGCGACTTCTCCGGTGCGTCCTCCGACGTGCTGGTGGGGCTGGTGGAGATGTGGTTCGAGCGCTTCGCCCGGTACCACCCGGAGGTGAAGCTCAGCATCGCGCCGCCGTACGCCGGCAGCCTGGGCACCAAGGAGCTGATCAAGGAGTCGGTGGACTTCGTCTTCGTCTCGCGCGAGCTGAAGCCGGAAGACCTGGCCGAGTTCGACGCGCGCTTCGGCTACGCGCCGACCAGCATCCCGATCTCCGGCGGCAGCTACCGGCACTACGGCTTCCTGGACGCGATGGGCTTCTTCGTCCATCCCGACAATCCGATCCGGCAGCTGAGCTACGACCAGATCGACGCGATCTACTCCAGCACCCGCCACGGCGGCGGCCGGCCGATCACCACCTGGGGCCAGCTGGGCCTGACCGGCGAGTGGGCGGACAAGAAGATCAACGTCCACGGCATCAAGCCCTGGAACGGCTTCGAGGAGTTCATCCGCCAGAAGATCCTGGACCGCGACGGCAAGCGCGGCGAGTGGCGCGACGACATCCACTTCGAGAAGGTGGTCTTCCCGCTGGCGTCCAACGTCGCCGACGACCGCTACGCGCTCGGCTATTCCGGGCTGGCCTACATCGACGCGCCAGTGCGCATGCTGCCGCTGGCCGTCGCGCCCGGCACGGAGGCGGTGGCGCCGTCGTACGAGAACGTCGCGCTGGCCAGGTACCCGCTCACGCGCCTGGTGTACTTCAACGCCAACAAGGCGCCGGGCAAGGCCCTGCCGCCCGCGCTCGACGCGTTCGTGCGCTTCCTCCTCAGCCAGGAAGGGCAGCAGGTGGTGCGCGAGCACGGCATCTTCCTGCCGCTCCGCGAATCGCAGGCGGCGCCGGGCCGCCAGGCCCTGGGCGGCCGCTGAGGCGCCCGGGTTCGGACCATGACCATCACAGGATCCCCCATGAGAGCGATACCGCTTGCACTTTCACTGATCCTCGCCGCGGCGCTGACGTCCGCGCCGGCGGCGGCGCAGGACTACAAGGTCGTTTCCACGCTGCAAAGCCAGGACGCCGGGAGCGTCCAGGCGCTCGCGGTGGACGCCAAGGCGCGCCGGCTCTACGCCGGGCGCCAGGGCGGCGTGGACGTGTACGACATCGACAGCGGGCAGAAGACCGGTTCGGTCGCGCTCGACGGCCAGGTCGGCGGCGTGGCGCTGGCGCCCGACCTGCGCCGCGGCTACGCCACCGGCGTCGACCGCGGCACGGTGCTGGTCTTCGACCTGGACAGCCTGGCGACGGTGGCCTCGGTGCCTTCCGGCGGCGGCGAGCCGCGCGAGCTGGAATACGACCCCAGGGCCGGCGCGGTCTACGTCTCCAACGCCAGGGGCGGCCAGCTGGTCGCGCTGGACGCGCGCAACGGCAAGCGCAGGGGCGCGGTGTCGCTGGGCGGGCGCCTGCGGCAGGCCTCGGCCGACGGGCGCGGCCACGTGTTCGTGGCCGACGAGGCGCGCGACGTCCTGCACGTCGTGGACGCGGCGTCGCTCAAGGCGCTGGGCACGATCTCGGTGTGGCCGGGCAAGGCGCCCACCGCGCTGGCCAACGACGTCAAGGAGCGGCGCATCTACGTCGCCACCGGCAACGGCAAGATGATCGTGGTCGACCCGGACCCGGGCCAGATGCTCGGCGTGGTCGACACCGAGGGCACCGGCGCGGCCGGCATCGCCATCCAGTACGCGCCGGCGCGGCTGGTGCGCCTCTACATGCCCAACGCGGACGGCACGCTCGACGTCGTGCAGAACGCCAAGCTCACGCCCTCGCTGGAAGCCGCCGTGCCCAAGGTGGCCGGCGGCACCGCGGTCGCGTTCGACGAGAAGAGCGGGCGCGCCTTCGTGGCCGGCCCGAACGGCATCCAGGTGATCGGCAAGTGAACGCACATCGAGACAACCCCATGCTCAAGACCGTCAGGAAAATCACCCTGCTCGCCTGCGCCTTCGTCGCCCTGCCGGCGCTCGCGCAGGAGGCCGTGCGCGACGACGCGCTGAAGGGCAAGAACGTGCTGTTCGTCGTCGGCCAGACCGCGAAGGGCGTGCCCAACGACGACCCGCTGATCCGCGACCACCTGGGCACCCTCGGCGCCCGGGTGACGACCGCGTCCGCCACCGACGCGGCCTCGGCCGCCGCCGGCAAGGACCTGGTGCTGATCTCGTCCACGGTCAACGCCCGCGAACTGGGCGGCAAGTACCGCGACGCGGACGTGCCGGTGGTGACGTGGAGCGCCTACAGCTTCCCGCTGCTCGGCATGACCGGCGACAAGCTGCACGAGGACTTCTCGGTGGTGCGCGAGAAGCCGTTCCACAACGAGAACCATGCCGACTACTACGCGCATGCCACCAGTTCGACCAACGCGATCCTGCGCGCCGCGCGGCTGCCGCAGGGCATGTTCGCCCCGCTGCTGTTCAGCGGCGGCGTGACCGATCCGGGCTGGGGCAAGCCCAGCCGCGGCGCGGACATCGCGGTGGTGTTCGGCGGCGACGCCGACCAGGCCGCGGTGTTCTCGTACGAGCGCGGCGCCGCGATGGTCGGCGAGGCGGTGGCGCCGGCGCGCCGGGTCGGCCTGTTCCTCGGCCACAACAGCTGGTCGATCCTGTCCGACGCGCAGGGCCCGGCCGCGGAGGATCCGAAGGAGTTCGCCTGGTTCGGCGGCCGGCGCCTGTTCGACGCGGCGCTGCGCTGGGCGGTCAGCCCGCCGCAGGCGCGCGTGGCCGCCACGCGCGAGCAGCAGCGCGCCGCGCTGGAACGCGCCGCGCGCGGCAAGAAGGTGCTGTTCGTCCGCCGCTACGACCTGCCGTGGCCGGAGAACGAGGCGTCCGACCAGGCGCAGCTGGCGTGGCTGAAGTCGCTCGGCTTCGAGGTCAGCACCGCCGACCACATGGAGCCCGACAGCCGCGCCAGGGGCATGGACCTGGTCATCATTTCGGCCAGCACCAACAAGTACAAGCTCGGCGTGAAGTACGCGGACGCCAACATCCCCGTGCTGCTGCTGGAAGCCAAGGCGGTGGACGCGCTGGGCATGGTCAGCCGCCGCCGCAACACCGACTACGGCGTCAACGACCACAAGGAAAGCCTGTACCCGCCGGAGAACTACGTGCACCTCGTGCGCGCGTACCACCCGGTGGCCGCCGGCCTGCCTTCGGGCCAGTTCAAGCTGTACCGCACGCCGGGCGTGCTGGCGTGGTCGCGCCCGCCGGCTGGCGCGCAGGTGATCGCCACCATCCCCAACCAGCCCGAGCACGCCACGCTGTTCGCCTTCGAGAAGGGCGCCACGATGGCCAACGACATGGTGGCGCCGGCGCGCCGGCTGCTGTTCCCGCTCGACGCGCCGCGCTTCCCCGACCTCACCGAGGACGGCCTGGCGGTCTACGGCGCCGCGCTGCAGTGGCTGCTGTCCACGCCCGCCCCCTGATCCGTTTCCCCGGCGTGGCGCCGGTACTCGTCGTCCGGCGCCGCGCTTCCTCCCCCACGTGGGTGCTCCCTTTCCCGAACAGGTACGCGACATGAAGCATGCATCCGTCCCCCGTCCACGCTCCCGGCGCACGCTATCCGCGGCCGCGCTGGCCCTCTCGCTGTCCGTGTCCGGCCTCGGGACCGCCGAAGCGGCCGACGACCTGGTCGTGGTCGTGCCCGAGGGCACGGCCAAGCCGGCGGCGCTGTCCGGCCAGGTCGCGCAATGGCGCCGCGACCTCGGCGCCTACAACGTCGTCTTCGTCGACAGCGTCAAGCGCGAGAAGCCATCCGGGTTCGGTGCGATGGCGGTCCTCGACTTCACGAGCGCCGGCCAGCTGGACGCCTGGAAGCGCGCCAACGCCGCCTCGCTGGGCGCGCCGCTGCAGGCGACGGAGGTCGACGTGCTCACCCGCGGCGGCGCGGCGCCGGCGGCGAGCAGCAAGCCGGTCTACAAGATCAGCTACTACACGCTGACCTCGCCGCGCGAGACCTTCCAGACGTGGGTGGACGGCTACCTGACCCGGTACCTCGACGTCCAGGTCGAGCACGGGATCCTCACGCGCTACGCCATGTACCTCGAACAGGGGCCGGCCGGCCGCGCGCTGCTCGTGCTCGAGTACACCGATGCCAAGACCGAGCAGGACGCCGAGCCGATCAAGATGAAGCTCAGCGACGACATCGCCAGGGCGACGCCGGCGTACGCGCGCCTGTCCGAGCTGAAGGAATCCCTGCGCACCACCCAGAGCTGGACGCTGGCCGTTCCCGCCAGGTGACCCGGCTTGCGCCCGGCGAGGGCGCCCCCAGGCACCGCGCATCCGCGCGGGGCCACCCCATCACGGCAAGTGGAGACACACCATGAAATCCCAGACCAGAAGCAAGACGATGAACGTGTTCGGCATCCTGCTGGCGTGCGCGGCGATGGTCGCCTGCGGCAAGAAGGACGCGGCCGCGCCGGCCGCGGACAACGCGCCGCCGCCCGCCGCCGCCGCGGCACCGGCCGACGCGCCCGCCAGCGCCATCCTCTGGGTGCCGCCCGGCAAGCCCGTGCCGGCCGATTTCGCGCAGCGCCTGCGCGCGCTGAAGGACAACGGCACCGCGTCGGAAGTGCGCGTGGTGAAGGAGTACGACCACGAGGTGAAGGAAGGCTACGGCCCCGGCTTCGACGAACTGGCGGTGGTCAAGTTCCCCAGCGAAGCGGCCTACGAACAGTGGAAGGCCGGCCCGTCGGCCGATTTCGGCCCCGACGTGGTCACCAGCCGTGTCGACGTGATGACCGAGCGCGTCAGCAGGAAGAACAATCCGGACCAGTCGATCTACGTGATCAGCCAGTACGAGTCGTTCGTCTCGCCCGAGGAGTACAGGATCTATTCGGAGGATTACATCAATCCGAACATGGACAACCAGTACCACTCCGGCATCATGACCCGCTACACGATGTACCTGGAGCGCGAAGCCACCGGCGGCCTGCAGAATCCGCGCGCGTTCCTGGTGACCGAGTACGCCAACCAGGCCGAGTTCGACCGCAAGGCGTCGGTCAAGGATCCGTACAAGGCGCTGCTGCTGTCCGGCACCCATCCGGAATGGGCGCGCCTGAACGTGGAAAAGAAGAAGATGCGCCGCGACTTCACCGAGTCCTACGCCAAGCCCGCACCGTAATCCGGCCGTCCGCGGTCGACCGGCGCGTCCCCCGTCCCGCACGTGGCGGGGGATCTCCGGGCATCCGGATTCCGGCATGGCTGCGCATCCGCCCGAGGCGCAGCGTCGGCCATGCAGGGCCGGCCTGCGCAGGTCGGGGCTCCGTCCCCGGCGCGCTCTTCTGCCTGCCGCACGAAGCCATCATCGTTGGACCTCCACCGAGGAGTAATGTCCATGCACCTGCGCCTCGGCCTCGCCCTGTTGCTGCTCGGCGGAACCGCGCCTTCCGCCGCCGGCGGCGGCGATGCCCTCTACCGGCTGGAAAGCGCGACGCTCCTTCCCGGTACGGATACCGACTGGGACTACATCAAGCTCGAGCCGCACGGCTCGCGCCTGTTCATCGCGCGCCGCAAGGACGGCCTGACCGTCTTCGACGTCGACAGCAGGCAGGTGCTGGCGACGCTGGAGAACTCGGTAGGCGCCAACGGCCCGCTGCTGCTCCCGCAATTCGACCGCGGCTACGTCGCCATGACCGACGGCTCGCTGCTCAGCTTCGAACTCAAGTCGCTGAAGGTGCTGGACCGGATCAAGCTGGCCGACGACGGCGGCCTCAACGGCGTCGTCTTCGACGCGGCGACCGGGCACATCCATGCGGTGGTCGGATCGCGCCCGGCCGAGTCCGCGTGGTTCACGCTGGACGCGGCGACCGGCAAGCCGCTCGGCAGGAAGGTGTTCCCCTTCCGGAAGATGGACGACCCGGCGCCCGACGGCAAGGGCGCGCTGTACGCGCCGGCCCGCTACGACAACCTCCTGCTCACGCTGGATTCGCGCACGCTGGAGGAACGGCAGCGCTGGAAGATCGATTGCGTGCAGGTGGTCGCCGTCGAATACCAGGCCCGCCACGACCGGCTGCTGATCGGCTGCCGCGGCGACGCGCCGAAGTTCATCGCGCTCGATCCGGCCACCGGCCGCCAGCTCGCGAGCATCCCGATCGGCAAGGGCATCGACGGCATGGCGGTGGACGAGACGCGCGGGCTGATCCTCACCTCCAACGGCGGCGATGCCAACCTGACCGTGATCCGGCAGGACGGCCCCGACGCCTACCGGCTGCTGGGCAACGTGCAGACGCGGCCGCAGGCGCGGACGATGCAGATCGACGAGCGCGACGGCCGCGTGTACCTGGTGACGGCCGATGCCACCTTCGGCGCGCCCGATGCCGACGGCAAGGCGCCGGCGCCGTATTTCCATCCGGGCAGCTTCGTGGTGCTGAGCTACCAGCCGCAGTGAGCGAACTGGCGGATATGCGTCGCGCGCGCCGGCCGCCATTGCGCGAGCGCCGCGCGTGCAATGTTCGCACGCGCGGCTGCGAGGCGTGCCGCCGGCGCGCCGCCTTCCGCGCGCGCCGGCCTGCCCTTTGAATCCCAAGCGAGACCGTTGTGCCCATGACCGAGGACATCCACCCCGCCGCCGGCGAAGACCTGAAGCATTCCGCGCTGGAGTACCACCGGCAATCGCCGCCGGGGAAGATCAAGGTCACGCCGACCAAGCCGATGCTGACGCAGCGCGACCTGGCGCTGGCGTACTCGCCGGGGGTGGCCTACGCGTGCGAGGCGATCGTGGAGGACCCCAACGCGGCCAGCGAGCTGACCGCGCGCGGCAACCTGGTGGCGGTGGTCACCAACGGCACGGCGGTGCTGGGGCTGGGCAACATCGGCGCGCTGGCCGGCAAGCCGGTGATGGAAGGCAAGGGGGTGCTGTTCCAGAAGTTCGCCGGGATTGACGTGTTCGACATCGAGATCGACGAGCACGACCCGGACAAGCTGGTGGAGATCATCGCCAGCCTGGAGCCGACCTTCGGCGGGATCAACCTGGAGGACATCAAGGCGCCGGAGTGCTTCATCGTGGAGCGCAAGCTGCGCGAGCGGATGAAGATCCCGGTGTTCCACGACGACCAGCACGGCACGGCGATCATCGTCGGGGCGGCGGTGGTGAACGCGCTGGAAGTGGTGGGCAAGAAGATCGGCCAGGTGAAGCTGGCCACCAGCGGGGCCGGGGCGGCCGGCATCGCCTGCCTGGACATGCTGGTGGCGCTGGGCCTGAAGCCGGAGAACATCCTGGCCTTCGACCGCGACGGGGTGATCCATACAGGGCGCCCGAACCTGGACCCGGACAAGGCGCGCTACGCGCGCGCGACCGACCAGCGCACGCTGGCCGGGATCGTCGAGGGGGCGGACATCTTCCTGGGCCTGTCGGCCGGGGGCATCCTCAAGCCGGAGATGGTGGCCACGATGGCCGACAGGCCCATCATCCTGGCGCTGGCCAACCCGACCCCGGAAATCTCCCCGGCTGAGGCCAAGGCGGTACGCCCGGACGCGATCATCGGCACCGGGCGCAGCGACTACCCCAACCAGGTCAACAACGCGCTGTGCTTCCCGTACATCTTCCGCGGGGCGCTGGACGTGGGGGCCACGGTGATCAACGAGGCGATGAAGGTGGCCTGCGTGCACGCCATCGCCGCGCTGGCCCGCCGGGAGGCCTCGGACCTGGGCACGGCCTACGGCGACGAGGTGCCGTGCTTCGGGCCGGAGTACCTGATCCCGCGCCCGTTCGACCCGCGATTGCTGGTGGAGGTGGCCGCGGCGGTGGCGCAGGCGGCGATGGACTCGGGGGTGGCGCTGCGCCCGATCGCGGACATGTGGGCCTACCGGGAGAAGCTGGGCCAGTTCGTGTACCGCACCAGCCTGATGATGAAGCCGGTGTACGACCGGGCGCGGGCCGAGCGCCAGCGGGTGGTGTACGCCGAGGGCGAGGAGGAGACGGTGCTGCGGGCGGTGCAGACGGTGATCGACGAGGGCCTGGCGTTCCCGATCCTGATCGGGCGGCCGGACGTGATCGATGCGCGGATCCAGCGGCTGGGGCTGCGGATGCGGGCGGGGGTGGACTTCGAGCTGACCAACCAGGACGACGACCCGCGCTTCAACGACTACTGGCAGCACTACCACGCGCTGACGGCGCGGCGGGGGGTGACGCCGGCGGCGGCCAAGAACCTGATGCGCTCGCGGCCGACGCTGATCGCGGCGGTGATGGTGGCCCGGGGCGAGGCCGATGCGATGATCACCGGGCTGGTGGGGCGGTTCCACAAGAAGCTGGGGTACGTGCGCAGCACGATCCCGCTGGACCCGGGGGTGCAGTCGACCTCGGCGATGACGGGGGTGATCAACCAGCAGGGGGCGTACTTCTTCCTGGACACGCACGTGCAGGACGACCCGACGGCCGAGCAGATCGCCGAGGCGACGCTGCAGGCGGCGTACCGGCTGAGGCTGTTCGGGATCGAGCCGCGGATCGCGCTGCTGTCGCACTCGAACTTCGGCAGCCACGAGACGCCGGGGTCGCTGAAGATGCGCAAGGTGCGGGAGCTGCTGCTCAAGCGCAAGCCGGACCTGAACGTGGACGGGGAGATGCAGGGCGACACGGCGTGGGACGAGGTGCTGCGCAAGCGGATCATGCCGGGCAGCACGCTGGGCGGGCGGGCGAACCTGTTCGTGCTGCCGAACCTGGATGCGGCCAACATCGCCTACAACATGGTGCGGGTGGTGACCGACGGGGTGGCGATCGGTCCGATCCTGATGGGCATCTCCCGGCCGGTGCACATCCTGACCACCAGCGCCACCCCGCGCCGGGTGGTCAACATGACCGCCATCGCTGCCGTCGATGCGCAGATACGCAAGCAGCGCGAAGCCGAGCGCAACGGACCGGGCTGACCGGCCGCGTCGCCGTCACGGCATGGCCGGCGCCGCGGCGCCGGCCTCGGTTCCGGTTCCGGTTCCGGTTTCCGGAACGTCCGCGGGATCGGCGGTTTCCTGGACCCCATCGACCGGCGCCTCCGATGGCGCGGCGTGCGCGCCGCCGGTAGCGTCGAGCCGCGCGGTGGCGCGGGCGACCGCCGTGCGGTCCAGCGTGGAGACCTTGCAGGCACGATCGAGGAACAGATCGGTCAGGTGCTCGCGGCGCCCCTGCAGCTGCGCCCGCTGCATCATCGCGGCCATGCCGTCCTGCTGGGCCTTCATGTTCTTGTCCATCGCGTCGTAGAGGGCGTCGGTGTTCGGGCGGCCGCCGAGCGACGACAGCGCGCCGGAGGCCATGCCGGCGCCCGGCACCAGGCCGAGCAGGGCGCTGCCGAAGCTGCGGGCGCGCTGGCCGGCCATCATCTTCTTCTGCGCCTGGCGCATGTCCTCCTGCATCTGCCGCGACATCTCCATCGGGTCGGGCGCCTGCGGCAGCGCCGCGATGCGCGCGCCCAGCCATTCGGACTCGGCGTAGAGCTGTTCGCAGCTGGCGTCCGAATCGGTGAGGCGGGCGACGTCGTGCGCCTGCTCGAACAGGGACGGGTCCAGCATCGCCTGCGCATGCGCGCGCGGGGCGCCCAGCGCCAGCACGGCGGCGGCCAGGAGGAAGGGGCGGAGGGAACCGGGCATCGCGATGTCGCCTTGGCAGTCTCGGGCGGACGACTGTAGGCGGGCGGCGCGCGGCGCCACGACGGCCTGAAGTCCTCCCGACCATCGCGCGCCGCCGGACGTCACCGTGACCTCCGGCAGGGGGGGCCGCGGTTCAGCCCACGCGCACGATCAGCTTGCCCAGGTTGTCGCCGCGGGCCAGCCGCGCCAGCGCGTGCGGCGCCTGTTCCAGGCCGTCGACGTATTCCTCCTGCCACCGCAGCCGCTCGCCGCGCAGCAGCGCGCCCATGTCGCTGATGAAGCCCGGGTCGACCAGGAACTGCGGATGCAGGCGGGTAACGTCGCGGTGGGTGAACGAGCGCACCACCAGCCGGCGCAGCAGGATGGCGTTGAGGAAGGCGGGCAGGCGGTCGCTGCCCGGCTCCGGCCACAGCTCGCCCTCCATCATCCCGCACAGCGGCAGCCGCGCGCCGTCGTTGAGCAGCGGCATCACGGTGTCGATGCAGTGGCCGTGCACGCTCTCCAGGAAGATGTCGACGCCGTCGGGGCAGGCGGCGCGCAGGCGGTCGGCGAAATCGTCGGCGTGGCGGTCGAGGGCGACGGCGAAGCCGTACTTCTCGCGCACGTGCCGGCACTTCTCCTCGCCGCTGGTCACCGCGACGATGCGCGCGCCGCGCATCTGCGCCAGTTGCCCGGCGGTGGCGCCGATCGGCCCGCTGGCCGCGGCCAGCACCATGGTCTCGCCCGGGCGCGGCTGGCACGCCTCGCGCACCGCCGACCAGGCGATGAAGCCGTACATGCCGTAGATGCCCAGGGCGGTACTGACCGGCGCCACCCCGGGGTACAGCTTGCGCCGGATGGTGGTCGCATCGACCACCTGGTGGCTCTGCCAGCCGGTGTGCGCCAGCACCTGGTCGCCGGCCTTGAAGCCGGCGTGCCGCGACGCCACCACGCGCGACACCGTGCTGCACGGCATCACCTGGCCGAGCGCGAGGATGTCGCCGTCGGGCGCGTCCTCGTGCATGCGGCTGACGGCGCAGATGTCGATCGAGACCAGTTCGGTCTTGAGCAGCAGCTGGCCGTTCCGCGGCAGCCGCAGCGGCATCCGTTCGACGCGGAAGCAGTCGGCGATGTCGCGGCCCACCGGGCGGTGGGCGAGCACGACGCGCGTGTTGCAGGGGGCGGCGCCGGCGGCGGGGCGATGGCTGGGGGAGGAATCGGGCGCGCGCGCGCCCAGGCTCGTTGTCGGTGTCACCGGATCCTGGTCCAAGCATGGGCCCCTGTAATCCAGTGGAACGGATGCGCATGCGTTTGCCGGTCATGCGTGGCGGCGCCGGCGCGTTTTTCGCGTTGGAAAGGTTTCACCTGTGATCGTCGGCGCGCGCCGTCGTCCGCGCCGCGCGGTGCGCGGGCGTCGGGACGCACGGTGCCGGCGAGGCGAATGCAGGGGATTCGCATGGGGGACTCCGTGGGAAAAGAACCACCGGCGGCGAACCGCCGGTGGGTGGACGGGCATCGGGGGCGATGCCCGTCCGGGGGCTCAGAAGTCGTAGCTCGCGGTGAGGGTCACGCGGCGCGGATCGACGAAGCTGCGCGGGTGCTTGTAGTTGTACGCGCGCGCGCCGCCGCCGTCGTCCCAGATCTCGACCACGCGGTAGTAGTCCTGGCTGTCGAAGATGTTCTGCACCATCAGGCCCAGCTTCAGGCCCTTGGCCCAGGTCGGCGAGTAGTCCACCCGCAGGTCCACCGTGGTCGCCCACGGCACGCGGCCGGAGGTGCCGCGCGGGTGCAGGCTGTCGTCGATCGAGTACGGGATGTCGACGCCTTCGCCGCAGTAGAACGAACCGGCGCCGTAGGCCACCGCCTCTTCGTCCGGGCCGTCCGACGGATAGACGCCGAAGCAGTTCACCGGGCGGCCGCTCTGCGCGATCAGGTTCGCGCCGATGCGCCACTGCTCGTTGATCTGGTAGGCGCCGAACACCTTCAGGCTGTGGCGGCGGTCGTTCGGCAGGTAGCCGTAGGAGCCGTCCATCAGGCCGGGGAAGTCGAAGTCCTGGGTGATGCCGGCGTCCTCCTGGGCGATGTCCGACTTCACGTAGCCCTCGGTGTTGCCGCGGCTCTTGGACCAGGTGTACGAGGCCTGCATGAACCACTTGTCGTCCCAGGCGCGCTCCAGCATGAACTCGACCGCCTTGTACGTGCGCTTGGCGACCGGCAGGCCCAGCGCGCTGCCCGGGATCTCCACCACGGTCAGCTGGCCGTTGCCGTCCAGGTCGACGTTGGCCGACAGGTCCTTGCCGGGGTTGGTCAGGAAGCAGTGCGAGAGCGCCTCGGCGATCGCGGCCGCGTGCGCGGCCGAGTAGCCGTTGGCCAGCGCCCACGTTTCCGCGCCGCTGCCGGCGCACATGTCGTCCATGCCGGACTTCAGCTCGCGGTAGACGCCGCGCATGCCCAGCGTCCAGTTCGGGGCGAACTGCCACTGCCAGCCGGCGATGAACTCGTCCTGGTACATCGGCTCCAGGTTGTTGTCCACGACCGTGCGCGGGTCCTTGATCTCGCCGTCGCTGGAATAGTTGCGCGGGCCGACCTGCTGGCCGATCGTCGGCACGCCGGTCACCGGGTCGATGCCGGTGAACGTGTACCACTCGTTGTAGTCCAGCTCGGCGCCGGCCAGGCGCACGTTGGTGTTGGCGTAGACCGGGATGTAGTAGCGGCCCGCGTTGCCGAACACCTTCAGGCTGGAATCGCCGTTGACGTCCCACGAGAAGCCCAGGCGCGGCGACCAGGTGTCCTTGATGTCGATGAAGGTGCCGCCCTCGGCGTTGAGGTTCTCGAACGCCTCGTTGCGGATGCCCAGGTAGGCCATCCAGCGGTCGTTGACCTGCCAGGTGTCCTCGATGTACCAGGCCTTGTTCTTGGTGGTGAACGTGCCGCCGTTGTCCAGCACGCGCAGGCGCACCATCTCGGTCACGCCGTCGGGCACCACCACGCCCTGGGCCACGGTGGTCCCCGGCGTGGTGTTGTAGTAGCGCCAGTACACGTCGCCGGAATACGAGCTGCCGTCGACGGTGATGAACTCCTCGTTGTCCAGGCCGAAGCGGACGGTGTGGTCGCCCAGCAGCCATTCGCCGTCGAAGCGGAAGGCCTTGCGGGTGTCGCCGGCGCTGCCGATCCGCACCTGGTAGTCGATGTAGCAGCCGGCCACGCCGATCGGCGGGGTGCCGGTGCTGCGGCCGTCGTAGACGTAGGGGCAGTTCTCCGAGTTGGAGTTCTCGCTGCCGCGCGAATACTTGCCGTAGCCGTACAGCGCCGACAGGGTGAAGGTGTCGGTGATGTAGCCGGTCCACTTGGCGATGTAGTTGTCGCCGCCGGTGGTGCGGCGGAAGGTGCCGATCGGGTCGCCGCCGCCGACCGACAGGTCGCCGGCCTCGCGCTGGTAGGTGACGCCCTTCTCGACCGACTTGTCGCGGAACGCGGTCAGCTCCAGCCGGTGGTCGTCGTTGACGTACCAGTCCAGCTTGACCAGCCCCTGCGGCGAGTCGATCTTCGACTTGTCGTGGCCGTTCTCGTAGTCGAGCACCTCCTCGTCGCGCTGGCCCTGGAACAGGCCGAAGAAGAACAGCTTGTCCTTCACCAGCGGGCCGCCGCCGTAGACGTTGTAGACCGTCGAGTCGACCTTGGAGCCGCTTTCCACGATGCGGTAGTTGCCGTCGCGGTCGGGGTCGTGCGCGATCGCGCGGCCGCTGGACAGCGAGTCCGGGCTCCAGAACACGTTGGCGCCGCCCTTCCACTCGTTGGTGCCGCGCTTGGTGGTGACGTTGAGCACGCCGCCGAGCGAGCGGCCGAACTCCGCGCCGTAGCCGCCGGTCTTGATCTGCTGCTCGGCGATCGCCTCGAACGGCACCTGGTTGAACGCCAGGCCGGTGACGATGTTGGTCACGTTGAAGCCGTTGACGTAGTAGACGTTCTCCGCCGCCGAGCTGCCGCCGAACGAGGCGACGTTGCCGAAGCGCGGGTCGCCCTTGACCGTGCCGGGCGCCAGCAGCGCGACGTTGGTGATGTCGCGCGAGACCGGCAGGCGGTCGATCTGCGCCTCGGTGAAGATCGTCACCGACTCCACCGACGAGACGTCGATGGGGTTGACCGCCGCGGTGCCGACCACGGTGATCGCGTCCAGCGTGGCCGCCTCGCCCGTGGCGGCGGCGAACGACACGTTGCTGCCGCTGCCGGTGTTGACGACCACCTCGCGCGTGCTGGTCTGGCCGGACGCGCTGGTGCGGGTGATCCGGTACTGGCCGGGCGGCAGCGCGCCGACCCGGAAGTCGCCGCTGGCGCCGACGCTGACCGAGCGCTCCAGGCCCGTGCCCACGTGGGTCACGGTGATGCGGTCGCCCTCGGCCGCCTGGCCGAACACGGTGCCGGTGGTGTTGGACTGCGCCTGCACGCCACTGGCGAAGCAGGCGCCCAGCGCCAGGCTGAGGGTGGTGATGCGGAACTGCTTGCGTATGCGGCCTCTGTTCATCGGTCCTTTCCATGTCATGGGAAAAAGCGGGGCACTGGCGCGATGCCGCCGGCCAGAGGTCGCGACGTTAGGGAGCGCGGCGGTGGGGCCGCGAATGCAGGTGGTCAGGATGAGAAAGCGCCGCAGCCGGAAGTCACCGTGACTTTCGGCAGGGGGCATGACCAATGGCGGTGGAGGCCGGTCACCGTGAACTGCGGCGCATGCGGCCGGCGGGCGCGCGCCCTAGCCTGCGTGCAGGGGCGGCACCGCAGGTACGGGCCCGCCGGATACCAAGGCTCTCTCTCCATTGGCGGTGGCCGCGAGGCGCACCGCCGTATTTTTTTCGGGCGTGCGCACGCGGGCGGCCTGGGGATCGGCGGGCGTGCCGGAAGAAAGCCCCGCATGCGGGACGTCCACCCGCCGCTGTAGGAGCGACGTGAGTCGCGACCGCATGGATGAAGCACCGTCGCCGCCTGTTCGCCCGCGGTCGCGACTCACGTCGCTCCTACATCCGCACCCGCCCCTACTACGGCAGCAGGACCCTCAGCCCCCGTCCTCGCCGTCGAGGATGCGGCGCTGCAGGGCGTCGAGGTAGGCGTCGGCGTCGGCGCTGGACTCGAAGATCTCGTCCATCGGCACCGCCTGCACGATTTCGATGACCTTGCGGATCTGTTCCTGCGGATGCACCACCAGCAGGCGGCCCTCGTGCGGGGCCAGCGCCTTGCGCGCCTTGAGGATGCAGCGCACGCCGGCGCTGCTGATGTAGTCCAGGTGGGCCAGGTCCAGCACCAGCGCCTGCGGGCGCGCGGCGAGCATCGGCCCCAGCGCCTCGTCCAGCTGCGCGTGGCTCAGGGTGTCCAGCCGGCCGCTGAGCAGCACGTACTGGTTGCCGTTGACCGGCGGATAGACCTCAATCTCCAATGTCATCGGGCATCTCGGTGGAGCGTAATGCCGGGTGGGGGCGCCCGGGAGGCAGGGGACGGACGCTGGATCGTAAATCAAGCGTGGGGCGCGTGCGTGGCGCGCATGCGTGCGCGGCGTCAGTCGGCATCGCCTTCGGCGGCGTCGAGCACCTTGCGCTGCATCGCGTCCAGGTAGGCGTCGGCCTCGGCGGTGGACGAGAAGATCTCGTTCAGCGGCACCGCCTTGACCATGTCCAGCACCTTCTGGATCTGCGGCTGCGGGTTGACCAGCAGCACCTTGCCGCCGTGCGGCGCCAGCGTCTTGCGCGCCTTGAAGATCGAGCGGATGCCGGCGCTGCTGATGTACTCCAGGCCCGACAGGTCCAGCACCAGCGAGTGCAGCCGGCGGTTCAGCAGCGGCGCCAGCGCCTCGTCCAGGTCCTCGAAGGTATGCGTGTCCAGGCGCCCGCCGACGGAGACGCGCTGGCTGCCCTTGCCGGGCGGGTGCAGCTCGATGGCCAGGTTCATGCGTCGTCCTCTTCGGTGGGGATGCGCAGGGTCAGCCGCAGCACGTTGTAGTTGCCGACCCGCTGGTAGTGCGCCTGCTCCGCCACCTGGCGCACCAGGTGCAGGCCCAGCCCGCCGGTGGCCCGGTCGAGGATGTCGGCGTCGAGGTCCGGCGGCGGCTGCTCCAGCGGGTTGAACGGCGCGCCGCTCTCGCGGAACTCCAGCGTCAGCACGTGCTCGCGGATGCCGATGTCCACGCACAGCTCGTGCTCCTCGGCGCCCACGCGCGCCAGGTCGCCGTGCTCGATGGCGTTGCCGGCCAGCTCCTCGACGATCAGGCGTACGTCGCCCTGGATCGCGCGGCTGACGCCGTTGTTGGCCAGCACCGCCTCGAGCGAGGCATTGAGGTCGTCCACGCGGGCGTGCTCACGCGGAATGAACAGTCGCATCTGCATGCGCGGTCTCCTGAGGTGACGGAGCTTCGGGGGAAGCCGGCGCGCTGTCCAGTCGACGGCGTATCGCCAGCGCGGTGATGTCGTCCGACTGCGGTGCCGGGCCGGTAAATGCGTGAACCTGGGCGATCAGGCCCTCGCACTGGTCGCGCGCGGTGGCGCCCGGATGCAGCGCGGCGGGGATGCGTTCCGGCCCGAACGGCCGGTTGCCGGCGTCGAAGGCCTCGGTGATGCCGTCGGTCCACGCCAGCAGCGTGGCCCCGGCGGGCAACGGCCCCGACCACAGCGGGAACGCATCGCCCACCTCGAAGCCCAGCGGCGGGCCCGGCCGCACCGGCAGTTCCTCGTGGCGGCCATCGGCCTGCAGCAGCAGCGGCGCGTCGTGGCCGGCGCTGGCCAGCACGCAGGCGCCGCTGCGCACGTCCACGCGCCCGCACAGCACGGTGGCGAACATGCAGGCGTCGTTGCCCTGCACCAGCCGGCGCGAGGCCTCGGCCAGCACGCGGTCCGGCGAGGCATGGATGCCGATCGCCACTTCCAGCACCGTCACCGTGCGCGCCATGAACAGCGCGGCCGGCACGCCCTTGTCGGAGACGTCGCCGATGGCGAACCACAGGCTGTCGGCGTCGGTCTCGATGAAGCAGTAGAAGTCGCCGCCGACCGCCTTGGCCGGTTCCAGCCGCGCGTACGCCTCCAGGTGCGCGCGCTCGCGGTCGATCACCCGGCCCGGCGGCAGCATGGCCTGCTGGATCTCGCGCGCGATCGACAGCTCGCTCTCCAGCTTCTGCCGCGCCGCGGTCATGTCCTCGATCTCGCGCAGCTGCTGGCGGATGGAGCCGCGCGCGTGCTCCAGCGTGCGCGCCATCTGGCCGACCTCGTCGCGCCGGCGCACGTACGGCACCGGCATGCCATAGTCGCCCTGCGCCAGCCGCGCCGCCGCCGCCGACAGGCCTTCCACCGGCTGGCTGATGTGGCACGCCAGCTTGCGCACCACCAGCATGCACACCAGCGCCAGCAGCGCGCCGACCGCCGCCAGCATCCACAGCGCGCCGCTCAGGCGGGCGACGATCAGGTCGTAGGACTGCGCGACCAGCAGGTTCCAGCCGCTGTCGCCGATCGGCTCGGCCACGGTGTAGCGGCGCTCGCCGCTGACCGCGTCCACGTGCACGTACTGCAGCGGGCGGCGCACGCGCACCGCCTGCGCCGCTTCCCGCAGGTCGGTGCGGCCGGCGCGGCGGATGTAGTCGTCCAGGGTTTCCCGGCCCTCGATGGCCACCTCCGGATCCAGCGCCAGCGTGCCCGCCGGCGCCACCAGCGATACGCGCCAGCCCGGCAGGTGCGCCAGCGAATCCACCAGGTCGGTCAGGTTGGCCAGCGGCAGGTCCAGGCTGACCATGCCGCGCGTGCGCGCCCCGCGGCCGGGTTCGCGCAGCGGCATGTTGTAGGTGACCATCCACACCGCGCCGGCGGTCTGGTTGAGGTAGGGCTCGGACCACCAGCCGGCCGGCGAGGCCACGGTGCGCTGGTACCAGCCCTGGTCGCGGAAGGGGTAGCCGTCGGCGACGAAGTCGCGGTCGCGCCCGTTCGACGCCACGTAGCGCGCGAACGGCGCGTCCTCGCGGGTGCGCGGTTCCAGCACCAGCAGGCCGCCGGCGCAGCCGGGCGTGGCCCTCACCATCGCGCGCAGGGTGGCGGTCAGTTCGTCCGGGGAGAGCTGTGCGCTGCCGACCAGGTCGGAGATGCCGTGGGTGGTGATCGTCACCACGTGCAGGGCGCCGTCCAGCCGCTGCGCCGCTTCCTGCGCGGTGGCGTAGGTGTCGCGGCGCGCATCGTCCAGGATCAGCCGGCGCGCGAACCAGGCCGTCGCCAGCACCAGCAGCAGCAACAGGGCGATGTTGACCAGGCCGGCCCACAGGGCGATGCGCGTGCGCAGGCTGCTGCGCCAGTGCGCGGCACCGGCGACGCCTGGCACGACATTCCCGGGCACTGCATTCGGCATGCCTACCCCGATCGTGGCCTTCCCCCTGGCCCCCGATCATAAGCCCACTCGATGTGTTGCATTGCAATACGGCAAAGGTCTGATTTTGGTGTCGTCGTTGTCCCGGGACAGGTACGCAGCATCCCCTCCATTCGCCTGCGTATCCCGGTCCCGCGGCGGGTGCGTGCGTTACACTTCAAGGCTCTACAAGAACGGCCATGCCGCGCCGCCACGCGTGGCGCAACAGGAGTGGGAATGAACTGGTTGAACGACATGTTGCAGAGCGATCCGGACCCGCAGGAGACCCGCGAGTGGATCGATTCCATGCAGGCGGTGATCGACAGGAACGGCGCGCTGCGCGCTCACCAGTTGCTGGAAGGCATGGTCGAGGTGACCCGCCGCGCCGGCGCCTACCTGCCGTTCTCGCCGACCACCGAATACGTCAACACCATCGCGCCGCAGAACGAGGCCAAGAGCCCCGGCGACGCCGCGCTGGAATGGCGCATCCGCTCGATCATCCGCTGGAACGCGATGGCCACCGTGGTGCGCGCCAACCGCAAGCCCGGCGACCTGGGCGGCCACATCGCCAGCTTCGCCTCCGGCGCCACGCTCTACGACGTCGGCTTCAACCACTTCTGGCGCGCGCCCAGCGACCAGCATCCGGGCGACCTGCTGTTCATCCAGGGCCACAGCGCCCCGGGCATCTACGCGCGTTCGTTCCTGGAAGGCCGCATCAGCGAGCAGCAGCTCGACAACTTCCGCATGGAAGTCGACGGTCAGGGCATCTCGTCCTACCCGCACCCGTGGCTGATGCCGGACTACTGGCAGACCCCGACCGTGTCGATGGGCCTGGGCCCGCTGGCGGCGATCTACCAGGCGCAGTTCATGAAGTACCTGGAGCACCGCGGCCTGATCGAGAAGTCCGACCGCAAGGTGTGGTGCTTCATCGGCGACGGCGAGAGCGACGAGCCGGAAACCCTCGGCGCCATCGCGCTGGCCGGCCGCGAAGGCCTGGACAACCTGGTGTTCGTGGTCAACTGCAACCTGCAGCGCCTGGACGGCCCGGTGCGCGGCAACGGCAAGATCATCCAGGAGCTGGAAGGCGTGTTCCGCGGCGGCGGCTGGAACGTCATCAAGCTGCTGTGGGGCAGCTACTGGGATCCGCTCCTCGCCCGCGACACCGACGGCGTGCTGAAGAAGCTGATGATGGAGACCGTCGACGGCGAGTACCAGAACTGCAAGGCGTTCGGCGGCAAGTACACGCGCGACAACTTCTTCGGCAAGTACCCGGAGACGGCGGCGATGGTCGCCAACCTGTCCGATGACGACATCTGGCGCCTGAACCGCGGCGGCCACGACCCGCACAAGGTCTACGCGGCCTACCACGAGGCGGTGAACACCAAGGGCATGCCGACGGTGATCCTGGCCAAGACGGTGAAGGGCTACGGCATGGGCTCGGCGGGCGAATCGCTCAACCCGACCCACCAGACCAAGAAGCTGGACGACGAGGCCATCCGCACCTTCCGCGACCGCTTCAACATCCCGGTCAGCGACAAGCAGCTGGAAGAGGCCGCGCAGATCCCGTTCTACCACCCCGGCGAGGACTCGCCGGAAGTGCAGTACCTGAAGGCGCGCCGCGCCGCGCTCGGCGGCTACCTGCCGCAGCGCCGCCGCAAGGCCAGCCAGTCGTTCGAGACGCCGAAGCTGGAAGCCTTCGACCGCCTGCTCAAGAGCACCGGCGACCGCGAGATCTCCACCACCATGGCGTTCGTGCAGGGCCTGAACATCGCGTTGCGCGACAAGCAGGTCGGCCCGCGCCTGGTGCCGATCGTCGCCGACGAGGCGCGCACCTTCGGCATGGAGGGCATGTTCCGCCAGATCGGCATCTACGCGCCGTTCGGCCAGAAGTACAAGCCGGTCGACGCCGACCAGCTGATGTACTACCGCGAGGACCAGTCCGGCCAGGTGCTGCAGCAGGGCATCAGCGAGCCGGGCGCGATGTCGTCGTGGATGGCCGCCGGCACGAGTTACTCGGTCAGCAACGTGCCGATGCTGCCGTTCTACATCTACTACTCGATGTTCGGCTTCCAGCGCATCGGCGACATCGCCTGGCAGGCGGCCGACATGCGCACGCGCGGCTTCCTGCTCGGCGGCACCGCGGGCCGGACCACGCTCAACGGCGAGGGCCTGCAGCACGAGGACGGCTTCAGCCACGTCGTCGCCGGCGGCATCCCCAACGTGCGCAGCTACGACCCGACCTTCGGCTTCGAGGTCGCGGTGGTCCTGCAGCACGGCATGCAGAAGATGCTGCAGGAGCAGGTGGACGAGTACTACTACGTCACCCTGATGAACGAGAACTACACCCACCCCGACATGCCGGAAGGCGCCGCGGCGGGGATCATCAAGGGCATGTACCTGCTCGCCGACGCCGGCAAGCCGAAGAAGGGCGAGCTGCGCGTGCAGCTGCTGGGCAGCGGCACCATCCTGCGCGAGGCGATCGCCGCGGCCGAATTGCTGGACAAGGACTTCGGCGTCACCGCCGACATCTGGTCCTGCCCCAGCTTCAACGAGCTGCGCCGCGACGGCTTCGACGCCGAGCGCTGGAACCGCCTGAACCCGGAAGCCAAGTCGCCGCGCAAGGCCTACGTGACCGAGCTGCTGGAAGGCCGCCAGGGCCCGGCCATCGCCGCCACCGACTACGTGCGCGCCTACGCCGACCAGATCCGCGCCTTCGTGCCGATGGCGTACACGGTGCTGGGCACGGACGGCTTCGGCCGCAGCGACACCCGCGCCAACCTGCGCCGCCACTTCGAGGTGGACCGCTACTACATCGCCCACGCCGCCATCGCTGCCCTGGCGAAGGAAGGCAAGATGACCGCCAAGGACGTGGCCCGCGCGATCAAGCAGTACAAGATCGACGTGGAGAAGGCGAATCCGGTTGCCGTGTGATTCAAAGAAGAGGGAGATCGAATTCTATGTTTCGTTGGAACAAAGAACTTTCTAATGCCGATGCGCAACAACCGCGGGGAGCAAAGACAAATCCCACCGGACATCTAACCCTTGTCCAGGCGGGACACAACATTGACTCTGCTACTTGGTTCAGAAATAGACTTTTTGGTGGTCTGCATTGGACGGGGCCTGCAAACAAGGAAAGAGTAGTGGTTGCAATGGATGTGAGTGTGATGGGCGTCTCCTATGGAATGGTTGAGTTTGAGATATCCCATACGCCCTCATTCGAGGCGCAGCAGGGGAATAGGGCCACAGTGCTGCACTGGGGTGATTTCAACGCCACCTTGCAGCGTACTGACCTGAGTGGAAAGTTCGTGACTCTGGAGAGAGATGGTGCCAACTTCAGGCTGACGATTGCCGATCGCCCTGCTGGACCGTCCATCGTCTAAATTTTTAACGAAAACGTCCCCGGTGTGTCCGGGGATGATTTTTTGGGCTGTTGAGATGGATATGATGGTCAGGCGGCGCACGGGGGCTTACTACACTTGCCCTACTGCGGCTGAGAAAATCACTGAGCGTGTGCTAAGGCGATCGGGCATGAAGATTTTGGAGCCCAGCTTTGGTTCGGGTGTCTTCTTGCGCTCGATAAGAGATGTGGCCGAGCGGCTCCACGGTGGTAATGTCCGGCTGGTCGGCGCAGAGATATCTCGCATTGAATATCAGCGGGCGCTGCAGTGCGCGCGCGTTGGCGATGAATTCCACTTCGGTGATTTCATGACGATGCCTGTCCAACAGGTTGATGCTGTCATAGGAAACCCTCCCTATATCCGTCTCAGGCACTTGTCTCCAAAAGCATCATCCGTCGCCAGGTCGATAGCTTCAAAGCTATTGGGGAGCGAAATAGCTGAAAGTGCAAGTCTCTGGATGCCTTTTGTATTACGGTCTTTGCAGTTTCTTGGTAATGGTGGAAGCCTGTCTTTGGTGGTCCCTTTCGAGATTACACATGTAAAGTACGCAAAATCCCTTTGGGGCGTGCTATGTAGGAGCTTCTCTGAGGTCCGGCTTATAAGGGTGGGAGAGAGAATTTTCCCGGAAATTTTGCAGGATGTTGTGGTTCTTCAGTGTTCTGGGTTCGGTGGTTCATGCAAGGATATCGAGTTCGAGATTCACGATAGTCTGAGCGGTTATCTGAGCGATACCGGTGCCGATGCTCATAGAATTTCTTTGGATGGCATCCAATCGGGATCGTCTCCATTTTCCATGGCGCTACTTCACGGGCATCCTGCGCTGAAAATTGCGGATAGAGTCAGCTCTTTTAAGACGAAAGAAATCTGCAAATTCAGTGTCGGGTATGTTGCGGGAGATAAAGAGTTTTTCCATCCTACTGAAGCGGTTAGGCGTAGATTTCGCCTGCCTAGAGCTTCGCTGCGGCCTGCGGTCGCCTCCAGTAGAAGTATCAAGTGCGCTGGCTTGCTCGCATCAGGCATCAATAGTTCGCTTCTCACAAGCCTGTTCTTGCCTAATGGAGATCTTTCTCCAGGAGAGACTCGCTATGTTAAGCATGGTGAGCTGATGGGAATAAATGAGAAGTACAAGTGTCGAGTTAGGCGTCCTTGGTACGTTGTCCCAGGAGTAAAGGTTCCAGACTTTTTGATGGGGGGCTTTGCGGATATCCCTATCATGCTCGTAAATGATGTTGGATTGGTTTCTAGCAACAGCTTGCTCGGCGGAAATCTCAGTGCTGGGTTTAATAAGGGTGATTTTGTCGCAAGTTGGTATACTTCTTTGACCCTTCTTGATTGCGAAATGAAGGTTCATTCCCTGGGGGGTGGAGTCATGATTTTGATTCCGGGAGAAGTAGATAACATCTGCGTTCCATATGTTCCGAATGTTGATAGTGCGGCGCTGGAGGCTATCGATTCAGCTTTGCGGAGCGGTGACGTCGATGCGGCTTATAGAGTGGGTGATGAGTTTGTGCTTAGAAGGAAACTGGGCTTACGACAAAGGGATGTCGATGAAATTCGCGATGCTGTGAATTTGATGAGGTCTTGGCGTATGCGTAAGAGATCTCACATGGCTTAGCACCACACGCTACGACGCCGCCTCGTCGACTCTTTTGCTTCGGCCGAGTTTTGCTTTGCACTGCCTAGCCGGTTCTTTAGAATCCTCACGCCAGCGAGCGTCGCCGCCGCCATCGCGTAGCGGCATTCCCTCACTGGAGTTCCTGCATGTCCCGTCCCCTCGCGCCCGCCGGGCGCTTGTTCGCTGTCGCCGCCTTCCTTGAAGGCTTCACCTGGGCCGGTCTTTTGATCGGCATGGGGTTTAAGTACGGCGCCGTCGAGAACGACCTGGGCGTCAAGGTGTTCGGCCCGCTGCATGGCGGTGCCTTCCTGTTCTATGTCGTGGTCACCGCGCTGTCCGCCCTGCGCCTGCGCTGGCCGTGGTGGGCCACGCTGCTGGCACTGGTCGCTGCGGTGCCGCCGCTGGTGACCGTGCCGCTGGAGATGTGGTTCCGGCGGATCGGGTTGTTGGGCGATCGCGCCTGAGGTAGATCGGCGATGCGGGCTTGGGGGTGCCCTGCGGGGTGCTTCCGAAGCTATGCTCAGGGCGCCTTGCGCAACCCATGCTTCACGCGTTCGCACACGACCAGCGTTCCGTCCTCGGTGACCGTGCCCGTCGCCTGCACGCGGTCGCCGGCCTTCAGTGACTGCACGTCGTCTGGCGGTGGGGCCTTGCACAGGTTCCAGCGGGCGGGCAGGTGCACGTCCACCTGGCCGTTCGCCGTCGCGAGCTTCACCACCGCGCTGCCGTCGTAGGTCCAGGGCGTGGTGTCCACGCTGACGACCTGGCCGGTCACCGTCGCCTGTTCGCCGGCCTTGAATGCGTTGTCGGCCGTGGTCGTTGCGCAGGCGGCCAGCAGCAGCGCCAGAGCGATGAAAGCGGTGTGGGGAAGGCGGATCGGAACCATCGGGGCTCTCCGGGGAGGGAGCGGAATTTTCCTGGGATCGCGTTACGGTTCGGTCGTCGGCGGGGTCGTCGCCTCGGCTTCCTTCGGGCAGCGCGGCACGCCGGAGCCGACCACGCAGGCGGTGCAGCACTCCTGCTTCTCCGGCGATTCGCCGCTTGGCGCGTCCTGCGCCGGCGGCAGGTAGCCCGGCAGCTTCGCCAGTTGTTCCGGCGATTTCAGCCGCAGGATCGCGGCCCAGTCCTGGCGGTTCATGCTGCACGCGGCCTCGTTGTCGGGGGTGCACAGGGTGCCGTCGCCGATGCGCTTGGGCAGGTCGCCCCAGAATTCGCCGTTGCGGTTGAGCGGCAGCAATCGCATGGTCACGCCCTGCTGCACGTTGCCGCCGATGGCGTAGGCGGTGCTGTCGTTGTCCGGGTTGACCGCCACCACGATGTCGCAGTGCATGTCGAGCGGGCCGCCGCTGCGCAGCACCGGCAGCAGGCCTTCGTGGCCGAACACGCGGCTGGACTGGCGCACGTAGCAGATCAGGTCGCCGACCACCGGCCTGGCCTTCGCCACGTCGATGACGTCGAAGGCGTTGGTCGATGGGTTCTGGTACGCCGCCTGCACATAGGTGAAGTGGCGGCTGGAGCCGCGGAAGCCCGGCACCCTGGCTTCGCGCATCACCCACGAGATGAAGGCGGCCGACCACGGCGTGTCCACCACGAAGCCGCGGCAGGCCTCGGCCTGCGGCCCGGTCGCCGAGGCGTACAGGCAGTCGGTCGCGCCGCGACGGTGGCCGATCGCGTCGAGCAGGCCGCTGTCGCGCCAGTAGCGCGCGACGCGCTGCCATGCGCGGTCGTCGCCCATCGACAGCAGCGTCGACTCGGCTTCCATCGTCGGCGCGCTCGCCAGCCGGCCGTTGCGGTCGATGAAGGGGCGATACCACAGCAGGTGCTCGCGGCAGGCGACCGCGGCGATGCGGGTGGCGACGTCCGGCGGCGCCTGTTGCGACAACTGCGGGCAGGCATCGGCCGCGAACGCGGCACGGGAACTCAGCAGCAGGAGGGGCAGCAACAGCCATGCGCGCATCAGATAGTCCTTCGGAGTCCGTGATCCTTCTTACGCATCATGCCGCATCCGCAGGACACGGCATCGTCACGCCGCCTGAAGGTACCGGAAGGGTCGTGCTTGGTGGCCGCGCGAAGTACAGGGGCGGTAAGATCGCCGCTCTTCCCGCCGCCCCGGATCGCGCGTGTCCTTCTTCCTGCGGGTACTGCTGCTGTCGACCCTGGCATGGAGCGTCCATGCCGCCGGGCCCGACCGCCGCATCGCCATCACCCTCGACGACCTGCCGTGGCAGCGGATGGACCGGACGCCGGCGGCCGAACTGCCGGTGCGCCACGCGCAGTTGATGGCGCAGCTGAAACAGGCCGGCGTGCCGGCGGTGGGCTTCGTCAACGAGGGCAAGCTGGAGGCCGGCGGCCAGGTGCAACCGGCGCGCGTGGCGATGCTGCGCGACTGGCTGGACGCGGGCTTCGAGCTGGGCAACCACACCCATGGCCATCTCGACCTGCACGCGGTGGGCATGGCGGCGTACCGGCAGGACATCCTCGACGGCGAACGCGTGCTGCGCCCGCTGCTGGCCGAGCGCGGGCAGGCGCCGCGCTGGTTCCGCCATCCCTACCTGCGCGCCGGCCGCACGCCGGCGGACCGCGCCGCGCTGTCGGCCTTCCTGCGCGACCACGGCTACCGCATCGCGCCGGTCACCGTCGACAACGGCGAGTGGGTGTGGGCCTTCGCCTACGCCAACGTGCTGGATGGCCGGCCGGACACGCCGGAACGCGCGGCGACGCTGGAGCGGCTGCGGCTCGGCTACGTTCCCTACATGCTCAACAAGGTCGACTACTACGAACGGCAGTCGCAGGCGCTGCTGGGCTACGCGCTGCCGCAGGTGTGGCTGCTGCACGCCAACGAACTCAACGCGGCGGCGTACGCCGGCCTGGTGGCCGGCGTGCAGCGGCGCGGCTACCGCGTGGTGACGCTGGACGAGGCGATGCGCGACCCCGCCTACGCGCGCGGCGAGGACGGCTACGACGGCCGCTTCGGCCCCAGCTGGCTGCACCGCTGGGCGATGGCGGAAAAGAAGCCGAAGGACTTCTACGCCGGCGAGCCGGTGGTACCGGGGTGGGTGCTGGCGCTGGCCGGGGTGGAATCGGAATAGCGCCCGGCGCGCCTCACTCCTCGCGCCGCAGCGTCGCCAGCTTCAGGAACGCCTCGTGCTGGTAGCGGCTCATGCGCAGCTGCTGGCCGGTGTCCATGGTGACCACGTGGTAGCCGTTGAACCACGGGTGGATGTCCTTCACCCGGCGCACGTTGATGATCGCCGAGCGGTGTACGCGGGCGAAGCGGCGCGGGTCCAGCCGCGCGGCCAGGGCGGCCATCGTCTCGCGCAGTTCGTGCACGCGGTCGGCCACGTGCAGCCGCACGGTGTTGCCGTTGGCGCGGACCCAGACGATCTCGTCCACGTCGACGAACACCACCCGTTCGTCCTCGCGCACCGGGATGCGGTCGACGTAGTCGTCGCGCCGCTTCAGCGATTCCAGCGCCTGCATGATCCGCGCGGTGGCGTCGGCATCGGCGCCGCGCGCGCCGGCCAGCCGCTGGCGCGCGCGCCGCAGCGTCTCGGCGAAGCGCTCGCGGCTGAAGGGCTTGACCAGGTAGTCCACCGCGTGCGCCTCGAACGCGCGCACGGCGAACTGCTCGTAGGCGGTGACGAAGATCGTCGCCGGCATGCGCGCCGCGCCGATGGTCGCCACCACGTCCAGGCCGGTGATGGCCGGCATCTGGATGTCGAGGAACACCAGGTCCGGCGACAGGGTGCGGATGGCCTCCACCGCCGCCACGCCGTCGCCGCATTCGCCGGCCACCACGATGCCGGGCTCGTCGCGCAGCAGGCGCACCACCGCGTGCCGGGCGATGGGTTCGTCGTCCACCACCAGCGCGGTCAGGCTCATGCGGGCGCGTGCTCCGGCAGGCCTTCGCCGTCGTCGAGTCCGTGGAAGGGCAGGCGCAGCCGGCAGGCCACGCCGCGCGGCACGATCAGGTCCAGGCGCAGGCTGGCGGCGTCGCCGTAGAGTTCGTGCATGCGCAGCCGCGTGTTGGACAGGCCGATGCCGTGGCCGCCGGCATGGCCGCCCTCGTCCAGCGTGCTGTTGTAGTTGCGCACGTCGATGCACAGCACGCCGCCCTCGCGGCGGCAATCGATCTCCACGCAGTCCGTGCCCACGTGCCGGCCGATGCCGTAGCGGATCGCGTTCTCCACGATCGGCTGCAGCACCAGGCTGGGCACGGCCGCGTCCAGTGCGTCGGGCGACACGTGGATGCGCGTGGTCAGGCGGTCCTTGAAGCGGCGCCGCTGGATGCCCAGGTACAGTTCCAGCAGTTCCAGCTCGCGCCGCAGCGGGATCTCCTGGCCGTCGTAGTCCTCCAGGAACGCGCGCAGCAGCTCGCTCAGGCGCAGCAGCATGTCCTCGGCCGACAGCGTGTCCTCGTCCAGCAGGGTGACGATGGCGTGCAGCGTGTTGAACAGGAAGTGCGGCTGCAGCTGGGTCTTCAGCACCTGCAGGCGCGATTGCGCCAGCTCGGAGGCCAGCCGGTTGGCCTCGATCTCGCGGCGCGCCTTCTCGGCCTGGAAGTGTAGCAGCTGCTGCACGGCCAGCAGGGTCCAGTAGGCCAGCAGGCCGATGGCGAAATGCTTGCTGACGAACTGCACGAACTGTTCGCCGAAGGAACTGGGTTCGAACAGCGTGGACACCAGCGCGCCGATGGTCACCGCCAGCAGGGTCACGCCGAGGCTGTAGCCGACGTGCCGCAGCAGCGCGCGCAGCCGCGGCGGGAACGGGATCGGATGGCGTTCGCCCAGCCGGAACACCAGCGGCGCCAGTCCCGCCCAGGTCAGCCACTGGATCGCCCACCAGCGCAGGTAGTCGGCCGGCGACCACAGGTGGCCGTTGACCGCGTCGTTGACGCAGCCCTGGACGGCGAACACCACCACCACGACGCCCCACAGGCCGAGGTAGCGGGACAGTCGCACTTCCATGCGGCCCAGGCGGATCTTCATGCGGCGCTCCCGGTGCGATGCCGGCATCCTAGGCGGGTCGCGCGGGGCGCGGAAGGCGCAGAGGTCACGGACTACGATTGGCCACGCGGCAGCGACGATTCGTCCCGGATCCGTTGCCGGCGCGGGCGGCGCTGCGCGTGATGGGGGCCCCGGCGGCGCGGGCCCTGCGCCGCGGGGGATTCCCTTCCTCCGGAGACCGCGCCATGCGTGCCCTGACCGCCCTCGTGTCCGTCGTCGTCGCCCTTTGCCTCGCCGCGCCCGCCGCCCTGGCCGGCGAAGGCGCGCATTACCTCGAACTGATCAACCGCGCCTACGACCGGGTCGCGTCGGTATCGGCCGCGCCCGCCGGCAGCCAGGCCTGGCAGGAGCTGCTGCACGGCGAGGAGGTGCGCGGCGGCGGCGGCGCCGTCACCGTGCAGGTCGCCGCCGGCCCCTGCCTGCAGGACGTGCGGGTGGACTTCGCCAACGGCCGCCGCGCGCTGTATCCCGGCGTGGACGTCTGCCGCCATCGCGGCCTGCGCATCCAGCCGCTGCCGGCGGCACGGGAGGCGCGTCCGGCCATCGCCGCGGGCGACGGGGCGAAGCGCGACGCGGGCCCGGTGCCGGTGGAGTGACGCGCGGCCGGCGTCAGGCGGCGAAGTCCAGCACGATGCGGCCTTCGATGGCGCCGGCATGCATGTGCGCGAACACGTCGTTGATGTTCTCCAGCCGGTCGGTCGCCACGGTGGCGGCGACCTTGCCCATCGCCGCGAAGGCCAGCGATTCCTGCAGGTCCAGCCGCGTGCCGACGATCGAGCCGCGCACGGTGACGCCGTTCAGCACCATGCCGAAGATGTCGAGCGGGAACTGCCCCGGCGGCAGGCCGTTGAGCGAGACGGTGCCGCCGCGGCGGACCATGCCGATGGCCTGCTCGAACGCCTTCGGCGAGACCGCGGTGACCAGCGCACCGTGCGCGCCGCCGATCGCCTGCTTCAGGTAGGCGACGGGGTCGGTGGTCTTCGCGTTCACCGTCACCGTCGCGCCGAGGCGGCGGGCCAAATCGAGCTTGGCGTCGTCCACGTCGACCGCGGCCACGTTCAGGCCCATCGCCTTCGCGTACTGCACCGCCATGTGGCCGAGGCCGCCGATGCCGGAGACCACCACCCAGTCGCCGGGCTTGGTGTCGGTGACCTTCAGGCCCTTGTAGACGGTCACGCCCGCGCACAGCACCGGCGCGATCTCGACGAAGCCCACGTTGTCAGGCAGGTGGCCGACGTAGCCGGCGTCGGCCAGCGCGTATTCGGCGAAGCCGCCGTTGACCGAGTAGCCGGTGTTCCGCTGCGTCTCGCACAGCGTCTCCCAGCCGCCCAGGCAGTGCTCGCAGTAGCCGCAGGCCGAGTACAGCCACGGGATGCCGACGCGGTCGCCTTCCTTCACGTGGGCGACGCCGGCGCCGACCGCGACCACGTGGCCGACGCCCTCGTGGCCGGGGATGAACGGCGGGTTCGGCCTCACCGGCCAGTCGCCCTCGGCGGCGTGCAGGTCGGTGTGGCAGACGCCGCAGGCGGCGATCTTCACCAGCAGTTCGCCGGCGCCGGGGCGCGGGACGGGGACTTCCTCGATCGCCAGCGGCTTGCCGAATTCGCGGACCACCGCGGCCTTCATCGTCGTGTCCATGCGCGCTCCTCGTTCCGGGGGAGCCACGACCGTACGCCGGTCATGCAACGCCGGCGTTGATCGCGATCAACGCGGCGGCGGCCGCCGACGAACGGCGGGATGTCCGGACCGGATCGACGTCGCCGCCCGGTGGAAGCGGCACACCCCACCCGTAGGAGCGGGCCATGCCCGCGATGCTGTTGCTGTTGCTTGTGGCCGCCCCAAAAGCATCGCGGGCATGGCCCGCTCCTACGGTGGAGGAGGCGGGCGCCTGTGGTACGGGCGATCGCAACGCCCTAGTGCGCGTCGCGCCACTGCCAGCGCAGGCCCAGCGACACGCCGCGGCCGGGACCGGGTTCGTAGTAGCGGCCGTTGCCCTCGTTGACGATCACCGAGCCGACGTAGGTCTTGTCCAATACGTTGTCGATGCGCACGAAGCCCTGCAGGTGGCCGTTCGCCCGCGTCCACCGGCGCGTGGCCTCCAGGTGCAGCAGCGCATGGCCGGCGGCGGCTTCGCTGGCGGTGTCGTTGACCACCACGTCGCCGGCGCCGGTGCCCTCGGCGGCCAGCGTCCACGCGCCGGGCGTCCATTGCAGCCGCGCGTAGCCTTGCCGCTGCACCGTGCCGGGAATGCGCGAACCCGCGGGCACCGGCGTGGCCGGCACCGTGCAGCCGCTGCCGGTGCAGACGAGGAAGCCGTCGCGGAAGCTCGCGTCCAGCCACGTCCACGCCAGCTGCAGGTCCCAGTCGGCCGCCAGCGGCAGCCGCGCCGACAGTTCCGCGCCCTGGCGGCGCGCGCGGCCGGCGTTGCGGTAAGTGCTGCGGCCGGCGACGTTGCCGGCCACGGCCAGTTCGTCGTCGGTGTCGGCGCGGAACAGCGCGGCCTCGACCTGCAGGCCGTTCGCGCGCCGCCACTTGCCGCCGACTTCCAGGTTGCGGCTCACCGCCGGGCGCAGGTCCAGCGCCAGCCCGGCGCCGCCGTCGGCGCGGTACGCGAGTTCGTTGAAGGTCGGCGTCTCGAAGCCGCGGCCGGCCGAGGCGTACAGGCGCGCGTTCCCGCCGGCGTGGAAGACGAGTCCGGCAACCGGCGTGGTCCGCGCGTAGTCGACGCGCCCGCTGTCGTCCGGGTTGGCGCCGACGACGTAGTCGTCGCGCGAATCGAATCCGACCCGGCTGCGGCGCACGCCCGCCAGCAGCGACCAGCGCGGCGCGAACCGCCACCACGCCTGCGCGAACCGGTCGACGTTGTCCACGCGGTTGCGTTCGTCGCGGCGCAGCGCACCGCGCACGCCCAGCGTGCCGCCGCCGACGTTCTCGTAGCCGGTGCGGTGCTGGCGCTGCCGGTCCGCGTTGGCGCCGACGGTCAGTTCCAGCGGCCGCCCGGCCACGTCGCCTTGCCACGACCAGCGCGCGTCCACGCCGCCGTAGGCATTGTCCAGGTCGATCACGCCGCCGCCGTTGAGCGGATTGGCCTGCGCGGCGGCCGGCAGCGCGAGGAACTGTTCGACGTCGCGCCCGCCGCCGTAGCCCATCACGCGCAGCGACTGCGCCGCGCCCAGTGGCTGCCGCCACACCACGCCCACCTGCCGCTGCGCGACCGACTTGCGGGTGTCGAACTGCGCGGCCTGCGGCGTGGCCTGGCGCGGATCGGCGCGCACCTGCGCGGCGGTCAGGCCGAGCGGATCGTCGGCGTCGGGGATGTCGACCGCGTTCACCACCACGTCCAGCTCGCCGCCGCCCGCGAACCGCCAGCCGAACTTGCCGTTCACCGTGTCGCGGCGCGCGCGGCTGTGGTCGCGGTAGCCGTCGGTGGCGAAATGCGAGGCCGACAGCGCGTGCGAGAAGCCGCCGCTGCGCCCCAGCCAGCGCGCCGCCAGCGTGCGCGTGGCGTCGCGCCCCGCGGTGGCCGACAGCCGCAGCTGGTCGGGCGATTCGCCGTCGGCGCTGAACAGCTGCACCACGCCGCCGGAGGAATTGCCGTACAGCGCCGAGAACGGCCCGCGCAGGATCTCCACGCGTTCGGCGCCGGCCAGCGCGAAGTGCGACAGCTGGCCCTGGCCGTCGGGCATCGTCGCCGGCACGCCGTCGGCCAGCAGCCGCACGCCGCGCACGCCGAAAGTGGCGCGCGCGCCGAAGCCGCGGATCGACAGCTGCGTGTCCTGGGCATGGTTCTGGCGGTCGCGCGCCAGCAGCCCGGGCACGCCGCCGAGCTGTTCGGACAGGTTGGCGCCGGGCCGCGCGTCGTCGTCGCGCAGGTCGATGCGGTCCAGCGAGGCCGGCAGGTCGAAGGCCGGCGCCGCCCGCACGCGCGCAGTCACTTCGATGCGGTCGAGGGTAGTGGCTTCGGCGGCCAGCGCGTCGGTGGCGAGGCAGGCCGCCAGCGCCGGCGCGAGGAGGGAAAGGCGTGGGGTCACCGGAACGGTCGTCGGTCGTGGTGGAGCGGAGCCGCCATGATGGTGCAGCGCCCGTGAAAGGAACAGGTGAGCGGCGGCGGCCGTCTTCCGGCGCGGGACCGCCGGGGCCGGATGCGCGGCGACGGCGGGCCGCCGCGCCGTCTTCGGGTAGGCTGCACGGCGATTCCTTTCCAGCCGGGTGCCCGATGGCGAAGCGAACGCCTGCCGGCGACGACGTGGACGCCTTCCTCGCGGAGCGGGCGCATCCGCAGGACGCCGCCCTCCGCCGCCTCCGCGCGCTCGTCCTGGCGGCCGACCCGCGCATCGGCGAAGGCATCAAGTGGAACGCGCCCAGCTTCCACGTCGAGGGCCGCCACTTCGCGACGATGCAGTTGCGGCGCGAGGACCGCGTGCTGCTGGTGCTGCACCTGGGCGCGGGCAAGCGGACGATGCCCGACGGCGCCATCGCCGATCCGGACGCGTTGCTGACCTGGCTGGGCGCCGACCGCGCGACGGTGTCGTTCGCCGGCGTGGCCGACGTGGACGCGCGCGCCGACGCGCTGCAGGCCGTGCTGCGATGCTGGCTGGCGCAGGCGTGAACGCCGCCCGACCGGCCCGGCGGCTCAGATGCCGCCGGAACTGAAGATCGGATAGCGCTCGATCCGCCCGACCTCGTCCACCGCCCGCCGCACGTCCTCGCGCGCCAGCAGCGCGCGCCAGCGTTCCTGCACGGGCAGGAAGGCGGGCAGCGGATCCGGTTCGCGGTAATCCTGCAGCGCGGCCAGCATCTCGCCGCGCGTCTTCGGCGCTTCCAGCGCGGCGACCAGCGCCCGTGCGGCCTCGTCCATCCGGCCGGCCTCCACCAGTGCCCAGATCCAGATCTCCTGCGCATCGTCGCGATGGGCGCGCAGGTAGTCGAGCGCGCGGCGCGCGGCGGCGGCGTCCTGCAGCTGGACGGCGGCGCAGTGTTCGATGGAGGCCTGCACCATCCGGCCGTAGCCGCTCATGCCGCCCACGCGGCCGATCGCGGCCAGCGCTTCGTCGGGGCGGCCGCGCTGGCAGAGGAACTGGCCCAGGTTGAGCGCCTGGCTGACGTTCGCGCCGCCCTGCTCGTCCATGGCGGCGCCGCGGAACAGGTCGGCCTGCGCGTCGTACAGCTTGCCGAGCCGCCGCTGCGCGATGGCGCGATGGTTGACCATCCATACGGCGTACTGCGGATCCGCGAAGGCGGGCGCGCCGGCGGGGGCGGCCGAGATCGCGGCCAGCGTTCCGGTCGCCAGCGCCACCACCTCCGCATGCCGGCCCGTCGCCAGCAGGGCGTAGCCCAGTTCCATGCGGACCTCCAGGCTGTCGGGCCGCTGCGCGGCCAGCCGGCGCAGGTGGTCGACGCGGCGCTGCGCGGCGGCGGCGACGTCGAGCGCGGGGTCGTCGCGGGCCAGCAGCGCGTCGAAGCGGCGGTCGGCGCGGAACTTCACCAGCGCCTCGGGCGACGTGGTGCGGGCCACGGCGGCGCGCACACCCGCGTCGTCGCCGCGCGCCTGGTAGTGCAGCGCGAGCCGGTACCACAGGTCGCCGACGCCCAGGCCGTTGCCGTCCCAGCCGGCGTGCAGCAGGGCTTCCATCAGCGGCACGCGCGCCGGTGCGTCCTCCGGCGCCTGCCGCGCGATGCGCAGCACGGTGTCGGCGCCGAGATGGTCCAGCACGTGCGGCCAGCGGACCGCCAGGTCGCGCAGGCGCCCGGCCGCGGCGGCGTGGTCGCCCTGGTGGCTGTCGAGCTGCGCGAGCAGGTAGACGTCGTCGGGATCGTCCGAACCCGCGGCGATGGCCCGGTCCGCCAGTGCGCGCGCACGCGCCTGATCGTCGATGCGGACGGCCATCCACGCGGCGCGCGACCAGGTGGCGCGCTGCTCGCCCGCGCCCAGCGACGCGAATTCGCGATGCGCCATCAGCTGCGCCAGCGCGCGGTCCGCCTCCGCCGCGTCGCCCTGGTCGCCCAGCGCCATGGCGGCGCGCCACCGGCGTGCGTAGTCGGGCGACGGCCCCTGCTTGCGCGCCTCGCGCAGGGCTGGGCCGGCCTTGGCGAAGGGCGTCGCCGCCGGCCCCTGCTGGTGGTAGGCATCGTGCGCGGCCAGCGGCGCCGTGGACTGCGCCTGCGCCGCCGCGCCGGCGGCCGCCAGGCAGAGCGCCGCCCACGTCCAGACCTTCATCCCCACGTTCCGCTATCCCCTGTTGTCCCCGCAAACCATTAGACCGCAACCCGTCGGGGCGTGGAACCGGCCGGGCGGACACCGCGGCGGCAGGCCGGTGCACGCGGGCGGCGCGCAAAGCGTGACGCCGGCCGGCCGGGGGCAGGACCATCGACACGTCCGGAACGGCGGTCGTGCGGGAATAGTGGGCGTGCCCCACACCGGAGAGCAGGACGATGAGCATCCCCGTGTCCGCGTTCGTGCTGGCCGCCGCCGCGCTGCTGGCCCCGCGCGCGGCCCAGGCGCAGGACGCCTGTCCCGACCGTTCCGCCTACGCGCCGGCGCGCGAGATCGTCGCCGACCTCGGCCGCATCGTGGCGCCCAACGGCGTGGAGGAGAGCTACGCCGCGGAGATCGGCGGCATCCGGCAGTGGGTGAACGTGCGCGGCCAGGACCGCGACAATCCGCTGGTGCTGTTCGTGCACGGCGGGCCGGCGTCGCCGGTCATCCCCACGCTGTGGCAGTTCCAGCGGCCGCTGGAGGAGTATTTCACCATCGCCCACTACGACCAGCGCGGCGCCGGCCGGACCCTGCTGCTGAACCCGCGCGACGCGGTCGCCGGCACCCTGCGCATCCAGCGCTACGTCGACGACGCGATCGCGCTGGCCGAATACCTGCGCACGCGCTACCACAAGCGCAAGCTGGTGCTGATGGCGCACAGCTGGGGCACGGTGGTCGCCATGCACGCGGCGCTGCAGCGGCCCGACCTGTTCCACGCCTACGTCGGCATCGGCCAGGTCGTCAACGTGCGCACCAACGAGCAGGTCAGCTTCGACTACGGCCTGCGCACCGCGCGCGAACGCGGCAACGCCGAGGCCGTGCGCGAGATGGAATCGATCGCGCCCTATCCCGGCGACCGTCCGATCACGCGCGAGCGCATCGTCATCGCGCGCAAGTGGCCGCAGTTCTACGGCGGCCTGACCGCCTACCGCGAGGAGTCGAAGTACTTCTTCCAGGGCCCGCGGCTGTCGCCCGACTACGACGACGCGGCCCGCTGCGCGATCGACGCCGGCAGCGCGTTCACGCTGGGGCGGCTGCTGGACGAGTTCCTGCAGGTCGACTTCACCGGCGTGCAGCGGTTCCCGATCCCGGTGGTGATGTTCATGGGGCGCCACGACTACACCACGCCGTCCGAGCCCACCGCGGCGTGGCTGGCGCAGGTGCGGGCGCCCTACAAGCAGGGCGTCTGGTTCGAGCGCTCGGCCCACATGATGCCGTGGGAGGAGCCGGGCAAGGTCCTCGCCAGCCTGCTGGAGTACGTGCGTCCGCGGGCGGTGGACGCGCCCGCGGACTGACCGTCGCGTGGATCGCCGGGACCCGCCGGGGCCGGCGCCGGTCCGGTCATCGGCCATCGCCGTGGCGTGTCGATGCCCGCGGCACGGCCACGGGTCCGCAGCGGCCGCCGCCGCCGGCATCGCACGGCGGGAAGGGACGCCGCGCGGCGCGCACGCACCACCCTGCCGATGGCATGATGGCGACGGGGACGTCGCACGGACGGGGAGGGTCTGCGGCTTTGGTCTAAGGCGGGTCAATCCGGGGCGTGGCCGGTCGATACTCTTCGCCGTGCCCGGCCTGCCGGCCCGTTTCCGCTGCCGCCTTTCCCGATGGAAGCCTCCGCCGCCGTCCCGCCACGCCCGCCTTCGCTGCGCCGGCAGTTCGCCCGTGCGGTGGTGCTGGCGGCGCTGCTGCCCGCGGCGGCGCTGGGCGTGGTGGAGCAGGTCAACCACTACCGCACCGAACAGCGGCACCTGGGCGACCGGCTGGAGGTCGCCACCCTGCTCAGCGCCGCCTCCGTCAACGAGTTCGTCGAAACCCACCTGGCCGGCGTCGCCCTGGTCGCCTCGATGAGCGGCGACGGCGTGGACTGGCCGGCGCGCCTGGCGGAGATGGAGCGGCGCTACCCGGCGTTCATCAGCGTGCTGGTGACCGATGCCGCCGGCGCCGTGCGCGCCACGCATCCGCAGCCGCCCGCGGGCGTGCCGTCGCGCGGGGTCGGGGACCGCGACTATTTCCGCATCCCGCGCTCGACCGGCCTGCCCTACGTGTCCAACGCGTTCCACGGCCGCCGGCTGGGCACCGACCCGTTGGTGGCGGTGGCGGCGCCGCTGAAGACGGAGGACGGCGCGTTCGCCGGCGTGGTCGAGGGCTCGATCCGGGTGGACGCCTTCACCGCCCTGCGCGCCGGCGCGCTGCAACGGCGCGGCGCGGAAATGCTGATCCTCGACCGCGACCTGCGCGTCATCCAGGCGTCCGAGGGGCTGAACTACCGGTTCCTGGATTCGCTGCGGGGCGCGCCCTTCCTCGCCGAGCCCGGCGGGCAGGAGCACGAGATCCTCGCGCGCCGGCTGGACGCGGTGATGGCCGACGGGCGCGATGCGTGGGTCGCGCAGACCACGCTCTCCACCGGCTGGACGCTGGTGATGATGGCGCCCGACGACCGCCTGGTGGCGACCGTGCGCGAACGCGCCTTCGCCACGCTGGGCCTGCTGGCGCTGATCGGCGCCGGCGTGTGGTTCGCCTACGCGTGGCAGATGCGGCGCTTCGATGGCGCGCTGGCGCAGCTGTCCGGTGCGCTGCAGGCGCTGGCGGTGCATCGCCGGCCGAGCGCGGCCCTGCTGCCGGAGGAATTCGGGCCGCTCGGGCGCGCGGTCGTCGAACTGGCCGACCAGCTGGAAGAGGCGCACCAGGAGCTGGAGCGCTCGCTGGCCGAGCAGAGCGCGCTGTCGCTGTCGTTGCAGCGCACGCTGGCGCGGCGCGAGCAGGAAGTCGACGCGCGCACCGCCGAGCTGCGCCTGGCCAACGCGGAACTGGACCGGCTGAACCGCATCGATCCGCTGACCGGCTGCCTCAACCGACGCGGATTGCAGCACGCGCTGGCGGTGCTGAGCGACGAAGCCGGCCAGCTGCTGGCGCCGATGGCGGTCGCGGCGCTGGACGTGGACCATTTCAAGGCCTTCAACGACCGCTACGGCCATGCCGCCGGCGACAGCGCCCTGCGCCGCGTGGCCGGCGTGGTGGCCGGCGTGCTGCGCCAGCCGCAGGACGCCGTGGCGCGCACCGGCGGCGAGGAGTTCCTGGCGATCCTGTCGCAGCCGGAGACCGGCGCGGTCGCGCGCGTCGCCGAGCGCATCCGCGCGGGCGTGCACGCGCTCGGCATCCCGCACGCGGATTCGCCCTGGGGCGTGGTGACCGTCAGCGTCGGGTGCGTGCAGGCCGAGGCGGGCGCCGACTACGCGCAGGCCTTCCTGATCGCCGACGAAGCGCTGTACCGCGCGAAGCACGCCGGGCGCAATCGCGTGGAAGAGGATTGACGCGAAGGGTGCGGGTCAGCCGGCCTTGCTGTGGAGAACGACCCCCGTGGGAGCGACGTCAGTCGCGACGGAAGGCCTTCGCGATCCGCGCCCAAGGATCCGGCCCATTCGCCAGCCTGGGGAACTCGTCGCTTCCTTTCGCGACTGACGCCGCTCCCACAGCGGGGTCGTGAATCAGTGCGCTGCCGCCGGAGCAGGATCGGGTTGACCCTGCATCCCACCCTGCAGGAGCGACGTCAGTCGCGACCGGGATCCTGCCGCTCCACGATTCCCTGGCCGCACCCTGCGCGCCTGAACCACGGGCCGGAACCGCTCGGGAACCACGGTCGCGACTGGCGTCGCTCCTGCAAAGGCTGCGCGGTGCGTCAGCGCACCACCGCCAGCCGGCGCGGCGGCGGCTCCTCGCGCTGGAACAGCACGCGCTCGGGCCGGTGCAGGGCATAGCCCTGGCCGTAGTCCACGCCGAGCGCGCGCAGCGCGTCGCACATGCGCGCGCTGCTGACCCACTCGGCCACGACCTTCAGGCCGCGCTGGTGGCCGATCTGGGCGATGGCGCTGACGATGGTGCGGCTCATCGGCTCGGTCTCGAGGTCGCGGATGAAGCTGCCGTCGATCTTGATCAGGTCCACCGGCAGGTTCTTGAGGTAGCCGAACGAGGACATGCCGGCGCCGAAGTCGTCCAGCGCGATGCGGCAGCCCACCCGGCGCAGGCGCTCGATCACGCTCACCACCTTCAGCAGGTTGCGCACGGCCACCGTCTCGGTGATCTCGAAGCAGAGCGCGTGCGGCGGCACCGCGTACTCGGTGATGCGCGCCAGGATGAAGTCGGCCAGCCCGTCGTCCTCGATGCTGGCGCCGGACAGGTTGATCGCGCAGGTGCCCAGGCGCATGCCCGAGGCGTGCAGGCCGCCGAAATGCGCCAGCGCGTTGCGGATGACCCAGCGGTCGATGGCCGGCATCAGGCCGTAGCGCTCGGCGGCGGGCAGGAACGCGCCGGGCAGCACGATGCCGCCGTCCTCGTCGCGCAGCCGCAGCAGCAGCTCGACGCTGGTCGCGGTGTCGCGGCCGTCCAGCGGCACGATCTCCTGGTAGTCGAGCAGCAGGCGGTCCTGCTCCATCGCCCAGCGCAGGCGGCTGGCCCATTCCATCTCGCCCTGCCGGCGCGTGGTCTCGTTGTCCTCGCGGTACAGGTGCACGCGGTTGCGGCCGTTCTCCTTGGCCAGGTAGCAGGCGGTGTCCGCCCACGCCAGCAGGTCCTTCAGGGTGGGCTCCTGCTGGTCCACCACCACCACGCCGATGCTGGCGCTGACCGTGTAGGTGCGGTCCTGCCAGACGAACATCAGCGCCTCGATGCACTCGCGCAGGCGCTCGGCCATCGCGCGCGCGCCGTCGGCGTCGACGTGGAACGCCATCAGGCCGAACTCGTCGCCGCCCAGGCGCGCCAGCACGTCGCCGCCGCGCAGCTGCTGGCGCATCGCCAGCGCGAGCTGCGCGAGCAGCTGGTCGCCGGCCATGTGGCCGGAGACGTCGTTGATCAGCTTGAACTGGTCCAGGTCGATGTAGAGCAGCGCGCAGGGATCGCCGCTCGCGCGGCCCTTGCGCTCGTGCAGCGCGTCCTCCACGCGGCGCTCGAACTCGCGCCGGTTGCACAGTTCGGTCAGGGCGTCGTGCGTGGCCTGGTAGCTCAGGCGCTCGGTCAGCTCGCGGTGCTCGGAGATGTCGGTCGCCACCATCAGCAGGTGCGCCTCGCCGTCCATGTCCACGTGCGCGATCGAGGCGCTGGCCCAGAACGCGCCGCCGCCGGGGCTGAGCAGCACGGCTTCCAGGTTGCCCCAGTCGTTGCCGATGGCGGCGGCGTCGCTGGCGCGGTGCTGGAGTTGCGGATCGGAGAACAGCGCCGACAGCGGCATGCCGGTGGGATCGCCCAGGCGCAGGCGCGCGGCCTGGTTGGCGTAGGTGATGCGACCGTTGCGCGCATCGGCCAGCAGCACCAGTGCGGGCAGCAGTTCGTTGAGCGCGCGGAAGCGCAGTTCGCTCTCGCGGTAGCGGCGGCTCATCTGTTCGCCCAGCGCCACCGCGCGCCGGCGGGTGGTGGCCAGCGACCACGCCAGCGCCGCCATCAGCAGGCTGATGACGCCGCCGCCGGCGAGGACGGCCTGCAGTCGGCCCAGGTCCAGCGGGCGCGGGCGCGGCTGCATCTCGATGCGCCACTGGCGGCCGCCGAAGTCCAGCCGCCGGGTCTGCAGCGGCAGGCCGGCGGCGACCTCGGTGCCCGAGTCGTAGAAGGGATGGGCGTCGGCGGTGGCGTCGTAGATGCGCACGCGGAAGCCGTCCAGCACCGAACCGGCCATCGCCGTCTCGACCAGCGGCTGCAGGCGGATGCCGATGGCGAGGGCGCCGATCTCGCGCGCGCGCCGCTGGTTGGGCGTGGCGGGCGTGGGGCCGTCGGAGTAGATCGGCAGGCGCAGCGTCACGCCGAGCGGATTCTGGCCGGTCGGCGTGGTCTGGCGCAGCGGGAAGGGCGCGGAGATCACCACCGTGTCGGTGTCGCGCGCGCGCAGCAGGGCGTTCAGGTTGGCCTTCTGCGTCACCATGTCGAAGCCGATCAGCGCGGTGTTGGCTTCGTAGGGCGCCACGAATTCGTAGCGGTACGCGACCTGGTCGGCCAGCGGCTGGTCGGGCGGCGAGCGGCGCGCGAACGCCAGCGAGGTGTAGGCGGCGGGGGCGAGCGGGCTGCGCAGGCTGGCGTGGTACTGGCTGAAGCGCGCCTGGTCCATCTGGTCGTTGGACAGGAACACCGTCTGCATGGCGCGCAGCATCGAGGCGGCCTGCTCCAGCGGCACCCGCAGCCGCGAGGCGCCGGCGTCGGCCAGCGCGCGGCGGGCCTCTTCCGCGCGTTCCTGCACGTCGCGCCATTCGCGGTGGGCCACCACCCCGGTGCACAGCAGCCCCACCGCCAGCACGGCCGCCGCCCATGCCATCGGCGGCAGGCCGGTACGGCGGAGGCGGGGAGCCGGGGCGACGGGGGCGTCACCGGGATGTGCGGGGGTGGAATCCACCTGCGAGCCTTGGTCCTGCGTGTGGGGTGGGTGGAGCGGTAGGCCGGGCATCGGTGCCGACCCCCGGGAGATGCAGGCGTCGTGCCAGGCCGGCCGCGGCCGGAATACCGGGCCTTCCCGTCCTCGTGCGCGGGGCGGGAGGGACCGTATGGGTCACTATCGGCCCCGGGGGGCACATTCTTGATGGTCGGGTGCCGCCCGGCGGCGGCGGGCGCCCGGGAGCGGGCGCGGATCACCGCGGGCTCATCGCCCCGGAAGGCGAAGAGCAGCCCTGCATGGAGAGCGGGATACCTAGGTAAACCCGCTTACGCAAGCGGCTGGATCGGGGAGGGCGCCGCCAGCCGCCGTCGCGTCGCGGCCGGGATCGTCCGCGCCTGGGTCCGTTCCAGCGCACCCAGGGCCTGCTGCAGCAGCGCCAGGTCCTGCAGGGCGCCGAGCTGGTCGACCAGCGTGGCGATGTGCCGCGGCGCGAAGGCGGGAGGGCGGCCGTGCGCGGCCGGACGCACGCGGAGCTTCCGCAGCGCGTTCAGCTGCATGCGCAGGCGGCGCGACTTGCGCCGCCAGTCGTGCAGGTCGTCGACGCGCCCGCTGGCCAGCGCGGCCGCCTGCGCGCGCGCCTGGCGGCGCATCGTGCGTTCCAGCGCATCGCGCAGGTCGTCGCGGCGGAGCCGGTGCCACGGCAGCTGCCGCAGGTGTTCGACCTGGCGGTGCGCCTGCGCCTGGCGCCGCACGAAACCGGGGTCGTCCCGCAGCGCGTCGGCGAGCCGGTGCTGCTGTTCCCGGGCCAGCAGCGGCAGCAGGGCCTGCCAGCTGGCGGCCTCGCCGGCGTCCCGGGTTTCGTCCGCCAGCCGGCGCGCGGTGTCCTGCACCACCTGGCCGTCGCGCAGTGCCGACAGGCCCTTGGCCAGCGCGCGGAGTTCCTCGTCGATCGCATCCACGGCCTGCGCGCCGAGCGCGGCGCGCCCCAGCGCCAGCAGCGAGCGCAGCCGGCGCAGGCTCTTGCGCGCCTCGTGCACGCCGGCCGGGTCGCCGGGCGCGACGGCGAGCGCCGCGGCCAGGGCCTGTGCTTCGTCGGTCGCGAGCGCGGCGGCGCGTTCGCCGGTGCGCGGGGAGGCGGCACGGGGGCTCATGGGCGGCGTCCACGGCGGGGGCATCCAGTCTAAGGCCGTGCCGCGGCGGGGCCGCCCCCGCCGCCGGCTGAACGCGCGCCGTTCGTCGGCCCGCCCGCACTTGGCGCGGGGCTTCGGAAAATGTATAAATCGTTTATACGATTTCAGGATGCGCTCATGGCGAAGTCCCGCAAGACGCGCGAAGCGGCCGGCGCCGGCGAGGCCGGAACGGCCGCCCGGCCCGCCGCGCTGGTCCGCGACAGCTTCACGATGCCGGCCGACGACTTCGCGCTGGTGGCCCTGCTGAAGGGCCGCGCGCTGCAGGTGCAGCGGCCGGCGAAGAAGAGCGAACTGCTGCGCGCCGGCCTGCACGCGCTGTCCGGCCTGTCGCCGCAGGCGCTGGCGAAGGCGCTGGACGCGCTGACGCCGGTCAAGGCCGGCCGCCCGAAGAAGAAGTAACCCCGCCGCGATCCGCGGCGCCCCCGTGTTGTCGCGCGCATGCGTCCCGGCGCGTGCGCTGTCCCTGTCCGGATGTATGTGCCGATGAACGTTGCCGCCTTCCTCCGCCGCCACCGCGTGGCGGTCCTGCTGTCCCTGCTGCTGCTGGCGCCGATGCTGGTGGCGTCGTCGCACGTGCACGTGCGCAGCGACGCCGGCCTCGAGAGGCACGCCGGCTACCGCGTGCAGGACCTGGACTGGGTGGACCCGGCGCGCGGGCGCGCCGTGCCGGTGAAGCTGTTCTGGCCGGACGCGGCGCGCGACGGCAAGGTGCCGCTGGTGGTGTTCTCCCACGGCATCGGCAGCGCGCGCGACGGCTATACCTGGCTCGGGCACTACTGGGCGCGGCACGGCATCGCCAGCATCCACGTCCAGCACGTCGGCAGCGACCGCGCGCTGTGGCAGGGCAATCCGTTCGCCCTGGTGGCGCGCTTCCAGGCGGCGGCGGGCGAGGCGGAAGCCATCGCCCGCGTGCGCGACCAGCGGTTCGCGCTGGACCGCGTGCTGGCCGGCGGATGGGGCGCGCACGTCGACCGCGCGCGCATCGTCGCCGCCGGCCATTCCTACGGCGCCAACACCACGCTGATGGCGGCCGGCGCGCGCGTGGTGCGGGACGGCCGCGCGATCCAACTGCGCGATCCGCGCATCAGCGCCGCCATCGTCATTTCCGCGCCGCCGTTCTATGGCGACGACGATTTCCGCCCCATCCTCGCCGGCGTGACGATCCCCACCCTGCACGTGACCACCGCCGACGACATCATCCGCATCCCCGGCTTCGGTTCCGGCGTGGACGACCGGCTGAAGGTGTTCGACGCCATCGGCGGCGCGCACAAGGTGCTGGCGGTGTACCGCCACGGCACCCACAACGTGTTCACCGACCACCGCTACTTCGATTCGCACGAGGTCAGCGAACAGGTCAAGCAGGCCACCGAAACGCTGTCGCTGGCCTTCATCGACGGCGTGTACGGCAGCACGGCGCGCGGCGAACTGGCGCAGTGGCAGGCCGGCCACCGCGCGCTGCTGGCGCGCTACGAGGCGCGCTGACTCAGGCGTCGGACCAGATGGCCAGTTCGTGGCCGTCGGGATCGGCGAACTGGAAGCGCCGGCCGCCGGGAAACGCGAAGATCGGCCTGGTGATGCGCCCGCCGGCGGCCTCGACCTTCGCCAGGCTGTCCTCCAGCGCCGTCGAATACAGCACCACCAGCGCACCGCCCGGTTGCGGCGTGCCGTGCGCGAAGCCACCCGTTAGCCGGCCATCGCGGAACTCGCAGTAGTCCGGCCCGTAGTCCTGGAACGTCCAGCCGAAGGCGTCGCCGTAGAACGCCTTCGACGCGGCGATGGAGGCGACGGTGAATTCGATGTAGTCGATGTGGTGGTGGTCGGCGGCGCTCATGGCGGGTGTCCGTGGAAGAGGCCGACAGTCTGCGGGAGTCCGGCGGACGTGTCTTGGCGAAATCGGACAGTCAGCGCGCGACCTGCGCCACCAGCTCCGTGGGCGTCAGGCCGGTGAGGCGCCGCGCGTCACCGGCGAGCTGGGCGGCGTCGTAGTAGCCGGCGTCCAGGGCCGCCTCCATCAGCGTCGCGTCGCCATGCTGCAGGCGCAGGAAGCGCTGCAGCCTCAGGATGCGCGCCAGTCGCTTGGGGCCGTACCCGAACGCCTCGTTGCACCGGCGCAGCAGCGTCCGTTCGGTCATCCCGAGGTCGCCGGCCAGCTGCCCGACCGCGTCGGGGCGCGCCCGCGACAGCCGCGCATGCACGGCCTGCATGGCGTCGATGCGTCGCGGGGCCTCGGCCAGGATCCGATCGGCCAGCCACGCCATCGCGTCGCCGTCGCGCTCGGCCAACGCGCCAGTCAGCGTCGCCAGGCGGGGAATGCCCAGATCGCGCAGCTCCGCCCGCTGGTCGGCGAGCGCGTGCAACGGAATCCCCAGCCAGTGCATGGCCGCCGCCGGCGCGAATCGCAGTCCCTGTAGCCGGCGACCCGGCGCGACGCGGGCGTACTGCGCGCGCGTGTCGGGTCCGGCGATGCTCAGGCGTGCGCCGTCCCACAGCAGGTCGACGCAGGCGTCCGGCAGCACGAGGGTGGGCGTCGCCTGTGCGCCCTGCACGTAGTCCCAGCGGCAGAGCAGGGACTGGCCGGGAACGAAGTCTTGTTGTCGGTAGCGGCCGCTCATGGACGCATCGCGTCAGCGTTCGGAATGCCCGCTCTCATCGTAATCCCGCCGCTCGAACAGGTGTGGCTGGATCAGTTCGATGAAGGCGCGCGCCTGCGGCGACAGGAACTTGCCCTTGCGCACCACCACGCCGTAGCTGCGCGAGGGGAACCACTGGCTCAGCGAGCGGGCGGCGAGGCGGTCGCGGTCGGCGTCGGTCAGGCAGATCGAGGCGATGATCGAGATGCCCATGCCCATGCTGACGTACTGCTTGATGACTTCCCAGCCGCCCACTTCCAGCGCGACGGTGTAGGGCACGCGCGCCTGCTGGAACACCAGGTCGACCAGCCGGTAGGTGACCAGCCGCTTCGGCGGCAGGATCAGGCCGTGGGGCGACAGGTCCTCCAGCCGCAGGTCGCGCTTGTTCGCCAGCGGGTGGCCGGGCGGGGTGATCAGCATCGGCTCGAAGCGGTAGACCGGCGCGTAGCTCAGGTCCGCCGGCACGTCGAGCACGGAGCCCACCGCCAGGTCCACCGCGTCCGAGCGCAGCAGGTCGGTGCCGTCGGCGCTGGCGGCGTTGTGCAGGGTCAGGCGCACCTCGGGGTGCTGCTGGCGGAAGTGCTCCACGATCTTCGGCAGCAGGTAGAGGATGGTCGAGCTGTTGGCGGCCACGTTCAGTTCGCCGGCCTCCAGCCCACTGACCTTCTCGCGGAAGGTCGCGTCCAGGCCGTCCAGCCCCGCCACCAGCGGCTGGGCCAGTTCGTACAGCACCTGGCCCTCGCGGCTGGGGGTCAGCCGGCGCCCGCTGCGCTCGAACAGGGTCACGCCCAGCTCCCGCTCCAGCGCCTGCAACTGCAGGGTGATGGCCGGCTGGCTGACGAAAAGCGCTTCCGCGGCGCGGGAAACCGAGCCCAGCCGGACCGTCTGGCAGAAGGCCCGCAGGGGCTTCAGCCGGTCGGATTTGTAAGGAAATCGCGGGGTTGGCGCCTCGTGGGCAGTCATGGTTTCAATGACTATAAGTTCTGCTTATTTACAGCATTGACAAAACTGTTTTGTCAAATAGTTGTGCGCAGCAGCACTGTGGCCTCCCAGCAAGACCGCCAGGAGACGCCCATGCCCGCCACCGCTTTCGCCCTGCCGCCGCGCGACACCCGCGCCGATCGCCCCACCCCCGGCATCGCCCTGGTCGCCAACCTGGCGGGCCAGGACGACCTACTCCCCCCCGGCGCCCTGGCCCTGCTGGTCTCGCTGCACCGTGCGATCGAGCCCGAGCGCCAGGCCCGGCTGGCGGCCCGCCGCGAGCGGCAGGCGTTCTTCGACGCCGGCGGCCTGCCGGACTTCCGCGAGGACACCCGCGCCATCCGCGAGGGCGACTGGACCGTCGCCCCGGTGCCGACCGCGCTGCAGGACCGCCGGGTCGAGATCACCGGCCCGGTGGACCCGAAGATGGTCATCAACGCGCTGAACTCCGGCGCGAAGGTGTTCATGGCCGACTTCGAGGACTCCACCTCGCCGACCTGGCAGAACCTGCTGACCGGCCAGCGTGCGCTGATCGGCGCGGTGGACGGCGACCTGGCCTTCACCGCAGTCAATACCGATGGCAGCGCCGGCAAGCACTACGCGCTGAAGCCGCAGGACGAGCAGGCCGTGCTGATCGTGCGGCCGCGCGGCTGGCACCTGGACGAGAAGCACGTGCTGATCGACGGCGCGCCGATCGCCGGCGGCCTGTTCGACGTGGCCGTGTTCGCCTGGCACAACGCGCGCGCGCTGCAGGCCCGCGACCGCGGCCCGTACTTCTACCTGCCCAAGCTGCAGAGCATGGAAGAGGCCGCGCTGTGGGAGACCGCGCTGTCGCACGTCGAAGCCGCGCTGGGCCTGCCGCACGGGCAGATGAAGGTCACCGTGCTGATCGAGACGCTGCCGGCGGCGTTCGAGATGCACGAGATCCTGCACGCGCTGCGCGAGCGCATCGTCGGGCTGAACTGCGGGCGCTGGGACTACATCTTTTCCTACCTGAAGACCTTCCGCCGCCATGCCGACAAGGTGCTGCCGGAACGCGGCCAGGTGACGATGACGCAGCCGTTCCTGAAGGCCTATTCGGAACTGCTGGTGCAGACCTGCCACCGCCGCGGCGCGCACGCGATGGGCGGCATGGCCGCGCAGATCCCGATCAACAACGACGAGGCCGCCAACGAGCAGGCGCTGGCGCGCGTGCGCGCCGACAAGCTGCGCGAGGTCACGGCCGGCCACGACGGCACCTGGGTGGCGCACCCGGCGCTGATCCCGGTGGCGAAGGCGATCTTCGACGAGCACATGCCGCAGCCCAACCAGCGCGGCGTGCTGCGCGAGGACGTGGCGGTGACGCGCGAGGACCTGATCCGCCCGTCCACCGGCACCATCACCCGCGCCGGCTTCGAAGGCAACGTGGAAGTCTGCGTGCGCTACCTGGCCGCGTGGCTGGACGGCAACGGCTGCGTGCCGATCCACTGGCTGATGGAGGACGCCGCCACCGCCGAGATCTCGCGCACGCAGATCTGGCAGTGGCTGCACACCGCCGACGTGCACCTGTGCGACGGCACCCAGATCGATTACGCCCTGCTGCAGCGCACGCTGGCCGCGCTGCCGGCCAAGCTGGGCGACCACACCCGCCTGCCGGGCGGCGAGCGCATCTCCGAGGCCATCGCCCTGCTCGACCACCTGAGCCGCGCCCGCGAGCTGGCCGACTTCCTGACCCTGCCGGCGTACGAACGCATCGACTGAAAGCCGGGATTCGGGATTGGGGAAGCGGGAATCGCAAGAGCCCGCCCCGCCCCATCCGGCCCCGCCATCCGCACCGAACCAACGCACCCCCATCACGGAGCACCGCCATGAGCATCCAGCAACAGCAGATCGACGCCATCCAGCAGGACTGGGACAGCAACCCGCGCTGGGCCGGCGTGAAGCGCGACTACGCCGCCGCCGACGTCGTCCGCCTGCGCGGCAGCCTGCAACCTGAATACACCTTGGCCCGCCGCGGCGCCGAGAAACTGTGGAAGCTGGTCAACGGCGAAGCGAAGAAGGGCTACGTCAACGCCTTCGGCGCGATCAGCGCCGGCCAGGCGATGCAGCAGGCCAAGGCCGGCCTGGAAGCCGTCTACCTGTCCGGCTGGCAGGTCGCCGCCGACGGCAACACCTCCGAGACCATGTACCCCGACCAGTCGCTGTACGCCTACGACTCGGTGCCGACCATGGTCCGCCGCATCAACAACACCTTCCAGCGCGCCGACGAGATCCAGTGGAAGGCCATCTGCGACGGCAAGGCGAAGGAAGAAGACGCCATCGACTTCTTCCTGCCCATCGTGGCCGACGGCGAGGCCGGCTTCGGCGGCGTGCTGAACGCCTACGAGCTGATGAAGAACATGATCGTGGCCGGCGCCGCGGGCGTGCACTTCGAGGACCAACTGGCGGCGGTGAAGAAGTGCGGCCACATGGGCGGCAAGGTGCTGGTGCCCACGCAGGAAGCCGTGCAGAAGCTGCAGGCCGCGCGCCTGGCCGCCGACGTGCTGGGCGTGCCCACCATCGTGCTGGCCCGCACCGACGCCGAGGCCGCCAACCTGCTGACCTCCGACTTCGACGCCAACGACCGCCCCTTCGTCACCGGCCAGCGCACCAGCGAGGGCTTCTACCGGGTGAAGAACGGCCTGGAGCAGGCGATCAGCCGCGGCATCGCCTACGCGCCCTACGCCGACCTGGTCTGGTGCGAGACCGGCACCCCGGACATCGGCTTCGCCCGCGAGTTCGCCCAGGCCGTGCACGCGAAGCACCCCGGCAAGCTGCTGTCGTACAACTGCTCGCCCAGCTTCAACTGGAAGAAGAACCTGGACGATGCGCAGATCGCCCGCTTCCAGGACGAACTGTCGGCGCTGGGCTACAAGTACCAGTTCATCACCCTGGCCGGCATCCACATCAACTGGTTCAACACCTTCAAGTTCGCCCACGACTACGCCCGCGGCGAAGGCATGAAGCACTACGTCGAGCAGGTGCAGGAAGCCGAGTTCGCCGCGCGCGAGAAGGGCTACACCTTCGTCTCCCACCAGCAGGAAGTGGGCGCCGGCTACTTCGACGACGTCACCACCGTCATCCAGGGCGGCAGCTCCAGCGTCACCGCGCTGAAGGGCTCGACCGAGGAGGAGCAGTTCTACGAGAAGGAGAAGGCGGCCTGATCGCTGGTCCAGCATGGACGCAAGGAAAACGCCGGCCACAAGCCGGCGTTTTCTGTCTGCGCGCGCAGAACCGAATGCAGGAGGGGCCTCAGCCCCGATGCCATTCTTTCCGACAACCGGACTCCCGACCCAAAGGCATCGGGGCTGAAGCCCCTCCTACAAGATGGCGCCTGCAGGGACCGTCCTGCTTCTTCACTTCCTGCGCATGCCCCTTCAACGCCTCGGCCAGCCCGGCCACGCCGTCGACACCGGCCGTACATTGATGCGGGAGTCGGCAAAGTCAAACGACCCGGACCCGGCTCGTCATTCCCGCGAAGGCGGGAACCCAGTGCCTTTCACCGCCGCGACATGAAGTCGCTGGGTCCCCGCCTTCGCGGGGATGACGGAACAGGGCGATCGTCGACAATGCAAGTCGCCGGAAGCGACGGTCTTCTGCGTGCATTCCCGTCCCCGATCAGCGGATGACGGCCTGCCTATTCGTCTGCGGTATCTCCTCAGCATCGATCTGTTGGATCTGTCGGCCAGCGTCGGTGCGCCATGAGCAATGTCGGAACCGGTGGGTATGCCGACGCCGGGATGGGCAAAGCCAAACGTCCGGCCTCAGATCGTCACTCGAATGCCAAGTACCCGGCCCCAGATCGTCACTCGCCGGAACCGGCAACGCCGAACGGCTCTCGACCCGTCATTCCCGCGCAGGCGGGAACCCAGTGCCTTTCATCGCCGCGACATGAAGTCGCTGGGTCCCCGCCTTCGCGGGGATGACGGGATCGGCTGGCCATCGACAACGCGGATCGCTCGGAATCGCCGTTCTTCTGCCGGTGCTTCATTTCCCGAGCAGAGGGTGATGGCCTGTCTCGTCCCGTCCTCGGCGGACACCCCTTCAGCACGCCGGTCAGCAGCTGGTCCGGTCGCGCTGCGGTGTCCATCGGCGCGCCGATGCGGGGATGGCAAGGCCATCGGAAAGGTCCAGATCGTCATTCCCGCGAAGGCGGGAACCCAGCGCCTTTCATCGCCGCGACATGAAGTCGCTGGATCCCCGCCTTCGCGGGGATGACGGGATCGGCTGGCCATCGACAACGCGGATCGCTCGGAATTGCCGGTCCTCTGCCGGCGCTTCATTTCCCGGGCAGAGGATGACGGCCTGTCTTGTCCTCGGCGGACGCCCCTTCAGCATGCCGGTCAGCTCGGCTGGTCCGGTCGCGCTGTGGTGTCCGTCGGCGCGCCGATGCGGGGATGGCAAGGCCAAACGGACAGGTCCAGCTCGTCATTCCCGCGAAGGCGGGAACCCAGTGCCTTTCACCGCCGTGGCATGAAGTCACTGGGTCCCCGCCTTCGCGGGGATGACGGGATCGACTGGCCATCGACAACGCGGATCGCTCGGAACTGCCGGTTTTCTGCCGGGATCCCCGACGGCGGGACCCATGCAGGAACGCCGGCATTCCGCCGGCGTTCCTTTTCCCGATCGGCGGACAGAGGCCTACTTCTTCACTTCCTGCGTGTGCCCCTCCAGCGCCTCGGCCAGCCCGGGCACGCCGTCGGCGCCGGCCGGCACGCTGATGCTGGAGCCGGCGAAGTCGCGGCCGATGGGCTCCGCGCGTCCGCCCAGGCACTGCGCCAGGAAGCCCTCGGTCACCGCGTTGAAGGCCTTGTTGTTCTCCGGCCGCGCGAAGCCGTGGCCTTCGTCGGGGAACAGCACGTAGGTCACCGGGATATTCTTCGCGGTCATCGCCTTGACGATCTGGTCGCTCTCGTCCTGCTTCACGCGCGGGTCGTTGGCGCCCTGGCCGATCAGCAGCGGCTTCTTGATCCGGTCGGCGCGGGTCAGCGGCGAGCGTTCGGCGAGCCATGCCTTGCCTTCGTCGGTGCGCGGGTCGCCCATGCGCTTGGCGAGCTGTTCGAAGAAGCTGGCCCAGTACGGCGGCACCGTGCTCAACAGCGTGTTGAGGTTGGACGGGCCGACGATGTCCACGCCGCAGGCGAACGCGTCCGGGGTGAACGTCAGGCCAGCCAGCGTGGCGTAGCCGCCGTAGCTGCCGCCCATGATGGCGACCTGCTCCGGCGTGGTGACGCCCTGCTTCACCGCCCACTGCACGGCGTCGATCAGGTCGTCGTGCATCTTGCCGGCCCATTCGCCGTTGCCGGCGTTGGTGAAGTCCTTGCCGAAGCCGGTGGAGCCGCGGAAGTTGACCGACAGCACCGCGTAGCCGCGGTTGGCCAGCCACTGGTTGTAGCTGCCGTAGCCGTAGGAGTCGCGCGCCCACGGCCCGCCGTGGACCAGCAGCACCAGCGGCACCGGCGCGTCGGCCTTGCCGTCGTTGTCGGCATCGGCGCTCTTCGGCAGCGTCAGGTAGCTGACCAGCGTCTTGCCGTCGCGCGAACCGATCTCCACCGGCCACTGCGGCACCAGCGGCTTGCCGTCCAGCTTGGGCCGCGCGGAGAACAGCTTGGTCAGCGTGCCGGCGGGGCGGTCGTAGCGGTAGTAGACCAGCGGCGATTCGGCCGCCGAATACACCACGATCCAGGTCTTGTCGTCCTGCGTGCGCGTGTTCACCGACACGTCGCCGGGGCCGAGGGCTTCCAGCTTCTCCAGGTCGGCGCGGATGGCCGGGTCCACCACCTTCCATTCGTCGCGCAGGTAGTCCACCGACACCGCCTGCACCTGGCCGGTGGCCGGGTGCGCCAGCGTGCCGCCGACGTCGGCGCGCGCGTCCTCCAGCACCAGCGTGCGCTGGCCGCTGGCCACGTCCACCGCGAACAGCGCGGCGGTGTTGCGGCCGCGCGAATCGGTGAAGTAGAGCGTCTTGCCATCCAGCGTCAGGCCGCCGGGGCTGGTGGTCAGCACGTCCTCGAACGGGATGTCGTCGAACTTCTCCCAGCCGCCGCCGGCGCCGCGCTTCAGCACGTCCGCGCCGCCGTCCGGGCGCGAGCGCTGGGCGTACTTGAGCGTGTAGTCGGCGTCGGCGATGTAGCCGGCGATCTGCGCGTCATTCTTCTCCAGCAGCGTGCGCTGGCCGCTGGCCAGGTCGACCTTGTACAGATCGTGCCACTGCGCGTCGCGGTCGTTCATGCCGACCAGGATCGTGCCGGGATGCTTCGGGCTGAGGCCGGCGACCTGCGCGGTGGTCTTCGGGAACGGCGTGAGGTCCTTCGCCTGCCCGGTATTCAGGTCCACGGCGTACAGGTGGAAGTCCTCGTCGCCGCCGCTGTCGCGCAGGTACAGCAGCGTGTCCGGCCGGTACGACCAGAAGTAGCTGCGGATGCCGCGCGCCTTGTCCTGGGTGACCGCCTTCGCCTGCGCGGGATCACCGGCCGGCGCCACCCAGACGTTGAGCACGCCGTCGACGGCGGCGACCCAGCTGAGGTACTTGCCGTCGGGGCTGATCTGCACGTTGGCGCGTTCGGGATTGCCGAACAGCGCTTCGCGGGGGATCAGGTCGGTGCCGGCGATGCGGTCGGCGGCGGACGGGGCGGCGTGGGCCGACAACGCGACGGCGACGGTCGAGGCCAGCAGCGTGAGACGGGATGCGGTGCGGCGCATGGGCGGACTCCTGGGTGGCGAGAAGGGCACGGTGGACGGGACGTCCATCGGAACGAAGTGTGACCCGAGTAGACCACACCCCACCTTCGCCCGCCGTGGCCGGACGTCATGCCGGGGCGCCGCGGTCCAGTCCCCGGTAGCCCAGCGCCTCGGTCAGGTGCGGCGTGCCGATGCCGTCGCTGTCGGCCAGGTCGGCGATGGTGCGCGCCACCCGCAGGATGCGGTGCAGGCTGCGCGCGGACAGCTGCAGCCGTTCGACGGCGCGCTCCAGCAAGGCCTGGTCGTGCGCGGACAGCCGGCAGTGGGCCATCGTCTCGGCCTGGCCCATGCGCGCGTTCGGACGGCCGCAGCGGGCCTGCTGCCGCGCCCGCGCCGCGACTACGCGCGCCTGTACCGCGGCGCTGCACTCCCCGTCGGGCGCATCCGGGCGCAGTTCGTGCGGCGGCAGGCGCGGCACGTGCACGTGCAGGTCGATGCGGTCCAGCAGCGGCCCGGACAGCCGGCTGCGGTAGCGGCGGACCAGGTCGGGGCCGCAGCGGCAGCGTCCGCTCGCATCGCCGGCCCAGCCGCAAGGGCAGGGATTCATGGCCGCCACCAACTGGAAGCGCGCGGGGAACTCGGCGGTCCGCGCGGCCCGCGACACGGTGACCGCGCCGGATTCCAGCGGTTCGCGCAGTACTTCCAGCGCGGCGCGACTCCATTCGGGCAGTTCGTCCAGGAAGAGCACGCCGTTGTGCGCCAGCGAGATCTCGCCGGGGCGCGGTTGCGCGCCGCCGCCCACCAGCGCGACCGCGCTGGCCGTGTGGTGGGGTGCGCGATAGGGGCGCTGCCGCCAGCGCGCGGGGTCGAGCCCGCGGCCGCTGACCGAGGCGATCGCCGCGCTTTCCATCGCTTCCGTGTCGCTGGCGTCCGGCAGCAGGCCGGGCAGGCGCGAGGCCAGCAGGGTCTTGCCGCAGCCGGGCGACCCGACGAGCAGGAGGTGGTGCGATCCGGCCGCGGCCACTTCCAGCGCGCGCCGCGCCTGCACCTGTCCGCGCACGTCCGCCAGGTCGGGGATGGACGAAGGCAGGGCGGGCGGCGCCACCGCGGCCGGCAATGCCTTGCGGCCTTCCAGCAGGGCGCAGACTTCCAGCAGCGTGCGCCCGGTGCAGGCGCGCCCCTGTTGCGCGAGCGCGGCTTCCGCGCCGCTGGCTTCCGGCACCACGAGGCGGCGACCAGCGGCGGCGACCGCCAATGCCGCCGGCAGTACGCCGTCCACGGCGCGCAGCTCGCCGGTCAGGCTGAGTTCGCCGAGGAACTCGTATTCGGCCAGCGCCTCGCGGCGGATCTGGCCGCTGGCGGCGAGGATGCCCAGCGCGATCGGCAGGTCGAAGCGGCCGCCGTCCTTGGGCAGGTCCGCCGGCGCCAGGTTGACGGTGATGCGGCGGGCGGGGAACTCGAACTGCGCGCACAGGATCGCCGCGCGCACGCGGTCGCGCGCCTCGCGCACGGCGGCGGCGGGCAGGCCGACGATCTGGGTGGACGGCAGCCCGCCGGACAGGTGCACCTCCACCCGCACCGGGGGCGCGGACACGCCCGTCCGTGCCCGGCTGTTCACCAAGGCCAGACTCATGGCGTCGGGATCAGGGCTGCGCGGGCTTGTCGGCCAGCTGGGCTTCCAGCGCGGCCACCGTGCGTTCCAGCGTTTCCAGCTTCTCGCGGGTGCGCAGCAGCACGGCCTGCTGCACGTCGAACTCCTCGCGGGTCACCAGGTCCAGCTTCGCCAGCCCCGCCTGCAGCGCGGACTTGAAGGTCTGCTGCAGTTCCTCCTGCGAATCGCGCAGGCCGGGCGGCACCAGCTGGCTGAGGCGGCGGGCGAGGTCGTCGATGTGGTTGAGGTCGATCATGGCGGGTCTCCGGCAGTGCACCGAGCTTGCGAGGGGCGCCGTGGGCCTGCCATCGGCGTTCGCTGCGCAGCGTTGTCGGAAAAGTCCGAGCGGCGAGGCGGCCATTGAACCGCGGGACGCCCCCCGCCCGCAACCGCGCCGGGCCGCCGCGCGTTATCCTGCGCGCAGGAACGACGGGAGCCCCTGCATGAAAATGGTCATGGCCATCATCAAGCCCTTCAAGCTGGACGACGTGCGCGAGGCGCTGGCGGAGTCGGGCATCGCCGGCATCACGGTCACCGAGGTGAAGGGCTTCGGCCGCCAGAAGGGCCACACCGAGCTGTACCGCGGCGCCGAGTACGTGGTGGATTTCCTGCCCAAGGTGAAGCTGGAAGTGGCGGTCACCAACGACCAGGTCGAACGCGTGGTGGAAGCCATCGTCAAGGCCGCCGGCACCGGCAAGATCGGCGACGGCAAGGTGTTCGTCTACGACCTGGAGCGGGTGGTGCGCATCCGTACCGGCGAACTGGATGCGGATGCGCTGTAGCCCGTGCATCCGGACTTCGACCTGCCGCTGACGCGCGGCCGGATCAGCGGGCGCGCATCCAGCATCACCGCGGCATTCTTCCAGGCGATCACGCCCGCGGTCCTGCCGACGGACGACGAGGTGGACGAGGCGCTCGCGATCCTCGGGATGGCGCCGGGCAGGTGCCGTTGCGCGTACTGTGGCGATGCCAAGACCGAGTGGGACCATTTCCGGCCGACCGTGCTGAACCGGCAGCCGACCGGCTACATCACCGAAATCGCCAACCTCGTTCCCTCCTGCGGCAAGTGCAACCAGTCCAAGGGCAACAAGCACTGGAAGGCGTGGATGCTCGGCGCCGCGGTGCGGTCGCCGTCGCGCCGGCGGATAGCGGACCTGGATGCGCGGATCGCGCGGCTGGAAGCCTTCGAAGGCTGGCGCACGCCCGTCAGGATCGACTACGCGGCGCTGCTGGGGACGGCGCGATGGGCGCTGTACCTGCGCCACCTGGAAACCGCGGTCTCCCATCTGGCCGACGCGCAGGCCCTCGCTTCCGGATTCCTGGCGCTCACCACCGAAGCGGCGAAACGACGCTGAGCCGCCTGCGCGCCCGGTAGAACGAAGAAGCCCCGCGATGCGGGGCTTCGTTCAATACGGAACGTGGCGCGCCTTACTCCCCCAGCGCCTTCGCCACGAACGGCGGCGCCACCAGCACGCCCGTGTGCAGGTGCGCGGTGTAGTACAGGGTGTCGAACGGCTTGGCGGCCGCGTCGGCCTCGCGGAACGCGAAGTCGAACCCCGCCTGCTTGCTGGCGACGGTGACGCTCCACCAGCCGGTCGGGTAGCACGGCTGCGGGAACGGCAGGGTCTTGAAGGACTGGAAGCCCGCCTTGCCCATCTCCGCGCGCATGTCGTTGATCAGGTCCAGCAGCGCCAGCGGCGATTCGGACTGCTGCACCAGCAGGCCGTCGGGCTTCAGCGCGCGGAAGCAGCTTTCGAAGAAGGCCTTGTTGAACAGGCCTTCGGCCGGTCCGACCGGGTCGGTCGAGTCGACGATCACCACGTCCACGCTGCCGGGCTCGCAGTTCGCCATGTAGGCCACGCCGTCGTCGAACAGCAGTTCGGCGCGCGGGTCGCCGTTGGATTCGCACAGCTCGGGGAAATACTTCTCCGACATGCGCGTGACCTGCTCGTCGATGTCGCACTGGGTGGCCTTCGCCACGCCCGGGTGCTTGAGCACCTCGCGCAGCGTGCCGCAGTCGCCGCCGCCGATGATCACCACGCGCTTCGGCGCCGGGTGGGTGAACAGCACCGGGTGGCTGATCATCTCGTGGTAGAAGAAGTTGTCGCGCGTGGTCAGCATCATCGCGCCGTCGATCACCATCAGCTTGCCCCAGTCGGTGCTGTCGTAGATCTCGATCTTCTGGAACGGCGACTGCACTTCGTCCAGCTTGCCGGTGACGCGGAAGCCGATGGCCGAGCCGGTGTGCTCGAAGTGTTCGATGAACCAGGTGTCGTTGGCGGTCATGGGATTCCTTCAGGCAAGTGGTTTCCCTTCTCCCTGCGGGAGAAGGTGGCGCGCAGCGCCGGATGAGGGGCGAACGGCGTCATGACGCTGGAACCGCCCGGACTTCCGTTGCCCCTCACCCCAACCCCTCTCCCGGCGGGAGAGGGGCCTGGGCGCGGGCGCGCATTGTAACGGACCCGTGTGACCGCAGCCTGTAGAATGCGCGTCCGCGCCGCGGCGGACCCTCCGCCACGGCAATGAAGAACGCGTCGCCACGCGCCAGCACAGCCAATCGCCATGACTTCCAGCCCCACCTGGTCCACCGACCACGCTCGCAAGACCTACTCCGTCCCGCACTGGGCCGAGGGGTATTTCGACGTGGACGCCGCCGGCCGCATCGTGGTGTCGCCCAAGGGCGCGCAGGGGCCGGCGATCCCGCTGCCGGAGGTGGTGGACGCCGCCCGCGCGCAGGGCGCCCAGCTGCCGCTGCTGGTGCGCTTCCCGGACATCCTGGGCGACCGCCTGGGCCGGTTGCAGGCCGCGTTCGCGCAGGCGCAGGCCGACTGGGACTACGCCGGCGGCTACACCGCCGTGTACCCGATCAAGGTCAACCAGCACCGCGGCGTCGCCGGCACGCTGGCCTCGCACGCCGGCGAGGGTTTCGGCCTGGAGGCGGGCAGCAAGCCCGAGCTGATGGCCGTGCTGGCGCTGTCGCGCCCGGGCGGGCTGATCGTCTGCAACGGCTACAAGGACCGCGAGTACATCCGCCTGGCGCTGATCGGCCGCAAGCTGGGCCTGCAGACCTTCATCGTCATCGAGAAGCCGTCCGAACTGGCGCTGGTCATCGAGGAATCGCGCAAGCTGGGCGTCAGGCCCGGCCTGGGCGTGCGCATGCGCCTGGCCACGCTGGGCGCCGGCAAGTGGCAGAACAGCGGCGGCGACAAGGCCAAGTTCGGCCTGTCGCCGCGCCAGGTGCTGGACCTGTGGAAGCAGCTGCGCGAGGCCGGGCTGCAGGACACCCTGGGCCTGCTGCACTTCCACATGGGGTCGCAGATCAGCAACGTGCGCGACATCGCCAACGGCATGCGCGAGGCGACCCGCTACTTCGTCGAGCTGTCCAAGCTGGGCGCGACCATCAGCCACGTCGACGTCGGCGGCGGCCTGGGCATCGACTACGAAGGTACGCGCTCGCGCAGCTACTGCTCGATCAACTACGGCATCGGCCAGTACGCCAGCAACATCGTGCAGCCGCTGGCCGAGGCCTGCGAGCAGCACGGCCTGGCGCCGCCGCGCATCGTCACCGAATGCGGCCGCGCGATGACCGCGCACCACGCCGTGCTGGTGGTCAACGTGTCGGAAGTGGAGCAGGCACCGGAAGGCCGCGTGCCGCCCGCGCACGACGACGAGCCGGCGGTGATCCGCCACCTGCGCGAGATCCATGCCGAACTGGACACGCGGCCGGCGGTGGAACTGTTCCACGAGGCCCAGCACCACCACAGCGAAGGCCTGTCGCTGTACGCGCTGGGCCAGATCGACCTGGTCCACCGTGCGCGCATCGACGACCTGTTCTACGCCATCGCGCACGCGGTGCGCGGCCGCCTGAGCAGCGACGAGCGCAGCCACCGCGACCTGCTGGACGAGTTGAACGAGCGGCTGGTGGACAAGTACTTCGTCAACTTCAGCGTGTTCGAATCGATCCCGGACGTCTGGGCCATCGACCAGGTGTTCCCGATCATGCCGATCGAGCGGCTGGACGAAGCGCCGGCGCGGCGCGGCATCATCGCCGACATGACCTGCGACTCCGACGGCATGGTCAAGACCTACGTCGAGAACGAGGGGCTGGACTCCTCGCTGCCGCTGCACGCGCTGAAGCCGGGCGAGAGCTACCGGCTGGGCATCTTCCTGGTCGGCGCCTACCAGGAGATCCTGGGCGACATCCACAACCTGTTCGGCGACACCGACGCGGTGGAGGTCAGCGCCGACGCCGGCACCGGCTACCTGCTGACCCAGCAGCGCCGTGGCGACACCACCGACGTGATGCTGGACTACGTGGGCTACCGGCTGGACGACCTGCGCGCCGCCTACGCGCGCCGGGTGGCCGATGCGCGGTTGCCGGCGGAAGAGGCGGCGGCGCTGGCGGACGCGCTGGAAGCCGGCCTGACCGGCTACACCTACCTGTCGGACGAACCGCTGGGCTGAGCCCGCACCGCGCCGGCGGGCGCCGCCGATCCTGCGTCGTGCGGATCGGGCTGCAGGCCGGGTTTCGAGCCACGTCCGAGGCCCGTCCCGCCCGCGCCGGGACAGGTACCGGAGGGCCGGATGCGGCCCCTTTCGTGCGGCGGCGACCGCGACGGTGCGTACCGCTTGCAACCGGTCCCGGTCCGGGTCGATAGTGCGAGCGGGTGGGGAAGGCGCCAGCGCCTGCCAGGGGAAAACGGGGACACGGACGATCGGTCGCTGCCGGGCGCGCATGTGGCGGAGGCGTGCGTATGCCGTACGAGATCGTCCATACCATCGGCTCCACCGTCTACTTCGTCTTCTGCCTGCTGTTCCTGTGGATACGCCGCGTGCCGAGGATCAATCCCGGCGCCGGCTGGTGGGCGGCGGCAATGGGCTTCGCGCTGGGCGCCCGCCTGGTCCTGGTCGCCCTGCTCGGCGGCGAGGACGGCACCGCGGCCGTCTCGCTCTATTCGGCGCTCAACGTGCTGGAGAAGGCCTGCCTAGTCGCCGGCTTGGTGCGGTTCTTCAACCTGCCGGCGCGCCCGCGCGCGCTGTGGGGCGCCGTGCTCGCCGTCGAGGCCTGGGTGCTGGCGTGCTGGCTCGCGGACCTGGGGCCGCTCTTCCGCGGCGCCGGCGTCGCCGCGTTCAACGCCGGGGCGCTGGCCTGCGCGGCGTGGATCGCCTACGCCAAGCGCGCCGAACTCAGCACCCCGCTGATGTCCATCACGGCGGCGGCGAGCGCGCTGCTCGTGCTGCACTGGGCCTCGGCCTTCCTGGTCATCCACGCCCATCCCGGCTGGTTCACGCACGGGTTCCTGCTGGGGACGCTGCTGGTCCTCGTGCAGTACTTCTCGCTGCTGGCGGCGGTCCTGCTGAGCTTCCAGAAGCGCCTGCTGGAGGCCGAGTCCCGGGCGCTCGACCTGGCCTTCCAGGACCCGCTGACCGGGCTGAGCAACCAGCGCTACATGACCGCGCTGTTCGAGAAGGCCCTGCTGCTGGCGAACCGCCCCCACCAGTCGCTGGCGGTCATCTACATCGACATCGACAACTTCAAGCCGATCAACGACCGCGCCGGCCACCGCGTCGGCGACGAAGTGCTCAAGACCCTGGCGGGCCGGCTGCGGAGCGTGACCCGCAGCACCGACATCTGCGCCCGCATCGGCGGCGACGAGTTCGTCGCCATCTGCACCCAGCTCGAGCACCAGGAGCACATCCATGGCATCGCCAGGAAGCTGCTGGCGGTGTTCACCACCGCCGTGCGGGTCGACGGCAAGGACTACGTCCTGGGCGCGAGCATCGGCATCAGCCTGTACCCGCAGCACGGCGCATCGCTGCCCGACCTGCTGGAGCGCGCCGACCGCGCCATGTACGCGGTCAAGAGCGGCGGCAAGAACGGCTACCGGGTGCACGCGGCGGAAGCGGAAGCCTGAGCGGGTGCCTGCCTGCCGGACCGGTTCCGCAGGGTGCGCCGGGGCGCCTTCCCGCCAGCCCCTCATCAAGAGCGGGGCGGTGCGCCGGGGCGCACCCTACGCGCGCGCGACCTGGAATCCCGCGAACGACTGCGTCACCGGCATGATCTCCAGCCGGTTGATGTTGAGGTGCGGCGGCAGGGTGGCGACGTAGAAGATCTGCTCGGCGATGTCGTCGGCCGTCATCGGCTGCGCGCCGGCGTAGAGCTTGTCCGAGGCGGCCTGGTCGCCGTGGGTGCGCACCAGGGTGAACTCGGTCTCGGCCATGCCGGGCTCGATGTCGGTCACGCGCACGCCGGTGCCGTGCAGGTCGCTGCGCAGGCCCAGCGAGAACTGCCGCACGAAGGCCTTGGTGCCGCCGTAGGTGTTGCCGCCCGGGTACGGGTAGCTGCCGGCGATGGAGCCGATGTTGACGATCGCGCCCTTGCGCTCGATCAGCAGCGGCAGCAGGCGGCGGGTGACGGTGACCAGCGCGGTGACGTTGGTGTCGATCATCGTGCGCCAGTCGTCCAGCGAGGCCTGCTGCGCGGGCGCGGTGCCCAGCGCCAGGCCGGCGTTGTTGACCAGCAGGTCGATGCCGCGGAAATCCTGCGGCAGGGCGGCGAGGGCGGCGTCCAGCGCGGCGGCGTCGCGGATGTCGAAGGCGGCGGCGTGCACCTTGCCGGCGCCCAGTTCGTCCACCAGCGCCTGCAGGCGGTCGGCGCGGCGGCCGGTGGCGACGACGCGCCAGCCGGCGGCGGCGAAGCGGTGGACGGCGGCGGCGCCGAAGCCGGACGTGGCGCCGGTGATGAGGGCGGTACGGGTCATGGCGGTTCCTGGGGAGGAAGGAGAAAAGGAGGGGGCGGCGTCAGCCCGCGGCGGCGGCCTGGTGGCCGCGCGCATGCCAGCGGCCGCCGGCCCAGGCGCCCGCCGCGGCGGCGGCCAGCGACAGCAGCGCGCTGAGCGCGTTGGTGCGCAGCAGGTAGCCGAGCGGGAACGCGGCCTGCGGTTCCGGCGCGGCGATGCCCGCCAGCACGGCCAGCGTGGCCACCCATACCGCCAGGGTCAGGCCGACCGCCACGATCAGGAACCGGCGGCCGGCGATCGCGCCGCCCAACCCCATGCAGAGCGCCGTCACGCCGTAGCTGACCGGCGCCAGGTAGCCCCAGCGGGTCTGCACGAGGTCCTGCCAGCCGGCGGGGAGCACGCGCCCCACGAGCCACGACGCGGCCAGCAGCGCCGCCATCGCCACGGCCGTGGCCAGCAGCAGGCGCCGCCAGGGCGGGCGCGGCCCGCTCACTGCGCCTTCACCGCCATCGCGGGCAGGCCGCCGTTGGCCAGCTTCTGCTTCGCCTCGGCCAGTTCGCTGGCGGTGCCGTACGGCCCCATGCGCACGCGGTAGACGGTCTTGCCGTTGATCTGCGCCGACTCCACGCGGGCGCTCAGGCCCAGCATGGCGATCTTGGCCTTGGTGGCCTCGGCGTCGCCGGACGCGCCGAACGCGCCGGCCTGGAGGATGTAGCGGGCGCCGGTCTCGGCGCTGGCCACCGTGGCGGCCGGCCTGGGCGCGGCGGGCGGCGGCGCCGCGTCGGCGGCGCGCGGGGCGTCGGCGGTCCGCGCGGGCGGCGTTTCGTCGATGGGGCGGGGCTGGGCCGGCACGGTCGCCGGGGCGGGCGCCGCCGCGATAGGCGACTGGCCGTTCAGCGCCGCGCGCGCCTTGCGGGCGTCCTCCTCGCGCGCGCTGGCGGCGAGTTCGGCGTCCGACATCTGCACTTCCTTGCCGGGCAGCAGGGTGTAGAAGTCGTACTGGGTTTCCTTCGCGGCTGCGTCGTCCCGGGCCGCGGCGGGAATCGCCGGCGCGTCGCCGGCGGGCGCGTCGGGGACGACGGCCTCCACGTCGGCGCTGTCGATCGGCGCCGGCTGCGCATCGGGATTCGGCGTGGGGCGGAAGAAGCCGTCGCCGTCCTTCTTGCCCAGGCCCGGCACGACGAGATATACCGCCAGCCCGATCAGCAGGCCGAGGATCAGCCACACCCACGCGGGCGTGGCGTGGCTGGAATTGCGGGTGGCCTGGTTCTTGCCGCGCCTTGCTGCCATCTACTGCTCTCCGCTCACATCTTCTCGGGCGCGCTGACGCCCAACAGGTCCAGTCCGTTCGCCAGCGCCTGGCGTACCGCCACGGCCAGCGCCAGCCGCGCATTGCGCTCGCCGGCATCGTCGACGAGGATCGGTTCGCCGTCGTACCACGCCTGGAAAGCATAGGCCAGTTCGCGCAGGTATTGCGCGATGGCATGCGGTTCCAGCGACGCGCCCGCGGCTTCCACCACTTCCGGGTAGCGCGACAGTTCCACCATGAGCGCCAGCGAGCCTTCGTCGGCGAGCGACGGCAGCGCGGCGATGCCGGCGGCCTGGTCGTAGGCCGGGAAGCCCTTCTCGGTCACCCGGCGCAGCAGGCTGCAGACGCGCGCATGGGCGTACTGCACGTAGAAGACGGGATTGTCCTTGCTCTGCTCGCGGGCCAGGTCGATGTCGAACGTCAGCTGCGAATCCGGCTTGCGCGCGATCAGGAACCAGCGCGTGGCGTCGGCGCCGGCCTCCTCGATCAGGTCGCGCAGGGTCAGGTAGCTGCCGGCGCGCTTGGAGAGCTTCACTTCCTCTCCGCCGCGCATCACCGTGACCATCTGGTGCAGCACGTACTCCGGGTAACCCGGCGGGATGCCTTCGCCCAGTGCCTGCAGGCCGGCCTTCACCCGGGCCAGCGAGCCGTGGTGGTCGGCGCCCAGCTCGGTGATCGCGCGCTGGTAGCCGCGCTGCCACTTGCTGAGGTGGTAGGCCACGTCCGGCACGAAGTAGGTGTAGGTGCCGTCGGACTTGCGCATCACCCGGTCCTTGTCGTCGCCGAAGTCGGTGGACTTCAGCCACAGCGCGCCGCCTTCCTCGTAGGTGTGGCCGGAGGCGACCAGCTTGCGCACGGTCTCCTCGACCTTGTGGTCGGCGTACAGCGAGCTTTCCAGGAAGTAGCGGTCGAACGACACGCCGAACGCGGCCAGGTCCAGGTTCTGCTCGCGGCGCAGGTAGGCCACGGCGAAGCGGCGGATGGCGTCCAGGTCCTGCGGGTCCTTGGCGCCGGTGACGACGTGGCCCTCGACCTCGACCGAGTCGCCCTTCAAGTACGCCTGCGCCACGTCGGCGATGTAGTCGCCGCGGTAGCCGTCTTCCGGCCAGCCCTCGCTGTCCGGGGTCAGGCCGAGCGCGCGCGCCTGGGTGGACTTGGCCAGGTTGTCGATCTGCACGCCGGCGTCGTTGTAGTAGAACTCGCGTTTGGCGTCCCAGCCGTTGGCGGCCAGCACGCGCGCGATGCAGTCGCCGATGGCGCCGGCGCGGCCGTGGCCGACGTGCAGCGGGCCGGTCGGGTTGGCCGAGACGTACTCCACGCCCACCGTGCGGCCGGCGCCGGAATCGTTGCGGCCGTAGGCGGCGCCCTGCGCCAGCGCGGCGGCCACTTCGCGCTGGTAGGCGCCCGGGCCGAGGTGGAAGTTGATGAAGCCGGGACCGGCGATCTCGACCTTCGCGACATCCTCGCTGGCCGGCAGCGCGGCGACCAGCGCCGTGGCGACGGCGCGCGGGTTGCTGCGCGCGGCCTTGGCCAGCAGCATGGCGGCGTTGGTGGCGAAGTCGCCGTGCTCGCGGGTCTTGGGGCGCTCGACCACGAAATCCGGCGTGGCGGTGTCGGCCGGCAGGGTGCCGGCGGTGCGCAGGGCGTCGATGCCCTGGGCGATCAAGGCGCGGAGGGAAGCTTTCACGGAAGACCGTCGTAGTGCGTGGGAACCGCCTATTCTAGGTTTTCCCGGCGCAGGCGTGGGGCGGTGCGGTTCGGCGGGGGCGTCGCCTCACACCCATCCGCGCGCGGCCATCGACTGCGGCGGCCCGTCGCCGACGACGACATGGTCCAGCAGCCGCACGTCCACCAGCGCCAGCGCCTGCTTCAGGCGCTGCGTCACCGCGCGGTCGGCGGCGGAGGGCTCGCTGCACCCCGAGGGGTGGTTGTGGCCGACGATCAGGGCGGCCGCGTTCATCGCCAGCGCCCGCCGCGCCACTTCCCGCGGGTGCACCTCGGCGCTGTCCACCGAGCCCTGGAACAGCTCCTCGAACGCCAGCACGCGGTGGCGGGTATCGAGGAACAGGGCCGCGAACACCTCGTGCCGCCGGCCGCGCAGCCGCTGGGCGAAGTAGCGGCCGGCCGCGTCCGGGTCGCCGACGGCGTCCCCGCGCTCGAGCGAGGCGTGCAGCAGGCGGTTGCCCAGTTCCAGCGCGGCGCCCAGCGCGCAGGCGCGGGCCGGCCCCAGGCCCGGCAGGGCGGTCAGTTCGGCGGCCGGACGCTCCAGCAGGGCGCGCAGCGGGCCGTGGGCGGCGATCAGCTGGCGCGCGGTGGCGACCGCGTCGCGCCCGCGGAGCCCCGAGCCCAGGAAGATGGCCAGCAGCTCGGCGTCGCTCAGGCTCGCCGCGCCGTGGGCGAGCAGTTTTTCGCGGGGGCGTTCGCCCTGGGGCCAGTCGCGGATGCGCATGGCCGCAGCATCGGCCGGCGGCGCCTGCGCCTGCATCGGGCGATGGGGGGTGTTCGGGTAAGCTAATCGCCTGTATCGACGTAGGAATGGGCCGACGTGAGCGGATCGGACAAGACGCGGGGCCTGGCAGGACAGCGCCTGCTGTTGTGCGTGGGGGGCGGGATCGCCGCCTACAAGGCATTGGAACTGGTGCGCCGGCTGCGCGACGCCGGGGCGCAGGTGCAGGTCGCCATGACCGCCGGCGCGCAGCAGTTCGTCACGCCGCTGAGCTTCCAGGCGTTGTCCGGCCATCCGGTGCGCACCACGCTGTGGGACAGCGCGGCCGAGCAGGCGATGGGCCATATCGAACTGGCGCGCTGGGCCGACCGGATCGTGGTCGCGCCGGCCACCGCCGACCTGATGGCGCACTTGGCGCACGGCCTGGCCGACGACCTGGTGACCACGCTGTGCCTGGCCACGACCGCGCCGATCACCCTCGCGCCGGCGATGAACCACCGCATGTGGCACCACCCCGCCACCCAGGCCAACCTGGCCACGCTGCGCGGGCGCGGCGTGCAGGTGGTGGGGCCGAACGACGGTCCGCTGGCCGAGGGCGAATCCGGCACCGGCCGGCTGGCCGAGCCGGAGGAGATCGTGGCCGCGCTGGCGGGTGTCGCCGTCGAGGCGGTCGCGGCACCGCAGGACCTGGCCGGGCTGAAGGTGGTGGTCAGCGCCGGCCCCACCTACGAGGACCTGGACCCCGTGCGCTACCTGGGCAACCGCAGCAGCGGCAAGATGGGCTTCGCCGTCGCCGCCAGCGCCGCCCGCCATGGCGCGCGCGTGACGCTGGTCGCCGGCCCGGTGCACCTGCCGACGCCGGCGGGCGTGGCGCGGGTGGACGTGCGGTCGGCCGCGCAGATGCACCAGGCCGTGTTCGCCGCGCTGCCGGCCGACGTCTACATCGGCGCCGCCGCGGTGGCCGACTACACGCCGCGCGAACCGGCCGCCAACAAGATCAAGAAGTCCAGCGAATCGCTGGCGCTGGACCTGGTGCGCACGCGCGACATCCTCGCCGAGGTGGCCGCGCAGACCCAGGCGCTGAAGCTGGTGGTGGGCTTCGCCGCCGAGACCAACAACGTCGCCGAGTACGCCCGCAGGAAGCTGGACGCCAAGCGCCTGGACATGATCGTGGCCAACCGCGTGGGGATCGCCGACGGCGGCTTCGAGAGCGACAGCAACGCCATGACGGCCTACTGGAAGGACGGCGAGCGCAGCTTCGCCTCCGCGCCCAAGACGCGGCTGGCGGACGAACTGATGGACCTGATCGTGGAGCGACTGAACGCATGAGCCAGGCACGCGCGGTGGAAGTGAAGCTGCTGGACCCGCGCTTCGGCGACGAATGGCCGCTGCCGGCCTACGCGACCGAGGCCAGCGCCGGCATGGACCTGCGCGCGGCGCTGGACGCGCCGCTGGTGCTGGAGCCGGGCGACGCGGCGCTGGTGCCCAGCGGCATCGCCCTGCACCTGGGCGACCCGCAGCTGTGCGCGGTGGTGCTGCCGCGCTCCGGGCTGGGGCACCGCCACGGCATCGTGCTGGGCAACGGCACCGGGCTGATCGACGCCGACTACCAGGGCCCGCTGCTGATCAGCGTGTGGAACCGCGGCCACGAGGCCTTCACCATCCAGCCCGGCGACCGCATCGCCCAGGTCATGGTGCTGCCGGTCGTGCGCGTGAGCCTGCAAGTGGTGGATACTTTCGCCGACAGCGCACGGGGGACGGGTGGCTTCGGCCACACCGGCGTGCGGTGACCGGGGACAAGGCGATGAACACGACGAACGAGAGCCGTACGCGGATTCCCGTGGGCGACCTGCAGCGCGCGTTGCCGCTGCTGGCGGTCCTGCTGTTCCTGCTCGCCGGGCTGCTGGCCTGGAGCGGCGTGCGGCAATGGCGCGACGCCGCCCTGCTGGACGACATGCAGCGCGCCCGCGACGCCGCGGTGGCGGCGGTCGAGGGCGCCCATGCCGCGCAGGCGCGCAAGCTGGCCGAGCGGCTCGCCTCGGCGCCGGTGAAGGCCGCTCTGGACGGCGGCGACACCGCCGCCGCCCTGGCCGCGCTCCGGGACGGCTGGAAGGAGGTCGAGGAGGCCGAGATCTTCGACGGCGGGCTGGAAGCGGCCTACCAGGACGCCCCCGCCTTCGGCTTCAGCAAGCTCGCCCTGCTGGAAGCCGGCCTGCAGGGGAACGCCGTGGCGGCCCGGGTGGTGAAGGACGGCAAGGCGTCGGCCTTCGGCCTGGCGGCCGCGGTGCCGCAGGGCGTGGTGTACGTGCGCCTGCCGCTGGCGCAGCTGACGGCCGGGTTCGACCGCGTGTCGGCGCCGGGCGCCGGCTACCTGGCCCTGCGCCAGGGCGGTTTCAGCGTGCGCGAGCGCGGCAACAGGACCCTGCAGGACGGCGCCGAGCGCATGGCCCACGCGGTCGGCAAGACCGGCCTGCGCGTGGCCACCGCCGTCCCGGACAGCGAACCGGGCCCGTTGGGCCTGGGGGCGATCCCGGCGCTGGTGGTGGCCGGGCTGCTGGGCGTCCTCGCCATCGCGGCGATACTGGCGGCGCGCGGCGGCATCCGCCTGCCGGCCATGGGAAAGAAGAAGGGCATCGACATGCAGGAAACGGAAGAACCCACGCTCGGCGAGGCGCTGCTGCGCGACCCGCTGCCCGCGCCGGTGGCGCGCGAAGCCGTCGCGCGCGAGGACGGCGGGCGGCTCGAGCCCAGCGCGGTCGAGGTCGACCCCGGCATCTTCCGCGCCTACGACATCCGCGGCATCGTCGGGCAGACGCTGGACGTGGACGTCGCCGAGCTGATCGGCCTGGCCATCGGCTCGGTGATGCGCGACGAGGACCTGGCCGACATCGTGGTCGGCCGCGACGGCCGCCTGTCCGGCCCCGACCTGGCCGGCGGCCTGATCAACGGCCTGCGCAAGGCCGGCCGCAACGTCATCGACATCGGCCTGGCGCCGACGCCCGTGGCCTACTTCGGCGCCTACCACCTGCGCGCCGGCAGCTGCGTGGCGGTGACCGGCAGCCACAACCCGCCGGACTACAACGGCTTCAAGATCGTGGTCGGCGGGCAGACGCTGTCCGGCGACGCCATCACCGACCTGTACGAGCGCATCCGCGACAACCGCCTGTTCGTGGCCAACGTGCCCGGCGACCTGCAGCAGCGCGACATCTCGGGCGACTACATCCAGCGCATCGCCGACGACGTGCAACTGGACCGCCCGCTGAAGGTCGTGGTCGACGCCGGCAACGGCGTGGCCGGCGACATCGCGCCGCCGCTGCTGGAGGCCATCGGCGCGGAGGTCATCCCGCTGTACTGCGACGTCGACGGCACCTTCCCCAACCACCACCCCGACCCGAGCGAACCGCACAACCTGGAGGACCTGGTCCAGACGGTGAAGCGCTTCGACGCCGACGTCGGCCTGGCCTTCGACGGCGACGGCGACCGCCTGGGCGTGGTGACGAAGGAGGGCGCGATCATCTTCCCCGACCGCCTGCTGATGCTGTTCGCCGCCGACGTGCTGGAGCGCAACCCGGGCGCGCTGATCATCTACGACGTGAAGTGCACCGGGAAGATGCAGGGCTGGGTGCTGCGCCACGGCGGCACGCCGATGATGTGGAAGACCGGCCACTCGCTGATCAAGGCCAAGATGCGCGAGAGCGGCGCGGAGCTGGCCGGCGAGATGAGCGGCCACTTCTTCTTCCAGGAGCGCTGGTACGGCTTCGACGACGGCCTGTATTCCGCCGCGCGCCTGCTGGAGATCCTGGCCAACCGCGCCGAGACGCCGTCCGAGGTGCTGGGCGAGCTGCCCGACGGCGTGTCCACGCCAGAGATCAAGGTGGCGGTGGAGCAGGGCACGCCGCACGCCATCGTCGAGCGCTTCGTCGCCGAGGCCGAGTTCGAGGGCGCGCGCCTGTCGACCATCGACGGCCTGCGCGCCGACTGGGACGACGGCTGGGGCCTGGTGCGCGCGTCCAACACCACGCCGATCCTGGTGCTGCGCTTCGAGGCCGACACGACCGAGGCGCTGGAGCGGATCAAGACCGAGTTCCGCACGCGCCTGCAGGCGCTGGCGCCGGAACTGGTGATGACGTTCTGACGTCCCGTCCCGCGGGACCATGCGCGACGCCGGGCATGTCCCGGCGTCGTCGTTTTCAGGGAAGGGTGGGTCGCGGCGGCGCGTCCCGCCGCCCGCGGGTTCAGTTGCGGGTGGGCGCGGGCGTCCCGGGGACGGGCGCGGTGGCGGCGTCTTCGGCCTGCTCCGGGGCGATGCCCTTCATCGTGCGGTAGCGCCGCAGGATGTCGGCGATCTCCGTGTCCAGCTGCGCGCGCTGGGTCTCGAAGCTCTGCTGCAGGCGCCGGGTGCGCAGCAGCTCGGCGTGGCGCTGGTGGATGGCGGCGGTCATCTCGGGCGTGACCGGGCGGCCGGCCAGTTCGCGGTCGCCCGCCGTCTGCAGCAGGCTGACCAGGCCCTCGCGCAGGCTGACGGCGTTGTAGCGCGCGGTGCGCACGTTGTTGTCCACGATGACAGTGCGCTCGTTGAACACGCGGCGCAGTTCGTCCTCGCTGCGGTAGGACATGAGCATGGCCGCGTCGGTGCGCCGGCGCGTCTCCGCGGCGGCCGCGTCGATCAGCTTCTGCTGCGCCTCGACGGCGGCCTGCGCGCGCTCCTCGTCGGTCAGGGCGCGGTCCACGCCGCCGGTGCGCAGCCCGCTGGCGGCGCTGATCTCCTCGCGCGCCACGTTGACGGCGTCGGCCGGCAGGGCGTCGCTGCAGACGCGCTGGCCCTTCTCTTCCCAGCAGAAGAGCTTCTTGTTGGTGGCCGGGGCCGTCTTGCCCTGGGCGAACACGGACGGCGCCGCGAGCAGGGCGCAGGCCAGCATCAATGTGGTACGGACGGTCATGGCAGTCCCCAACTGCGGTCAGTCCTGGGTCGCGCTGCCGTAGCGGGCCCGGTAGGCCAGCAGGTCGTCGCGATGGCGGACAAGGTCCGCGCTTTCGCCGGCAAATGCAAGCAGGTCGTGCAGGCTGGCCACCGCCACCACCGGCACGCCGGTCTCCGCGGCCACCGCCTGCGCGGCGGAGCGGCGCCCGCCGTCGGTGCCCGGTTCGCCCAGCACCTCCTGCCGGTCCAGCGCCACCACGATGCCGGCCGGCATGCCGCCGCCGGCGCGGATCAGCCCCAGCGCCTCGCGGATGGCGGTGCCGGCGGTGATCACGTCGTCGACGATCAGCACGCGGCGGTCCTCCAGCGGCGCGCCGATCAGCAGGCCGCCCTCGCCGTGGTCCTTGGCCTCCTTGCGGTTGAAGGCGACCGGCAGGTCGCGGCCGCGGCGGGCGAACTCGCAGGCCAGCGCGGTCGCCAACGGGATGCCCTTGTAGGCGGGGCCGAACAGCAGGTCGAACGCGACTCCGGATTCTTCCACCGCGTCGGCGTAGCACGCGGCCAGGCCGGCCAGCCGGGCGCCGCTGTCGAAGCGGCCGGCGTTGAAGAAATACGGGCTCAGCCGTCCCGACTTCAGCGTGAATTCGCCGAAGCGCAGGGCCTGGGCGTGCAGGGCGAGCTGGAGGAAGCGGGAACGATGGTCGGACATGGGGGCCGGAAGGGGGAATCGGGAACGGGGAATGGGTAAAAGCGTACCGCAGCGGGCCCCGGCATGCCCGACCGGCTATGCTTCGACCGACTCCCCTTTCCCGATTCCCCATTACCCCTCCCATGCGCATCATCAGCTTCAACGCCAACGGCCTGCGTTCGGCCGCCACCAAGGGCTTCTTCGACTGGTTCGCCACCCAGGGCGCCGACGTGCTGTGCGTGCAGGAGACCAAGGCGCAGGAACACCAGCTGGCCGGGCCCGAGTTCCTGCCCGCCGGCTACAAGGCGTGGTTCCGCGACGCCACCACCAAGAAGGGCTACAGCGGCGTGGCGATCTACGCCCGGCGCGAGCCGGACGAGGTGCGCACCGCGCTGGGCTGGCCCGACTTCGACGAGGAGGGCCGCTACATCGAGGCGCGCTTCGGCGACCTCAGCGTGGTGTCGTTCTACATCCCGTCCGGTTCGTCGGGCGAGCTGCGGCAGGGCTTCAAGTTCAAGGTGATGGACTGGCTGGCGCCGGTGCTGGAGGAATGGCGCCGCAGCGGCCGCCACTACGTGCTGTGCGGCGACTGGAACATCGTGCGCAGCCGGCTGGACATCAGGAACTGGACCAGCAACCAGAAGAACTCCGGCTGCCTGCCGCCCGAGCGCGACTGGCTGAACGGCCTGTGCGCCGACGACGGTGGCTGGATCGACGCCTACCGCGCGCTGAACCCGGAGGGCCAGGACTACACCTGGTGGAGCAACCGCGGCGCCGCGCGCGCCAACAACGTCGGGTGGCGGATCGACTACCAGTTCGTCACCCCGTCCCTGCGCGACCGCCTGGAGGGCTGCTCCATCTACCGCGAGCAGCGCTTCTCCGACCACGCCCCGTTCACGGTGGACTACGCCTGATGACGACCTCCGCGAGCGGACGCCCCGGCAAGCCTTCGGTCTGGCGTGCGTTCGCGCAGCCGTCGGCGTGGACGATGTTCTTCTTCGGCTTCGCCTCCGGCATGCCGTTCCTGCTGGTCGCCGGCACGCTGGCGTACTGGCTGAAGGAAAACGGCATCGAGTTGAAGAACATCACCCTGATCGCCAGCGCGGGACTGGCGTACACGCTGAAGTTCCTGTGGTCGCCGCTGGTGGACCGCTGGCGGCTGCCGGTGTTCGGCCGGCTGGGGCAGCGGCGCGGGTGGCTGCTGCTGGCGCTGCTGGTGGTGATCGCGGGCCTGGTGCTGATGGCGCAGCTGACGCCGGACCGGCTGGCGCCGTTCGTCTGGATCACCCTGATGACCGCGTTCGCCGGCGCGACGCTGGACATCGCGGTGGACGCCTACCGCATCGAGATCGCGCCGCAGGAAGCGCAGGGCGCGCTGCTGGCGACCTATTCGCTGGGCTACCGCATCGCCCTGATCGTCACCGGCGCGCTGGCGCTGGTGCTGGCCGACCACGTGCCGTGGCCGCTGGTGTACCAGGTGATGGCCGCGGCCATGCTGGTGCCGGTGGCGGCCGTGCTGCTGTCGCGCGAGCCGGACGTGCCGCGCGTGCGGGTGGCCGGCTGGGGCGAGGGCCTGCGCGAAGGCGTGGTGGAACCCTTCCTCGACTTCTTCCGCCGCTTCGGCCCGGCGCTGGCGCTGGCGCTGCTGGCCTTCATCCTGCTGGCGAAGATCTCCGACCAGTCGCTGGGCGGCGGCATCATGGCGCCGTTCTACCTGGACCAGGGCTTCACCAAGACCGAGATCGCCGCGGTGACCAAGGTCTGGGGCATATGGGTGGGCATCGCCGGCGTGTTCGTGGCCGGCCTGGCGGTCGCGCGCTGGGGCGTGAAGTGGCCGCTGCTGGCGGGCGTGGTGCTGGGCGCGATCAGCAACCTGCTGTACATCTGGCTGATCGGCGCCGACGGCGACGTGTGGAAGCTGACGCTGGTGATCTCGGGCGAGAACCTGGCGCAGGGCTTCCAGGGCACCACGCTGGTGGCGTTCCTCTCGGCGCTGGTCAACCAGCGCTTCACCGCCACCCAGTACGCGCTGTTCTCCTCGCTGGTGATGCTGCCGGGCAAGCTGCTCAGCGCGGTGTCCGGCGGCATCGTCGAACAGACCGGCTACGGCGTGTATTTTTGGATCACCGCGCTGGTGGCGATCCCGGCCGTCGTCCTGTTCTTCTGGCTGGCGCCGCGGATCCGCTTCGGCGGCGACCACGAGCCCGCCAGCGGCGTCGGCCGGCCGGCCGACGCGGGCCCGGCGCCCTAGTTGGGCTTGCGCTACATTCCGCCCAAGGGGACGCAGGCAAGGGACGAGGACATGACCGACATCGTGCTGAAGGACGTGGATCCGATCCTGGCCGACCGCATCCGACGGGTGTCGCAGGCGCGCGGCTGGACCGTGCACGACACCATCTTCAACCTGCTCGAGCAGGGCCTGTTCGTCTGCGAGGCCGAGGTCCGCGGCGGGCTGGACGACCGCGAGGTCAACGCGCTCGCCGACGCGATCAGCGCGCTGAAGGGCGTGCCCGCCGGCAAGGGCTTCTGAGGCCCGGCGGCATCGGCGGTCCTAGGCCGGGTAGACCGTCCCTAGCACCCGGCGGCTGGCGGCGCCGGTGACCGCCGGCAGGTTGCCGGGTCGGCCGGCCAGCGTCTCGCGCGCCAGCCAGGCGAAGCCCATCGCTTCCACGTAGTCCGGGTCCAGGCCGTGCGCGGCGGTCGATTCCACCACCGCCTCCGGCAGGTGGCCGGCCAGCCGCGCCATCAGCGCCGCGTTGTGCACGCCGCCGCCGCAGACCAGCACGCGGCGCGTCGCCGGCTGGGTCATCTGCAGCGCATCGGCCACCGTGCGGGCGGTGAGTTCCAGCAGGGTGGCCTGCACGTCGGCCGGCGCCGAGGTCGCGTCGCCCAGGCGCGCCTGCAGCCAGTCCAGGTGGAACTGCTCGCGCCCGGTGCTCTTGGGCGGCGGCAGCGCGAACCAGGGCTCCGCCAGCAGGCGCGCCAGCAGGGCGGCGTCCACCCGCCCGCTGGCGGCGAACGCGCCGCCGGCGTCGTAGGGCCGCCCGGTGTGGCGCTCGCACCAGGCGTCCATCAGCGCGTTCGCCGGCCCGGTGTCGAAGCCGCGCACGGCCGGCCCCTGGCCGGGCCCGGGGCCGCTGGCGGCCGGCAGCAGGGTGAAATTGCCGATGCCGCCCAGGTTGAGCACCGCGCGGTCTTCCTGCGGCGAACCGAGCAGCGCGGCATGGAAGGCCGGCATCAGCGGCGCGCCCTGGCCGCCGGCGGCCACGTCGCGCCGGCGGAAGTCGGCGACGGTGGCGATGCCGCTGCGCTCGGCGATCACGTTGCCGTCGCCGAGCTGCCAGGTGAACGGCGGGTCCGCGTGCGGGCGATGGCGGATGGTCTGCCCGTGCGAGCCGATCGCGCGCACCCGGCCGCGCGGCACGCCGGCGTCCTGCAGCAGCGCCAGCGCGGCGTCGGCGAAGGCCCGCGCGGCGCGGCCGTCCAGCGCGCCCAGCGCGTCCAGCGACACCGCGTCGGCGCCCTGGCCCAGCGCCACCAGCTGCGCGCGCAGCGCGTCGTCCCAGGCGAAGGTGCGGCCCCGCACGAGTTCGCAGCGCAATGCCGCGCCTTCGCCCTGGAAGCGGACCAGGGCGGCGTCGATGCCGTCGGCGCTGGTGCCGGACATCAGGCCCAGGAAAAGCTCGGCGGGGGCGGCATCGGGGGCTTGGGTCATGCGGGATCGGCGGGCAAAGAAAAAGGCGGGACAGTGTCCCGCCTTTTCGCGCGTCCCGCCATGCGGGCCGGTCAGCCCTTGCCGCCCTTCCCGGCCGCGGCGGGCTTGTTCGCCGCCACCGTGGCCGCCTTCGCGGCGTCGTCGGCCGGGCCGACGTCGGCGTAGATGATGTTCTCCACCGTGCGGATGCGCGACAGCGCGTTGGCGGTGTAGGTGCGGAAGGAGGCCAGCTCCTTGCCGCCCAGCGGCTCCGGCGGCGGCATCGTCACCGACAGCGGGTTGCGGTGCACGCCGTTGATGCGGAACTCGTAGTGCAGGTGCGGTCCGGTGGACAGGCCGGTGGTGCCGACGTAGCCGATCACGGTGCCCTGCGGGATGCGCTGGCCGACCTTGATCTTGCCCAGCCGCGACATGTGCCCGTACAGCGTGGTGTGGCCCTTGCCGTGGTCGAGGATGACGGTGCGGCCGTAGCCGCCCTGCCAGCCGGCGAACTGCACGCGGCCGTCGCCGGCGGCCATGATCGGCGTGCCGGTGCTGGCGGCGTAGTCCACGCCCTTGTGCATGCGCATGGTGCCCAGCACGGGGTGGCGACGCGCGCCGAACTTCGAGCTCATGCGCGCGTACGGGATCGGCATGCGGATGAAGCTCTTCTTCAGCGGCCGGCCGGCGGCGGTGAAGTATTCCGGCTTGCCGCCGGTGCGCGCGAAACGGAAGCCCGAATGCAGCTTGCCATCGACGGTGAAGGTGGCGGCCTGCACCGGGCCGGTGCTGATCAGCTCGCCTTCGCGCCAGGTCTGTTCCACCACCACGCTGAAGCGGTCGTCCGGGCCCAGGTCCGAGTTGAAGTCGATGTCGTACTTGAAGATCTCGTCCGTCAGCGAGTTGATGTTGGCGGAGGTGAGGCCTGCCTTGCGCGCGGAACGGTTCAGCGAGCGCCCCACCTTGCCGCTCAGCACCACGGTGCGGGTGGTGGTCTCGCGGGCGATCACGCGCTCGGTGACCTTGTCGCCGGCCAGGGCCAGTTCCACCCGGTGGCTGGGGTCGCGGTCGTAGCGCAGCGTGCGCAGGCCGCCGGTGACCGGCAGGTCGAAGGCGATCTCGGCGCCGGGCTTCAGGCGGGTCAGCGCCTTCTTGGCGTCGGCGTTCTCCAGCACGCGGTGCAGGGTGGCGGCCGGGATGCCCAGTTCCTCGAAGATCGCGCCCAGGGTCTGCCCCGGCTGCACCCGCACGACCTGCCAGCTGTCGCCGGCGGTGCCGGCCTGGCGGTCCGCCGGCAGTTCCGGCAGTTCCAGCAGGAGGGTGCTGCGCGCCTGCGCCGCCGGCGCCTGGATCGCGCTGGAGAAGCCGGGCACGATGGTCGCCATCAGCACGCCGATGGTGGTGAACAGGCTGGCATGGATCCAGTGACGGCGCGTCCAGCGCCCTTCCGGGAGGTGCCGCTTCACCTGCTGGTGGAGCGCGGTGTCGCGAAGCACGCCAAGGCGTTCCCGGAACTGTTGCTTGCGGCCGTTGCCGCCCCCATGAGTTTGCATCAAGGTTGCATCCCGGGGCCAAGGCAAAGCCCCAATCGGCGTACCATAGACACGCGAAGACTTCGCGTCAAACCATTGAGTCAATTGGATTTTTTGATTGGTATCACTGTTTACTGTCTTTTAACGGTAACTTCACCTGCCTGACTTGCCCTTCACGGGCGCCCCTGACCGGAACCGTTCCCTTGTCCCACGCTGAAGCTCTTGCCCTGATTGGCCGCGGCGCCGACGAAATCCTCAAGCCCGAAGACCTGGAGGCCCGCCTGAAGCTGGGCCGCCCGCTGCGCGTGAAGGCGGGCTTCGACCCGACCGCGCCGGACCTGCACCTGGGCCATACCGTGTTGCTGAACAAGATGCGGCAGTTTCAGGACCTGGGCCACCAGGCGATCTTCCTGATCGGCGACTTCACCGGGATGATCGGCGACCCCTCCGGCAAGAACGCCACCCGCAAGCCGCTCAGCCGCGAGGACGTGCTGGCCAACGCGCGCACCTACGAGGAGCAGGTGTTCAAGGTCCTGGACCGCGAAAGGACTGAGGTCCGCTTCAACTCCGAGTGGTTCGGCAGGATGGGCGCGGCCGACATGATCCGCCTGGCCGGCCAGCACACCGTGGCCCGCATGCTGGAGCGCGACGACTTCGCCAAGCGCTACGCCGCGCAGCAGTCCATCGCCATCCACGAGTTCCTGTATCCGCTGGTGCAGGGCTACGACTCGGTCGCCCTGGAGGCGGACGTCGAACTCGGCGGCACCGACCAGAAGTTCAACCTGCTGATGGGCCGCGGCCTGCAGGAACACCACGGCCAGGCGCCGCAGATCGTCCTGACCATGCCGCTGCTGGAGGGCCTGGACGGCGTCAACAAGATGTCCAAGTCGCTCGGCAACTACATCGGCGTCAGCGAGCCGGCCATCGACATCGTGACCAAGACGATGAAGATCGGCGACGAACTGATGTGGCGCTGGATCGAACTGCTGAGCTTCGAGATCGGCGTGGCGGAAGCGGCCGCGCTGAAGGCGTCGGTGGCCGCCGGCGCGCTGAATCCGCGCGACGTCAAGCTGCGGCTGGCGCGCGAGCTGGCGACCCGTTTCCACGACGCCGCCGAAGCGGAAAAGGCGCTGGCCGGCTGGCATGCGGTCGTCACCGGGCAGGGCGACACCTCCCTGCTGGAACTGAAGGACGTCGCCGTGCCGGCCGAAGGCATCCGCATCGCCGCCCTGCTGACCGCGGCCGGCATCACGCCGAGCAATTCCGAAGCCGGCCGCAAGCTCAAGGAGCGCGCAGTGAAGGTGGAAGGGCAGGTCGTGGAGGACGCCGGCCTGGTGCTTTCGCCGGGCTTCGAAGGCGTCCTGCAGGTGGGCAAGCGCAATTTCGCCCGCGTCCGCCTGGTGGCCGGCTGAGGCGCGGCCTTCCGGCCCGGCACGGGCGCCGGGCCGGCGTGGACGGCCCGTGAAAATTTTCGCCCAGCCCCTTCCAAAAGCCCGCGGAACCGGCCATACTTTCCCTCCCCCCGACGCACGGGGCCTCGCCGAACCGGCAGGCCACCCGAACGGAAGGGAAACGGATCGCCGACAACCTCGAAATTGGGTGTTGACGAAACAGAAAAACCCGCCATAATGTGCGGCTCACCTCGACGGAAACGTCGCGGGTTACGAAGGAAGGCGCTGAGGCCGACTTCGAGTTCTTTGAAAGTGTGCGCAGGTGACTTGTGTGGGCGCCTGCAGGAAGGACAAGCTGTCCATCTTGCAGACGTTCGATTCATGAGCATCTTGTCAATTGTAGAAATGCAAGCGATACGTAAAGCTTGTGATTGGACTCTGCAGCTAAATGTTTTTGCCTTTGGGCAATGCAGTTTTAAGTGAAGAGTTTGATCCTGGCTCAGAGTGAACGCTGGCGGTAGGCCTAACACATGCAAGTCGAACGGCAGCACAGGAGAGCTTGCTCTCTGGGTGGCGAGTGGCGGACGGGTGAGGAATACATCGGAATCTACCTTTTCGTGGGGGATAACGTAGGGAAACTTACGCTAATACCGCATACGACCTACGGGTGAAAGTGGGGGACCGCAAGGCCTCACGCGATTAGATGAGCCGATGTCCGATTAGCTAGTTGGCGGGGTAATGGCCCACCAAGGCGACGATCGGTAGCTGGTCTGAGAGGATGATCAGCCACACTGGAACTGAGACACGGTCCAGACTCCTACGGGAGGCAGCAGTGGGGAATATTGGACAATGGGCGCAAGCCTGATCCAGCCATACCGCGTGGGTGAAGAAGGCCTTCGGGTTGTAAAGCCCTTTTGTTGGGAAAGAAATCCTATCGATTAATACTCGGTGGGGATGACGGTACCCAAAGAATAAGCACCGGCTAACTTCGTGCCAGCAGCCGCGGTAATACGAAGGGTGCAAGCGTTACTCGGAATTACTGGGCGTAAAGCGTGCGTAGGTGGTGGTTTAAGTCTGCTGTGAAAGCCCTGGGCTCAACCTGGGAATTGCAGTGGATACTGGGTCACTAGAGTGTGGTAGAGGGATGCGGAATTTCTGGTGTAGCAGTGAAATGCGTAGAGATCAGAAGGAACATCCGTGGCGAAGGCGGCATCCTGGGCCAACACTGACACTGAGGCACGAAAGCGTGGGGAGCAAACAGGATTAGATACCCTGGTAGTCCACGCCCTAAACGATGCGAACTGGATGTTGGGTGCAACTTGGCACCCAGTATCGAAGCTAACGCGTTAAGTTCGCCGCCTGGGGAGTACGGTCGCAAGACTGAAACTCAAAGGAATTGACGGGGGCCCGCACAAGCGGTGGAGTATGTGGTTTAATTCGATGCAACGCGAAGAACCTTACCTGGTCTTGACATCCACGGAACTTTCCAGAGATGGATTGGTGCCTTCGGGAACCGTGAGACAGGTGCTGCATGGCTGTCGTCAGCTCGTGTCGTGAGATGTTGGGTTAAGTCCCGCAACGAGCGCAACCCTTGTCCTTAGTTGCCAGCACGTAATGGTGGGAACTCTAAGGAGACCGCCGGTGACAAACCGGAGGAAGGTGGGGATGACGTCAAGTCATCATGGCCCTTACGACCAGGGCTACACACGTACTACAATGGTGGGGACAGAGGGCTGCAAACCCGCGAGGGTGAGCCAATCCCAGAAACCCCATCTCAGTCCGGATTGGAGTCTGCAACTCGACTCCATGAAGTCGGAATCGCTAGTAATCGCAGATCAGCATTGCTGCGGTGAATACGTTCCCGGGCCTTGTACACACCGCCCGTCACACCATGGGAGTTT